>Ga0315904_10000185_pt1 | contig 102615 bp, 149 predicted proteins | sample LakEriMetagenome_6_FD_203529 | JGI IMG/M metagenome (GOLD analysis project Ga0315904, IMG submission 203529) | Freshwater fungal communities from buoy surface, Lake Erie, Ohio, United States - Buoy 12 MA120 | ecosystem: Environmental > Aquatic > Freshwater > Lake | place: USA: Lake Erie, Ohio...
TCTAGGTGGGCGTCTTCCAAGCGTCGCTACTGCGCGATGGAGACTGTGACTGTCGTGCTGCCGTGGAGCACGCCGGCCATGCGCTTTTGTCAGTCAGAGCTGAAGGTCGCTCCCATCACCTCCCTGATCAAGCGACGCTTCGGCAAGGTTCCGGTGCTCAACGTCACCGGCGTGCGCGGGGAGGAGAGCGCTGCACGCTCCAAGCAGCCCGTCTGCGCGCCTGTTGCCAAGCTTCCGCCCGGCAGCCTAGCATGGCGCCCTATTCATCACTGGACGGAGGAAGACGTGTGGGCGGAGATTGCCGCGTCAGGCATCAAACCCCATGAGGCATACTCGCTGTTCGGGTCATCCCGCGTGTCGTGTCGGTTCTGCATCCTCGCCAACGAGGCGGACCTGCGCGCCAGCCTGAAGGACCCGGCCGCCGCGGCGATCTACGTCCGGATGTGCGACCTCGAACTGGCGAGCGGCTTCGCGTTCCAGGGCAGCCGCTGGCTCACGTCGCTGGCGCCGGACCTGGTCCCGAATGGGCTCGAACGATTGGGCACCGCGCAGAGTCTGGCAGCACATCGGAACAAAGCGCAGGGCTGGGTGCCCAAGCATCTGCAGTTCACCAAGGGCTGGCCGCACTGCGTGCCGACCGCGGAGGAGAGTAGGAAGCTCGCAGAGATGCGCCGGTCGATCTGCGCGTTCTACGAGTGGGAGAGTCCTTACCTCGACGAGAGCACTGTGCGGCAGCGATACCAAGAACTGTGGGATATCAAACACCAACAACTATACTGACATGGGACTTACCATACACTACGACCTGGCGCTCGAAGCGCCGGCAACAAAAGCAGGGAGCAAGAAAGCGCTCGAAGCAATTACGGCGCTGAGATCGTTCGCGATGGACCTTCCGTTCGAAACCGTCTCCGGCGTGTTCAGCGGAGGCGCCGACGTGGACTACAACAAGGCAGAGACGTATCCGGCACTGCCTGACGACATGGACGCAGAGTCCTTTCGCTGGCGGGCAATTCAGGGCTTGCGCGACTCGGTGGATGTGACCACGCCGCGCGAGAAGGCGTCGGGCTACAGGCGATCGGTCGACATCCACGCGCAGGAGTTCCATGGGTTCAGCACGTGGCCGGGCGAAGGCTGCGAGGCTGCCAACTTCGGTCTGGTGCGGTTTCCCAGATCGAGGATTTTCAACGGAAAGAAGCTGAAGGCGGAAGGTGCGACCTGGCGGTGGAATTCATTCTGCAAGACGCAGTATGCCAACGACCCCCGCTGCGGCGGGCTGAAGCACTTCCTCGAGTGCCATCTGTGCGTCATCGCCATTCTGGACAAGGCCAAGGAACTTGGAATTCTGGCACGCGTCAGCGACGAGTCTGGCTACTGGGATGATCGTGACCTGCAGGCGCTGGTGGGCGAGATAGCCGAGTGGGATCTGATGATCGCAGGCTTCGGCGCCGGGCTGCGTTCTGCCGTGATTGCCGCCGGCGGCGATGCTGCTGACTTGCAGTCTTCCATGGACCATCGACCCGGCGTAGAGCAGCTGGAGGCGAAAGGCTTCGAGAAATACCGGCATCTTCCGGCGCTGCAGATCCTGGAGGAATTTAGCAAACACACATCAACCCAATGCGCTTAACAGCAGGTCAACAATTCAGATCTGACCGCGCGCCGCGACTGCCCAGCAGCACGACGCCGGACCCGTTCTTCGCCGCGAACAAGTGCGCTCGGTGTCCAAACGAACTGATCGCACGCATCATGTCGTGGTTCAACAATGACACCATCTGCCTGGAGTGCTCAGCGAAGGAGGGCGGCATCAAGAAGGCACTGCGCGCCAAGGGCATCGACGGCGCCATGGAAGGATGCGGCTACGTGCCGGACCCGGAGAAGCTATGAGATCGAGTAGATGGCTCACCATCTAATGCACCAATCTGAGGACCACCGAATAACCGCAACAACAACCCCAACAACCAAAAATGAGTGTTAGCAACAATGGTCCCACCGACCAGGAAATCGAAGATGACGAAATTGACCGCGCTATAGAGCGCTCGGAGGAGGCGCTCCGCGGCGAACACGGAGAAGAAGCAAAGCGGGAAGAAGAGGCACGTCTGGTCGCGTATGACGCAGCCAGGCGAAAGCGTGACGAAGAAGAGCTGCGCAAACTTGAGAAGGATCTCGGGTCGCATGCCTTGGCCAAAGCGTGCACGGACTCTTTCGATTACGCGCTGAAGCTGAAATCGGGCGAGGTAATCCGGTTTCAAGAGGCGACGTGGCACGGTAACGGGTGGCTCACGTTGGGCGGCATCATTGACGGCAGCGACGACGACGACCGCAAATTGCGCGAAGTGCCTGGTCTGCCCTATCCCGCCGACCGCGGCGTGGACGTTCGCCTGGAGGAAATCCTCTGGGTCATGGATGCGCCATGCGGTAGCTGATTCTTTCGCCCCAGCGACGGGGCGCTGACACCACGCAGGCCTGGGCCTGCCGCACATCAGGGACATTCGGCCTTTGGGCTATGCACGTCCATCCCGGGCGAGATGCCGGGGACTCACCGTTTGGCGGGGGCACAACCCCAAACCAAACATGAGTAAGAAACAACTGAAACTACCTGCCGGCTGCTCCATCGAGCGCGTCGGCGAAACGAAAAGAGACCGCGCCTTCCAGCTCCGATTCGGAGCGGAACGAGGCGAGGATTATGTGTCGGAGATCTACGTGCCGGAGAAAGGAGAATCCGTCGAGCGAGCCGCATACAACGTGTGCGTCAAGTTCGACTGGTTCAACAAACCGCCATGCACGAAAGGTCGACTGATCCGTAACCTCGCTGAGTTCCTGGAATGGCGCGGCTGCGGCGACAGCCCGTATCAGTGGGCGCGTGCTTTTTACAAGTACACCGACTGCGGGCCCTGGGCTCAGTTCCTGGAGCTGGTGACGCCGGCGCAGGACATCGAGCATCCTTCCAAGGTGGCGGTCGTGCGCTGCGTCCGGAACCGCGCCAGGCTCGTCAACGCCGGCGAGCTGGACCCGAAGTTCGTCCAGTTCCTCGGGCTCGACAAGGACGGGCTGGACCGCAAGGAGCGCACCTGGGCGCACTACTGCGAGCTCGTCCGCGCCTACATGGCGGACGAGGCCAAGCAGAAGCGCACTGGACGCACGCTGGAGCTGGTCCGGAAGACGAGGACCGCGCTTCATCTGCGGCAGCCGGCCAGCACGGAGCATGTAGGCGCCGACTACCGGGAGGTCTACTACGAGGACCTCGGGCGCGGTACCGCCACACTGGACCCGGCGAAATGCTGCGGCATCAAGTTCGGCTCGATCGTCGAAGGCTCGGAGGTCTGCTCCGGCCCGTTCACCCACCTGTTCCCGTTCTGGACGGCCGACTTCGACCGCGACATCGAGCACATGAAGGCGGAGACCGCCTACTACTGGAAACGAGATAATGCCTCCTGGTATCGCGTCCGCACGGACGATGATGAATGGGTGGTCGCCAACGTCTGGGGCGACATCCAGTGGGAGGAGGGTGAGCCGCCCAAGCGCATCAAGGCCCTGGCCGAGAAAGCCATCAGGAACGACTGGCAGCCCGATCCGAAGTTCGATGGCGCCATCATCCAGACGATTCCCAAGATGCCGTCCCAATGGCGGACACCGAAGGAGTCGGACAAGGACTGGAAGGCGATGCCGTTGGGCAACACCGGGGCGGAAATCTACACGGCCGAGGACGACACAACATTCACCAACTCATGAGCAACATCGAAATCATCAGAATATCGTCAGTCGACCTGCCGCACCACCCGGCCTACGTGGCCAGGGATCTGCGGCAGGTGCAGGAAGTGTGCAAACTCATTGGCACCGAGGACACCGTCTGGTCACAGGAGCAGATCGACACCATTGGCAGACGGGCAGCCAAGGGCGAGTTCAACATGTGCACAATCGGCAACCGCACCACCATCTCGTTCAAGTGAACCACATCCACACCATCCTGGCAGCCTTGCGCAGCTACCAGTCGACTGTCGGCAACCATCGTGATGTCGACGACATCGCCACCGACAGCGGCAGACTGCCGCTGCCCACGGAGGACGAAATCGGAGACCTGTGTGAGCGGCTGAACTGCGCGCAGGAGAAACTGCCGGAGATTCCGCCGTTCACGGACACGGAGCTGAACGAGCTGATGGAGATTGCCAGCGTGGCGCTGCGGGATCTGGGCATGCGCGGACGTCTGTCCAACGTGCTGGATCTGCGCGAGGAATATCTCGCCAGGCTGCAGGAGCGCCTGCGGAACTACTTGGACCACGCCGAGCCAGCCACGCCGCGCGCGGCGACCGGACTGATGGAACCGTTCGTGTTTCGCGCGCCGGCCTGGAGCAACTCCGGGGTGTCGCCTACCTCAGCGGAGGAGGCGCTTCAGCGCGCGAGGGATCTGGCATCTTCCTATTACGCACTGGGCGCCCAGTGCGGCATCCATTCCGTGATCGAGTGGTGCGGCGTGATGACGGAGTATGTCAAGATGCTGGGCGAGGCATACAAAGCCGGCGTTGACCCGCGGAAAGTGGATCAGCATCACGCCGACTGCGCAGTGTCTGTGCCTAAGTTCATGCTGGAATACTTCACCGAGAAACTGGGCTGCCAGCTGAAGCCGTTCATTCGCGCCGATCGGACCGCCTGGCGCATGCTGCTGGAGGGCTGGTTCGAGGGCGCAGGGCAGCACATCGTCTGCGAGGTCATCTGCCAGAGACCATGGGTCAGCGTTCATCCGACCGCAGAGGCGGCGCTGGAGCACGCTGTGCAGTGCGCCATCGAGAACACGTATGGACCAATCCTGACGGAGCCAGAGGACCGGGCGACGGCCGAGGCATCCTTGCGGGAGACTCTGCAGCAGCACGACTGCATCCGCGAGGGCGACTACGAGGTGTATCTGCTCGACCCAACCAACGCATGAAGCCGAAGCTACAGAAAGAGACCGTCGACCCCAACCGTATAGCATGGGGACTGAACACCTCCAAGCGATTGGCAGACGCCATGCTGTATCGGGCCATGGCGTTTGATTTGATGCGACAGTATCGCCGAATGAAGAAGCGACTGCGGATACTGTCCTTCCCTGCGCAGACATGGGTGTGGGAGCAGGCGCTGGCAAGTGACTTCCCGGACGTTAAGATGGAATTCCTCGGGCTCGAGCGGGATCCGAGGATTTACAAGAATACCGCCAAGTTCGGCGAGGCTCTGCCGCAACACTTCAAGATGACCGCTGGTCCGGTTGACTTCCGCAGCTTCGCGGACCTGACGACCAGGCGCCGGCCTTATGACGTTATCTACCTGGACTGGATGGGAACCTGGTCCAAGGAGAAGAAGGAAGACCTCGCCGCCATGTTTCGCAACGAACTTCTGGCAGTCGGCGGCATGCTGCTGCTGACCGTCTCATTGCGTCGCGGACGGCCGGAGACCATGGACGAATTGACGGATCTGTCCTACGACCTTCCGTTGGCGTTTTACGACGCCAGGGGCGAGGACAAGTATACCAGCAATCTGAAGGTGCGCGGCATTCCTCACTGGGTGCAGAACTACGCGAAGGATTATTTCGATGTCGATATGCGACCGCTGATGGCCAGCGTTTACTACTCGTCCACCGGATTGTCGTACCAGGTTCAACCCCAACTTCAAATCGTGCTTTTGCGCGAAACATAAAATGGCTGATTATTACACAAAGGTGAGCATGGAACTGGCGCTTCCGTCTGCGGAAGCTGTCCAGTATGCCGTCGAACTAGCGCAGGCGATGGCTGATTGCGCGAACGGCGACAAGCCGGAAACGGACATACCCAAAGGCTGGGAGAAGGACGCCGAGGACGAAAACTGGAACTTCGACGTCGAGAAGGATGAAGGCAGCGATATCTGGATTCACAGCGACAGCGGGGGCATCGACGAGATCATAAAGCTCATCCAGCATCTCATGCAGAAGTTCGACATGACCGAGCCGGTCTCGTTCGAGTGGTCATACGACTGCTCCAACCCGCGCGTGGATGCCTACGGCGGCGGCGCGGCATACATCACGGCGACGGAGGTGCGGACATTCAACACCTCGCAATGGCTGCAGGCTCAGGGGGTCGGCGGATGAGCGCAACAACTAAACCCCGTAAGGATATCCATATCGAGTATCATCCGCGCCGCAACGCTTACCTCATTGGTGAGCTTGTCGGCAACCGCGTCATCTGGACAAACCTGCAGGACACCGACCTGGAGAGGGCGAAAGCGAAAGCTTACGAACACTACGGGAGCAACATCATCATTACGCACAACTAACCAACAAGCATGAACAACATCGACATCACGCAACCGCCCGGGAAACTCCGACATCTCTCCGTCGACGAAGTCGCCGAGTGCGTCTCCGGACTCACGGACGCCACCTACAGCGAACTGTGGGCTATCCTGGAGGAGGCACACAAGGCCGGAAACGCCAAGCCGCTAGGCGGTGACGGCAGCGACGGCACTATCGAGGAGCCCGTCGTCACGTCCGGGGAATACGACTCGGACCTTGCGGCCGCCTGGCCCAAACTGTCCGAGGCTGCGCGTCGTAACATCCACGAGGCTGCAAATGCGAATTAAGATCACCAAGGACATTGACGGCAGCTACGCGGCAAGCATGGCGAAAGGGCAAGGGCTGAAGACTGGCGCGGACTACAAGTCCTTCGCCGCGCATAGCCGGCAGCAGCCGACGATGCAGGGCTGGTTCGCCGTCATGGACTTCGCCGCCGGCAAATGGGTGGAGGTGGAGACCGACCATCTGTTTGGCAGCCAGTTCAACATCGGAGATCCGCCCGGGTTTGTTCCGCCGCCGGATCGCGACCCGCGGACCACTGGAGCGCGGGTCGACCTGCGCTACGTGGACGCCATCGACTTCGCGCCTGAGTTCAGCGGGCCGGAGGATTTCCTGCAGGCGGTACAGAAGCGCTACGACACCGACTGGCCTGGAAGCTCGGTAAGCCGCGAACTGATCGCCCGCCTCGCGTGCGGCGCGATGAAGGACGAGACCAACCGAAAAGCTGAACCAATGGAGTTGCAAGCTTACCGCGATCTGTTCATCAAGGGTGCGAAGTTCCGAGTGATCAAGAAAGGCGCTTACATCAGCGGCATGAAGCCGATAGCGCCATACGCAAGCCAGGGACACTTCGAGCACCTCGATGTCGGACGTATCCTGACATGCGCGGGCAGTTCGATGACCCACGGCGACGGCGTACCGGCGGTCAAGTGGCTGGACGCGGACGGCAATTGGATATGCAATGACGCGCTCTTCTCTCCCGTCATCGGCGGGCTGTGGGGCGGTCAGATACCCGAGCCGGGATGGCTTGAACTCGTATGAGCGCACTACTCACTCCGCAGGAGTTCGACGAGATATGGGCGCAGGTGTCGCCCGAGGTGTCGACGATCATCGAGGACGCCATACAGAGGTCGCCGTTGGCGTCGCCCATGGATGGCAAGGCGCGAGCCGCGCGCTACCTGTGCGTGACGCAGGCATTCACGGATATATTCGATCTACTGCCGGCGTTTGGTCTGCAGATGTTTGACACGATACCGGATTCTGCGGGCCTCGAAAGCGACGCGCAGGTTCTACTGGCGCTCGCGCGCAGACTGGCTCGCTACAAGTCGTGCGACGACGAGGCGCTCAAGGTCGACTCCTACAGCGGCTCCATGAAACTGCTGCGCATCAACGCGCCGGCCTGGTTCGAGAATCCGGACTTCTTCCGATGGCTCACGCACAAGGGCACGGCGACGTGGCACCAGGGCGAGGAGCCGAACGCGTTTTCGGACGTGTTCTTCACCTTCTGCCAAGGCGAAGGTTCGGACTACCCGTCGATTCCCGACCGCCCCGGTATCCCGGAAGAAATCTGGAGGTATCTGGAGATCCTGGTGGCTGAAAAATACGGCTGGAACGAGGAGGTGCTGGTGTGGGTCAGCAATCTGACATGAAGAAGAAACACACCGTCGAGGTCCGACGCTACCTGCCCGGCCAGACGGATTACGGCAGTGAATCCATGGGCGCCATCACCGGCAACTACGGACACCACGAGAAGGTGGAGACGATCAAGTGCGTGCTGCGCGCTGAGCAGATCGGCAACTTCAATCCGGTGTTCTGCACCTACAAAGGCAAACGGTGCCTGGTGCAGTCAGACGAAGGAGACCTGTCGGACCCGTTCCGACGCACCGAGGAATACCAGAAAACACTATTCATCAAAATCCCATGAGAAATCCTGCACTCGAAATCCTATCCAAGCCAAAGTCCAAATTCACCCTGCTGGTTGTCGGCGGTGGGATGTTTGGCTGCGACGTCCGCAAACCCATCGTGTCCAAAGGCTGGCTTGAGACGTCGCAAGGCGAGAAGCTGTGCTACTCCGAGCCGCGCGGTCGCAAGATCTACGGACTGGAGGGAGTCCTGAGGGCCGGCGCCATCGTGCTGCGCGGTCACGAGGAGTCGCGCCCCATCTTCGAGTCCCACGCGCGCGCCGAAGGCGGATTCCGGTCGCTCGTCATGGACGGCAAGGGCGGACGCTTCATCGACTACAACGAGGAGGGCACCGATGCGCTGATCGACTACCTCAAGAAGCACTTGGTGCTGCATACGCTGGGGTGGAGTCACACCCTGACGCTGCTCGTCGAGAAGAAGGACAGCGTCAGGAACACACGGGCGATTGCCGACCACGACTTCAAGAAGAAGCTGCTGACGGCACTGGGGCAGCCCGTGGAGATGGAGCGCGCGGCGCCGAAAGAACCGGAGCGCAAGTCGCTGCTGACCGATGCGATGAAGGCGAAGCTGCGTGCGGCCGTCGGCAAGGAGCCGCAGCCGATCTACAAGATCTTCCTGCCGGAGGGCTCGGCGACGTGGCTGCTGTGCAGCATCGAGGACGACGGAGACACGTTGTGGGCTGTCTGCGACCTCGGCCTCGGATGCGTCGAGTATGGCACGGTGAGCCTCAAGGAACTGGAGACCATCCGCGGCCCCCGGTTTAAGATGCCGGCCGAGCGCGACCTGCACTTCGACGGGCGCGACTTCAACATGGAGGAGGCGCTCGGGAAGATGTCGCTGATGGCGTGAAACTGAAACCGTAAACACATGGGAACATACCTGAAATTCCGCGCGCCTGACGACAAGCGGCATCGGGCAGACGCCTGGTTAAAGAAACAGTCCAAAGCCCTCGGGTTATGGGACGAAGCGGACCAGAAAATCGAGCGTGAGAAAGGGGAGCGTGGCTCCCCCGACTTCATGCCGCTGGGCACAGGGCAGATCAAACTGAGCGCGCTGGAGGATGACGAATGCAACCGCTACGTCGACATCCTGATCGAGGCCCGCAAGAAGTGGAAGGTCGAGTGCTTCGACATACCGTCCAACGTGGGCGACTACATCGACGCTGAGCGGCTGGCTAAACTCATCGACCTTCCCGCGCACGAGAAGATCTGGGCGGCAGAGGCCGCGGAGGAGGCTGTGTGGACTCGTGCCAGGAAGAAGGCGATGAAGGCGGCAGGCAAAGAATACGAAGGCGGCGGACATCCGATGACCGTAGCCACCTGGGGACATGCCCGCGCGAATCTGCTGTTCATGGCCATCGAGGCCGCCGATCACCCGACGTGGGTTAGTGTGTCCTACGACCGAAAAGGGAAGTGGGACATCACCGCCAAGCGTGAGCGTGACGAGGACAAGAAGTTCGACCTGCTGCGCGACGCCAAAGGTCGCGGGTTCCTGTCGCTACCGCTGATGACACTGGGTGCACCAGGGATCAAGAATGGCTTCGACGACGTCCGGGACTACCTGGCTCGGGCCCGCAACATCGGGCTGAGGACGCACCCGGACTCCATCATGATCGGCGTGTATGGCTGCCTGCCTGCGGAGATCGTCTTCGGCTCAAAGCTCCTGCAACTGGCCGCGCCGCACGGGCCTTATGTGAGTGGCGTCTACATGGTCAAAAGCGGGCACCGGTATTATCCCCACACGGCGGGGGTCGTCCTGAACGGGGATGGTGCGCTCGAGTGGGGGAAGCTGGGAGGTCAGCGCGCCGCGGAGCTGATACGCGAGCACAAGCTGAAGGACGAGCACACACCGGTGCCGCGGTTCTTCGTGTCGTATCCAGCCCTGGGGACACTACTCGCCGAAACATAATCATGAGCATACAGTTTGATATTGAAGTCACCAGACACTCCTATCGTCGTGCGACGTTTCCTCTTGAAATCGCAAGTTATTACACGGACCCAGAGCGCGCAGAGGAAGTTGCAATAGAGTCAGCCCTTACCGAGGCGGCCAACACTGATTACACGCAATACAGCGAGGAGGGGGTGCGATACGAACCCGAAGTAGTGAGACGCCAGGAAGTCCGCGAGCATACAGAAGTGACAGACGAAAAGCTGAACCTGACGGTCAGTCGCTACGAGGACAGCCTCATCAACAGCATCGCGAAGCGTGCGCAAACACTTGGTGACATGGGACTGCTGCCGGTCGCCAGCGTCTTGCAGTGGGATATGGACATCACCGCCTGCCACGCCAACGGCTGCCAGCTAAAGCTGGCGGAACTGCGGGATGCATCCGACGAGGAGTTCGTCCACGACGTGAACGGCATCCGTCGCGCCATCAACCGCAACACAGGAAAACTGGAAGGCATCTTCCATCCGCGCTTCGCGCTGGAACAATTCACAAAACACCACAAATAGCATGAGCAAACAACCTAAGCCGGAGGGCTACCTACTCATCGGACCTGACAACCGTCCGCTATTCCCGTATCCGTATCCCACGCTGGACGAACTGGTCTGCGCGGCTGCAAGGTTCCTACATCGTCACTGCGGTCAGGGACATTACCTGGACGCGAATGGCGTAAGCCAGACGCTGGAGTGGGTCACGGACAATCTGTCCGTGCGTGTCGTGCCGGCGCGCATGACGGCCACCCAGGCATACACCAAGTATGTCAACGACAACCTGGAACGAATCGAGAGCGAAGGCTGGACGCCGCTGAGCTTCATCGAGTTCGTCAACAGCGAGGAGTGCGACAACGAGATGATCATCGACACGCCACCCAAGGACGATGAGTGGATGGAGGTCGGCGTGGTCGGCGTGGACTCCGGGCAGCTCATGCTATGTGACCCGTGCTACATCGAGGACGAGTGGAAGAAAGCAGATGCGGAAACGAGAATGGTAGCGCCGGCTTACCGGCACAAGGACGGCACCATCCTGTATTGCACGTTGCACGGGGCCGCTCCGCAGAAGGACGCAATCGGGTTCGATTCATACGCTGCCGTGGTTGAGAAATACGGCAAGACGATGAACCAGATGGCCGAGGAACGCGTCGTTTACGCGATACCAGCAATCCGCAAAAACCCGGGCGAGTTCTCCTACTCTGGAGCTTGCGCTGCGACCGACGATCACAAGCTCCATGGAGGGCAGTTGAACTACACGAAGGGGCATGCGGGAGCGGGCGTGGTCACCCGCACTGGATTCGGGGATGGGGTCTATCCAGTGACCGCAAGGTATGTGGGAGACAAAGATTGGGGCCGCCGCGTCGCCGAGCTGCGCGTCGTGTTCATCGGCGACGAGGAGGCCGACGACGCGCAGGGCGACTACGAGAGTCTGCCTGCGCACATGCGGAAGTTGTGCACGGAAACGGGCACCAACTCGGATGAGTGGACGCCGACTGACGGCCCCTCGACCGGCGTGGGCACCGAACACTGGTATCGGCACGACGACGGACGCACGGCATACGTGTGCGACGACCAGGGCCACATCACCGTGGATCTGCACCCGGCCGAGGAGGACTCGAAATGACGCGCGACGTCTTTCTCACGGTGTCGACCACCCTGAAGCTGCGCGTCGACGAAGGTGTCGAAGTGTCTGAGGTCATGGATTCAGCGGAGCTGCACCTGGAACTGAACTGCGGGGATAAAGCCAGCGTCGAGGACTTCCAAGTAACCGACTGGAACGTGGAGGACTCGAAATGAGCCGCTCCGGACACACTCCGTTCCCATGGAAGGCTGTCGAGGTGCGCGACGACGACGGCAACCTGGCCGGCGTGGACATCGGAAACGTCAAGCTGGACGTGTGCGCTGCCCATGTGGCGTCCGGGCGGGCGGATGGAAACATGGACGAGCGCGTCATGACGAACGAGGACCGCGCGAACATCAAGCTGATCCTGGCGATCCCGAAGATGCTGCGACTTCTCCGGGGCTTCGCCAATGCGAGGACTATGGGCCAGATGGCAAGGCTCGCGGCGGCGTCCGATGTGCTGCTGCAGAAGCTGCCGAAACCGAACAAATCATGAAGAAGCACACGATTCTGTTCACCAGGCAGGGGATGGCAGGCATGACGAACGCCGCCGTGCTTATCCTGGAGACCGACGACGAGACTGCCTCCAGCACGGACGCGATGGAGATGTTCAAGCGCGGGATTACCGAGTGGGTCGACGACACCCAAGCCGGGCGGGAGGTCTGGGGGACGTCCAGAGAGGATCTCAACATCGGCGACTTGCTCCTCGCACAGCCGCAGAACGACGAGGAGTTTGTGACCATCTTGCGCAGGCACGGTGTGAAGCTCGTATCCATGGAGGGCCTGGCGTGGGATGCCACCGAATACTACGACACCGTGCTGTCCGAAGATCCGGAGGAGCCGAGCGCCTACGTTGTGTGGGCCGGCACCGGCGTGATCGAGACGTTCACAAGCGTGGACGAGGCGCAGAACGAACTGGCCTACATGACCACGCAGGGCGACTGCCGAGGGATCGTCTATACGGACCGCGCTGAGGCCGAGCGCGACGTGGCGGACCGCAGAGCGGCAGTGATCGAGGAGCAGCGGCGCGACGAGAAGCGCGGACTGTATCCGGACAAAGAGGACCCAGCAAACTAGGCTTATGAAATACTAAGCCATCAGGTGCTACGAGTCGCCCTTCGGGAGCGACTGCTACTACACCAGCGGCGGAATGCGGACGGAGGTAGTCCACTTTAACTCGCCGAAGAAGCGGGACGAGTGGGTAAGGATGCCGTCCGTGTGGCCCGAGAAGTTCAGACAGGCGGTGCCGTCGACCTTCGTGGTGCGATGCCCGGCCGAGTACGCCAATGTCTACGTGAAAGAGGTCGCGTGACCGGTATGAATACCAAAGAGGAACCAACCAACCAAGCCAACTAACCAACCAACCATGAAAAAGCACAAACAAATCGAATCCCGTCTCAACGCATCGCACGCGCAGCTCCTCCAAGCTGTGCATCAGACTACAGTCAGCCGGAGCGCGGCGACCGTGCGTGCCGTCATACGGGCCGCCCGAGAGTTCATTCGCGCGTTCTGGCGGGCAGTGGAGGCCTTCGCCGAGACCGGCTACCCGACGTCCGAGAAGTTGGAACGCTGGGAGACGGGCCGGGCGACGGCGGAGCAGCAAATGCGCAGTCTGGGGGCAACCGTATGAGCGACTTCGACCAGTCGCAGTATCGCCGCCTCAAGACCCGGCTGACCACCAAGAAGAACAAGTTCGAGGCTGCCCTGCGGTCGGCCCGCGGCGGACGCATGAACGACTCGCACGACGCCCTCATCACCGTGTCGAAAGCCCTCATCGAGGAGGTCAACTACGCGAACGAGTGCTTCGACAAGACCGGCTACCCAGACGCGTGGGCAGACTGGGAGCGTGCCAAGATGGACGCGGAGATGCACCTGCGGCGGATGGGGGTGAAGCCGTGAAAAAGTCGAAACTCTGCCGCCCGCCGAAGGGCGCGACGGATATCCACATGTGGACTGGGCGCAGCTGGAAGCCTTACAACGGTAAACCGGCGACCGCGTTCAGCTACAAGTCCCACGATGGAGGATACCCTTGCGCTGGTGCCGTAGACATGGGAACGCTGATGTCGCGCGCGATGAATTACACGGGCAGACGCTGGATGTGCGCGAACGGAAAAATCCTACCGGCCCTGCGTCAGGCGAGGAGGAAGTCGAAATGATCGACTAGAGCCCCAATTAAATAACTCTTGCATTTAACGCTACGAGATGCGTAATGGGGACCATGATAGAGATCACACCTCCAGAAGCTCAACCACCAAGAGCATGCAAACATGGACAATCTTACACGCAGGAGTATCGCATTTGGCGAGGGCTGGTAAATCGGTGCACGCGTCCCACTGACCCCGCGTGGGACAATTATGGAGGGCGAGGAATCAAAGTGTGCGCCGAATGGTTGACAGACTTCGACGCTTTTCTGTCCGATATGGGCAGGAAGCCGAGCGCAGGACACGAAATCGACAGGCGGGATAACGAGCTAGGATACGACAGACATAACTGCAGATGGGTGAGTCGTAAGGTGAACTCCCGCAATAGGCGCTCATCTCGCATGATAGTATTCCGCGGGTTGACTATGTGCTTAGCCGAAGCGTGCGAATTGGCAGGAATCAGTTACGCCGCAGTGCAGAAGCGCTTGAGCGCGCCGTTAAACTGGTCACTAGAAAAAGCGTTGCATACGCCGACGCGACCCAAAGCTAAAAAAGGCTGCGGATTCAAGCCTAAACCGCAGTCTAACAAAACAGGCTACCCAGGCGTCAAAAAGAGACGATCTGCCTATAAGGCGCGCATATTAGTAAGCGGAAAGAGACTGGAGTCGCAACAGTTCGCGACACCGGAGGAGGCGTATAGCTGGTATCTAACTCATAAGAAATTACAAAGTGCGAGAAAACAATCTGATAGTGCTGTCAGAGAGGCAAGTTGACGATCGGCGTGATAACCTAGTTGACCTCTACTGCGGCTGTGGTGGTTCAGGTGGTGGCCTGCTCGATGCCAACGTCATACTGCAACGCGACGTGCGCGGAACATTCGTCAATCACTGGGACAAGGCTATTGAGATTCACCAAGCTAACCACCCTGAGCACCGGCATATCATGGAGGATCTGTTTTTGTTAGATCCGGTCGCTGTGTTTCCGCACGGTACAAATTGCAGCCTGCTTTGGGCTAGTCCGAGCTGCGTTCATTTCAGCGTGGCCAGGGGAGCAACCTGCGTGACTGAGCAAGGCAGAAGTCACGCCTTCAGCGTAGTCGATTGGGTGCGCCACTTGCGTCCTGAAGCTGTGATATGTGAGAACGTGAGAGAATTTCTGACCTATGGCCCTGTGATCCAGAAGCGTTGGCCGGAGAAGGCGGGTCCACCAATCGTGGACGAACTCATGTGGGCTCGGAAGGGCCGACCAGTAAAGTTGCGGAAAAAGGAGCGCCGACGGGCGAAAGAGACCGAGACAGACTGGGGCAAGCGCATGAAGGCTGCCGGCTACCAACCCTACGAGGTGCCGGACAAGGAGCGCCGCGGCGAATACTTCCAGGCATGGATCGCCGAGATGCAGGCGCTGGGATACGAGTCCGACTACCGCGTCCTCAAGTCCGCTGACTACGGTGACCCCACCATCCGCCAGAGGCTGTTCGTCTACTTCGTCCGCAAGGATTCAGGTAAGAAGATCGTCTGGCCGGACCCCTACGCCGGGGAGCGCGGCACCGGGCACGGGCGTCCGATGGACTGGCGTACCGCTCGGACCAGCGTCATTCAGTGGGAGTTGAAGGGCCTGAGCGTGTTTACGAGGAACAAAAACCTCGCTGACAATACGTTCCGCCGCCTGGCCATCGGGTTGGTGAAATACGGACTGCGCGAGTTCCTGATCAGCTCGGCTCATGGCAGCCCGAAGGCGTCGGACTGTGATCGTCGTGTGCACGACGTGGACCAGCCGCTCCAGACGTTCACCGCAAAGGGTGAGCGCGGACTGGTGAAGGCTGAAGGGGAATTCATCACGCCGAACTTCGGCGAAGCCCCAGGCCAAGAGCCCAGGACGCACAGCGTGGACGACCCGGTACCCACGGTTACGAGCCACGGCGCCGGCGGCGTCGTGAGGTCAGAGGCCTACATCATCCCGCACCATGCCGGCAGCAAAAAGGACTGGGTGAAGGGCGTCGACACACCGGTTAGCACGGTGACCACCACCATGACCGGTGAGGGCCTCGTGGAGCCGTCGATCGTCCAGCTGAAGGGTCAGAGCACCGCTCAGAGCATCGACAGCCCCCTGACGTCGCTTACGACGTCCCAAGGGCACTACGTGATGCAGCCCGAGATCGCCATGCCGGACAACCAGCGCGGCACCGGCGTCTGCAAGAGCGTGGACGATCCATTGCGCACCTCCACGGCCGGCGGCAGCCACCAGGCCATCGCCGAGGCGTTCATGTTCGCCATCGACCAGACAGGCGGCGCCAGGGGCAACGACGGGACCTACCCGGTCGACGCCCCGGTCCGCACAATCGTGACCAAGGCGAGCCAGACCTGCATCGAGGTCGAGCTCGAGGTGGTGTCAGACCGGTTCCTTCACGCGTGCAGCGAGAAGGGCGTGGACACCTCGCGCGCCACCACGTTCCTCAACCATCTGGTGGCGGAGCTGAAGCGCCGGGGCAAGGTCGACGCCAAGCCGTGGATCTACGTCTACTACAGCAACGGCTCGGAGGGGAAGTCGATCGACGAGCCGCTGCCGACCGTGCGCACCAAGGCCGGGCACGCCCTGGTCTACCCGGTGATCGAACTGGACGGGAAGCTGATCAAGATCGACCTGTTCTATCGCATGCTGACGCCACTGGAGCTGCAGCGCGCGATGGGCTTTCCAGACGATATGAAATGGAGCCATTGCACAAAGACTGAGATCATTAGGGCCATCGGAAACAGTGTCAGCCGCGGCGTGTCTCGAGCCCTCGGCTTGGCGTGGTATTCGCAGAACTCCAACGTGTGGCCAAAAGTTGAACACATCTACAAATGAAACAAACGGAAGCGCCGTCCGAAGTCGTCGTCGGACAGCGATATCGCAACCCGGACGACAACAATCCTAACACGACAATCCGTATCGTCTACATCGACGAAGGCTTGGCTGTTTGCTACTATCGGTATGCCGACGACCCGAGATTTGCGCCGATGGCTTTCGTCAAGTCGTGCAAGAGCATCCTGCGAGACTGGACGCTGGTATCGCCGCGCCCTGCGGAGGATGTGGCATGAAGCGACAATCCAAAAACGACGAGGACAAGGAACGCTGCCGGCGACAAGCAGCAATGACCGTCGAGGCGCTCTTCCCGAGGTCGCATTACCGGCTGGCGCGTATGGTGGATGCTGATAAGCAGCTCAACGCGCTGTTGGACGCGTTCGAGCGCGAAGGGATGCCGATGGGTTCAGAGTTCTGGGCAGAATACTGTCTGGCGCAGTTGCACTTCCTGAAGGATCACTACCGCATACTAGGGCGTCTGATGCGGGACAGTAAAGTCGGACAAGACCCCGACTTTGAGCAAGCGAACCGCGATTTAGAGCACGCCAGGCGCATGTATGGGAAGCGCACGCCCAAGCCGGGGGAATACGAGTGCGACTACTGTGGTCACCGGGACGCAAAGCGAGTCACTGGGACGCTGACCATGTGCGATCCTTGCCGGGAGGAAGTTATGGCGGCCAAACCCGAGGACGCGAACTACGCAGACCTGACGGCAGGGCTCATCGACACGGACATGATGGCGCTCGGACTGCTGTGATCTACCAGACACGACCGATGACGAAGGACGAGGCGCAGCGGCACGACAAGTGTGCCCGCTGCGGCCACGCCGCCTACTGGGTGAAGATCGCCGGCGCGAAGTGCAACTGCAGCCCGTTCGCGGACGACCCGGGAGGACCAGTGAAACCCAAACCCACAAAAACCATGAGAAATACCGACAGAAGCATGAAGATCCAAACATCACACAGTCCTAACGCAACCCAGTTGAAAATCGCCGAACAAGTGCGCGCTTACCTGAAGCCGCGGCTCGGCATCGACGACGACGAAGTCGGAAGCGACGGCACCATCCGGCTGACAGCATCCGACCGCCGCGGGGCCGGCGACGACGAGCCCGCGCCGGAGATCATCGACAGCATGCGGGCGCACGCCAGAGCGATCCGCGCGCTGTCGCCCTACGTGTTCGTCAGCACCGAGCACGTCGACGAATGGGTGCATCTGAGCGTCCTGGTGAAGACCGTCACCAGGAAGGACAAACCCAAGGTGGACGCTCAGGAGATCACCTGCCGGCTGAAGGCGAAGTTCCCGGAGTGCATCAGCAAGCATCCGAAGACTCGGTCGGTCGACGTCGACATGCCGTTTGGGTTCGACGGGCGCATAACGGTGTGGACACTCGTCGAGGGACCCCACGGAAAACGCAGTATCAACTTCGGGTGGAAGTTGTCCGGCGACGCCACAGAGGGATGGGTATTGCTCGTCGAATGGGGCGAGCACAAAATCAAGCGACCGGCGACGTTCAAGAAGCTGACGGACGGCATCGTCTTGAAGCAACTGGAGACGCTGCTTGCGCGGCTGAAGGATCCGTTGGACGCCACGGGCTGGACGATCAACGTCAAAACGCCGGACGGGTTCATGATGACGGGCAGATACAGGCAGTGCTTCGGTCTATGGCAGGTGTCGGACAGGGAGACGGGCAAAATGAAATCGCCGGTGTGGGCCGACAAAAGGGACTTGACCGTCCTGCTCATCAACAACTTCAGCGGGAAAGAGATCTGCGCAAGCGTCGGACAGCCCGTCCCTGAAGAGGTCAAACCCATCGAGATCACACAATGAAAAGACACCACGAGAAACCGATGGTAGACCTGGCGGAAGTAAGGGCAGCGGTTGCGCGTTACATGAGTAGCGAGGGCTGCGGTTGCTGCCGCGGCTCGAACCACAATACCAACAGAGAGGCGCTGGGCGAGCTGCTTCGCGTCAAGAAATACAAAGACGGAAGCGGCTACAACTTCGATCGCTACGCAGCCACAAAGAAAACACCACGATGAAAAAGAAAACGGCGCCGAAACAACTGCTGATGAACTTCACCGAGGCCCGCGATGCGGTGACCACGGCGATGACGAAGCTGGAAACAGCGACGGCCGAACTGGCGAAAGCCATGGACGGCAGCAACCCGGAGACGAAGTCCATGGTGGACGACGAGATGAAAGAGATGCGCAGGTCCGTGAAACGTCTCGTCGGCGTCCTGTGTGACCAGACCGGGATGGACTTCCACAAGATGTGGGTCATGGTCTACCACGAGCATCACAAGCGCACGGAGTTCCACGCGGTCGCGGCCAGCCACGGCAAGGGAGCGCACCTGGACGCCGTGGAAGAGGCCGGACAGTTGCCGGCCCTCCGCCAGACGGTGGAGTATATGCTGACGAGCGACAGATACGGCCCGCCGGTCGTTCCGTGATATGATATGAAACGCAACGAAATTGAGCAACAGCAGCGGTGTGAGTGGTTTGACCACGCTTGTCCGAAGTGCGGCAAGCTAATGCTCGCATACGGGACTCCGCCGAAGGTGCCGTACGACTATGCGCTACTGTGTCCGGCGCAGACGTGCGAGAACTGGAGCAAAGTGGTTCTCATGGGCGACCAGCACAGCATCGAGGACGCTGACATCGAGGCGCTGGATATAGAACGCGCTGTCTGGCCGCCGGTCATTTACAGCCTCCCCGCTGAGATCCCGGGACATCCAGTGGCCGACTGGTTGCACGAGACGCAGGCTGGCGAGACCAAGCTGGAATACTTGGAGTGGGTGGAGCAGCGATACCAGGACAGTCCCGACGACTACTGCCGCACCTGCTTCGAGCCCTACGCGGGCAACGGGGACGGATGGGACGGCGAATGCCCGATCTGCGCGGACAGGACCGCCGCGCGAAAAGACGAAGGCTGACAGCCGACAGCCTACAACGAGGAAAATAGCAACCACGACAACAACAACAACATGACAGCAACATCTCCTATTAAGACAGAGCGCCGCACCATGCGCGCGCACAGCAACCTGGTCCTCCAGGTCATCAAATCGCAGGCCGGCACCATCGCCAAAGCCATTCTGGAAGGGGTCATGAACTCCATTGACCAGGCCGCGAAGAACATCGCGGTCACCATCACGACCAAGCTGGTCCGCATCACGGACGACGGCAGGGGCTTCGCCGGGCAGATCGTCAAGGACGTATTCGAGGAGTTCGGCAACCCGCACCCCATGGACGACGAAGGCTTCGCCAAGGACACCGTGTTCGGCAAGTTCCGCATCGGACGCGGGCAGATGTTCGCGTTCGGAAAGAACACCTGGCGCTCGGCCAACTTCAGGATGATCACCGACGTCGACAAATGGGGCCTCGACTACGACTACGAAGAGGGACACCCCGACCAGCCCGGTTGCATCGTCGAGATCGAACTCTACGATGCGTTGTCCCTGCGCGACATCCAGCACACCGTGGACCAGATCACGAAGTTCTGCCGCTACACCGACCGCAACCTGGTCGTCAACGGCAAGAGTGTCGCGACGGACCCGGCCACGCTGAAGTGGGACGTGGTCAACGACCTCGCCTACATCAAGAAGAAAGTGGTCGAACACCGCTACCGCAACGGCACCGGGCTGGACGTTTACCAGCAGGGCGTCTTTGTCGAGTCCCTGCCGTTGTCGGAATTCGGACTCGAGGGGGTGATCGTCATTCGGCAGGAAGTCAGCGTCAACTTCGCCCGCAACCAGGTGCTGCGCCGCTGTGCGCGCTGGAAAAAGATCGCGCAGCTGCTGAAGGAAGAGGGCATCAGGAGCGCATCGAACAAGAAGAAGCTCAACCGCCAGGAGGCGCGGAACTTTGTGGAGGAATACGCCGGCGGCGGCTCTGTCGCCTACGGTGTGTTCTACGACACCGCCTGCCTGCCGGACGTCACCGGGAAGCTCTGGTCTCCGCACCAGCTCTACAACCTCATCCACACCCGGTCCGACACGCCGAAGATCCTGCGCGACGCTGATGGTCGCGTGTCTCTGTGTTTCGGGCCGAAGGGCGATCACGAGGCCGAGAAGGTGATGCAGCTGAAACGGGCTGTCGTCCTGGACGAAGTGGTCCTGGAGTGGCTGCATGCGGACGATATTGACGACCCTGCCGAACAGGGAGCAGCAGCTATCAAGGTGATCTGCGAAGTGCCGCCGTCGAGGAGCAACGAACAACTGTTTGACCGCTTTCGCGGCATGCTGGTCTGGGCGGACTACAAGCTTCTGCTCGAGGATGTGGACGACCGCGATTACCACCGCCTCAGTCCGGATGAGTACACGCAGCGGGAGGAGGACTTCATTCGCTGCATCGAGAACGTCATGAGCCATCTGGACTACTCCGTAAACGGATTCCAAGACAGGGAAAACCGTTCCGCTGGCATCGGACAGACGGACCTGACAAAAGCGTGGACTGACGGCGTCAGTCACATCACGTTCGACCGTAACTTTGTCGCCACGCTGAATCTCAGCATGGAGCGCGACTGGTTCAAGGCGGGTCTCATCGTGGCGGACATGTATGCCTTCACGAGCGACAGCACGGCGGAAAAGGACGACAGCGTGGAGTGCCTGCAACGCTACGCGGACTTCACCGAGGCGCTGCCTGACGCGTGCCGGAAGGCATACCAGGTGTTCATCAACATCATGCTGCGTCGCGGCGGCAAGCTGCCGAAGCCGATACAGGAGAACATCATCAAGGAGGCGGAGGCGTATGCTCACGAGCAGCACGTCTACAAGGACGAGGAAGCGTCGGCGTCACCGCACGGCGTAAACTAACAACCGCAGCAATATCGCGCCGGGGAGACGTCCTCCCCGGCGCGAGTCGTTGCAGATAAAAATGATAAGCCAAGAAACGAGACGCCAGCGGCTGATGCCGGACGGCGTTCCCAAGTACGTCCGCGTTTACGATAACGGAGGCAGTGTCTACGAATCGTTCTGCGTGAAATGCTTCGAGTTCAGCAGCGGAGGCGGCAAGCGTTGCCCGGTGAAGGATTGCGGACACCGTCTGCTGCCTGCCGGCAAAGGCACCGCCGACCGCTACACCGTGGTGTTCACTGGGCGCTTCAAAGGACGCGGCGGTCGTGCGCACTACGTGGGGATGAGCTGTCACCCGTTCCATCCCCAGGGAGTCGGTATGCACGGGGAAGCGGAGTTGAACTTCGACGCGCCTGGCGGCCGGCCGCCAAAGATCGGCGCCAAGGCCAAATGGGGAGACGGCAACAGCCGGCGCATTCCGTTCCGGCTTCTGCCGGCGGACTGCCAGAAGCTGGTAATCAGGGACTACGTCGAAATCTGGGACATCAACGTCAAACAACTGCAACTCTTCAAGCAATAACAATGATCCAATTCAGACATCTCAAAGTCGGCGCGTGCCCGACGTGCGGCGAGCGGACGGTAGTCGCCGAGCGCGTCGGAGTATCGACATACGGGCTTAAAGCGCCGGAGATACGCCAGCATACCAACGGGCAACGCTGGGAACAGCGGGGGTTCCTGTGCGGCTGCGAGGTCGAGTGGGTGCCCAACTATGAAGCGGCGCTGGTGTCCGTCGTATGTCCGCAGAACCCGACCCTGATAGAAACGAACAAGAAGATCGCGGCACTGCAGGAACGCCAGGACAGCCTTCGGATTCAGATGGCGGAGCTGGAAACAGACAAGAGCATACTACGCGGCGAAATCATCCCATGATCAGAATCCAAACAACACTACCGTCGAGAAGCGGCGGTACGCCGACATACTCCCGCCGGTTTAGCACCGCCCTTCGAGTTGCACGCCTCTTGCCAAGCTACGCCGCCGACGGACCGCCGCACACGCTCTCAGAGACCGATGCGGTCTCTGTTTTCGTCCTCGACGAAGCAGGCGACTGGACGTGCCGCATACGGGGCGAAGGCGAAGCCAACCAGATCGTCGATCTCACCCACCGGCACGCCGCACAGCATCCGGGTATCGAGTTCACCTTCGCGAGCTGGCTCGTCGCGTGCAACCCTGGGTGGCTCATCCTGATCGGCGACGGGCCGGAGCCGCAAAAGGTGTCAGTGGACGTGACGTTTTGCGTGTCGCTGCCGAAGCAGTTCATGCCGGAGGAGCTGGCGACCATATCCTTCGAAATTCCCATGGAGGCGGTCAAGGTGTTCATCGACGGTCACGTGGTCCCTGGGGCCGGGCTGACGTCCTACATGACGTCGGTAGACGTGGAGGTGTCATCATGACCACCGCGCACACACAAGGGAAGCTGCACGTGGTCACGGAGCGCACACGCCTCAATCAGAGGTTCTCCATACGCGCGGTCGACGGCGCGGCGCTCGTGGCGGAAACGGTGGAGGACCACGAAGCCGTGGACGGACTGAGAAACGCCGAGCGGCTGGTCCTCTGCTGGAACCGCTACGACGAGCTGGTGGAGGAAAACGCCTGGCTGAAGGTGAAGCCGGAGTGGGATCGTATCTCAGCGGAGATGGTCCACATGGAGAAGCAAATGCTCGCCAGCGACCAGCCAGAGGCAGCAGACCTGCGCACCCCGGCGCAGCTCAAGGAACGCTACGCGTGGAGCGCGCTCTACATCGCCAAGCGCGAACGGCTCGCAGAGATACGCGGCGCTCACTACAAGGCGATGGACCGGATCGCGATCGCCGAGAGGGAGACCAAGGATGAAGCGTGAGTCTGCCCCAGCGATCCTCGCTTCCATTCTCCGTGCGCGGCGAAGTGATGCGGGTTTGAGTCTTCGGGCGCTGGCTGAGAAATCGGGGATTCCGCACAGCTTCATCTCGAACATCGAGAACGCTCGACGCCCGGTCGGGCAAAAAGCCGCAGCCAAACTGGCCGTGGCGCTTGGTCTCGCCGGCTTGAAGTGGGATCAGTTTCTACTGGCCGCAGCCGCAGCGCAGAATTCGGATGTCTACAAGGTTTGCCGTAAAGCGATGCGCAGAGCCTCGAAGGTCTTCGTCGTCATGAAGGTGGATTACGACGGCTACCGGCTCGGTCGATGCTGGGAGATGCAGGTTGCTGCCACGCAGGAGGTGGCCGACAGGCTCGTGAAGGAGTTCACCAAGCCGGTGAACTACTACGACGGCCCCAGGAAATACGAACCGCACACGCATCGGCAGGGAGGATTCGACATCGCAGGCTACGTCGGGCCGCAGCCGATGTTCGTCTACGTGCAAGAGCTGGAGGTCCAAGGATGACCAGCCATCCCTGCACCGACGAGCACTTGCGCAGCATCTCCACCTTCTCAGGAAGGAGGTCGAGCGGCACGATCGTCTACTACTTCGACGCGGACATGAACGAAACGGGGTATTCACTCTGGCCAGAAATGAGCCCTGAGATAGCAGTCCGAACCTTCGGACGCACATGGTCTGACGAGGCCCTCGACAAACTCCACATCATCAAAATCATGACAACGACCACAAAACTGAACAACGCAGAGCGCGAGCAGAAGCTTCGCGTCGCCAACGAGGCATACATGAACGGCAACGCCATCATGCGCGACTCCGAATACGACGCGCTCTGGCGGGAACACCAGGACGCACGCGCCGACGATGCCCACGAGACGGACGACCCGGTGTGGCGCGACACCATCCTGGACAAAGTGGGAGCGGCCCCGCATCCGCAGTCCGGGTTCGCCAAGGTGAAGCACAGCTGCCCGATGCAGTCGCTGGACAACGTCTTCGCCGGGGACGACGGCAACATCGATGAGCTGACCAAGTGGCTGGCGAAGCTGAACGGAGACGAGGCCTGCAAAGGCTGCGCGCTCGTCGCCGAGCCGAAGATCGACGGGCTGAGCCTGCGCCTGACCTACGCGCGCATCGGGCAGTCGGAACACATACATCTGACGAAGGCGGTCACCCGCGGCGACGGCGAGACCGGGGATGACGTCACGCTCAACGTGATGATGGCCAAGCTGGTGCCGCTGGAGCTGCAGTGCGAGCCGGTCGAAATCAACGGGGAGGTCTTCATGACCTTCGCCGACTTCGAGGCACTCAACGAACGGCAGAAGGCGGCGGGCGAGGAGGTCTACTCCAACCCGCGCAACGCAGCGGCCGGCATCCTGCGGCGCAAGAATCCCGCGGAGGTGGCCGGACAGGGGCTGTCGTTCATCGCACACGGCATCGCCTCCGACACGTTGTCCGACTGTTACGGCGACGACGCGGAGTGGTTGCAATCGCTGGGGCTCAAGTTCGCACCGGCGGTCTACCTCCTTGCGGACGGCAGCCACCGAGCGACGGGCGAGGTGATCTCGTGGCTCCGGCTGAAGGAGATCGCCGATCAGCCATATCCGACTGACGGCGTCGTGCTCAAGGTCAACGACTACAAGCTGCGCGAGCACCTCGGCAGCACATCCCGGGCGCCGCGGTGGGCCATCGCCTTCAAGTTCAAGCAGGATGAGGTCGAGACCACGCTGAAGGCCATCACCGTCCAGGTGGGCCGCAGCGGCGTCCTGACGCCCGTGGCAGAGCTGGAACCGGTCGAGGTGGACGGCAGCGTCGTCTCGCGCGCCACGCTGCACAACGAGGACCAGGTGAATCGCTTGGGGCTGGCCGTGGGCGACCGGGTCATCGTCCGCAAGGCTGGTGCTGTGATCCCGGAGATCGTGCGAGTCGCCGCAAGCAAAAACACAGTCGACACCGCGCGGAGGATGTTTGGAGACGATCCGACTCGCGAGCAGATGCGAGTCGCGCGCGTGGCGAACTTCGCTGCGGCTTACGGCGGTGACGATCTAGGACGTCCGCAGTTCAACCTCCCCGATCATATCGGCGGCAAGTGCCCGAGCTGCGGAAGCACGAGCATCGAGCAAGCAGTAGTCATGAGGGCGGCACAGTCGGTGGGTAAGTCGACCGCCAAAGCAGCCTCGGTCTGGATGTGCACCAACACCGCCGGCTGCAAGGCCCAGATGGCGGCCCGCATCGAGCACATGGCCAGTCGCGACTGCCTGAACCTGTCCCAGATGGGCACTGAGCTGTGCGCGGAGATCGCGTTCCGCGCGCCGCTGGAGATCGACAATTTCCAGCATCCGTTCGACCTGTTCAAGGTTCCCGCATCATGGTTCGCCAATCTGTCGTGGACCACGGAGTCTGGCGGCAAGATGACCTTCGGCGAATCCAGAGCGGAGACGCTGCATAAAGCCATGCGGGCGGCGGAGAAACTGCCGTTGCGGAACTGGATTGCCGCGCTGGGGATCCACACCATCGGCAAGAACACGTCGAAGGAGATTAGCCGGCTGTGCAGAGACGTCCTGCATCTCGTCGAGGAGTGCACATCTTCCGTCGGCTTCTTCCGTCGGATGGTGGGCTACCCAGCTGTCAGTTCCACGCCGGAGTTCGATATCATCAAGAAGCAATACGAGATCAGTCACCACCTGGGACCGGTCTCGCTGATGGCGCTGGTGAACTTCGTCAACGGCACTGAAGGCAGGCGTGTCCTGTCGCTCATCCCGGACACCGTGAAGTCGGACAACTACGCGCCGGAACCCGTCAAGGCAGAGCCGGCGGCTGGCGACAGCCTGTTCAAAGGCAAGACGGTCGTGCTCACCGGCACAATCAGCGTGCCCCGTCACGTGATGGAGGCGGAGCTGGAGAAGGCCGGCGCCAAGCTCAGCGGCTCGGTGTCCAAGAAGACGGACTTCCTGATCGCCGGGGAGGACTGCGGCAGCAAGCTCAAGAAGGCGCAGGACGCCGGCGTGCGGATTCTCACGGAGGCCGAAGCGCGGGCGATGCTGTGACCGCGCAGCAAGCGGCGGCGACCCGCGGCGCGCAAATGTATCTGCCGTGGCCGGGTGACCCGACCGGGCAGACACCGCAAATGTTCTATCGGTGGACACCGACGCGGCGCAACGACGGCGTGACGCACATCGGGCTGGAGTATCTCAGCTTCTGCGATCTCTGGCAGGGATCCAGCATCAGCACCAAGGAGGAGCAACTCGCATTCGCCCGGGATCAACTGACCCCGATTCCGGGTGCACAACAAATCGAACCAGAATGAACATCGCGACGGATTTACTGACGTGGTTCATGGGTGGTGTGGTCGTCGGCATGCTGCTGGCGTCCGTGAGCGTTGTGTTAGGTCAGCGGCGCGCACACAGGGTAGGGGCTGCTCGACTGGCGTGGTCGCGCGGGATGGTCGACGCGCTCAACCGAGCTTCCGCGAATGCCCGCGCTGCGCTGCAGCGTGGGGATGTGGAAGCCTACGAACACTATGAAGCCGAGTTTTGGGCTCTCAGCGCGGAGCTCGATCTGTACTACAAGAAATACACCAATGAACAAAACAAATAACGACGACACCGGGCTCTTCAGCGGAATCATTCCGGAAGGAGCGAAGGACACACCACCGGAGCTGCAGGCAGCGCTGGACCGGATATTCCCGGACGTGGTCGCAGCCGAGGAGGAATGCGTCCACGACTGGAAGACGACGCGGTCCTACGGAGCCACCGTTGGTTACGACGCCGTGTGCACCAAGTGCGGAGAAGAGACAACATTCACACCAAGCGACGACTGATGAGCGACCAACCAAAATACAAAATCATCTACGCCGATCCGGCCTGGCAATTCAACGACAAGGCCAGCGCCGGAGAGCGCGGCGCGTGTCATAAATACTCGGTCATGAGCGTTGACGACATGTGCGCGCTGCCAGTGGCGGACTTGGCTGCAGACGACTGCCTGCTGGCCATGTGGTGGGTCGGGGCGATGCCAGAGGAGGCACTGAAGCTCGTGCGGGCCTGGGGCTTCAAACTGAAGACGACGAAGGGGTTCACCTGGCACAAGCTGACTAAGCACGGGAAGGATCACTTCGGCATGGGAAATTGGACCAGGGCCAACTCAGAGGACTGCCTATTCGCGGTGCGCGGGAAGCCCAAGCGCGTGAGCTGCGGAGTGCCGCAGCTCATCCACGCTAAGGTGCGCGAGCACTCTCGTAAGCCGGACGAGGCCCGCGACCGGCTGGTGCGACTGATGGGGGACGTGCCGCGTGTCGAACTCTTCGCGAGACAGAAGCACGACGGATGGGCTAGCTGGGGCAACGAGGTCGAAAGCGATATTAACCTGTAACCAACACATAACCAATGAACCTATACATCATCAACGTAGTGGAGGGTGTCGAACCCGAAGTGCACGGCCCATACAAGAACGCCGCCGAGCGGCTCGACGCTGCGCGCGAAATGTTCGACGATGAGGACGTCATCATGCGACTCAACATCAACAAGGACGGAGTGCCGGAGGTCGATAGCTTTTCGCATAACGAAATGGAGGGTAACTGATGTGGAACGCCGACGACAAACTGACAGCGCGGGCGATCACCGAAGCCATCCGTCGCGGCGACCTGACCATCGCAGACTGCGTGAAGGCAGCCAGCGCTACCCAGACCGACCCGGACCGTGTTGCTGAAATTGTGGCGCTGGCTGACGCCGCGTCGACTGAAGGTGAGACGGAGGTGGATGACTATGCGATCGTCAGCGAAGGCGACGACAACGGCGCCTACGTCTCGGCGTGGGTGTGGGTGTCGTTCGCTGGCACACGGCTCGACAAGGAGGCCGACACTGCGATGGGCGTGTTCAACCGGGCGAGAGCCGCCGGCAAACCACTGGACTGCTACATGGTTGTGCGAGAGTGTCGCAGCGGACAGGAGTGGGTGCGCCCAGTCCGAAAGCGGGAGAAGGTGGACCTGGAAGCGCTGATCCGAAAATGGGCGAAGAAGGAGTTCAACGGTGAACTCCGACTGGATGGAAAGCTCACGCCAAAACTGGAGGGCGCTTACTACGCCAAGATCATCACCGACGGTCGCCCGCCCGACTCGGTCGTCGTGTGGGCCTCCAGCGGATTCTATCTGAAGGGGGACGAATGAACGCGCTGCCGTATGCCACTGCCTTGGTGCGCTTTCAGGAAGCGTTGATCGTTTATGCGGCGGCCGCGAAGGCGCAAAGTCACGCGAATAGCGAGACGAACCGCCGGCGGGTCCACGACGCGCAGGTCACCGTCACCGCGCTATACAATGCCACGCTGACCCAGCTTCAGAATCTCAACGTGGAGCCTGCGATTATCGACGGACTGTAACCAACACCAACCAACATAAACCAAACCAAACCAATGGGATTCTCATCCTATACGTGTGCGAAAACCAACCTCCCCATCCTGAACAGCAGCAGCTGGGGATACATGCCCGAGACATACGAGGTCGTGATGCTGTTCAAGAACGGCGATCGCGTCGCCGGATCTTACGACGGCTACGGCCGGGTCAACCTCGATATCGGAGTCACCATCGAGTCCATCCATGCGGCCATGGAAAACAAGGAAGCGAAGCTGGTGCTGCAGAAGTTCTGCACGCCGGGAGACACGTTCAAGTCTATCGTCGGCTTCAGCCGCCGTGAGCCCGGACAGGGCCACTTCCACGATCCGAAGAAGATCAGGAAGTGGTATGACAAGGGGGGCTTCAAGACCTACGCGGCATATTGCAAAGCCGAAGAAGCGGCGAATTCCTAATCCACCATGAAAATCACGAACAAGACGACGTGCGTCATCCTCGCGTTGGCGGTCGGCGCGCTGCTGCTAGTCGGTTGGCGCAACCGTAGGAGGACCAAGTGAGCGTATCTCAGTCAGCCATCAACGGATGCCTCCTGTTCCTGCTCAATCGTTTCGAGCACGGACACGGGGCCGATCTCGAAATCCGACAGCGACTGCCGAAGTATCGGTTCGACGAACTGGCCGGCATCCTGGGTGATCCACAGGAGCCCGTGCTCGGGCGGTGGAAGTCGTGGTGCCGCGGACCGTATCACATCCTGGACATCCATAAGTTCGGTATTACCAAGCTGACGCTGGTAATGGAGTGGCTGCGTCGGAATTCGATCAAGCACCGCTTCACCGCGGAATTCTCGATATGAAGACGCACACCACCAATCGCGTTTACCGGGTACGCTGCAAGTCAGGACTCATGGGCTGGAGGACCCGACTCCGGAACAACTACACGTCATTCAGCGAATGGGAGTCGTCTTCCGACATGTGGGGCCTGTGCCATCGCCTCGGCTACGGCACCGCGGAAGGCGCATGGAGGGCGAACCCAGTCGTGGAAGGGAGCGTAAACGCCGGCGATTTCAGGAGGGTGAAATGAGCCGTCGCCAACTGACCTACAGACGCACATCTAAAATACCAAAACAACCATGACAACAGTTCGCATCGGAATCGAGACGTGGAGCTACGAAATCGAAGGCAATTACACGAACATCTGCAGCGATGACGGCGAGCACGTCTGCCAGCTGCGATGGGCTGTGAAGGACGAAGCGGAAGTTCGCGCCGCGGCCTACGGGTTCGACGCGGGTCGTCGCCTCGGCGAGCAATTCGGACGCGCGACCCAGTTGCGCGAAATCCAAAAGGCGCTCGGGATACCGACGACGGAGGTGTCGGCATGAACCACCACCTGAGAATCGCGACGAAGAGAATTGCCGGGTACACCGCCCACTTCTTCTGCTACGAGGCTACGAAGGACATGGGGTTCAAATGTTCGCTGCTGTGCGAGGTGGGTCAGCCCTTCATCCCCGGGTTCGAGCGGATGATAAAGGCGAGGAAGCTGGACCTGGTGGTCGTGAACATCCCTGAGCGCCCGTGGCTCATCACGGTGCCGCGGCGTCAGCTGGTCGTCGCAGCCGAGAAGAACGGCACCGGTGTGGACATCTGCTCGGTCTGCAGCCGGGCATTTCCGCCCGGTGAACTGCGCGACATCACAGAGGCCGACTTCGATCTGATATGCCCCGAGTGCGAGGCCATTAAGCCGGACAAGAAATAATATGACCACACACGAAGAAGACATCGCCGCGTTGGAGCGCGAGCGTCGCCACAACGCGGTAATGCGTGGGCGCGGATTCATCGCCGCCCCTTACGGCGGCTGGATACACAGGAGGGAGTGGCACGCGCATCTCAGACAGATCCGCGCACGCGCCGAAAGGAGTCCGCAATGGGCACCGTAACCAGACTGCCGATCAAGCTCGGCCTTGGCTTCCTGCTGAGCGACAGCGGTGAGCAGGTGATTGCGGATCGTGCCAAGGCGCAGCGCATCGCCGATGAGATGGCGGCGCAAAAGACCAAGCAGTGCGCGCCGGAAAAGAAGTCCAAGTGGCACGGGATGAACGGTCGCGCCCGCGGCTTCCGGTGGTATGGGGTCGTCTGGAGCTGCGACGAGTATCACCGGATCAGTTTGGCTGGTCAGCCTGTGGGGGTGCGCAAATGAGCAAACTCACCGATCTGGCTGACCACTGCAACGCGGGCGCACAGAACGTCGCTGGACTTCTCATCGCGCTCGGCGCGGCTGTGAAGGAGTATGCGAACGGACCGGCGGCACTTCGCTGCGAGCCGTCCCTGAAGTGCATCATCGGACACATCAGCTTCCTGCTCGGAGAGTCGTTTGGTCCGACGTCGAGCGCACTGGAGCAATACACAGAACAGCAGAACAAAAAATGAACAAACTCATCAACCCAGTTTCCGGGGAAGTGAAGGAGATCACCATCTTCGATCTCTTGGAAAAGATGGCCCCGTCAACCCATGCCTCAATCATGGAGATGGCCGCCAGATATCCGGACAAGGAGGCCCTCGTCTTGTTCGAGTGTCTGCAGATGGACAGCTCACACTGCGGCCATCTCAGCGTGCTGGCGATGGGGCCGAGCAACAGCTGGCCTCTCTCCAAAGTGGAGGAGGCAGGGTTCCGGCTCGGGGATGCCCCCAGCCGGTTCCTCTACCCGGTGGCCTACGTGGACTATCGTAAAAAAGAAACTCAACCATGAAGTTACAATCCCCAACAGGGAAGGACATCGTCGGCACCGAGGAGCGGATCTCGGGCGTGGCGCAAATCGTCAATGCCGGCATCGAAGCGCCGCAAGTCGACGGACGGTATGACATCGACTACGAAGGCACGACCGACGTGGACTGGGATGCGCAGGAGACGCGGGTCGCTTGCGGTCAACGCATCTTCGTGGACTCGGAGGGTGCTCTGTGGCTGGAGCGCGAGCTGTTGCTCGTGGCAGAGACAGATGAGGAAGTCGACCACACGGAGGAAGCTCAGTGAAAACCATCAAAGAGATCGCGGACGACTGCGGGCTCGACGGGCTGCGTCCATCGACCCTGGCGAACATCCTCGATGGAGTCTACACCGGGAGCACTCTTTACGAAGAGTCGCTCTACGCGATCATTGTAGGGCAGCACCGGCGCATCGAGTGCCTTGAGGAAATCGCATACCAGCACGGGACACTGAAAAGGGACTTCCACCTCAAGTGCTTCGCCTTGGAGGAATCGCACAAGCAGACCGATGAAGCGAACCGGCGCATTAAGGAGTTGGAGGCGGAGAAGGAGGCCGCTGTTGACATGCTGAAGAGCGTGTCGATGGACTGTCAGATGACGCTTCGCGTCACCAACGAGGCATTCACGAACGGCGACGTCACCTGTATGCGCGAGGGCGCGGACCTCGTGCTGAGACGACTGGGGGTCGAGCCTCCCGTTCACTTGGCGGAGGAGGCACCATGAGCGTCTCTCGTTCGCCACTGACCGACCGTCTCGACACTCGGCTCGCCAACCAGTGCGAGCATGGACACGGGGATCATTACGCTGAGATGCGCAAACACGCCCGGCTTATGGAGAAGCGCGTGACCGATCTGAAACAGCTCGTCTGGGACATGATCAACGGGTTCGAGGAGGGTATGCGGAATTGCGAGTCCGACGCCGACGAAGGCGTGCGGGGCGCACGCAAGACCTACATAGCATACCGCGCCATCCTTGCGAGGGCATACCGCGCCATCCTTGTGAGGGCGCAAGCGGTGGAGAAGACACCATGAGCGACGAGTTCGAACGCATCAAGCGCACAAACGTCGTCGTCTACAGCATGCTGCGACGCGGACGCTCCCTGGAGGATATTATCGTGATGCTCTGCAAGGAGAGGGAGATATTCATCTCGCGGGTATTGGAACTGGAGCAGATCGCACCGAGGAAGATCGTGTCGCCGGACGGCGCCGTGTACATCTGGCGATGTCCAGATTCGATGGTTCCTTGTAACACCTCCGGCGATGCTGCCGGTTAACCCAAACCCATGATGATGTCAAAAACTCACAGCGAAGTCCTCGCGCGGATGATCGCAGAACACGCAACCGGAATCGCGGAGCAGCCGCATGGCCTCGGGGCGCTCTACACGGCGCCGTGGAACGACAACGGGACTGTGCGCCCCGGCGGAGAGAAGATCGAGACCAAGGAGGGCGCCTACGACCTCCTGCGCGACGGGCGGGGTGTCGCGGTGCCCGGCGCCGGCGCGGGGAGCTACTACCAGTTCTTCGAGGAGCTGGGGTTTGCGGAGGTCCAATCCGTCGAGACTTGCAGCAGCGCCGGCGACTGGACACTGGCGGTGAAGGACGGCGAAGAAGGCGAATGGTATGTGGCCTTCCAGTCGCAGCGTTACCCGTATCACGGGTTCAACTACTCGGTGGACTTCAGTCAGGGGTTCCCCACGGTCGGGGCACTGTGCGACGACCTCAGCATGCGCAGATGATGCAAGAGATCATCATCTACTCGTCAAACGGCGAGCTGCGCGTAAGCCCTGAAGATGGGATCGTCAACAGAGTCAGGTCCGACTACTACGGCACCGACGAGCTGAAGACCATTGACCGATTCGACATCGAAGAGTTCTGTATGTTCTGGGGCTGCGAGCCGCAGAGTGGTGACATCCTGGACTTCGGATACTGGGAGGGCGAACTGTATGTAGCGCCGGTGATGGAATGGCGGCTGGACGTCGTCATTCCGATGCTGCTGGAAGACGTCGCGCCGGACGAAGTGGGAAACGCCACTACGCCCGGCGAACTGCTGAAGCTGGCCAACCGAGAGAGAGCCTTCGGTGCGACGTCCAAGGAACCGCAAAAGCGAACACGTAAATGAACCGCAAGACATCTTACGCATGCGGCGGCATCATCGCCTGTTGGGTATTGCTCATCTGGCAGATCGCCACCTTCCCGGAGGATACACCGGAGATCGTAGCTCCTCCTGCGTCCGCTCCAGAACCGGAGGCGCTCCCGCTCCCTACCGATGAACCCGAGGCGCTCCCGCTCCCTACCGATGAACCCGAGGCGCTCCCGCTCCCTACCGAGCGCGACATCACCGGCGTGCAGCTTATGCTGCCGCAGGAGTGGCCGAAACTCAGACCCAAATCACACAAATGATCCAGTTTACACACCCTGCTGCGCTACAGCAAATCGGACAGATACACCAGCTCGCGCAGCATCTCAACGCCGCTGCCGTCGACATCAACCACTCGCACACGAGCAAGAGCATCATCCTGCCGGTCCCGACCATCACCATGCCGGGGCTGACGTTCATGCTGCGCGACAACTTCCACGACCTGAACCTGTATGTGCGGACAGACGAGGTGCTGAACCTGCCGCTCTCGTTCTTCTACAAGCCGAGGTCGTTCACCTGGTATCAGGAGACAATTCAAAGCAAACGCGCTTACTCTTACGCTGGCTGGACGGACGAGGAGATGAACGATCCGCGCATACTGCGGGTCAAGCGCTTTCGAGACGGACTTGGTCTCGGGGCCTCGTGGTGGTGGTCAGAGGTGTGCGGCGACGAAAAGGACCGTTGGGCTGCCCGCGACAGATCGACGGACTGGTACTCGCGCGACTGGTCAGGTGGAATGTTGATCCACGTCGGCCCTGTCCCGTTCACGGACGCAACCGTATTCTACGCGACCGGGCATGCCTTCGCGCAGGGAATTCCGCACACCGCGAAACCTTACGACGGACCGTGCCGGGAGTTCATGAACGAGGTCAACGACTGGGAAGAGCTGACCCGACTCTGCCTCGGTATCGCGGAGCACGTGTCGACCAACAAGGGAGCGCAGCCGTGAAGCGTCTCGTCATGCGGTGGATCGCTTGGTGGAAGTGGGCCTGGAAGGACGGTTGGGAGCTGGTGGAGATCGAGTCCACGGGATATGAAGGGCCGAACTGGCTGTGGCCGCTCCATACGACGCCCTATTTCATCGAGAGGTGGAAGAACACGGAGACGGGCGAGATCAGGGAGGTGGAACGCGGATGAGCTTCACCATCGGCGGAGACAAGATGGACTACGTCATCCACAAGGGTATGGAGCTGCCGACCGGCAGACCGGAGAAGCGCCGGCATCGCAAGGTGATGGACATGGTGCGGCTCGCGCGCCACATGGAGATTGGCGACTGCGTGGAGCTGACGCTGTCGGAGGTCAACACCTTTCGCACCGTCATGCCGGCGCTGGGACAGGGAGTGATGTGCGTTACGTCCGGTTGGCGATGCCAGACACGCGGGAAGACCCTCGCATTCAAGGTGAGCGCAGCATGAACTACCAACATCAAAAACATGACCATTGAACGAATCGCACAACTGAAAAAAGACCTGGATACCGCGCTCGCTGACGCGCTGAATCAGGCGGAGACGCTGCAATTCTACGCCCGGGTGCTTCGGCAGGCGGTGCTCACACACGGAGGAGAACTGCGCGTGGATCCCTCACTGAGTGACCAGGCCAGGCAGGACACGCGGGCGTTGGAATTCAGCGGCGGCGGCGTGAGGCTGATCGGCGCTGTGAAAGACACGGAGGACGTCGCCGTAACGATACCGCGTTATCTCGACCGGCGGTCGCCCCCACATCTCCTGCACGCTTTCTTAATCGGAGACGAAGACTACGTGTCAGAGCTGGAGCACGAAAGCGGACCCGACGGCTGCGCCAAGGGGTGCCCGGCCTGCGCAGACGAAGCGGCTGCCCGGCCCGGCAGCCAGCAGACCCTGCGGTATGGCGCGCTGTGCAATCTTCTGCTCCATGCCGACCGCCGCCGCAGCCATCCCGCCGAAACCGAGCAAGCCATTCGGCTCATCGTCACCGCGTTCGCCGAGTCTGAAGAACTGCCAGTCGAGGGAGAACAATGAACTGCACCATCTGCCACAAGCCCATCGTGCTGACGCCGTCGGCCCAGGAGCGCGCGCGGAAAGACGTCTGCGGAAACACCGCGGCGTTCTACACGTCGCTGTTCACGACGCATGCGGACTGCCAGCTTGCCAAGAGGGTCGCTGACACCAGCCGACTCATCGAGACACACTACAACAGGAGGGGCGCTGATGAGTGACACCCAGGTCAACTGCAGCATTGAACGCGTGGACCTGCCGAACGACAATGGAGCCATGAAGCCCAGCACGCGACTCACCTGCAGCCGCTGCAGCTACGTGGTCGAGTGCCTGGGGCAGAGGGGGAGATCCACACGGCGCTGTCTGACCATGTTGCGCGAGGGATGTCCGAAGAAGGAAGCCAACACCTATAAGACTCAGAAATCATGACCGACGCCGAAAAAACCATGCGCGAGGAGCAGTGGATGCTCTCCGCCGAGCTGCTGCTCACGCCCGCCTCTGTGCCCGAGCCGCCGATCGTGACGGCCTTCAGACTACTGGACGGGATGAGATGGGAGCAGTTCCGCGAATCGCTCGTCGACAACCCTGCGTTGCGATTCTTCAACCCCGAGTTGCGCGAGTTCTCCTGTGTCTCCGGCTGGGAGGACCTGGCAGACGAATACGGCGTCCCGGAGTATGCGGAGTGCTGGCGCATCGACGTCTCCATGCCCGAAGCTGCCCGGCAGTTCTGCCGGGATCTGCGGGCGCTCGTAGGCAGCGAGGAGACTGCTGATCGCACTGTGCGATACTTCCAGCCGATCTGTCGCGGTCGGCTCGTGCTGTCGGTGAATCACACGACGAACTGCCTGACGCCCTACTTTCAGGACGAGGACGACTCCAGGTTCCGCGTCACGACGGACATGCTGAAGCATCGCGGATTGACCCGCTGCCGGCTCACCGGTGGAATCACACTCATCAACGCATGACGGAAACTGACAAACAATGGCCGGCGACCGTGCGCATCAAGGTGGATGTGTGCCCCCGCTGCGGCGGAACGCACGAGGTCGTCGAGTATCGCAGCTTCGGCCTGGGCGACCAGCAGTTCACCCACTGGGCCTACTGTGAAGCGACGGGCGAGCCGCTGCTGCTGAACATGGGTGCGTCGCGCCGGTCCCCGGACCAGTTTCTGGTGCGCTTTCTTGGCACCGGACAGAAAGCCAAGCACCCCGCCAACCCGAACTACCCGGAAGGTGTCCATCTGAATCAGACCGGCGGTGTCGAAGGCGACGGCAATGTCTGCGTGGTGCAGCTGCCGTGGCCGGCCAAGGAAATCGGCGCGTGGAAAGTGGAGTGCACCATCTGCGCCCTTCGGGTGGCGTGCACGACGGCCGGGCGACCGGATGATCCGAGGTCCATCACCGTAAGGTGCAACAAACCAAACTCATGAGTCAGCCAGGCAAAATCGAATCAGAAGCGTTGAGTCTGCTGCAGGAGATCGAAAAGCCCATCGACCGCCGCAACCGGCGCTCACAAATCGAAATTATGAAATGCCCCAACTGCAAGAAAGACATGGACTCCGAACTAGTGGAGTGCCCGCACTGCCGCTATGACCGCGTTCTCGAAAACGCTCCGAACCGCGAAGGGGGCGGCGGGGAGCTATGCGGCGACGGGCCAACAGGAGGTTCAAATGCACGCTGACCGCCATACCCGCCGTCCTGCATCAGCGCATGGTTCGGCGCTTACGCTCTATGACTTCTTTGTGCGTTTGAACACCACGCGGTCGGAGGTGGTGGCGGTGGCGTTCCGCTCGAAATCCGGTCGGTGCAGCCGCGATGACCACCAACTCATCGCTCGCTGCTGGTCAAAGCTGAAAACAAAGAAGTGGGAGCACTTATACGACGAATACTTTGCGGTGGTGGCGGAGGGGGCGCGGGAGGCCGTCAAAGCCGTGAACCCGCTCATGGACGATGCGCCGAACGGTGAAGCTCATGGACCGGAATCTGCCAGCCCGCGCTCTCAACCCGAAATTCACTGACCTATGGACCCAGAAAACGATCACAAATCAGCGTGGGACATCGCTGTGGAGCAAAACGAAAAACGCTACGAAACAGAGCGGCGCGAACCGGCAGGGTCCGGTTCCATGCAGCGCGCTGGTTCTGTGCCGGGGATAATCTTCGCCGTCTCAAACGATGGCGGGAAGACAGGCGTGGCATGGCGTGAAAACGTCCATGATGCGATGGCCTATCTGGACCTGCAAAACGTCGGCGGCAGGGGATACTGCGTGGTAGCAGTCAGGAAGGCACAGAACGCGCCGGATCAGCGACCGCCAGAATAAGGACAGACTCTATGAACAAAACAGACACACAAACCAGCGTGGGTGCGGTTCGCTGCATTCGGGTGATAGACGACGAGGGAGCGGAACTCCGCATGGCGAAAAACTGCAAAGAGCGCGCCCTCAGAAGCAGAGACATGGGGCTATATCGCTACTGGCTGCAAGAATGCGTGCGCCTGATGCACCGCGCCGCATCGAAGCCGCGCCCGTCGTCTATCGGTGAAGCTCATGGACCGGAATCTGCCAGCCCGCGCTCGAACCCGAGCGGCGGAGTTCGCGTGTAGCCTCTAGTTATCTTTCCGCCGTTGAAGTTCACGACCGTTATTCAAAGCAGAATGCCCCTTGGAGTGGGCGGAGTTTCTTCCTATGAGCATCCCATACTATCCGACCGACTGGCACGCGCAGTGCGAAGCCAAGTGCCGCAAGACAGGCGCACGGTGTCCACATACCTGCCGCGCACGAATCCCGAACACCATCGCCGCGCACGCGGTGATGGATGAGAAATACCACATGGTAGCCGGACGCCCGGCGAATCTGTGCCAGGGCCACTACATGAGCTTCAATGCGAGAGCGAAGCGACTGCTCGCGCTGGCCTTGATTGATGGAGGGCACTTGTCGCCCTACAACGAACACGGCGCCGGATCAATTATTGTCGCGCAAGACCGGATTGACTTTAAGAGCGGGTGCCGCGCGAAGATACCGCCAGCGTGGGGTGTCATTGGCTCTGTGGGCAACGTGCCCGCTGGCTTGCTTGACCGCTTGCCAAAGTTCCCGGTGCCAGTTCTAGGAACGCGTGTGGAGCTTCCGAAGGGTGAAGCCGTCGCCACGGAGGGAAGGAAATACGACGAAAAGCTCACCGACTCCGCCGGGAACGGCGCTACCAAAGCACACCCATGAACTGTCTCAAATGCAACGAGCGCAATCTGGAAACCGCATACCGATGCTGGAACTGTGGCTATGATCTGGACTGCGAAACAGACCCGCGCCCGCATGGCGGAGTTCGCTGTGCGGCGCATTGTTCTGCCGCGCGCCGCTACCGTGGCCGGCGAAGGAGATCGGCGCTTGGAAGGTGGAGTGCGTCATCTGCGGAGCGCATACGGCATGCACGACAGCCGGACGACCTGCGCTCGATCGAAATCAACTGCAAAAAATGAAAGAAAGTGAAACTGCATCTGCTCTTGTGGCAGCTCGCGCCGCGATACGGGTGATCACGCAGGAAGGACGACAGGCGTGTAAGCTGCTGCGGGAGATCGTGGAAATCACGGACTCCGACGACCATCGACCATTGGAGCACGCAGTGGAGTGTGCCCGCCAGTGGCTCCGCAAGGGCAGAAAGTGGAGTGGACGCAAATGAACGAGACCGACCGTCACTACCTGATCTCGGATCTGCATCTTGGACACGCGAACATCCTGCGGCACGACAAGCGTCCGTTCGACGACATCGAGCACCACGACGGCTGCATGCGGGCCGCGTGTGCTGACGTCATGCGCCCCGGCATTACGCTGTGGATACTGGGAGACGTGGCCGCCAAGAAGAAGGACCTGGAGGTGCTCATGGGCGCGCTGCGCAGTCGTAGCGGGAAGGTCATCCTGATTCGAGGGAACCACGACGACAAGGTGGCATGGAAACACCGGGACCTGTTCGATGAGGCCCATGAGGCACGCTACGTGCGGGTGAACAACGACGTGAAGATGTATCTCAGCCACTACGCGCACCGGGTGTGGCGCAACTCGCACCACGGGGCTTACCACTTCTACGGGCACAGCCACGGTCACCTGCTTGGGTCGGGAAGATCCATGGACGTCGGAGCGCCATGCGTGGGATACAAACCCATCTGCCTCACCGAGTGCGTGCAGCGGCTGCAACCTCAACCGTTCTCACCACACCATGTCTGATGACGAAGCAATCCGCGAGGAGATCCGCGCGACCTTCATGCACAATGGGTTTCGGGACATCTGCGAGAGCATGGGCCGGGACGATGCCTCTGGTGCATCATGAACGCCTATCGCGCAGTCACGCCGGAGTTCGTCGGGGAGGATGCGGATGAGCTGAAGGCGCACTGGCAGAAGGGCTACGACGAGCGGATGAAGGAATTCGAAAACGACAAACGCAGACCCCAACAACAATCTCCACACCATGAATACTGAAACCATCCTGTGCATCTGCGCGGCGATCATCGCCGCTTCCGTGCTGCTAAACTGGACTCTGGATACCCTGGCAGCACGGAGGCTACGCCTCAAGCGAGAGCGCAACCACGGACTGCTGAACGTCAGGCATCGCGCGTGGTGGCTGGACGGACGCGAGGTCACGGTGACCGAGGTCGAGGACTACGCCGTTCGCTACACCGCTACCGACACCGGAAAGCAATTCACGCGCTCGCGCTGTGGGTTCGAGAAGAACGCATCGCCTCGGTAACACGACAGAAAACCAACCAAAACAAAATGAACCACACCTGCGCTGACCCAAAGTTGGCGATCGAATGTCCGCGTTGTCGCGTCTACCGCCACGAACGGATCCCTGGAAAAGCTCTGCGCTGCCTCAACTGCCACGTCGAGTGGAACATCCCGAAGGACCTGAAGCGGTTCCGGCACATGCACCCCGCACGTCGCCGCGGCACAACCAGCGGCCCAGTCACCGGATGCGAGCAGGCCATCCACGACACGGTCCTGCTGGCCGAGACCGAGGCGGCGGCGATGGCATTCGTGCGCTGGGTGCACGGCACCGACCACTTCGTCATCCCGGTGATCGACGGAAAGGATTACGGATGAGCGCGAAACGATCCGTCCGCGAAGAGCATGTGCAGCGCCGCCTCGCTGTTGTTCGCGGCTTCGCTCCGCGCTACGAGGCGGGCGAGACCGCGGAGGCGCTCAGCAAGGAGGCGGGCTTCAGCAGTGTCACACTGCTGCGTTACCTGCGGATCGCCGGCGTTGCGATACGTCGGAGGGGTTTCAGGAAAGGGACGCCGAATTGCAAGATCAGGAAGATCCTGGACCACTCGGAACTGCTGCGACTGTTTGACCGCGGCGATACGCTGATATCCATCGGGGCGAGGCTCGGCATCACCCGGGAACGGGTGCGTCAGATCGTAATCAACAACGGGCGGTCGCCGCGGGGACGCAGCCGGGCGAACATCGGAATTGTCCGTGAGGCTGTGCTGACTGGCGAGATCGACCTGTCGCACAACAAGGCTGGCGTCAAGAAGTGGCGCCGCTGGAGGCTGGAGGTGCAGCGGATGGTATGGGCGCGCAACCGCATGGACGGCTGGAAGGTTGAGGCATACCAACGCGGCAAATACGTCGGACAGTTCACAGTCGAGAGGCACGAATTCACCACATAAAAAATTCACCACATAAAAACATGAGCTACGCAAAACTGAGCAAGATGAAGTCCCGCAGAGATGCGGCCGAGGAAGCCTACGAGGACGAGATGGACACCAACCGCTCGACCCGGGCCGACGAATCTGAGGTGGACTACACGAAGCAGAACCGCCTGCAGGAGAAATTCGACAAGCTGGTAAGCCAGGTGTGCGACATGGAGAAGCAGGTGATGGAGCGCATGCGCTCGCTGCCGCCTCCGGAGTTCGTACGTGTCGTGCCTCCGGAGGGTCTCTACATCTACACCGCTCTGACCGCTAAAGGCAGGGAGCTGACCGTCGTGACTTGTTGCGGCGGAGAGTTGGGCTACCGGATCGCGCTACACAAAGCGGACACCGTATGCAGACGTGACGGCCTTTCGCTCGCCACCAGCCTGGACTTCAACTGCCGGACCGATGCGTGAACCGCATACACCCATGAAAACAACCTACGAAGATCTTGCAAAGCAGGCGAACCTGTCGCGCTTATCGGTGTGTCCGATCAGCCACAGAGTCGTGACCTGCGCAGATATGAGCCGCTCGTTTGCGGAGACCGACTTATGCGATGGAACAGTCGAAGAGCGGGAAGCGAGGGCCTCCCTCATCGCGCACTGGGGTAACAACTTTGAGCAGGTGGTGGCGGCGCTGGAATACGTGGACATCCAGATTGGGCAGGATCCGCGCTACTCGGAGCTGCCGGTCAATATCAAGGCAGCCTATTCACGTGTGCATACAGTCCTCGCTGCCGTGCAGACCGTCGCATACGGAGAGGCGAAAGCACCAGGAGTCCCGGCGTATCTTGCAATCCCTCAGTTGGATGACCGGATAAAGCCGGATCTTACACCGCACCCGGACTGGGAGATTATCCCGCGCGGCACTGCGCTGCAGGCGGGGGATCATGTTTGGCTGAGCGCTGACGCGCATAGTGAGGTGTTTGCAGGGACGTGCGGCAGAGTTATCGGCGGACCCGAGGCGCCGGTGTTTCCCGAGGGATTCTACCGCAGGAGAAAAGGCGTCTCGCCTGCGGAGTCCGAGCCTCGCCGCTACGAGGGAGACGGCACGCCGCCTGAGAACACGAAAATCGATCGCGCGTGCTACCCTGTGGGTATCAGCGTCGACGCCGAGCCCAAGGACGGCGACTTCGCTCACGCATTCCGGGGAACTGTCGCCGGTCATGACAAGGGAATGATTCAGGTGCGGGACCAGGTCGACAACGTCTTTGATTGTGAGCCGTCGCAGCTGTCGATTCCGGACGGAGAGGAGTTGCCGTGAGACGCGGCCAAAAAGAAGCGCAGCAAGCAGTCCACAATTACCTGCGTGGGCGCACGGAACCGGTGTCCTTGTGGAGCGTCTCGTGCAAAGCCGAAGAGGCGGCCCGCGCCAGACGCAAGACGGAACTGTTCCCGAGCCTGTTCGACTATGAGGTCCTGCTGCCGGACGGCTGGACAACGCGCTGGCTGGGGTCCACAGGGTCCTCGGACGGCATGGTCCACGCCGTGCCGCGCGCCTGGCGGGCCGGTCAGACTCCAGGCAATCTGCTGATGCCGGGGAAGCTGACGGAAGTGCGCTCGGAGGACTTTGCCTGGTAACCAAATACAATGAACCGACCCAATAAACTACTGACGATTGAACTGCTGGACGAGGCGCTATGCGCGACCTTGCAGGAGAAGCATCCGTATCCATTCGACAGGCTGCTGCTGAACGAGAAGGGCTGGCGACACGTGTTCGGGCGTGCCCCTCTCGACCCGCACATGGCGCTCGCCTCACGCTGGCTGCGAGGACTGCCCGTTGAACTGCTACCGGCGGATCAACTGCTGCTGGCGATCGGGGCCAGGCAGTATGGAGGCTCCGTCGACGACGACAGCGCGATTCTGCTGCCGGAGGCGAAATACGGCACGCAAGGCGTAACGGAAGTGGACTTCCAGTTCGAGACGACCCGGCAGATCGAGGATGTCCTGCGCAGCGGGATCGGGGTGGTTCCATCGTGCTCGGAGTTCCAATTCTGGCAGCAGGTCGAAGTTGCAACAGAGGACGGATGCAGCCAGCTCATGGATCTGATCTTTGGGTCTTCGGCTGGGTATTGCAGCGTGTGGCATCTGCGCGGGAACGTGACGATCCAAGTGCGCGACGGCGCGGTGACGATCTGCTGTTGGGACGCGACGTCGGAACAGGAAGCGGCTGCGTTGCTGCACAAACGCTACGGCACGCCCGTCGATACGGCTGGTCTGCGCCTGCAGGCTGCATCGCTGCAGGCACGCATCGAGCGACTTGCGAAACGGGCATCATACTTCGAGAGACACCACCCAACCACACCAACCACACCATGAACAAAGGCGACAAGGTAGTTTGCATCAACGACGACTTCACTCCGATGTTCGTCAAAGTCTTCAGGCAGCTTCCGAAGAAGGGCAACATCTACACCATCCGGGAGGTGTGTCTGCGGCGCGAGACGATCCGGGGCTCAGATTCTGCGACCGTCGCGTTGCTGCTCGAAGAGCTGAAGAACGACGTCGACCCGACTCACAAGGGCGGGGAGGAACTGGCGTTCAAGCAGGAACGATTCGCGCCGCTGGAGACGCTGGAGGAGGAAGAAGAAATCGACGCATATGCCCCGGCACAACGCGAACTGCAACCGGCCTAAGCCGAAGCAATCTCCGACGAAGAAAATCCGCCGTGCGAAAGTCTGGGACGGCAGGACCGTCGTGGACATCGAACTGCCCACGGGCGTTGCGCTGGTGGTCAACAGCGCGCACGGGAAGCGACTCGCCGGCGTCGTGGTGATGGCCTACATCGGCGGTCGTGGACGGCGCGGATGCTGCAGGAACCAGATCACGAAGCGCTTCAACCCGGACAACTTCCCGTCGATGCTTGCCTGTATCAAAGCCGCCATTCGATGGCGGCTCAAAGCGGAACGACTACTCAACCACTTCACAAATGCCAACTACACCACCACCAACTAATATCCACTGGGCCTCTGTCGATCCGAGGTTCTTGCAGAAAGTCGACCGCGTATTCGACGCGTCCCCGACCACCGTATGGGTCGAACTGCTGCAGAACGCCCGCCGCGCCGGGGCCACCCGTGTCACCGTGCATCTGACGGAGGGGGAGGACGGATGCGCCGCCTGCGTCGTATGCGCGGACAACGGCAAGGGCCTGGAGAGTCCTGCGCCGTTGCTGCGCCTGGCGGGCCGAGGATGGAGCGACGAAGTCGAGCACGAGGAAGACCCGGCTGGTATGGGCTTCTTCTGCCTGTCGAACATCCCGAGCGTCTGGGTGAACTCCTGCGACTGGACGGCCGAATTCACACCGGCGGCGTTCCGCGGCGAGGTGGGCGTCGAGCAGTTGAAAATCGAGCATCTGGATGGCTTCTCTGTGGAGTTCGCGTGGGAGTCGCAGAAGGTAGTCAACCTGCGCGCAGCGCTGATGGAAGCCGCACAGTTCTGCGGGATCCAGGAGGTCAGCGTGCAGATCGACGATGGACTCGCGACTGTGATCGAGCCCAAGGACTTCCTGCACGACACTCAGATGCCCGTCCGGGAAGTTCCGGAGCTTGGTGTGCGCATAGGGGCGCGGCATCGCGTCTCCTACCAGTATGACGATCACGCGCGGGTTACGCTGAATTTTCGCGGCGTCTCCATCACCTGGGGCAGTGCAGATCTCGGCGAGATCATCCCCAGGCTGCGCCACTGTCACGTCGAGGTGCAGGTTGACGTGCTCCACACGCGTGTGCTTCAGCTGGTGCTGCCGGCCCGCAACGCGGTGAAGCACAACAGCGGACGCGCCGCGCTGCTGGAGGAGATCGAGCGCACGATCTATCAGTGGCTGATCATGCGGCAGACGGTCGACCCCAGAGATACGCACGACCTTCCATACGCGCTCTACCGTCGCGCTAAGGAACGGTTCGGACTGGTCATCGCGGAAGCCGGCTTCAACCTGGCGGCATACGGCGACGCGGATTACACCGGTCGGGAGCATACGCGCGTGCTGATCGACCCGGCGACGGGCGCGTGGGCCTTCTTGAAGTATCTCATCGGCGAACACAACGCGACCGTAGACCCAGACGCGCACATCAACGCCTACCGCACGAGAGCCGAGATGCGCGGCTACGCGTGGTATGACAGCATTCCGCTGCTGCTGGGGGCGGTCGTGAAGATCGACGGGAAGGAGATTGCGCAGGAGGATTTGAGCGACCAGTTGGGCAAGGCGCAGCATCAGTTTGCGGACAACATCGAGGTGGCCATGCACCTGAGTGACGCGCGCACAATCACGATCAATCCGGACGTGATTGTGCTGGGCGACACGAAGTTTTCTTCGTGGAGTTCTGCTATGGATGAGAACAGCGTCTATCTGCGCGCGACCATCAAGACCGAACCTGATCGCATCGCCGACGTCGCAAGAACGCTGACAGCGGAATTGTTCGAAGCCTACACCGAAGGCGACGGGGACAGTATAGAGGACCAGGAGCGCGAATTCCTCCGTGATGCGACGGTCTGGCTGTTCGAGTTCTGCGGGCAGATCAAGCGAGCGCTGCGTTACAGGGTGAACGCTGTGATCGACGATATCGATTGGGTTGCGCGCAACGAAGACGTGGTCTGGACTTTGCGCCACGACGGGCGCAAAGGCAGCGGCTACGACGACAACCGCATCGAGCTGCGCAGCTTCCAGCTGTCCGCCGATGAGGATGCGAATCACAAGATGGTGTCCATACACAAGGACGGCAAGGCGGGGCGGATCGAAGAGCTGGTCTCTGAACATCCCGTCACGCTGGAGCGTGTCCGTGCCTACCTCGCGAAAGAGCACGGGATCGGCGTGGGGGACGACCAGTGGTTCGGGGATGTGGTCAGGTCGGCTGTCGACCTGGACGCGTGGGAAAAACGACAATAAAAACGACAATAAAAACTCCAATGAATGAAAATCCAACCATCACGGGCACACCAGAAGATAGCATCCGGTTCATGGTTGCAGGCGGGGAAATGCTCCGCGTTGACAAGCAGGGCCTCCACTACAATGGCCAGACGGTGGCAGACGGCGGAGCAGCACATGCTGCATGGATGACGACCGTGAAGCTGATGCATAGTGCCAGCTTCCTCGGCGCCGACGTCACACCACAGGCACTGCGCGAGTTCGTCGAGTGGGCTTCGGAAATCTTCGCAAGGTATACGAGCCTGAAGCCCGACGCCGGCGATACTCCGGAGGTGCAGGAAGAGACCGCGAAGAGCATACAGAGAGACCAGGCGTATCTGGACGCCTTCGTCGCGGCGTGCAAGGAAGCGCAAGACACACGGCAGAGCGCGTTGGAAACGTCCAGGCGTATCGACCTCGAGGAAAACCAGCGCAAAAATAATGTCGCGCTGGATACGCTCAGCGCCGCGGTCGACGAACTGAGGAAGGAGCGCGACGCATTCAAAGCCGACCTCGCCAAAGCCCGCGCCGAACTCGTCGTCCTTGGCAGCGCGTGCGACAAATTCAGGATCGCGGATAACGCGCTGCGCATCGAGCGCGACGCGGCGAAGCGGGAACTCGCGGAGATGAGTGTCGCGCTGGACGCGGTATTGCGAGAGCGCACCGATCTGCGTCTGCAGATCGACCGGTGGCGCAGTCGGTCTTCCACCACCGACGGGGAGGCACAAGCGTGAAGGACCCTGACGTAGCGAAGCGCGCTGCCGAGCGGGTCAGCGCCCTGCTGGAGGTCGTCAATGCCCAGCATCCCGGCGAATCGCTGGACGCGCTGATACATGACTGCGCCTCGGAGCAGGCGTCCGCCGTCAACAACAACGGCCAGCCGGCGCAGGTGGAATACCTGCTGACGAACGGCTGGACCGCCGAGGACATCCTCGGGCGGCTGCGCATCCAGAAAGAGGAGGAGGCGGTATGACCGATCAGGAATACGCGAATTGGCGCGGCAGGGATGGGGCGATGTGGGCGAGCTTTCTGCATGGCACCAGGGATCCGATCGTCATCATGGGCATCCCAGCCGGACGCCCTGAAAACCGCTTCATCGAGGGGATCGTCATTCAAAGCGCGACGGCCCTCTATCCGGTGGGCTACGTGTCGTTCGCGTGGACCGCGGAAGCGTTCGAGTTCGTAGATGGCGAAATCTCGTTCAGACCAATCCTATGATTACAAGTCGCGGAAACCCAGACGGACCGTTCCCCAACGGGAAAGAGCAGGAGGTCGTGCATCTGCGCATCGGCGTCGATCAACGCGACCCGAGGAAAGGCGGGCGACCGCTGTGCAACAAACGCACGTGGAACCTGCTCTGGACCAACCTGCGCACCGAGGTCACATGCCCGACGTGCCGGGATTACATCGACGGCGACCGCGAGGACGCCTATCTCAACCATGAATACTGACCACATCATTCCGTGCCCGACCTGCGAGGGCTTCTTGACCATAAAATCAGACGGTGCCGCTGCCTGCGAACATTGCGGCCCACTGCACCGCGGCGAGCCGCTGCCCTACTGGGAGCTGTCGGAGCGCCGCAAAGCGGATCGCAAGCGGATGCTCGATCTCATGATCAAGCTGTGCGACGAGCTGAAGGTGCCCTACACGATCGAGCGTGAGCTGAACCGATGCGCGGAGATCCGTATCACCGGCCCGACAGGCTTGTCCGCGACGCTCGAATTCGACGGGAAGTCCTGGCAGCCGGACACGTTCGTGGTGAGCTGGCACATGGACTTTGGCCCTGCTTACGACAGGGAGACCATCATCCGGGCGGACTTCTGTGAGGATCCGAAGGCGCGCAACCCGTTTCACAAGCGGAAGGCGACGGACGTGTGCCAAGGGTTCGATCAGCTGATCGTCCTAATGAGCCGACGGCTGCAGCGCATCGCTGACGGCACGGCCACGGAGTAAGCAGCGAGGAGAATCAACAAACGCGAACGCGAACTCAAATGATCACATCAACGTCAGACATGAGCACGAACGCAGCTAACGAGAAACCGAAAAGCAGGCTTCCAGATGGGCGCAGTAATCCAGCCTACCATGTCTGGTATGCTCGTAATGTCCTCGGAGTCGAACCTCGCAAGCCACGCGCCGAAGGTGCTCCTCCCTGCATGGTCGACGGCAGGCGGAATCCCGCATATCAGCGCTGGTATTACTGCAAGAAGTATCCAAATGCGGGAATGCGCCAACAGTTGAAATACGGCGTACCTTCCAGGATCAACGGTAAACGAAACCCCGAGCACACGCGTCTATACAACCAGTCCGAGCGCGGCCGGGCTGCAGCCGCAAGACGCCGCGAAAAGCGCATCGCTGAAGGCAGGCCTCCAGCAAATAGTGGTCGCAAGTGCGCTTATTGCGAGGTGCGCGCGACTGGAATGCCGGTCAAGAACGGAGTCATCATCCACGGACCCCGCAGCAAGGGCCAGAGCGGCGGAAAGAGCCAGCGTGTTGGTATGTTCATCTGTCGCGAATGCTGTCCCGATGGACGACTGACCCCAGACCGCGCTCAGGAACGCATCAGAACTCATACACGCATCGTGTCAGGCGAACTCCCGGAAGAACCGCTCACATTCGCCCGCCCGCTGCGCGCCGCCAGAGACGTAGCAGCGGAGGAGTATCGGGAGCCTGTAGCGCTGGAATTGCTGGAGGAGAGCCTGTCCGAACTCGACGCGCGCGCACGTCTCATAATACGGATGCGTGCTGATGGATTCTCGCTCGATGAGGTTGGGACAAAGGTTGGCCTCACACGGGAGCGCACCAGGCAGATCCAAAACGAAGCGTTTCTCAAGTTGCGGAAGATCTTGCGCAAACGTGAACGCGAACTCGACAACCCAACAGCACAGCAATGAAAGCAATTCATCTCAGCGGAGCCATGTGGGGCTTCATGCAGTCCATGTACAACCTGTCGCCGGACATGCCGACCGAAGGCGTGACGACATCCCAGGGCGACCACGTGTTCCCCATCAAGGGCAGGCCCGATCGCATCGCGGCCGGCATCGCCACGCCCTACGGGTGGCGGGTCGACGACGACGCCAAGGAGCATCACTACGCGTTCCTCTCGGAAGGGATGCGCAACGGGCGGCCGCTGATCGGTCGCGACAACGAGTCCTCCACGTTCTACCCGGAGCGGCTGTTCATCTGGGGCGACGACAACAAGGGCAACGACCTGACGCATGAGGAGCTGCTGGAGTGCCTGGGCCCCATCCTGCGACGCGGCAGCGCCGGCTTCTGGCATCCGACCAGGGTGTGGCGTGGCTACCGCGCCGGCCTGCCGACGTTCTACCGGGCGCTGCGGGCGCACACGGACATCGGCGAGACGTGGTACGGGGCGCTGACGAAGCTGAGCGGCAAGCTGCCGGAGAACTACCAGTGGACGCCATACGAGCGTCACGGGGAGCTGCTGATCATGCACGACAAAAAGTAACCAACTCACAACATCATGTCAGACATCGAAAAACGATCAATCAACTCAACCGGGGCAGCCACCATGACCGGTTACACGATCCAAATCCGCGTGTCCAAGTTCCTGCCGCACAAACCCTGCGCTATTGAAGGCGTCGGCATGACCGAGGACTGGATAAATCTGCCGCAGAAGCCCGTGCAGTTCCACCTCGAAACGGAACACAGCGACATGCTGCTCTACCTGCACGGCTTGCTGCCGCTGGAGCTGGCGAAGTCGATGCAGTGGGGATTCCTGGCCAAATGGCAGAGCCAGGTGCCATACCTCGAATGCCGACTGCAGGGGCACCTGCTTGAGCTGAAGCACGCAATGACGAACCTCGGCGTCCTGCGCGACTCCCTGGCGCAGGGAGAGCCGGCGTTTGACCCGCGGACGCACGTGTTTGATCCGCCGGAGGTCAAGCCGTGAGCGAGCCCCTGGGCGATCTGGACCCGATGCCGTTCGGGAAGTATCGCGGCACGCCCATGCAGGACATCCCGCGAAGTATGCGCACTGGCTCTGGTGGGATGCTGGCAAGCGCGCCGAGCCGGTCGGCGCTGATGCTGTGGCCGACTACATCCGCAGCAATCTGTCCGCGCTCAAGCTGGAGTATCCCGATGGCGAGTAGTAGGAGCAACACGCAATGAAGCGAATATCAAAAGTCTCCACCCCCAGGCAAACAGCTGCACGACGCGCGTGGAAACGCCGGCGTGCAGCTGCCCTGGCCCTGGAACAGTCCACACTCGCGCTGGTGCTAGCGGAACTGCGCAAGAAGCCGAAGCATCGCCCCACTACAGTTATGATGGGGGGCGAAATGTCCGGCGTCCTAATTGGTAACTTGAAGCTGTGCGGTGACGCTACCCTGACTGGCACCGTGGTAGGCGATCTGATACTAACGGGTAACTCCAGCATGAGCGGGAACGCAACGACGACCGGCAATGTTTTGCTGCTGGATACAGCTTCGCTAAATCGCAACGTCGACCGCCCCAAATGAAAAGACTCTGGAACAACCTTAAACTGCGGATTCAGTCGCGCCTGATTAGTTTCTGCGTCCACTACCTGCAAAGAACATTTCCTGAATACAGCGGACAGCCGACTGTTTTGAGGGGGACCTCTCGTCTTGGTGGTGTCCACTTTGGGAACCTTTCCCTGTGGGACGATTCTGGGAACGACGGCGCGGTGTTCGGGGATGTGGTCATACACGCAGCAGCGCGTCACTTTAGTCCGCTGTTTTCCGGCGCGGAGTGCGTCGTAAGCGCCACCGCTGAAAATTCGGGAACCGTCGGAGCCGCTGCGCTCGACGATCCCGCAGACAAGAAGGACAAACGCATTGTTGGAGACTGCGTGTGTGCCGATGTCTCGCCATACCCGGACGCCATCAGTGGGGCTGTTGTAGCGAATGGCCCGACGCCGCCGCCAAGGGCGGAGATGCAGGTGCGCTACCGAAACTGGCGCGGCGTCGAGCGCTGCCGGGAAATCCGTCCGGTGCGCATCTTTTGGGGCCGCACAGAGTGGCACCCGGAGGCCCAGTGGCTGCTCGAAGCCGTGGACACCGAGGACGGTCAGACGAAACAATTCGCGTTGAAGGACTGCGACTTCGTGCGACGTTGAAGTGCGGAGTGAGTTGTCCGGCATTCACGCCGGCGAACGCTCAAGACAAAATCTTGGTGGAAAGGCGTGCGCCGCAGTCGCCCATTTCATGGGAGGGGCGGGGCGACTCACTTCCACACTTCAACGGCGGGACCACACTCAGAAATCAAAACCATGTTTATCATCAAACCCCTGCAAATCCTAAAAAACGGACAACCCACCGGACGCTGGCGCCTGACCGCAACCAGCGACGAAGACGGCGTCGGACCATACGGCGACGAGTCTCACGACCACGGCTCGTCTGCTGAAGCTCTGCACTGCCCGACGTGCCAGAACTACTGCGACTGGGCAGCAACCGTCGGAGGCCGGCGAATGAACACGACCACGTCAATCACGACGCGCAGCGCCGGAGTGCTGCTGCAGCCCCCGGGCTCGCCGCTGCCTGACCGCTGGTGGCGCAACATCACCTCGGTGTCCACTGGGCAGCCGTCGGAGGCCGGCGAATGAACACGGCCACAATCATCATCGGGAACGAAGAGCTCGAAATGCGGGAGTGCGTGCCGCATTACTGGAAGAGCGTAATCAGCATCGCCGGGAAGAGCTTCCACGTGGAGGCTGTCGAGGTCGTTGCAGGAGGAGACGTCCGCGGAGCTGTCCACGAAGCGGTCAACGGCGACTGGAACTACTGGTTGGAGAGCCTGGAAAATATGTGCGGCAGCAAACTGGAGACCGTCCTGATCGGCGGGCGTGAATGCGTTCTGGTCATCACACCCTACGGAGCATGAGCGCTGAAACCACAATGACTACCACAATGACTACCGACCCACGCGCGCACAAACTGCGCGAAATCCTCGCCGTCGCGGCGAACATCAGGAGGAAAGACGACATCGATCGGATCGACTTGTCAGCCGACATCAAGAGCAGCCTCCGGCTGGACGCGATCGACATCACGACGGCGAGCCGCGGCATCGCCGAGGAGTTCGGCGTGAACATCCAGATCATCGACGCATGCGGCAACGACGTCCTGGCACTACTGCGCATGAGGCTGGGACCGGCCGAGCCGATGCACGGGCTGCTGCTGCATCTGACCGATGACCAGTTCATCGCGCGCTACCACCCGGAAGAGAACGAGGAAGGCGGCTACTACCGGCAGCGCGACTGGACTGATGCGGACGACCTGCGCGCCCTCAACGAGGCGGTCAAAGAGAACCGTGTGTGGACGGCGATGGATGACGACGACGGGGAGTTCTGCATCGTGAACGGTATGCACTTCGTCAACCGGCTCTACTACATCATCACCGGGAAGCCGGCGGAGAACCCGGACTGGGTCATCCAGGTGCAGGACCCGGATGAGAGTCCGCGCGTCCTGCTCGAAGTGGACTGGGATCTGACGAACGATGGCGACGACCCGAATCCCGATGGAGTTGATGTGGTCGGCCCGCCCAAGCAGGTCGTCGTGCGTCTGTGGGACGTGGAGAAGGGCATGGAGGATGCGATGGCGGACGACAGCGCGGTGTCGGACTGGCTGTCCGACACGTATGGGTTCTGCGTGAACTCGTTCAAGGTCGTGCGGGTGCTGGCGCCGGAGGAGGAGGTATGACAAAAAACTACCGCGCCGACGCCATCAGAATCCTGAGCGAGTTCACCGGCGAGTCCGAAGCCGCCGTCGCGAAAGTCAACAAGCTGACCGACATTGGAATTGACGAGCGCGACGACGTGGACATCCTCATGGCCTTCGAGGATGAATACGACATCATCATATACGAGGACGAAGAGCGTTTCTTCAAAACCATCGACGACATCGTCGCTTTCCTCGAAAAAATCGAAGCATGAAAAACAACCCTGACCCTACGGAAAGCTGGCACATGATCGCCCGGACCAAAGCCGGCGACCCAGTCTGGCGCATGTATGGCAAGGGCCGCCCGTTCGTCCTGGTGGACGGCGGCGTGCGCGAACTGCGATGGTGGTGGCGGTGGCCTTGGTGGCCGTCCACGCTGCGTCATCTGCCTGAGCCGCACCTGACCTACGGCCAGGTGGCCACCGCGGCGGAACTGTCGACCACTGTGCTGCAGGTGCTGAAGCGCGGGCCGATCTTCCTGTCCCGTGGATTCCTGAAGGGATGCGACAGCAGAATCATCACCACGCGCGCGAATGCAGTGCCGCTGTTCCACTGGATGGAGGGCTGCGGCATCGCACTGACACGTCGCGAACTGCAGGACGGACGGACCGAGATCGACCTGGACGTGGAAGCGACGGCGAAGAACAACGTCCGATGACGGCCGGCGCGCGACGGGTGAGTGACATTTCGCGCGACACGACGCCGACGTCAGGCTAGGCTCCTGCGCATGACCACGCCTCCGACCACAGGCCCTGAAGCGATCCTCGCCGCGCTGCAGGGGATGAACATCGACGACATCGAAAAGGAACAGCGCGACATCATCCGCGCTGGCAGCAAGACCAAGCGCAGCCGCGCGGTGCGGCTGCTGAACATCCTGCACGGGCTGCGCGTCAACGAGCTGAGGCCGGAGCATATGATGCTCACATCCGTGCCGGTCATCCCGCCGAAGTTCCGCCCGTTCAGCGTCACCGGCGACACGTTCCTCCCGGGCGACTCGAATGAGGTCTACCGGGACCTGCTCGAGTATCGCCGGCTCTACAGCGACACGGAGAAGGCGATGGGGCGCGACGGCGCGGCGGAGGCCTACATGGACATGATGCGCGCGGCCAAGGCTGCCTACGGCTACGGCGAGAGCCCGAACCCCAAGACCCGCGCGCGCGAGGTGAAGGGGTTCTTCAAGATGGTCACTGGTACGAATCCCAAGACGTCCTTTTACGCCAGTAAGATGCTGTCCAAGCCGGTCGACACGGTCGGCCGCGGCGTCATCGTGCCTGACGCCGACCTGGGCATGGACGACGTCGGCATCCCCGAGGAGATGGCGTGGAAGCTCTACAGCAACTACGTGCAGCGTCGCCTGGTGCGTTCCGGCATGGCACCGGCCGCCGCGCTCAAACATCTGACTGACCGCTCGCCGATGGCGCGCAAGGCGCTGGATCACGAGATGGGCACTGAGAACGACAAGGAAGGACACGAGGTGCCGCGCCGGCCCGTCGTGATCACCAGGTCCCCGGCATGGCACCGGACGAACGTGATCGGACAGCGTCCCCGGATTGTTCCAGGTGACGCGATTCGGGTGAACACCTTCATCACGGAGGGAATGAACGCCGATTTTGACGGTGATCTGGTTGATAATCAGGTAGTTATAGCGGTTCCACGCGATTTGATTTCATCCTTGCCGTCATATTTGGTTGACCGCTTTCAGATTCTCGGCAATGCTGCTGATATGTATAACAAACTTCAACTGCCCTACATTGATCCGACCACGCACGAAGTGGCTGTGATCGACCTCGAGGACTTCCCGCGCAGCGAGGAACTCATCGGAGAGAAGCAGGGCACCAACAGCTATATCAGGTTCTTCAAAGCCCTACCGGGAACCAAGGTCATCGCATTCGACGAGAATACTCGGGCGTTGGTATGGGCCGACGTCGCCGGGTGGAGCGAGCACACCGCACCGCCGATCGAGGTCGTCACACTGTCCAACCGGCGCCAGACCTTCACCGACGACGACCCGCGGGCTGTCTACGGCATGGACCCAGCGACGGGTGAGATGGGGCGATGGACTCCGACGGCTGCCCTGGAGAAAAAGATCGCGGTTCCATGCGGAAGGAACCTGCGGGAGCTGGTGTCTACGCTGGAGCCGATCACGGAAGTGAAGATGGGCAGCGTCCAGATCGTCCTGGACTTCGACGCGGGCTGGTTCATGGGCGCGATGTGCGGCGACGGATGGTGGGACAAGAAAGACAACGAATACTGCGCCAAGCGTGGCGACATGCACGGCCTGCGAAACATGCATCTCGCCGACTTGAAAGAAGACAACGCAAAGCGTCTGAAGTCCTTCATTGAACAACGTCTGGATCCTGCGGGGACGCTCTACTATCACCGCCACGAGCAGAATAAGGAAGAGGGAGACGCTCGCTACGGTGACACTATCAGACACAGCTTCAACTTTGCCGGCAGTGAGCACGCGGCTGCGTTCCTGCAAACACACCTGGGCGGCGAGCGCGACGAGAAGACCTCGGGAGCGGCGAACAAGCACGTCCCAGGATTCCTGTTCCGCGCCCCGGCGGAATTCCGACGCGGGTTCCTGACTGGTATGGTGGATACCGACGGATCCATCAGTGTCGGGAATGGCGGCGAGGAAGGGAAGGGGAACGTGTTTAACATCGGATCCACTTCGCTGAGACTCATTCGTGAACTGCAAGCGCTATGCATGACGCTGGACGTGCGAGCGTCGGTCACCTGGTCGAAGGAAACCAGTGGCGGTAACGAGTGCTGGGTGCTCGTGATGTCCACATGGGACTGCAAGCGTCTGGACCTCTTCGCCGGCTTGGCTACCGAACACAAGCGCGAGAACTTCCTCGGAGCGGAAGTCGTCCGCGAGAACACGGCGGGGGTGTTCAACAAAGCAGCCGTCCCCCGCAACGTCTTCGACGTCGTCCAGCACGATCTCGTCAACCCCAAGATCACCGCCGAGGACCGCGCCGGTGACAGCCCGGAACTGGACTGGAAAAAGCATCAGCAGAACATGGTCGTGCAGTGGGCCAAGGGAAAGAGCGAGGGCGTCATCTCCAGACCGTCCGCGCGACAGGTCATCGAGCACCTGCGCGAGATGCTCGCCAAACGTGTCGCGGCTCGTGACGCTGCATTGACCCTGCTGCGCACCGAGACGGTGCAGATGACATCCGCGAATGCGAAGATTCTACGGGCCGGCGTTTACGCGACCGCTGCGCCGTTCTCCGCTGACAACGACAAGGGGTCTGAGACTTACAAGTTGATATCCATCATCAAAACCGCGGCGCACGCCGGCGACGCGCTGGGTGGACTCCGCCGACGCAGACTGCTGGGACGCCTGGAGGCTCTCCCGGTGTATCGTGGCGCGTTGGACTCGGACCTGCTCAAGACTTGGGTTCGCGACATCCTGGACCAGGAGCACATCACCTGGGCCACAGTTGTCGAAGTCGACAAGACAGGCATCCGCGAAACCGGCTACGACCTCACCGTCCCAGGCTACGAAACCTTCATGTCGGCCGACGGCGTGATCCTCTCAAACACCATGAGCGTGCACGTGCCGACCACCGACGAGGCGGTCAGGGACGTGCGCGAGAAGATGATGGCGTCGAAGATGCTCTGGTCCATCAAGGACCGCAGCAAGACGATGGCAAATCCCAAACATGAGCAGCTAATTTCTTTTGCCATGCAGCGCCAGGAAGGCCAGCCCCAAAAACGTCACAAATTTGCAACCGGCGAAGATGCGATGGCTGCTATTGAACGCGGTGACGTAAGTCTTTACGACGACGTCGAGGTTGCCCAGTCAACGTCAGGGCAGAACGCCGCCCGTTGACGCGTGCGAGTTCTGCCTTACTGAGGAATGAAAACTTGACGGCTTCTTCTGTCGGCGTATTGCCGGCCAAGTGCCATCCCCTGTAAACTTCTGACTCGCCGTTGAGCACTTTGTTCAGTGTGCCGCCATTGAGCCCCAGCTGCCTGGCGACGTGATGACCTTCGAAGTAGGCAACGCTGATTTCTACACCAGTGACGTAGTTTCTGATGCGGCGAGGTGGTAGAGCTTTACCTGGCAGCGTCCAGCCTTTGAACTGCGGCTTCTTGCCGAGCAACACCTGAGTCATCGCGCCTTGATGCAGCCCCTTCCCGCGGCAGAACGCTGCCAAGTTTTTTCCGTAGTGAACGGCTCCTTCGAATTCCAACGAGAAAGGTTTACTGGCGCGCTCTGCGATTATTCCACGTGTAGCCAGCGAGTAGGGGCGATACTCCTTGACGCTCTGCAACGTGTTGTAGCTGTCAGGACGACGCTGATCGAGATACGTCTGCTCCCGCTGCTTGGCTTGCTTCGCGGGGCAACTCTCCAGCAGCAAGAAGTCGAACGCCTCGATTCCATACTTGTTGAAGGCGAGCTGCAGGCGACGGCTCGAGTGATGTCCGCAGCGCAGCTTGCTGCGATGTTCGTTGAGGCGTGCGGTGACTCCTGCAGCGCGCGACGTGGAGCCGATGTAAGCCCGACCGCTGCGCCGGTGCACGATGGCATACACACCAGGACGCTTGAGCACCGGGTGATGCTTGACGCTGGCAGTCTTGAACGGTAGCTTCAGTTGTGGATTTGTCATGTTCGCAGCATCGCCGACCAGTAGCCTAAGCACAACCAAATTCTAGCCATGCCCAATCTTCACGCCCTCTCGACCCGCACATGGTGGCGCAACATCGCCCCCGGTTCCACCGTCCACTACTCCACGCCACATGGAGGCCGCGGCAAGGGCCGGGTCGTCATGAGCCTGCCGACGCACCTCGTGCTGAACATCGGAGGCCAGCACGGCACGCCGAAAGTGGTGGACGACGCAAACTATATCAGTCACACGACACCCAGGGAGAAGAAGCCATGAACCGTCGTAATTTCGTCAGATCGCTGAGCGGCACCATCGCCGGCGTCCTCGCCGGGCCGGCGTTGTTACGGGATATTGCAGCACCGGCTGCTCGGGCATTCGTCCCCGTGGTCGATTATGCGCTGCCTGACATCAGGGCGGTCATGACGGCGAACATGATCCGCGACATGCAGTGCGCCGTGGACGACGACTTCATTAAGCTTGTCAGCTCGATCACCCCGGCTAAACCTTCAATCTCACTCACATGAACCGACGCCAATTCATCACCACCACCGTAGGAGCGGCCGCTGCGGTCGCAGCCTGCCCAGCCATCGCCAGCCCTCCACCCATCGACGAGAGGCTGACGCGAATGCTCAGCCACCTGCACCCCGGAACTTTCCTGCGCAAGCTGTGCCGTCCAGATGGCGCGGCGCCGCACTGCGTCGTCGGCGAGCGTCAAGATGGACAGCTCCTGATGTTCGTCAGCGCCTATTCGTGCTTGCGTCACGGTCACGGCGTTCCGAGCCCTCTATGGGAGCCGACAGCGGAGCAGATGCTGCAGAATCATCCAGGCGCGCATCTGTGTCACGTGTCGATCGGGCGGAACATCTTCGACGTCGGCGGGCCCACAACGGACAAGCCGGTTTACGTCGCCGGGTCCGCCTACTGCGTGCTGCGGTATGTCCTACCGGATCAGACGCTCTTCGTGCTGGAGTATGGGGAGCGCGATCCTGCATCCGAGGGACCTTCGGAATTCGCCACAACCTCGGACGAGATCGAGAAGTGGAAGGACGCACAGAACCTCTGCGTGCGCGGTCCGCTCGTTGACCTGGCACTGGCAAGCAGCGCGTTCATCACGATGCTTGACGCAACGGATGCAAGGAGCATCCTCACCCGGAGCGCATCATGACCAAAGCATCGCGAGCCGTGCTGTCTGAGACAGCCAAAGTTTTGAATCGTCACATCGCCGAGGGCACGCTGCTCGGCAAAGAGCTGGCATCTGGCACCGAATTGTCGCGTGCCACAGCCGGCGTCATCAATGAGATCCTCCGCGCGACGGCGGAAGGTGGCACCCTGGTGTGCGCCACCGAAATCGACGGCAAGCTGCTTGGCTTCGTGCCCCGGGCCGAAGTCATCTTGCCTGACCTGACCCCGCGTTCCGGGGCGGACTCTCATTCCAAGGTCCCGCGGGGACCTGACAGTGGCGCCTAAATTTCTCGCACGGAACGAGCGGAGATTTGTCATTCAAGAGGAAACCATGTCGCGTCGTTGAGACTTTCCAAGTCAATCCGCCCCCTCTCACAGAGGGGGCGGATTTTTACCTGCCATCGCTTGTTTTCTGTCTCGACTTTGCCGCGCCGGACCGTATCATGCGCCGACCACTGAAATTTTGATATGCCACTCATCAATCTCGAGCCAGGCGGCGCACGCCCACCAACTACGCAGGAAGCGGCATGGACCAGGGCAGCCCTGGCTCTCTGCGCGCAGGCTCTGAGGCTGCCGGCCGCCAGCTGGGTCGGAAGCACAGTGCTGGAGCTGGGACAGATCGGACTGGAGACTGACACGGGCCGCGCGAAAATGGGAGACGGCACCACGATCTGGTCGAGTCTCGCCTACTCTGATGTCGCGGTGCGCGCATACGCAGACGCACTGATCGCAGCGGAGGTGGAAGACCGCGACGCAGCCATCGAGGACGCTACCCTCGGCTTATGGGACGACCGTGGGAATTTCGACGCCAGCGTGAACACCTTCCCCACGACCGGCGGAAGCGGCACGGCCGGGGCGATCAAGAAGGGCGACGTCTGGCTGATCTCAGTAGTCGCCACAAGCGGCCCGCTGAACGGGGTCCTGGCTGGTGCTACAATTCGGGCGCTCGTGGATGTGCCTGGACAGACGGGTGGGAACTGGGCGACCGGCAGCATCGGAGTGGATCAGCCTGCGCGCGACGCCGCAGCCGCAGCCCAAGCCACCGCAGATGCCGCCCTGCCTGCCGGCGCACAGGCCGTAGACGTTGATCCGGCTGGTAACGACATTGCCGTTGCACTGGGGGGCAAGCTCAACACGTCCGACCTCGACACCGATGGCACGATGGCGGCGAACAGCGACGCCAAAGTGCCGAGCCAGAAGGCGACGCGTACCTACGTCGCAAGCGTCCTGGCCGGCGTCGCGAAAAACAAAGGGCCACTGGATTGCAGCGCCAACCCGAATTACCCGGCTGCGCTGAACGGAGATTATTACCGCTGCTCTGTCGCAGGAAAAGTCGGTGGCGCATCCGGCGTCGTCGTGGAGGTCGCGGATCTCATCATGTGCGTTGCGGACAATGCGGGCGGCACGCAAGCGAGCGTGGGCACGAGCTGGATCGTCGGCCAGGCCAATATCGCGGGCATCACGGCTGCCGGTCTGGCGATGCTCCAGGCGGCGGATGCAGAGGCGCAGGCCGGGTTGCTGGATACGTTTCTGCTCTCGCTGTCAGGTGGGACGATGTTCGAGAATGCGGTGGTCAGCCTCTTTAACGGATCGAGGTGGCAGCAGAGCACACCGGACAAAGGCATCGCTGGCACCGCAGGATTCTCAATCATCTGCTCGGCGGGCTACGAGTATAAGTTTGCAAATGGCTTCCTGTTCGTGCTGTCCGATGGCGGCACGACGGTTCGCAAGGTGCTCTACGCCCCGACAACCCCAACCGCCACCGACGACACCACGCTCGGCTACACCACGGACACGACGTGGGAAATGGCGGATGGAACCAGGTATGATTGCACGGACGTAACCGAAGGCGCGGCAGTGTGGGCGGTTGCGGCAAGCGGCAGCACCTTCGCCCCCTACAACGCAGGGAACCTCACGGGCAGCGTGACGCTTGCCATCGGCAACGGCGGGACTCAATACGGAACACAGACAGGCAACGTCACGATCCAACCTCCCAGCGGGACGCCCGTGGAAAAGGTGAGCGCGATTGAACTCTACGTCACCAGCAACGGTGGGACGCTGGACTTCGACGCGGCCATCATTCGTGCTTCGGACTCCGCTGCCAGCTTTCCGAAGACCCTGACCAACGGTCTCGTTTATCTCGTGCAACTGCGCTACTTTAAGACGCAGTGGAACCTCACTGCTTTGGTTGGAGGATACTGATATGCCGACACGCTACTTCAAAAACTCGGTGTCCCAATTCTGGGACACCCTCGGGAACTGGTGGGCGAATGCCGCCTGTGATGAGGGCTTCTCCGGCACCCTGACCGGCGTGACCGTCACGGACACCGACGCAACCGTGACTTGCGACAGCACGGCGGGCCTTGTGGTGGGTCGCCCTATCACCGGCACCGGCATAGACACCGGCAGCACGGTGGCGAGCATCACGGATGGCACGACGTTTGAACTGAGCCTCCCAGCCATCGCCAACGGCAGCAGCAACCTGACCTGTGAAAAGCATGTGATTCCAGTGACTGGGGATGATGTCGTCGTTGCAACAGACACCAACCACAATGTGGAAGGCACCCCTTCGGCTGACGTGCTTGGGACTGTGACAATCACCGGGGTCACAAGGATGACGGTGACGCTGGAAGCTGCGAACTTTGTGTTTAACGATAGCAGCCTACACAACGGTACGTTCACCGGCGACGCCACCTTCAACGACTCCAGCTACTTCAACTACGGCAATATCTCAGGCAAGGTCACTTGGAACTCCAACTATCACGGGACAGTGCCAACTGGCGGAGTGTTTAATATCTCTGCTGACATTTGGGCTCCAAGTGACGCTTTTCACGGCACAGTCTATGGTTCGGATGATGTCCTTATTACGGACTGGCAGTTTTCCGGCACCGCGCAGCTTGGCAGCGGCAGTGCGACCGGCAATGTGACGTTCAACGACACCAGCAGCTTCACATGGGGCATCATCAACGGCGATTGCACGTTCAACGACTCCAGCTACATTGATTTCGGGGGTGATACCTGTTACATCCAAGGTAGCCTCACATTCTACGGTTCCAGCTACGTTGGCGACGTCTCCATCCAAAGCAACGGCAATGACATTACCTTCAACGACTACAGCTTCAACGAAGGCACCATCACCGGCAACGCAACATTCAACGATTCCAGCTACAACGACTACGCGGCCACCGTCACCGGCAACGCAACATTCAACGATTTCAGCTACAACAGTTCTGGTTATGTGACCGGCGACTGTGTGTTCAACGGCACGAGTTACAATGATGGTTATGTTGGAAACTGTGAGTTCAACGATTCCAGTTACAACAACTATGGCCAGATCGGCAACACCATCTTCAACGATTACAGCTACAATAGGGGCTACTCCTCCGGTGCCAGCGACTTCACCTTCAATAATTACAGCTACAACCGCAGTGACACCACTAATTCGCTAGTCGCCACCACAATCACCTTCAATGATTACAGCTACAACCGCAGTACCATCGATACTCCGCTAGTCGCCACCACCGTCACCTTCAACGATTTCAGCACCAACGGTCTTTATTCTGTATCCCCCGGTTACATCACCGGAAACTGTGTGTTCAACAACAGCAGCTTCAACGAATACAACGGCAACGTCAACGGAAACTGCACCTTCACCGAAGCTGAATACTCCTCGGCACTGCAAGGGGGATCTTGGCCCGGCAGCGGTCCACAGCAGGGCACCGTCTCAGGCACCGTCACATTCAGCAGCATCACGCCAGTCAAGTTCACACTGGTCGGCTCAGAGTCTTGGGTAGTAAACACATCCGGATGGGTGTTTGATACCGCTGGCCAGAATTGGGAGTTCAACGGCGAGAGCTACAACGCCGAATATGGCACCGTCACCGGCGATTGTGTGTTCAACGGCGGTGCCAGTTTTGCAATCCCCTACCAAAACCAAGGAACGGTCAATGGTAACTGTGTGTTCAATGTCTACAACGCCATTTATACCACTGGTGTCGTCAATGGAGACTGCGTGTTCAACGATGCTAGGGTGCGCGGTACCGTCAACGGAAACTGCACGTTCAACGGCTACAGTTGGAGCGATAGTACTAGCACTATCACTGGAGACTGCGAATTTTATGGTGGCTCCGCTCAGGGTAACATCACTGGCAACGCAACATTCAACGATTATAGCTACAACGTCGGCCCCATCACCGGCAACGCATCGTTCACCAACACAGCTTTTTCCACTGCAACCAATGGATTCTTCAACCCACAGCAAGGCAGCGTTTCAGGCACCGTGAATTTCCCGAATGGTTGCGCATTCACGCTGGCAAACTCAGAATCATGGACAGTGAACGCCTCTGGATGGGCAGGCGCACTCGCATGGGTGTTCAACGACACCAGCTACAATGCTAGCGGAGCCACTATCACTGGCAATCCAACTTTCAACGATTCCAGCTACAACACCAGCGGAGCCACTATCACTGGCAATCCAACTTTCAACGATTCCAGCTACAGCAACAGCACTATCACCGGCGACGCAACCTTCAACGGCACCAGCTTCAACAGCGGCGGTGGAACCATCACCGGCAACGCAACATTCAACGATTCCAGCAACAGCAACGGCACCGTCACCGGCAACGCCTCGTTCACCAATACCGCTTTCTCCACCGCAACCACTGGATTCTTCAACCCACAGCAAGGCACAGTTTCAGGCACCGTGGACTTCCCGAACGGGGCCACCTTCACGCTGGCAAACTCAGAGCAGTGGGCTACGGACGCCTCTGGATGGACAGGCACGCTCGCATGGGAGTTCAACGGCAGCAGTTGCAACAACTACAACATCGCCGGAGATTGCACCTTCAACAATTCCAGCTACAACGCCAACTACGCCACCATCTGGGGCAATCCAACCTTCAACGATTCCAGTTACGCTGCGAACGGCAACAACGGCATTATCTACGGCGACCCAACCTTCAACGACACCAGCCACAACGCGCAGACTATCAACGGCAATCCAACCTTCAACGATTCCAGCTACAGCTACGGCTACGGCATTATCAACGGCGACCCAACCTTCAACGACACCAGCTACAACGGCGGAACCATCGGCCAACCATGGTCCCCCCGCAACGCCACCTTCAACGATTCCAGCTTCAGCTACGGCACCATCAACGGCAACGCATCGTTCACCAACACCGTCCAATCCACAGCTACCACTGGATTCTTCAACCCACAGCAAGGCAGCGTTTCAGGCACCGTGAATTTCCCGAATGGTTGCACATTCACGCTGGCAAACTCAGAGCAGTGGACTACGGACGCCTCTGGATGGACTGGCGCACTAGCATGGGAGTTCAACGATTCCAGTTACAACAGCAACAACATCACCGGCAGCTGCACCTTTAATGGTTCCGGCAGCGGCACAGCATCCGGGTCCGTCATCGTCGGCGACTGCACCTTCAACGACTCCAAATACCACGGTTCCGGCACCATCACGGGAACGTGCGTCTTCAACGATTCCAGCTACAGCGCCAGCACCATCGCAAACGGCAGCTGCACCTTTAATGGTTCCGGCAGCGGCACAGCATCCGGGTCCGTCATCGTCGGCGACTGCACCTTCAACGACTCCAAATACCACGGTTCCGGCACCATCTCGGGAACGTGCGTCTTCAACGATTACAGCTACGTTGATGACTCCGCGTCCATCATCGGCAACGTCACCTTCACCAATACCGCTTTCTCCTATGCAACCACTGGATTTAACAGCCCGCTGAGGTTTGGCTACGTTTCAGGCACCGTGAATTTCCCAAATGGTGCCATATTCACTCTGGTAGGCTCAGAATCATGGCCTTGGTACGCTTCCACATGGACAGGCCCACTCGCATGGGTGTTCAACGGTTTCAGCAGCACCACCGCCTTCGGATCTGTCAGTGGTAATATCACCTTCAATGACAGTAGCTACAACGACAGCTCAGACATCGGCGGAAATATTACCTTCAATGACAGTAGCTACAACGACGCCAACTTCAATCCCGGCGGCAACGTCACATTCAACGACAGTAGCTACAACAACAACAACAACACCATCCAAAGCGACTGCACGTTCAACGACAACAGCTACAACATCGGCACCATCACCGGCAACGCATCGTTCACCAACACAGCTTTTTCCACTGCAACCAATGGATTCTTCAACCCACAGCAAGGCGGCGTTTCAGGTACCGTCACCTTTACCAGCCTCACGCCAGTCAAGTTCACCTTGGCAGGTAATGAATCATGGGAAGGGGACACAACTAATTGGGTGTTTAATACAGCAGGTCAGAACTGGGAGTTCAATGACACCAGCTACACTTGGACCGGTGCTGCAATTTACGGTAACTGTGTGTTCAATTCTTCTTCTTCCTATGGAGGACACCTTGGAGGGACAATTTACGGAGATGTCATATTCAACGGCGCTTCCACTATGAGCAGTTACATTGAGGGAGATGTAATAGTCAATGACAGTATCGCTATTGGTGGTTTTATCACCGGAAATGTTACCTTCAACGACAATAGCAACAACAACAGCGGCACCATCACCGGCAGCGTCACCTTCAATGACACTAGCTACAACGCCTTCGGTGGCATCATCACCGGCAACGGCATCATCCGCCAGCACGCCGCCGCATTCACCAACTGGCGCGACTACGCGACCTCCACCTACATCACCGGCACGCTCACCCTCCAATTCCCCGAGATGGACATCCTCGGCACCGGCCTGCTATAATTTAATTTTCAGTAAACCCAAACCAAAACAACCATGACACTACAAACACCCGTCACAGTCCAGCCGCCCACAATCTATCGCCCCGCCCGTGGTAACGAGCCCGCGCAGGAGCGAGTTCAGAAGCCGATCACTCTCACGGAACTCGACTTGACTATCGTGGACAACGAAAAACGGAAACTCGCCACCGCCCGCATTCATCCATTCCACAAGCAGCTCACGCTTTGGGATGGTGCAGCCTACGACGCGGCTGGCGACTACACGCAGGCCGACGTGGAAGCCCGCGTGCTCTCACTGCTCGGCACAGACATCAAGGCTAGCCTCGAAGCACTGTTCATCGCAACGGTGAAGCCGTAATCGCCGATGTTCACACCCGCCAGACTCCTGCCGTGGCCTTGGTGGAGGCGTTGGCTCATGCGACTGAAAATCGCGTGGGGCTACGTCACCGGGCGCGGCTACTGGTGGTGGGACATCGAGACCGGCGAACTCTACGGCAACAATGCTCAGTGTCGCGTGTATGGTCTGCCGAGCGGCCAGTATCCCGCGACCTACGAGGGCTTCGACGCGATGCTGTGGGCGGACGATGACCGCGGGACGGTGCGGCGCTCTGTGGACAAATCCAAGGAGTTGCGCGCCGTGTTCAACGATACGTTCTGTGCGAAGGATCAGGCGACCGGCGCGATGATCTTGATCAAGGCGAAGGGCTGGTGGCTCTACCGCGACGGAGAACCCGTCGCGATGCTCGGATGGAACGAGCGAATACCCTACTCCCGCAAAAAGGAAAACGTGATCCGCTTCTCGCAGAGCATGGAACGTAAGTTCGTCGAGGGTGATCGAACGGAGTGCATCGTCATGCTAAAAGCCTGCTTACCTGGACAATATGCCCGGAAATGAAGAAATCCTACAACTCTTGCGGGAGATGCGGACGAACGCCAACGGCAAAAAAGAAACCGTTGCGTATCTCGGCATCGCCGTCGGCATCCTCTCCGGCTTCCTGTCGTTCTGGGCCGGGCATGCGGTCACGGGGGAACGAGTCTCCCGGTTGCAGCACGACTTCATCGAAGCGAAACAGGTGCAAACCGAACTGCACGCCCGGATCGAGAAAGTCGACCGGGAAAACGATAAAGCCATCTCGGAACTGCGGACTAGTGTCGCTGCACAGCAGACCCAACTGGCGGAAATACGCGCGGATCTGAAGGAACTGCGGCGTGCGGTGAAACCCTGACGGGCAAGGCAATTCCAGGCTGGACAGTCCGCCGATAATACGGCAGCGTCACCCAATGCAACTGCGCCTTCTCTCCATGTTGACCGGCCTGGCGTTCGCCGGCTGCGCCACGGCGCCCGTGGTCTCCAACCGCGCCATCACCGCGACCGGCCAGCACATCGGCGAGGCCCGGGGCAGCGGCAAGGAGATCCTGAAAATCGGCGGCACCCTTGAGCGCAGCAATGCGAAACTCAAAGCCAGTTCCGACAAGCTGGGCGACGACATCAATATCCTGCAGTCCATCCTGAACAGCCTGCGCCCCAAATCCAAATGAACTCCGTTCGTGCATTCCTCTGGTCCATCCTCGCATGGGGGTTCCTGCAGGCTGCCTACTGCCAGGACGAGCCGCCCAAGCCGCGGTTCATCATGGTGCCCATCGAGCAGTTCGAGCAGCTCCAGCAGGTGACGGAGGCGATCAGCGCGGGCCGGGAGGCATTGAATGCGACGATCATCGACCAGGCCGGGACGATCCTGAGCCTGCAAGGGAAGTCAGGTCTCCTCGCTGCGCAATTGAAGGCGGCCGGCGACGCTGCCGTGATTGCCGCGGAGAATTTCAAGGTGATGCAGGATTTGAATGAGAAGCTGGAGAAGCAATTGCGCAATTGGAAGGTCTTCGGCAACACAGTCCTCACCGTCCTGTTTGGGCTGGCCTTCCTCGGCGCCTTCCTCGCCACCAAGAACATCACCAAGGACAAGCCATCGTGGGTGCTGTGGGCGGTGCGCATGGCCATCTGCCTGGCCGCCGGCGTGGCGGCATCGAGCGGACTTTTTTATATCATCACCCGACTCATCTAATTATGAAAAAATTCATCCTCTCAATGCTGTCCGAGGACGGCGCCGTCTCAGCCATGCGCTTCTGCATGGTCCTGTGGTTCACCGCGCTGATCTTTGCCTGGTTGATCGTCTGCCTCGCGCAGCCGGGCCTGCCCGAGATTCCAGGATCCTTGCTCACCTTCTCCGGCCTGATGCTCGGCGGAAAGGTCGCTCAAAAAGTCACCGAAAAAAAATCATGACCAAGATCGAACGCATCCAACAGATCCTGAAGGACGCGGGGTTTTACGCATTCAAAATCGACAACGACTTCGGACGGAAGTCACGCACGGCCCTCAACCAGGCGGACAGGGCGACGATCAAGCTCGTGCAGGCCGTCCTCGGCTTCGTGGGCGTGGACGTGGATGGAAAGTGGGGCGTGCTGTCGGAGGGTCGTCTGCAGGCGGCGATTGCAGGAGACGAAACTCCCAAGATTGACACGACCACACCTCCAGCGATCTTGGTCCCCGGCGGACTGAACATGGGCGCGGATCATTGGCTCATCGGCGTCTGGCGTCAGCCGCTTCCTCCGCGCGGTCCGCTGAAGCCTCGTTTCATCGTCGAGCATTTCACCGGCGGCGCGGACGGGGACGGAGATCTGAACGGCGACTTCATCAAGGACGTGGACGGAGCGGTAGACGTGATGAAGTCGCGAGGCGTCTCGGCGCACTTCACGGTGGACCGCGACGGAACGATCGTTCAGCACGTGGCCTGCAACCAGATTGCCTACCACGCAGGCCCGAGCCAATGGGTTGACCCCACGGACGGCTCGCGGCACTCCGGCAACATCGCAGCCATCGGAATCGAAATCGCCAACCTGGGCGACTCGAAGGGAGCGTTCGGGTGGGGACGAAAGAATGTCCCCGGCTTCGCCACCATGCTCGCTCCTCATTGGTTCGGGAAAAGCGAGGGCGGCGACGAGTGGGAGATTTTCTACCCTTCGCAGATCACCTCGGTGCTGACGCTCACAAAGATGCTGGCCTCCCATTACGGAGTGCATGACGTGACCGGTCACGACCGTATCACGAAGCGGAAGAACGACCCTGGTCCGGCATTCCAGCAGCATCTGCTCGCCATCCGTGAGGCATGTGGATTTGCCGGCATGCCGGCCGTCCACCGCTCACCGCTGTAATCTGAATGCCCGAGGAGACGCCCCAATTCCGCTTCACCGTCACCGACAAGACCTTCAAGGTGGTCTCGACCATTGCGGCTGTCGTGGTCATCGGATACAAGACCTGGAATTGGACCATCGACAACGCAGTGGCGAAGCGAGACCAGCAGAATGAGCATCGCCAATTCAAGGAACTGCTGCTCGGCACTGACAAGGAGCCCGGCATGGTCAACCTGATGAAGGAGAGTCGGACAGCGCTGGTGCGGCTCGACGCGGATTACGGGAAGATCTGGCTGGACATGGAGGCGCTGAAGAAATGGCGCGATGCGATGACGTTGCCGCCCGCCCCAACCCCCGCCCCCAAATAAACCACTCATGATCGCGAGCGTGCAAGCGGCGTGTCTGATCATTGCGTGTGTTTCAGGTGTGGCAATCATCGGCATTGTCTGTTACACGTTCGGCAAATGGGACTGACACGAAACTCACACGCTTACAGCACAGCGCTCGCGCAGGCGATGCCGCGAGATTTGCGGGTGTTCGGCGCGTCGCCTGAGATGGAGAAGCAGTCCGCGGACGGATCGTGCCCTTGCGCGCAAGCGTCGGACACCGACATCTACACGTGCCGCTGCTACGGGAGCCCGATGATCAAGTCGAAGGGCTGGGAGAAGTCCGCCGCCGAAGCCGTCCGCAAACCCCGGACGGAATACGACGAGCACTGTCCGCACTGCGACCACAAGTTCGTCGAGAAGGGCGGCCCCCGGCGCAAACACAACGGCGAGTCCGACGAGGAATGGAAGGCCGGCTTCGACTCCGGGGACTACGATGAACACTGTCCCGAGTGCGACGGCATCGTGGACCGCCGCGAGCTGAGCGACGAGGAGATCGAGAGCAACAGCTGGGCTGACGACAAGATCAAGGAGGGCATGCGCGCGCGCCGTGAGACTTACCGCAAGCGGAAGGCGGCTCGGGAGTCTGGCACGAAAGGACTTGAGAAGACCGCCAACCGTCTGACTGATCTGCTGCGCGCCGGAAAGCTCGGCAAGGACTCGCTACAAAGACTCGGAATACCCGAACTTGCTCTACCTTCGGTTGCGCAGACTTCGCGCAACCTGCGTGCGGCTGTGCATCAGAATCTGTCCCCAGCGCTGCAGGAGGCGTTCGGTCCGCAAGCGCCGGGACTGTGGAGACTTTACAATGGGGCGCGGAATTACGAACCAGGAATCGGAATTTCTCCTGCGCAGTTGTTTAAGCTGCAGGACACGGCAGGCGTCACGCCCTTGCAAGAGCTTCGGTTTAAGCTGCAAGGAACGCCGCCACATCCTCTGCTGCGCGTAGCAAACAAGTCGACAAAAGATCTGCGAGATGCGCAGCTTTTACCGCCGAAGATCAAGCTGCTGGCGTCCCGGAAATACGACCAGAGTGGAGGGTGGGCAAGCCGCGGCAATTTCGACTCTGCGCATTCTTATTTTGAAGGACTTGGACCGCGGCGCATCCATCGCGGTCGGGTGTCTTACAGGGTCGCCGGACCCCGCGCCCGCGTGGTCGTAAGCGGAGGAGCCATAGACCCTGGAGCGCCGGCGAGACCTGGAATCATGGGAGTTCTCGCGCACGAGCTGGGGCATCAAAAAGAAAATCTGGAGCCGCAGTTTTCAAACTATCTTCGCCGGCGCCTGTCGGCCATGTTGAGTCCTACTATGGGCCCGGTAATTGGCTCGTTGGATGAAGTCCCTGGAGAACTGGTTGGACATCTGAGAGCTACGGGGTTGCCTGCTTCGCTCGGCGGTATGCAGGCTAAGAGGTTACCGATTGCCTACATGCTGGAAAAAGATCGCGAAGGATTGACGGCGACGCGTGACTTTCTGCGGCAGCAGTATCCTGGCATGTCGAACGGGTTGCTTGGTCGCGTATTGTCTGCGCGGGCACATGCGGCGGCGAATTATGCGGTGCCATTTCAACGTCCGGGGAGTATGCTCAAGTCTGCGGCCATCGCCGCAATCACACCGTTCGAGAAGCTGGCGCATTACCGCCGGTTCGCCCACGCACACCGGAGCCCCAGCCCGGCTCAGATCGCGTCTCAAAATTTCAAAATGGGGCACCTGGATTTCCACGGGATCGACATCACGATCGAGAACGAGAAGGGCAGCATCCGCCGCGGCACCACCAAGGAAGGTAAAAAATGGGAGTCGGTGCTGACGTGCCCCTACGGATACATTCGCTCCGCGGCCGGCGGGAAGTCGGGCGAGCGCGTGCGTCCGAAGGCCATCGACGGGGATCACCTCGACGTGTTCGTCGGTCCCAACAAGTCGAGCGAGCTGGTGGTCGCGATCGATCAGTATCTCGGGGGCAAATACGACGAGTCAAAATTTGTGCTGGGGTGCGACAGCCAGGATGAGGGCGTCCGGTTGTATCGCAGCAACTACCAGCGGGGATGGCCGGAGATGCCGTCGACTACGTGCACGCTCGCGCAGTTCAAGGAGTGGCTGAAGGACGGGGACCACAAGAAGCCGTTTGCGGGGCAAATGGTGAAGGCGGCGAGCCGTTTCGGCTGATCCGGTGCAATTCCGAGGCGTGGTGCGTCATAAGAAATTGTGAACACACCAACTCACAAATCCAACAAGCCGGGGGTCATGAACCCGCCGGTCCACCCGAAGGATAACGACTTCGACCCGGACGAGCGTCCGGGCGAAGACAACCCGCCGCGTGACGGCGTCGACCCGTCGGCGCCGTCACCACTCGGCGGCAGCGTGCGCGAACTGGATGACATCCAGCTCGACGCGCTGCGCGGCCGCGTCGAAGAAGAGCTGCTCCGCCGCTCCCCCGAGGAGCGCGGCGCCGTCGCGTTCGCGAAGGTCTACGCGGCGGCGGACCTCGACGTCCGCCGCCGCGTGGCCAGCGCGCGCGCAGCTGTGCGGTTCATCTCCGCCGGTCTGACGTCGTTCGTCGACCGGCGCGACCGGAAGGCGGACGTCCGACAGGACGGTAAGCCCACGGTCAATCACGCGCGCGAGCGGGTGGAGATGACCACCACGGTCAGGCGCGGCGTGTTCGCCGGCCGCTACACCGCATGGGCGGAAGTCTGCCCCGGCGGACGCTTCGGCGTCAACCGGCGCACTGGTTTCTTCCGCCCCGCATTCAACCAATTCAGTGGCGGCAGCGTCACTGTGGCGATGGAGGCCCTCGCGGGTCACCTCAGTCTCCTCGAGCGGTAAATCAACGCAGCGGGGCCGGTGGTGACATCGGCCCCGCTGCAACCCTCATTTTATGTTTCCAACGCCGAGCATCGGCTTACAATACCAGCATGATTAACATCGCCAAATACGTCAGTCCATCGCCCCCTGACGCGCTGCGCCCGTTCGACGCCGCGCGAGACATCACCCGTGTCGAGGACCACATGACCGCGCTGCGCCCGCTCCAGCTTGTGGACGGCGCGTCGCTCATGGCCGAGTTCTGCACGCTCGAGTATGACATCACGGCGACGAGGCACTTGACCGATCCGGAGCAGCCGGAGCAGGTGTTCCTGCACCTGGTGGTCACGACGCCGCAAGGCCGTATGGCGTTTGGATCGGCCCACGTCGTCGGCGTGGACGTCACCGGGGCACTGTGGTTCGCCTCTTACGGCGGCTACATCTCCGACACGCAGGAGATCGCGCTCAAGAAGGAGGCGCGGGCAGCATACGACGAGATCGCGAAGACCGACCCGACGCTGCTGGGGCTGGACACCGCCAGCGACGAGGATTGGTGGAAGCGCGGGGAGCCACCTCCGCACCCACGTGGCTATTGAACAGCTCCCGCTGTATCCAGGCGCGCGCGAGTGCGTCAACAGCGGGGAGTGCTGCCGGGTCGCTCCGTGCGGGTTCGGCAAGTGGAACGCCGAGCGCAGCCAGTGCGCGCACCTGACGGCGGACAATCTCTGCGGCATTGCCGAGGAGATCGTGAAGGACCCGAGCTGGGAGGTCAGCCCGGCGTTCGGCGCTGGCTGCTGTCGCCCGCTGTTCAACGAGGCCCGAAATCGAATACTGCGCGAACGCGCGAAACAACATGAGTGAATTGACAGTGCAGGAACCGGGGCCGATTGAAGCCCGGACGACACCCACGGACGAACAGACGATCATCTGCTTTGCCGCGCTCCTCGCAGCGTTGCAGACCAATGTGATGAGCGGTGACATATGGTGGCTGTCCCATAACTCAGCGAAGCATGCGGTCGGTGAGCTGGGCGTTGCACCGGAGGTCTACGAGGCGGTGAAGAAGAAGCTGGAGGAGGCCCGCCTGGCGCGTTACCGGCCGATGGCCAGCATGTTTGCCTGACCGCAATTCGTCGGACTGGTGCGTCATAATAAGTTGCTATGAACACTCCAAACAAGGGTATGATGGCCGAGGGCAGAGAGCGCCGCATCGGCCGCACCGTGAAGTATAAGGATTGGCAACTGCTCATTCAGCAGGCGCCTGATGGTTCTCTCCGCGTCACCGTGGAGCACGAGCCAGTCATGGCGGACATGCGGATCGTGGATATCCGGGTCGATCCGACCACGTTCGCGGTCACAAGCGAATAATCGTTTTGCGCACCGCCGGCTCCTTAGCGGGAGCCGGCGGTGTCGCTCTTCTTTACGTGGTTGAACTCGCCGCACAATCCCGCTACGCTCCCGGAGTGTCGCAAACTCCCGAATCGCTAGGAACAGGAATCGGCCCGTTGCTCGCGGACTTTATTCCGCTGATGCCTTCGGGGGCCCGTCGTGCCGGCGCGGCCCAGGTGATGGCGGCCAGGGTGGGTCGTGACCCCTCGGTGCTTGTCGACAATCCTCGGGTCACGCAGCTGCTGGCCATGGGCCTCGGTGCCGTCGGCGGAGCCTACACAGCAGACCAGTCCAAACCGGTGCGCGCCGCGGCGATGCTCGGCCCGCTCGCGATCGTGCAGTTGCTGCGACACCTGGAGCTGCGGAGCATCCAGAAGTCCTACGACACGGATAAGCGAAAGCGGCTGCGCGAGCTGGACGACAAGGCGCTGCTGGACAACCCGGGCTGGTTCGGCGGCAGCAACCGGCTCGGCGCGGTCAACGCCTACGAGACGATGCGGGACCGCAAATACAAGGGCTACAGTTCGATCGCCGAAGCGGGCGACGCGTTTCATCTCGCCGCGTCCGGACTGCACCCGCTCCTGGGCGTGTCGATGTCAGGGATTGTGAGCGCACTGGACAACGAGGAGGCACAGGCCCGCCGCCAGATGCACAAGAAGGCCGAATTCGCCGAACAGCGCAACTCCCCGGTCATCCCGCTCACTATCGCCGCTGCGCTGCTTGGATCGCTCGGACGCAGCGCCTCGCAGAACTGGGCGGTGCGCGAGGTGTCGAATACTCCACCGCTTGGTGTCGACAAGTGGCCAGGCACGATCGCAAGCATCTCAGGCACCGAGCCGCTGATGCTTGCGTCGGACGCCGATGGGACGGCCAACGCATTTTTTTACAAGCCCGACACCGAGAAGGAAGGGCTGCAGTTCATGCGGCAATTCTCCGGGTTGCGGGATGTCACGCCGCGCACCCCGACGACGAAGGGGGAATACGGACGCGCCATGGAGAAGCTGCAGCGGCTGATGCGCAGCGGAGTCATGGTGGCGAACGAGCGCGCCGGAGCGCCGGTCATCGGACACGAGGCAGGGCATGCGAAGATCGAGGAGACCCCGGGCATGCTGCGCTTCCTGCAGCGGCACATCTACCCTCACCAGGGATGGGTGGCGCCGATGGCGGCCGCTGGCTCGATGGCGGCCGGCCTGGCGAGCGGCAGCACGCTGAAGGGCGGGCTGTATGGTACCGGCATCGGCCTGCTGTCCAGTCTGGGAACGGTCGGCCCCGAGGCGGGCGCCAGCTACCACGCGCTGAAGCACCTGAAGGGTCTTGGCGACGGGTCGCTGAGCGCCGAGGGGAAGAAGGACCTGCTGAGTGCGCTGTCGACCTACCTTGCGGGCGGGGTGTTGCCCAGCGTGCTGTCGGGCATGGCAGGCGGCTGGATCTCCGGCCGGCGACGTAAAAAAGAGGATGAGGAAGACGTCGAGAAGTCCGCCGCTCTGGATCTGCGCAAGGCGTGGAATGTTCTCCGCCGCATCAAGACGGAAGGACTGACGGGCGACATGGCGGACATGCTTGCTAGGCCGTTCGACAGCACGGCGAGCACGCTGCAGCGGAGCTTCTTCAAGCACCCCGATGTCGTGCGCGCGGGAATCCATCCGCGTCTACCGCAGCAGAAGATCCAGGACATGCTCAAAGGGCTGGTCGCGCCACCGGCAATCCCGGTGCTGCCTCCGCCTCCTGCGGCGCCGATACAGGGAATGCTGGACCTGTTCAAGCAGGGCCAGGCGCATCCGGCATTGCCAGCACTGAGAGCCGCCAAGGAGCGCTCGGACGCCGGCGACTACGCGATGAAGCACAAGCTGATTCGGCTGAACATGAGGCGGCACGCGAATGACTGGGCGATCGACTCGGACGACGGCAAAGGCATCGTGGGTGTGACGCACATCCCGACCGGCTTCCGGCTGCACATGCCGAAAGGAATTGTCGACCCCGACGTGCTCAGGTATCACAACGTCGCACAACCGAAACCGATGAGCAAGCAAGCTTCAACCTCCGAGAATCCATGGTCGTCCGGAATCGCTGGCGCTGGCATGCTCGGGCTCGGTGGCGCGCTGGGTCGTTCTGGATTGGCGGACCTGAACAACCGCAACGTGCTGGTGACTTACGGCGCCGCAGCTCCTATGGGAGGCGGGCACAAAGAGCCGGCGGCGCAGATCCGGCAGATACTGGAGGAACTGAAGGCGCAAAATCGCGACAACTTTCTGGGGCGGATGAACGTCATCGACGCCCCGGTGACTTCCTACGAGGGCAAGCTATCAAACGAGGCGGCGAAGGCCATGAAAGGGAAGCGGTTCCTGACTGGCATCGACACGGGGTGGGGCCTGCTCGATCCAGAGCGTGCGCACGACATCACGCCGTCGCGAGCAAGCTGGATGGATCGCCTGCGGGGGGAGAATGTGCGACAGCAGGATCCTTATTTTCGGCAGCGGTTCGAAAACTTTCTGCAATTCCAACCTGATGGACGCAACGACGCAACGGGCTACATGGCGACTGGGGATGCGCGCCGGATTTCCGGGCTGCGCGACACGCACGCGGCGACTTACGGCAACTTCGACCCAGGGCCGTCGCATGTGCTGTCCGGCGGCAAGCTGCACTACATGGGGCGCGCACACCCGCTGGTGGAGACGAAAAATCTCAGCCCGCTCATGGACCGCGACGCCTACTCGAAATTTCTGGCGCAGCACATGACGCAACACGGCGGGTTCCAGGGGATCACGCCCGACACCTTCCGCGGCAAGAAGATCATCACAGTCTCCGGCGCGACCCGCGGCGATACTGTCGGCGCCCGCGCGCGGTGGGTTGCTGAAGCGCTGAAGGCCAAAGGTCACAACCTCGACGATTACGTCATTGTCGGAGTCGGAGGCCAGGGTCCAAATCTGGCGCGCGAAACGGCGATCGCACACGCAGGCGGACCGCAGAAGAACATTTTCATCGTTCCAGGTACGACTGCAAAGACTGGAGGGCCGTCCGGGTTCAACTCGCTGATCGGTAACTCCGACTTGCACGTCATGGGGATGGGCGGGTCTGGTCCGTTCGAAGCTCTGGCTCACGGCGGCGCACCGATCGCGCTGATCGACGATGAGCAGGTTTTCAAGGCCCGCCAAAATGTTCCGTGGTCGGAGTCGGATCTGATCGCAGACCGAGGCATTCATGGGTTCGAGAATAAACTGCGGGCGATGATCAACCAGGGACTTCCCGCCGACCAGCATCTGGCTGAATCGGCGGCAAGGAACTGGATGAACCCTTCGGTGTTCCAGGACGCAAAAGGGGAGAGCGTCGTCCGCCGCGGACTGGATGGTATTCGTGACTATCTCGAACTGCGCGGTGTAAAGACGCTGCAGTCTGGCGATTACGACGGGTTCGCCAATCTGCTGAAAGAACTGCCGCAGCTCCAAGGCGGACGCGCGCAGCAGGCCGCGCTGACGCTGCAGGACATTCAAGGCGGTCGCGGCATGTTCAAGTCGCTGCTGGAGGGCCAGCTGCGCGCCGGCCGGAGCGCGGCGCTGCGACATGGCGCCGGTAAACTGGCACTCGGCGCCGGCGCGCTGGCAGGTGGTGGAGCATTGCTGTCGAAATTGTTTGGAGGCAACCAGACGGCGCAGGCGCCCATCGACTTGCGGCTGAACAAGGCGGCTGCGACGAATACTCGAGACAACGTCGCCATCGGCGCAGGTGGCGGCGCCGCCGTGCTCGGCGCAGGCATCTACGACACTGGACGTTCTTTTGCGAAAATTCGACCGCTGGCTCGTGACTACGTCAACGCGACGCGACGTTACGCGCAGAAATATCCGGATCATCTTTGGACTGCCGACGCGCCCAGAATCCGGGAATACCTGGGCATCGTGGACAAGTATGCTGACGCCGCGAAGGCCATGTCGAACTTGCGGATCATGGGCGTCCCGGCGCACGTGCTTACTTCCAGGTTTCCGCTGACGTCGTTGGCGGATGACTGGAAGACTACGCTGAAGGTTGGACTCGGTATGGGAGACATAGTGGATCAGAAGAAACGCTGGGCAATCATGGACAACCAGGCGCACTACGCTGAAGGGGCAAAGACGCCTCGTGCGCTGCTGTCGCGCGAGATGTTGTCGCACGCTGCAGATCCGCAACTGCGCCTGACTCCGGAAGTATCGAGAGTCATGGGGGCCGACGAGGCGCTGCGTATTGCCCGCGCGCCGGAAGACGTGTCGATGCTTCAGCGGTTCGAGCCTTATCTCAAGCGGCTGGAAGCTGGCGAAGTCCAAGGGAGTACTTTCGATAAGCTGGCTCCGTTTTTCTACCGCGAGCGGCGGACGATGCGCGGCGTCAATGCCGACGATGCTCCGTTTATGGCGGGCAAAGGGCTGCGGAAATTTCTGCAGGCTAACAGCGTCAGAGGTTACGGCTCGCTGCTTTCGGCGGTTAGCACGAAGCTGTCGCCCAAGCTCAAAACAGTCGGGGCCCTGCTTGGACTCGCCGGCTTGGGGACTGCCGGCGCTGGTGTCTACAGCAAGCTGAACAAGGACTGAGCAGTCCGCAATTCAGGCGGTTGGCGTGTCATAATAAGTTGCTGAGGGCATACCGCCCAACGCACAAACACGAACACCAACAACCATGATCAACTCACTAATCCGCTTCGGGGGCATCTGCCTCGGAGCTCCCATCGCCATGGCCGGCAATGCCCTCGAGGCTGTCGGCGTCCTCAACTTCACTGGGTGGCAGCGCCAGATGAAGGAATTCGGTGCCGAGATGCAATCGGGCGCCGATTACATCGCTACGCAGCGCGAGCAGCGCGAGGCCATCGCGGACGTGATCGCGGAACTGCAGCGGGCAGACCCCGCCGCGGTGGCGGCAACCGCGGCGCTGCTCAACGAGGCGCGCGCCGCAGCGGATCAGCAGGCTGCCGCGGATCAGCAGGCTGCCGCGGTCGACGCGGAGATCGAAGCCGCGCAGGCAGTGCTCGCCGCGGCCGTCGCCAAGAAGCAGGCGACCGAAGCCGCGACCGGACCGGCGATCGTGCCGTAAAATCATCGACACCGGCGCGGGGGCAACTCCGCGCCGGTGCTCCGATTTTTTACTTCGATTGACGAGCGCTGCTGATTCTGCCAAACTCCCACTCATGTCCGCAGATATCGCCAGCATGAAACAAAGCCTCGCCCGTTTGCGCCAGGAGCGGGCCGACCTCGAAACCATTCGCAAAGAAGCATTCATGGCCGCGCCGCCGATGCCAGGCGGCGGCATGCCTCCAGGAATGGACCCTTCGATGATGCAAGGTGGTATGCCTCCGCAGGGTATGCCTCCAGGAATGGACCCTTCGATGATGCAAGGTGGTATGCCTCCAGGAATGGACCCTTCGATGATGCAAGGTGGTATGCCTCCGCAGGGTATGCCAGTCGATCCGAACACCGGCATGCCGATGGACCCGTCGATGATGCAGGGCGGGATGCCTCCGCAGCAGCAGCCTCCTCCGGCGTCTCCGATCACGCCCGAGATGCTCGAAGAGATCATCGGCGTGATCGAGCAACTGGCGGCCGGCAGCGAGCAACACGAGAAAGAGATGCAGGGAATGAAGCAGCAGCTGGAAGAGAGCATGGCGCGCTTCGACGAACTCGAGCAGCGCCTCGCGCAGATGTTCAGCGGCCCGCAGCAGGGAATGTAACATGGTGCGCATCCGCAACCGGGACGGGACGTCGCAGGCTGTGCCCGCTACGGCAGCAGTCGAGGTTCTGGACGGTGACGGTCGTCTCGCGATGGTCGTGTTCACCGATCATCGCAACCTCATCCGCGCCATGATTCCGGGCGACCCGGTTTTTACCGCCTATTGTCACGCCCACGGCCTGGGCGCCGCGCGCGTCCAACGACACGACGAACTCGAGGTGCAGCACAGCCTGGGCTCGGAGGGTCGGTAAATCTGCGGTTGCATATTTTACCGGTTGTCCCTACGCTCTCAAAGCCATGATGCAATACACCGGACAGCTGCAGCAGATCAACCTCACCTACCTGGAGCAAGGTCATCTCATGGTCATCGTGTTGACGAACGTGGCCGATATTCCGAAGCTGGAATTCAAACACGCGGGCGACACGACTTGGCGCGAGCATCCAGGCTTCGACGGGACGATCACCAATGGCGTGGTGATTCAGGAAGTGCGCTGCATCTCAGGCACGATGCGGTTGAACTTCGCCGGCGCTCCTGCGTCTCCTTACTTTCTCTCGGTCATTGACGCGGAGGATTTCTAAGAACGCAACAGGCGGATGGCTTTCTCCGCACCTACCAGCGCACGCAATGCGCCCCACATCTCTCCGGCCTTTTCGCGTCCCAGCTTCGTGAGGTAGATCTTTGTCATACGACGGTCTCGTTGCGGGGAATGTTCGACGATGAGGGCTTCCTTGGTCAGTTTGTTTTTTGCCATGGTGACCGCGGACGGCTTGGCGCCGGTGACGCTGGTGATGTCGGTCATGGTCCACCCTCCCATGCGTCTGCTGGCCATGATCAGTTGCAGCATCTGCGGCAGCTTGATCAGTCCGTGTGCTGTGATCTCGCGCAGAGCGGTGATGTGTTTGGATATCGTGACCATGTGCGCAAGTGGCAGCAAAATCTTCGCGCGGTCAAGCCTTGCCGCTTGCGACATTCGCGGGTATCGTTCCGGGATGCGCGCTGTCGATTTCGCCGTTTCACGAATCCTACCTCCGGAGATGCAGAAGGACACCTACGACCTGGGGAAGCGCGGCATGTCGGAGATCATGGCCGAGGTCGCCGCGCACCACCCGGATGAATTCCCGCGCATCGTAAAACAACTGGGCGACCTTGGACGCCGCGCGAGCTGGCGGCAGGGCTACACCACCGGACCCGCCGACACGCGGCAGGTCATCGACACCGCATCCTACTACGCCAAGATGGACGCGGAGCTTGCTGGACTGCGCAAGCAGAAGCTGCCGACCGAGGACTTCGAAGCGCAGCGCGGCGAGATCCTCACCCGATATTCTGACCTGATCGAGAAGGACACAATGACGGCGGCGATGAAGAGTCGCAACGCGTTCGCGTTGGCCGTGGCCTCCGGCGCGCGCGGCAAGGCCAGCAATCTCAAGGCAATCCTTTCCACGCCGGGTGCCTTCCAGGATGCGAAAGGTCGTGTCATCCCGCTGTTCGTGCGCAACAGCTATGGCGACGGTGTCCGGCCCGCGGAGACACTGGCCGGCACATACGGCGCGCGCACAGCGGTCGTATCGACGAAAAAAGCGACCGCAAAGGGCGGCGACCTGCTCAAGATTACCACACAGGCAGGCCTGGATTTTAACATTACCACGCAGGACTGCGGCGCGACGAACGGACTGGCCGCCGAGGCTACCGACGACGACCTGACAGGACGCGTGCTGGCTCGCGGCGTCGGTGACATCCCGGGCGGCACTGTCATCGACAAGCACCTGCTCGCGCAGCTGCGGCGGCAGAAGAAACCGATCATGGTGCGCAGCGCGCTGACTTGCCGCGCGCCGCACGGGCTGTGCGCCAAGTGTGTCGGCGTCAAAGCCGACGGACAGTTCCCGTCCATTGGTGAGTCTGCTACCGTCACGGCGTCCGCCGCAATCAACGAACCCATCGTACAGGGCGCCTTGGACGTGAAGCACACCGCAGGCGTGGCCAAGGGAAAGAAGTCATTCTCCGGCCTCAACTACATCACGCAGTTTCTGTCGATCCCGGAGGAGTTCAAAGACCGTGCGACCGTTGCGGAGAACGAGGGGACCGTGGACAAGATCGAAGACGCTCCGCAGGGCGGCACGTTTATCAACGTGAACGGCACGCAGCATTTTGCCCTGCCTGGATTTGAACCGACCGTGAAAGTGGGACAGCGCGTGGAGGCCGGCGACACCCTGTCTGACGGGCTGGTGAATCCTGCCGACATCGTCCGGCTGCGCGGGCTCGGCGAGGGGCGCAAGTATTACGCGACGCGCCTGTCCCAAATGCTGCGTGATTCCGGACAGAGTCCAGATGCCAGGAATGTGGAGATGATCACACGCGCCGCGCTGGACAACTATCTCATCGAGGACCCCGACGAGGACTCGCCGTGGCTGCCGGACGACCTGGTGCACGAGAGCGAGTTCCTCGCCAAGTATCGTCCGCCGGAGGACACCGCGGAGATGCCGGCGGCGAAGGCGGTCGGCAAATTTCTGCAGGCGCCGGCGCTGCACTACACGGTGGGCACAAAGCTGACGCCGAGCATGGCCAAGAATCTGGAGAGCGCCGGCGTGACCAAGGTGCCGGTGTCGTCGCAACAGCCGTGGTTCCGCCCGGAGATGCAGCGGCTGCGCGTCGCCTCGCACAACTCCGATGACTGGCTCGCGTCGCTGGGTACGTCTTACCTGTCCAGTCAACTGCGCGGCTCGCTGGAGCGCGGCGATGAGACGAACGTGGCCGAGAACTATCACTTCGGGCCCAGACTTGCGTTCGGAGCAGACGCGGGCAAGGGCGGGTTCGGCGAGTACGTTCAGACGACTGGAAAGTTCTGAGTTGTCATGTCGCCCATGTCTCTGTAATATCCCCACCACTATCTTATGCGCACACCTCACGCCTCGCCGTTTTATTCCTCACGCAGCCGCACCGCGTTCGCAGCACTGGAGAAGTCTGCAACCACTGGCATTGGAGACGCGCTGCGCCCTTACGCCCAGGAATTCGCGAACAAGAACTACCAGATGCGCAGCCCTGGCGAGATAATCAGCGGCGCAGGCAACGCCGCGCTCGGCGCTGTGGGCGGCCCAGCAGCGCCGCAAATGAAGCAGGTGGCTAAAGGCTTCATGCAGAACCACCCGGTAGGGAAGGCAATCACGAACTCGGTCGGGCAATTCTTTGGGATACCGCAGATCAGCGCCTCGACACCGCCGGCACCAAGCGCGTCGCCCGCCGCCGGCCAGCCCGCTGCGCCAATGTCGGCGTCCGTATTGGGTGGACAGAGCGACAGCGACAGTCCCGAGACTATCGCCGGCCAATCTGCGGGTTCTTACCTCCCGCCGGCTCCTCGAGCGCAGGAGATGCCGGCTTCGGCGATGCCCGCTTCCCCGGCGATGGCGGCTCTCGGAGTGGGCAGCACACAGCCGCCCGCGGCTGGCGGCTCGTCTCTCTGGAATGCAGGCGCCGCTCCAGCCAATGGTCTGTCGCTTGGAGCGGGCAGTCCGCCCGCGGCCGCGCAGCCGCCCGCGGCTGGCGCATTCACTCCAACGGCTGAACACATCAAGCGATTTGAGGCTGCCACCAAATCCAAATTCGGCGGGGTCGGTAACAAGGGCGATATGGCCAGCATACAGAATATGATTCGCATGGGCGGCGCTAATCCGAACGCGCGCACGGACAGCATGAACACCTTCTCGCCCGCGCAGTATGCGGCCACGCAACGCAGGAAGCCGATGGGCCGCGTGCTCGCGAAGCGCGCTAGCCTGACGCCCTTCGCGTGCTTCGACATGCAGAAGGAAGCAGGCGGGCTGGAGGTGTTGAAACGGGTGGGGTCGGCAGTTGCGAAACGTGGGCAACCCGCCGTGAGCGCCGCGACGAGAAGTGCAGGACCCGAGATTAAGATGACGATGCTTCCGAATCCTGTGGCGAAGGCGCTGCCGGGGCCTGCTGCGAAGGCAGCGCCGGAAGCTCGTGAAATTCTGAACAAGATAGAGAGGGAAGGCCTTTCGCCGGGTGTTAAACTGGGACTCGGCGCCGGCGCAGGCGGCGTCGCGCTCTACGGCAGCAACCGCATGGGCCGCAACAGCGGATTGGAAGAGGGGACGAGCAAGGGCTTCGACACCGGCGTCGACTACGGCATTCAGGCAGCGCAGCAGAACGCGCCGCAAGATCCCGGCATCCTGGGAAGGATCTTGAATGTGTTCAGGGGACAGGGCGAGCAGCCGTCGGCCGCATCGCTGCAGGCGATGCTCGAGCAGAACAAGGCATCCATCTTGGCCCGACTGCGCCAGACCATCTGAGCCATCCGGGTATGACTGCTTTCGCCCAACTCGCGAGCGAGGCTGACATGACCAAGTCGTCCTCCGGCGGAACAATTCTGCGAGGTCTGCACAGTCTGGTGCGCGACGGTCTCTGGAAGCGCGTAGCGACGAAGACACAACCAGGCAGCTTCTGGGGGAAAGCGTCGCGCCTGTTTCACGACCCGGTCACGGACAAGATGACCACGTTCAACAAGGGGCTGATGGGCTACGGCCTTGGCGGGATGGCGGCGGGATTCGCCGGATACGACGTACCAGGATCGAACCTTGCGATGAATGCCTCCATGCCAGTGCTGGGGGCACTGATGACGGCGCCGAGCCTGATCACGGCGTATCGCGCGGACCGACCAGGAAACCGGGCCAGGTTGCAGGAGGACGTGCTCACCGGCGCGCGCGGGGCCGGGGCCGACATGATGTCCCTTGGGCAGATGGATTCTGACTATCTCACTCGCCCCGGACTGGCGCGGCAGTATCTTCGCCAGAACGACGCGGCGACTGCGGACCTGGCGGATCAATACTCCAGCAAGCCCTACAAGCCGCTGTCCAAATTGAAGTATATCCAGTCGCTGTTCGAGGATCCTGACACGCTGATCAACGACCGCGTGGACCGGCGCATGCACGGACTGATGCGGAAGTCCGGCAGTTTCGGCAAGGTTTTCTCCAACGTGTTTCCGTGGCTGTTTCCAACGATTGGAGTAGGAATGCTGGGGCACTCCATTTTACGCGACAAGCCCTACGACGAGCAGAGCGTCCGCACGCGCGGCTACGCAGGCGCCCAGGCCAAGATACAGCGAGGACTGGACAAGATGACGGGATTCGAGCGCATGGCGCTGAAGATGGACCCGACGCTGATGGCCGACCGAATCGAGAAACAACTACCCGGCACCATCGGAACGTGGGAGCAACAGAACGGACGCCGGTTTCAGCCTGGGTTCCTCAGTGGGATCGCACGCAGTTGGAAAAAAGGCGGCGACACCAACTACTACGAGTATGACGTGAACGAGAACCGTCACTACATTTGATCAACGTCAACCTTCCCTTCGCCGTAAAACCGACTACCATTCACACACCATGACACCTTTCGCACTGCTCGAAAAATCAGCATCCGCACGCTCCTACGAAGAAGTAAGGCAGCGAAGGAAAAACCTAAAACTCGCGGCGGGTGGACTGGCCGGCGCGATACCAGGCGCGATGTTGGGCGCGGCTTCAGCTGTTGAAGCGCCTTCTGCGCTGGGCGGCAAGGATCAGAAGTCCGTCCTGCTGCGCGCACTGGTCGGCGCGCTGATCGGCGGCGGGGTCGGTGTTGGCGGCGCGGCCGTAAGCAACGCGATCTCGGATTACGCGGACCTGGATCCGATGGTGCCGACTGTCGGCGTGGAGCATCGGCGAATGGGTAAAAGTGCAGGCGCAGGAAGCAACATCCTCAAGGCGCTTCTCAACTTTGGACACGGCGCTTTGCGCGCTCCTGGGGATATGATAGAAAGCGGTGCCCATCTGCTGCGCGGAACGCAAATGACACCGTTGCCGCAGGCGCTCGGTCGCGCAGGACAGGCTGGTAATCTGGTCGGTATGGGCGCGATTGGCGTCGGCGGGGTCACCGGATTGGAGCAGTTGAGACACAAATTATTCAAACAGCAGAAACAGCAAGGAAACGGAGGTGCTCAGATGTCCGACAAGCAGCACGCAATAATCGAGGCAGCAAGGAAGCATCGAGAGAAGCACCCCGGGAGCACCAATTTGTTCTGACCCGCCAATTACACACCATGACCACCGAAATCATCGACCCCAACTACCAGTGGAAGCAGGCGGCCTCGCAAGAGGGCGTCGACTACGGCGCTGTCCAGAAGTCCTTCATGGACCAGAGCTACGCAATCGTCGCCAACAAGGCCAAGATTCTGTTCCAGGATCCGTTCCGGCTCGGCTTCGAGATCGTGCACCGCAACGAGAAGGCGACCAAGATGGTTGGCATCTTCGCGTTCCGGGTGAACAGCAACCTGCTCTACGCCCCGGTGTTTTTCGTCAACGGCGAGATCAAGGCGGCCGACATGCTCTACCGCACGGACGTCAAACGCTTCGTCCCACTCACCGAGGACTGGTGCGCATACCTGGTGCGCGGCAATCACGAGAGCGCCGGCGAGCCCGTCGACCGCAACCGGTATCGACAGGCGGATGCCTACATGGACCGCCTCGCTTACCCGCAGCGGGTGAAGTATGCGTCCGCGGAAGATTTCGAGATGACCAAAGCAGCATCCTGCGAGGACCTCGTCGAATACACCGGCGGCACTTGGGCGACTGAAATGGCCGAAGCCCGTGACGCCTTCGTCAAGGCCGCGGCCGACGGTTCGATCTGGAGGGAGCTCATGCTGCACAGCGCGGATGACGCGCCGATGCGCAAGCTGCTGCCGCTGGTGATCGACGCGCACGGCCCCGAGGCACTGGAGAAGCTCGCCGCGTTCATCGGCAACAGTCCGGGCGTCGCCGCGGCCGTCGCATCCAATTACACGAAGGAGGAGCTCGAGACGGTGAACGGCTGGATGTCCAAGGAGGCGTCCGGCCCCAGGCCCGCAATCTCGATCATCCTGACGCCGGAGCTGGCCAAATCCGCGGCCCAGCGCGAGCGCATCTTCGACAAAGGCTACGACCTGGTCGACCACCGGCTCGCCGACAGCGTCAACACCGTCATCGAGGAAGTCGGCGACGGCACCATCAAGGAACTGTCGTCCCCGGGTAAGGTGCAACTGCTCATGGCAAATGGCGACACGGAGGAAGCACTCCTGCTGCGCGAGAGCGACCACCTGCTTTTCGACAACAGCGGACCGTCGCCCTGCGGCGGCTCAGCAGACAAAATCGAGTATGCCTACTTCCCGAGCGACAAGCAGTTGTTCAGGCTGCCCTCGGGCGAGGATGTGTTCGGCGACGAAACGATCGACCAGGACACAAAGGCCAAGGCAGTGACTGGCGACGCCATCTCGACCGGGAAGTGCTACGTCGCGCTCGACACCCGGGACCTCAGCATCTCGCGCCCATTTCACGTGGCCGACATTGCGAAGGACGGTGAGTGCTCCGTGATCACGATCTCCATCGGCTATGGCGACCAGACCAAGCTGTTCTACGCGCCTGGTCGCGGTGACACGTCCGGTCGATACCTCAGCGATGAGACGTTCTTCCTGGAAGTGGACTGTGACGTGAAGCGTGACGACAACGGAGTCCGCAAGGTCGAGCCAAAGTGCACACGGTTCCCGATGTCGTCCGCCGGCGTTGAGCAGTGGATGCGCACGGCCGGCGGCATCACGACCGCCAACGAGGTGACGGTGCGTCCGAAGGCCGGGCCCACATTCGACGTGGAGCATCGCGAGGACGGCACGCTGCTCAAGGCGGCTCGCAACCTCGGGTGGCTGGAGGCGCATCTCGCACTGGCGGAAGACTTCTCGCTGCGCACCGATGTCGCAGGCAAGATTCTCAACAAGGCTGTCGACGGCGACGTGACCTACCGCATCTTCGACTCCGTCACCAAGCAGGCATACCTGACCAGGCCGGAGGGCATGGAGCAGTGGGTGCAGAGCTTTGATCCCGAGCTGAACGTCCAGCTGGACACGCCGCAGCAGCAGATTCTCTCCACCTACACACCGCGCCGCCCGGACCAGCAGTCGCGCTACGGCGACACCTACCAGGGACCACGCAGCAAGAACTCGGAGACCGCCGAGTCGATACTGCCGATGGACATGATCATGAACAGTTCGCCCGAGGAACTGGCGCAGATGTCGAGTCAGTACGGTATGCCGCACATCCTGGACCACGGCGCTGTGTCGCAGATGGCCACCACCAGTCACGGCATCGTCGATCAGATCAAGCTCTACATCCCGGACTTCGAGGCCGGCGTGGACCGCTACTTCCGCACTCTGTTTCTGCTGCGCTACCGGCCGGCGGACTTCGAGGAAATCTACGGCAAGGAAGACCTGATCGACTTCGAGCAGGAACTCGCGGAACTCGCGACCCGCGCTGGCGAAAATCTGCTGCGCATGCTGCAGCAGTTCAAACCGGATCAATATTCGGCGCAGGAAAACTGACACCGTGAACGCCTACACGATTGATTTGCTTGCGTCGATGAGTCCGGAGTGGACGACGAAGATCGAGCGGGCTGGGCTGCTGGGACAACAGCGGCGCTTCTCTCCGCTGCACGATACCGCGCGAGATCGGTTCCTGGCGAAATACATCCAGACCAACTACGGTTGGTATATCGCGCTGCAGTTCGCGAACCGGGGCATGGAGTTTCCGCTCCTGCTGCAAGGGCGCGATCTTTGGGTGCACAAGGCGTATCTGCTGCGCATGGATCCGTGGAAAAACTACGACCAACACGTCGTCGAAGCCTACCATCTCGCACAGTTCGTGAACGGTGCCCCAAACCTGCGCCAGCACCTCAAGGCGATGCTGCTGGCGTTCCGACCGGATGCCAACGCCGAAACACATCTCAGGGAGGTCTCGCTGAAGACCGGGGTGTCGGTGGGCACGCTGGACGCGTTTGAGGTCCTGTTTTTCAACGTCATCGATCGCAGGTCTGACGCGCTGTATCTCGCCCAGGAGGTGTATCCCAACACGCGCCTGGTTGAGTTCGACGAGCACTACCTGCGCAACTCGACTCACGAGGACCTCATCAAGCGGGTGGCTTACAACCACCGCGACATGGACCTGACGGCCTATCTGTCCGGGATCGGCGACCACACGTATCTGCGGAAGCTGGCGGCCAGCAACGATCGCGAATCCGAGCTGACCCGGTTCCTGATGGGTAACGGTCTCATCTTGGCGCACACGAGTCTGCTGAATCAGCGCAACGTCGGCGTGAGCCGCGCGCTGACGTTGCTCGCGGCGTCCCGCCAAAGCGGCGCGGACAAGGAGGAGCCGACACTCACAGGCATCGTCCCGATCTACAGCGAGGCGTTCCGCCAGGCGCTGTCGATGAACAAGGAGATGGTCTTGGACCAGATGGTCGCGGACAGCGGCGGCGGTTACGTGGATGTCTAGCCTTCCATTGTGATGGACACGCCGCAAGAGAACGGATATGGTTACAGCATGACGCATGATTCCGCTGTTCGAACCGTGGTGAATCTCGTGCCCGACATCGAGAAGCGCGGGGCCGAGGTTGTCCTCACAGAGTATGCCACTCGCGAGGATCTGCCGCCTGCGCAGCTCGAGAAGCTCGCCCAGGTTTACAACACTCTCCGCACCGTCAGTTACATCGATCACGCCGCGGACGACGCGCGCGGCCAGACGGTGCCGCTGGTGGATGTTCCGACGCTCGTGGTCGGCTACGCCACCGGACTCAATCACGAGAAGGCAGCGGCCGGTCCGCATTCTTTTTCGACGCATGACCCGCGCACTGTCGACCTGGTCGCCGCAATGAGGCGTGAGGCGAATCTGGAAAAGGCAGCCGCGCAGGTGACTGACCAGCCGGCGAAGGTGCACGAAACATTCAAGCAGGCGGTGTCGCGCGAGCAGTTGCAGGATGCGCTGCTGACGCTCGAAGTTGATCTCGAAGACGAGATGTCCAAACTCGCCAGTGAGATTTTTACAGCGGCGCCGCGTGTTGGCGACTGGCATTTCCAGCGCGACATTTCCGAGTTCGAACAAGAGGCGCTGCAGTATCAGCCGCCCGCCGCGGTCAAAGCGGCCGGCGCGTTCATGGAGAAGTTCGCAGCACCGCATCGCACGAAGCTGCTGCGGTTTGCTTATGACGTCCGCGTGCCGCAGCGGGCCTACGACATCGGACACGCGCTCGGGCAAAAATTTGCAGAACTGGCGAAGGCCGCCAGCACGCTGGAAGTGCTGATCAAGATGGCCGCCAAGGCCAGCGACGGCACCACGGTCGTGCCTCACCCGGTGGACAGCAATGCAGACGTTCGTGCTATATTCGACGTCCCCGAACTTCAGAAGGCGGACGAGGCCGAGGTGGACGCCGCGCAGAAGTCGCTGGATCAGGTTCCGTCGATCTCGACAACAGCACAGCCCGCCGCTGGATCTGGCGGTCCGCCGCGCGCCGGCGGGGGCGACAACAACAACAAGCCGACTGGAGACAAGCGCAGCACCAGCGATCCCGGGAACAAGCAGGAGTCCATCAGCCTGATGGATCTGCTCGGAACGCCAGTCGCCGCAGTAGCCGGAGCAACGCAGGCTGCCTCGGACAAAGCCGAAGGAGTGATCACCGGCATCACGTCCAAGCCGCGGCTGAACAAGGCGCAGATTTCCGCTGATGTGTCCGTGGAGGACATCAAGCGCGCAATGGCCATTCGCCGACTGATCGGTACAGACCCCGTGCTGAAGGAAGCGGACCCGAAAGTCGTGCTGGAGATCTACAACTCGGTCACCGCCAGGAACCCGCAACTCGCGGGTGACATGGCTGCTTTGCGCTTGATCCTGCGCGAGGCAGTGAGTTACGAAGGGCTCACCTTGGACTCGCAGAAGCTGCTTTCTGAAATCCGCCGCAACAGCGAACAGGCGGACGAACTCTCCGACATCAACGAGAAATCGCGCTACACTGTCGGCGGCGCCGGTCCGCTGTCGCTGGTGCGTTCCGACAGCAACAAGCGAGCGTAACATTTCAATGACTGACAAACCTACCAATCTGCGCGATCAGGCTGCGAGCTACCTGAACTCGGACGCCTTCAAATCGCTGGTTCCCTACCTCATGTCCGGCGGCGTCGGCGCGATCGCGGGCGGTGCGCTGTCGGGCCGGCGGCGCGCTGATTCGGGCGAAAGCCGCGTGGGCTACTTGGGCCGCATCCTGCGCAACGCGCTAATCGCGGGAGGCCTGGCCGGCGGCGCGCATTACCTGGGAGCGAAAGGGCTGGAGAAGACCGTGGGCAACATGTCCGACAGTTCCAAGGTTTTGTCAGGAGCACCCAACGACGAAGGGCCGCTGTCCACCACAGTGAAGAACGTGGCGTTCTCGCCGATCACCGCCGCTTCGGCTGGCCTGGGCGCACTGGCGGCGACGCGCGGTCGCTCTGTCATCGGGGCCGGCTCGACGGATGACTACATCAAGCGTCTGCTTCCGCTGCTGAACAAGGACACTGCTTGGGCGAACACCGCGAGCGCGGACGAAATCGCGGATGCCATCCGCGCTCTCCCGACCGCGCAGCAACCGCAAGCTGACCAGCTTCGCCGCATGGCCGGTCTCCCATCCTCCAACGTCGCGGAGGGCAGCGTGGGCAAACTACTGGAGCGCGCCGGACTCTCGTCTGAGAAGGCGCAGAGTGCGCAAGGCGCTCTGTCGACCGTGCGACGCCGTGGACTGGGCATCCTGGGCCAGTCGACGCCGCGCGCGATCGGACGCGGCGCGATAGGACTGGCGGCCGCCGGCATTCCGGCGATCATCGGCGCGCTGATCACCAACAAGACTTCCGAAGCCTGACCATGCACATCGAACGCGAACTCGAAAAATCTTTCGCCACGGACGATCACGCGGAGCTGCTGCGGGCAGCCGACGGCAAGGCTTTCACATTCTTCGAGCGCGACCGGGGTCGCAGTGGATTTACGAAGTCGGCGTCGGACGTCATCTCGCGCCTGGATATGCAGGAGCACATGCCTCCGGATGATCAGTTTGGCGTGCATCTGATCACGATGGGCGAGGAAGAAACTTTTGGGCCGAACCGCAACGGCGACTCAGCCAGCCGGCGATCGCTGGGCCGTCACCATGGCACGTTCGAAAAATTTGGATGCGTATTCCGCGAGCACAAAAATCGCAACCCCGTGACTCAGGGCATCGGCACCGTCCGACTGGCCCGGGTGAATCCGAAGATGCACCGCGGCGAGTTGATCGCCTGGGTGGAAAAGGACAAGGCGCCGGACATGTATAAGAAGGCGAAGGCCGGCGAGGAGCTGTCCTGGTCGATGTCCATGCGCCTCCCTCATGACGAGTGCTCGTGCTGCAAGAAAAAGAGCAAGCGCACAGAGGACTACTGCAGCCATCTGAAGAACAACATGCTGCGGTTCGTGGATGGGTTTGAGAAGTATGCCTACGCCCGTAACGAGGACGACGTGAAGTTCTTCGACATCAGCGAAGTCAAACGACGCGCTGACCGCATCGCCACTTACCTTAGCTACACATTTCCGGAGGGCGAGATGGCGAAGGCTGCGTCGGGCGACGCGATCATTACCGGTGCACAATGGGCCGCGTTTCAGTTCGGCAATGCGCGCGTTGTGCCGTTCAGCGCGTGGGAAAATCTCACACTGCAGAAGCTCGCCGCGGCTGATGAATTCGTGAAGCGTGCTGACGCGGCGACGCGGGAAGTACTGTGCAAGCTGGCGCCGCAAGATCTTTCAGCCGACCAGATAGACACACTGGCCGAGGTGGACTTCCGCAACGCCGGAGGCGAGCTGGCCAAGCGCGCCATGGTCATCAATTTTTACACGTTCGCTTCGCTCGTGACCGGACAGAAAATAGCCGACATCGAGAAGAATGCGGCGCTGTGCGACGCTGCTGAAATCAAGCTGCCTTCGCTGCTGGCGGGGATGATGCACAGCGGCGGCTGCGCGTGCGGCGAGGATGTCGCCGACGCTGTGGCGCCGGACGAAACGGGCTGCTCCTTCTCGCCCGGCAAGGACAACATCGATCGTCTCATGCACGAGGTTGGCGGCGACCTTGGAATGGGTACAGGTCAGGCAGCTAATCGTGCGATGCGCGTGGTGATCATCAAGAGCGGCAGCATCGCTGCGCGTCCGGGCCTCAAAAAAAATATCGACGACTACTACGGCGGTCTGATAGAAGCTTACGGACACTACCTAGTGAAAGCCGCACACCAGATCAAAGACCTGCCGGACGTCAACGCCGGCACACTGTTTCGAGGGCTCGCCGCGAGTTTGATGATTCGTCGCGCATAAAGATTGCCATCCGCCCATTTTTGCTACATACTCACCACAAGATCACATCCACTGGCGAAAGCCTCCACACCAACAAACCAACGACTAACATGTCCCAACCCAATCAACACCGAGTGGCTGCCGCGCTTCGCCAGTATGCGGAAAAGATCGCAGCCGAGAAATCCGCAGCCGGAGAAGGCGCACCAGACCGTATGACCGTCGCCGACGGCCAGGGCGGTATCACCGCGAGCAAGGCCAGCGTCCCAAAGGACGTCGGCGAAGCTGAACTGAAGCGCCTGCAGCCGGCAGACGGCACGGCGCGCAAAGGGGCCCAGGTTCCGGCCAGTAGCCCCGATCGCATGACCGTCGCCGACGGCCAGGGCGGTATCACCGCGAGCAAGGCCAGCGTCCCCAAGGATCCGGGCGAAGCGGAGTTGAAGGCGGACCAGCCCGCAGACGGCACGACGCTGAAAGCCGCAAACCTTTCCAAACGCGCCGCGCGTATCCGCGCCGCGCTGGTTCAGTCGAATTCCGCGCTCGCGCAGCGCTTCGCTGCGTCCGCTCCTGAGAAGCAGACTGAGAAGCAGCCTGCGAAGCAGACTGAGAAGCAGGCTGGCACCGGGGCTCCTTCGTTGGACCTCAGCACGGAAGTGCTGTGCAAAATCGCCCGCGTGTTCGTGAGCACTGACGAGGGCATCCGCATGGCGCATGACCTCCTCGAGAAGCAGGCAGGCGAGGACGCAGCCCGCGCGCAGATTCTCGAAGCCATCGAGGCCGCGCACGTATTCGGCGAGGGTGAACAGATCAAGCACGCCGCTTACGACGATCTCGGACGCAAGGTGCACGAAATTCATGAGAGCCTGCTGGAAGCTGGCGTGACCGAGGCGCACGCGGACGCCATCATCAAGCAGGCGGCCCTGCATCAGGAGACGCTCGCGTCATTCGATCATCCGCTGCTCAAGGCAGCCTACGCGCAGGGCATGGACGATGCGGCGCTCATGGCCGCGGCCGACGAAGCCGGAGCCCCAGAAGGTGCTGAGCCGCCAGCCGATGGCGCCTCGCCAGCCGACGGAGCGCTCCCGATGGGCGGCGAATCCCTCAGCGAGGAGGAGATCATGGCGCTGCTGCAGGAAATGCTCGCCAGCGGTCAGATCACCGAGAAGGACATCCTCGAAGCTGTTCAAGCGACGTCCGGCGGCGAAGGTGCCGCGCCCGAAACCGCTCCCCCGGAGGAAGCGGCAGTCTAAACCCATTCGCAACTCATTTACGACATGAACAACCAGGCGTTCACGCAGATGCTCAGTGTGGTCGATGATGCTATCGACCTCGCTGAAACAGCCGTGAAATCTGCAGAACTCGCGCAGCGCCGCCCCGAGCCAGTGACCCTGGTGAAAGTGGCGTCCGCTCGCTGCGCTGCAGTCGCCAGGGAACTCATGAAGACAGGCGCCTTCCAGGACAACACTGGAAAGGACCTCGCAAAATCTCTCGAGCAGGCCGGCCCTGCTGAACTGCTCGAGTTTCTGGAGAAGCTGGCCTCCAGGGCCGTGTTTCCGCTCTACGTCGACTTGTTCGGCAAGGACGGGGACCTGGTCGATAAGCCAGCCACAACCCGGACCGAAGCCGGATCATCCGAAAGCAGAACCGACCTTTGGGAACGGTGCTGCACTGAGGCTGGTCTTGGCTAAGGTGCCGGATCAAAAACACCACATACCTGAAACAACGACATGTTATACGGAACTAATCGGCGCTATTCGCGCGATCGAGTGCCCCTACAGATCATCCGCGGGAATCAACCCACGGAACCTGTCAAGTTGTCGTCTCTCGCCCCGCCTATCGACGGTGAAGCGATCCGGTCTGGAATGGTGATAGTGAAGGACACAGGACTCGTCAACGCGGTTTCGACCGCCGGCGCGTTCCGTAAGGCAGTCGACGCTGATGCAACCGTCGAAGCCCTGTCCGTCTTTATCGCCACCCACGACCAGGATTCTCACGACGTGCAGGCGGCCGGCGGAATCGTTGGGCTTGATTGCTCCGACGATTACGAAGTCCAAACTGGATATTTCGACAAGAGCGGCGGCGCTTACGTGTTGAACGAGCCCCTCGCCATCAAGGTCGGCGGCCTCGTGACGCATGCAGCCGAGGGCGACTACATCATCGGCTACGTGACCAAGATCGGCACGGGCTCGGATGCTTCGCTCCCGTATGTGGGCAAGACTTTGCCTACGGCGACAGCAGCAGACGCCGAAGTGCTCCAGTTCAAGACGGCCCGCAATGGGCAGATCAAAGCAGCCTAACCCCAACCGGTAACAAACGACCATGAACGAACAAGCTGCAAAAGACCTGCTCATCAGGAAGCAACTCATCGACGACGTCCTCTCATCGGACGACGGCGTTGTGAAGAAAGCATCCACCGCGACCTCGAAGGCCACCCGGACACAAATCCGGGAGGAGGGCTTCCAGCGCGCGATTCTGTCATTCGACATGATTACCAACGAGGACCTCGATTATTTCGGGGACTCGGAACTCCCCGGAGTTTGGTACGAACTCGAACCGGACTCGCCGCCTGCTCGCGTCATCCCCTACAACGACACCCCGAACTCCTTCTCGTATCGCGCGGAGAAGTATGTGGTGCTCCTGTCGGTGATCACGACCGAGGAAGCGACGAAGAACATCAACCAGCTCCGGACCTACAAGACGGACCTTCGGCAGATCGTCAACGACAACATGCTGCGTGACATCCACACGGCGGAAGACACTTCGTTCATTACGGAGATTGACCGCATCGTGGGTGGTGCCACGGCCTACGCGACGGTGGAAAGCGCCTCTCCGGGCGCCTACCAGAACGTCACGATGACCAGCGCTACATTCTCCCGCAAGGGCCTGAAGCGCGCCGTCAGCTACCTCGTTGAGCGCCAGCTGCCGATCGGTGTCGTCCTCGTCAATCAACGCACTGCCAACGAGTTTCTCGGTTGGGAGCGTTTGGAGATGGGCGGCGACGTGTCGCAGGACCTGGCCCGCAAGGGTCTCAAGGCCCTCGAGAAGTTCGAGATGTTCGGCGTCCCGTTCGTCAGCACCATCAAGAATGGGCTCGTCGCAAACGGCGTCATGTATCAGTTCGCGCCCAAGGAATTCCTCGGCAACGCGCTGATGCTCGAAGACATCACCGTCACCATCAAGAAGGAGTACGACATCATCCGCATGCGTGCCCAGGAGCAGGTCGGTCTCACGATCGGCAACACCCTCGGCGTGCAGAAGCTGACCTACACGATGACTGGCATCGCGTAAGGATCGCCTCCACCATTCAACAAGGAGCGCCGGCTGGAAACAGCCGGCGCTTTCTTTTTGTGCGTCGAAGTTCCTTTCGCATTGCCACGCGCCGATTTTCAAAGTAGCCTTCCCACATGAGAGAGCCCATGACTCAGCGATTTGTTACTGCATTTTTGACGACTTGCTTCGAGAACGGACTAAGCAAGGAGGCCGCCGCGCAGCTGTTGCAGCGCGAGTCGCTCGACCAGGAGCTAGATGCCCGGCCTGCATTCGCCGCCGGATATCTGGCGAAGGTTGCCTCGTTCCCCGGGCAGATGCGTGCGATGCTGATTCCGCACGCGGATATGGAGAAGTCGGCAGGTCCATTTTGGGGCGGTATGGGACGCCTGGGCAGGGCGGTGCTTTGGGATGCGCCTATCGCAGCCGCCACAGCCGGCTGGGGCGCCCTGCGCGGCGTGGGTCGGGCGGCTGGGGCGGCGGTCGGCCCGTCAAAAGTCAAACCTTCGTTCCTGACCAGGCATCCGTTCATCGGCGGTATGGGCCTCCTCGCGGGAGGTATTGGCGGCACATACGCAGGCACCAAGTGGTGGAACAAGGACGACATGCTGACGGGCGGATATGGCGCAGACTCGTTCCTGCCCCCCGGCGGTCTCAGCGCGAGCGAATATGAGAAGATGTATGCGAACCGCCTTGGCGAGTACGAGCCTGGTATTTTCGCCATGAACAAGGAGCGCGCCGGCGCCGTTGGTCGCATGGCAAAATTGCGCGAGGCGCTCGACGGAGGAACGATCCGGGCCGGCGCAAACGACTACTACGACTTGAAGGAGCTCGAGCGGTCTCACGCAGCGAACAGTAAAAAATTCAGCGACACCGTGGACCGCCTGGACATGCAGGAGGATCACAGCCGAGGCATGATGGATCAGATCGCCAAGCGTAAGGAGGATCTGGAGAACCAACGCACGGCGTGGTGGGCCGCGCCGAGGCGGTGGGCCGCGGCCGCCAGCGAAGGTGATTGGCGTGGTCCTTTCGCCGATTCAGGCGCTGTGCAGCGCGGAATGGACCGCCGGATCGGGCCGCTCCAGGAAAGTCTCGCCCGGCACGAGTTAAACTCCAGGCTGGCGCGAGACAGAGCCAAGCTGCTGCGCGGTAACGTCACCGCGCGAACTCACCCGCCGCGCTCCGGCGAGCAACTGACTAGGGACTTCTTCCCGACCTACTGACGCATGGCCAGCTACATCACTATCGCTGACGTCCGGGAGGACATGATGGATCGCCAGGCGGAGGACCACCTGGTGCTCGCAGACTTGGCGTTCACTGATCCTGACATCGAGTGGGCGATGAGCAAGTGCGCGCGAAAATTTAACTCCATCCGCCCGCTGGGCTTCGAGGTGACGTCGGACAAACTACCGATCAACTCCTCGGTGTTCTTCGACGGTATCGCGTGGGCGCTCTACCGCCGGTGGCACGGCAACGTGAGCGTCAACGATTTCGATTACGCTGCCGGCGGCGTCAACGCCAGCGTGCAGGGATCGCTGCTCAAGAACCTCGAACGCCTGCGCGACAAACTGGAGGCGGAATTTATGGAAGCCGCAACGAACTTGAAGGTCACCGCCAACCTCGAAGGCGCATGGGGGGCCGTAGGATGACACCGACGCCATTTGCTCTATTGGATCCGATGGTGAAAGCCGCAAGCACGGAGCCGTTTCCGTTCGCGCCGATGTATCAGCCTGGTCGCGCGCCGCAGCCCGTCGCGCCGGGTGCCCCCAGCAAAGGGTGGACATGGGGTGACACTGGCGAGTTGGCGCTGGATGTGGCCGCCGGTTCGAATCCTGTCACCGGCGTCCCTTACTACGGCTACAAGGCGGTCAAGGATTTTTCGAACGGCAACTTCTGGTCGGGCGTCGGCAACCTCGGATGGGGGGCGCTGTCGTTTCTGCCAGGCGTCGCGTCAGCCGCCAAAGGCTTCTTCGGAGGAGCTTCTCGTCTTGCGGCCAATGCAACTCCCCGCGTGATCAAAGCCATGCAAACCGGAAAAGCCGTGGAGCGAGCCGGGGTAGGCGGTAAACTCCTTGCCGGCGGTATGACTGCCGGGTTCGGAGGTATGGCTGGCGGCTATCTAACGGGAGAGGGTGAGAAGCCAGCTCCGACAGGGGCGACCGCGCCGACCGCGCCGCAGACGTCATCTGACCCATACGAACAGGCCGCGCAACACATCGACAGTCTCGGCTTGTCTACGACGCGATGAGCGTATTCCGCAACGTCCGCATCTATCCGAACCACGGGACGCGCAACGCTGCGATCACCTGGGAGATGGCGTCCGACGCGCCCGCGGGGAACGTGTATGCCGCGTTCTCGCCCACTGGCACGCAGGGGACATGGAAGGAACTCAATCCGGACGCGCCGGTTGCCTCCGGCGTGGGAGTGTATCAGGACGCGACGCTGTTCATGAACAAAGGCTCGGCCGAGGGATTTTACCGACTGCTGCTGATCGCGTCGGTCGGTGATTTTCTGTCCGAGCCGTTCCAGATCATGGGCGACATCACGCGTCGCGAATACGGCATCATCCGCGCCATGATCCACCAGGAATTCACGCAGATGAGAGTCGTGAACGGGTTCCCTGTGTGGCACTGCATCCCGCGCGAGTTCGGCACGCCGTCCTTGGCGACAGACCCGGACACCGGCAAGAAGGAGGGAGGCGAGTGCGCGGTCGAGGACCCCGCGCTGCGTTCCTACGGCATGGCATTTCAGGGCGGCTTTTACCGGCCGGTGCTCACGTGGATGAGCATCACGGCGCACGGCGAGGGGCTGAAGGATGATCCGGAGGAATTCTCGCCGGCAGACACGCTCAAGGTCTCTGCCCGGCTCATGGCATTTCCGCATCCGGCCCGCGGGCACATGCTCGTGGATCCCACGACGGACATGCGTTACTTGATCAGCGACGAGATCAAGCCGTATCGCTTCCGCAGTGTGCTGCCGGTCGCTTACAACGCGACGCTCGAGCACCTGAATCAGTCGGACGAGCGATACCAGTTTCCGCTGCCGGTCATCGACACCAAGGCATATCGCCGCATTGCTCACTGGACGCCGGACACCCTGCCATGAACGATCGCCAATCCGAATTGCTCAGCTCATTCTCAGGGCACGAAGTCGAGACGACGGAGTCGCTGCTGCACTGCCTGTCGGGACCTCCCACTGCGGATGCGTTCCGGCGTATGCTGCTGCTGTTCCTGCGTGGGCACTACGCGTCGTCCGCCAACTACATGGGCTTCGATCATTTGCGGTGCTTCGTGTGGCATCCGGACGAAAAGCAGTCCAAGCTGGCGGTGGAGTTCACGCACAACGCGGACGATCGCAAAGCCGACAATTATCCCGGTGTGTTCATCGGCTTCGCCGAGGCAACTTTCAGCAAGGTCGGCATCGGCAATCACGCAGGCAATACGCAGGACCTGGCCGGGTCGCATGTGACGAAGGAAGCCGTTGCTGACTACGAGGTGCATCACGTGGCCAAGAACGCGTCGGACGCTTACGACTTGGCCGATCTGACTGCACGCGTGCTGCTGGCCATGGGGTCGGTGATGGCACGCAACGGAGGCGCCACCGGATTCGAAGTCGTGAGCATGCAGCGACCGAAGGAGAAGAAACCTTCGCCGAAAGACCATTACACAGTTGCCATCGCCGTGCGGATCACCTACAGTATGGCCGTCACTCGCACTTTGGAATCGCATCGCATTCGAATGATTTCGCAAATTTTAACCGCCGAGAATTAACCACCAAGCCGACAATCCATGATCACTCCATACGTTCGTCCTCAAGACACCATCACTCAGATCCTGAGGCAGACTGCTGTGCGCACCACGTCACGCAGGAATCCAATCGTCATCGGTCCGCAGTTCAGCCTTTACCTCAACGATGGGCGCGATCTCTCCGGTGCGTATCTCGACTTCAATTCTGCCGGCGCGACAGACAACCTCTACACTGACACGAAAGGTGTGGCGCTGGATTTGACTAAGCTCAAGCCGCAGAACGCCACAGCGGCGTTGTATGGCTCCGGGCTGCAGGCTTTGGTGGCCACGTTCACCGGCGCACCGAACGGTTGGACGCTGGACGAGAACGACACCACTTTCCGCACCCTGCGTAGTCCGGCTGACGATCTCGCTGGCGCTGGCACGCTGAACGCCGGGCTGGACGGGCGCCCGATCAGCGTCGGTGACATCATCTCCAGCGATTGGGATGGCGGCACACCCACCGGCACGACACGCCGCAAGGTGGTCGGCCTTCTTGGCAAAGTGACGGCGTCCTCGTATGACGACACGGCTGTCGGCTTGCTGAACCCGGTCACCCTCGCCACCGCGGCGGCGGTCAAAGTCAGCGCGAACACCACATCCGGGCTGGACGTGGTGACACCGCCGACGATTCACGCCACCGACGTCGCGATGCTCAAGGGCGCCGGCAAGGTGTATCTCGTGGGCAGCGATTACCAGCTCTGCGATGTGCTGGACTTCACCTGCGTCGTCGGCGGCATTAACACCGTCGCTACGTTCAATGTCACCTCCCTGGCGACCGGCATCACCACGCCGAGTCCGGTGACGTCTGCGGCGGGCGGCGGTGGGACTGAATTCTCCATCGATCTGACGACCGTCGGCTACGTGGGCGCGACCGACGTGATTCTCACGAAGGCATCCGCCATGGTCGCCGGCGATAAAATCCGCGTGATCCTGCAGCCAGTGTTCGCGCCAAACACCAACACACAACTCGCTGTCACCGGCACCTACACGGGCACCGTGGACCGCCGTTACGCGATCGAGGTGACGGAACGCGGCGCCACGGATATCGACGTGGAAGTCTACGACGTGACCGGCGGAGACCCGACAGTGGCATACACGGACGCCATCGCGGGCTCGGCTTTGGACATCGGAACCTCGGGGTTGATTTTTAACCCGACAACGATCGGCGGCTTCGCGAAAGGTCAGATTTTCTACATCGACTGCGTCGCAGCCGCGGCGTCCACCACGGAATTCGACGGCCTGCTGCTGGACGGACCCGCGGTGCCGTCTGCGGAAGTCGTAGCGGCCGGCGGCGCGAGTAGCATCACGTTCACCTCCACTACGGTGTTCCAACCCTACAGCGGGCTGCTGGACGACACCAACACAGCGGGCGTTGACGCTGCGCTCGTTGCGAACGCGGCAGACTGGGATTACGCGGCAGACTTGGGACTGCCGAGCACCGCGACAGGACGCAACGGCTCAGACTTCAGCCCGTTTGCCGGCGGCTACGGATCCGTCTACCTGTCCTTCAAGGCACTGGTGATCCCGCTCGCCGGGGAGACAATGATCGAGATCAACCGCGACGTGGATATCGTCCCGAAGGTCGGCGAGACAAGCATCGAGAACTGGCTCGGGCGCGGCACGCTCGAAGCGTTTACCGGAAATCAGAATCGCGTGGTCTACGCGCTGCGCACCGGTGGCGACACCGTGGCGGATTTCACGACAGCGCTGCGCAAGATCCAGACTACGGACCGCGTCTACGCACTCGCCGGCATGACCGACAGCGAAGCCGTCATGGAGTTGCTGCGTGACCACTGCACGACCATGTCGAACAAGTTCAACAAGAACTTCCGGCGTGCCTACATCGGCACCGACTCACCCGGCGCTTACGTCCAGTGGGGCGCACTCACCGGCGGCGGTTACCGCACTGGCGACCTAGCATCCTCGGTAGTGACTTTGGATGCAGCATTCCGTAGCGCGTGGAAGTTTGCGGCGACGGACGTGGGATCCACGATCACGCTGCAATCCGTTGGTCAGACTTACACAATTCTGGAAGTGCTGTCCGACTTCGAAGTGCTGACTGATGCCGCGGATGTGCTGACGGTGTCGAACTCGAACCTCATCCTGACGCGCGCGGACACGCCGACCAACACCGCGCTCTATGTCCAGGCGCGCAGCGTTAAACTCGGCTCGCGCCGCATCAGCAACGTCTGGTGCGACAATCCGACTGTCACCGAGAACGGCGTCACCGTTGTTCTTCCTGCCAAATTCCTGGCGGCCGAAATCGCCGGCCTCCGCTGCGCGCTGTTGCCGCAGCAGGGCCTGACGATGACCGAAGTGACCTCCGTGGAAGCCGCGCCGTCCATGTTCACGTCATTCGACCCCGCGGATCTCGACGGAGTCGCATCGGCTGGCACCTTCATCGTCACGCAGGAATCCGAAGGCGGCGACGTCTTCATCCGCCATCAGCTCACCACCGGCACCGAAGAGGGCGCGCTGGCATACGAGGACAACGTCGGCGTCATCGTGGACGAGTTCGGCTACGCTGAGAAGGACGCCTTCAAGCTCTATGTCGGACGCCGCAATGCCACTCCGGATACCATCGCGGAAATCGACGACAAGCTCAAGGCGCTGGCCACCGACTTCACGCAGGTCGAGCTCGCCAACGTCGACATCGGACCGCCCGTGATGACATTTTTCGACGAGAAGGGCAACGAAGGCGAAGTGACCGTGCGCCAGGACGGCGACTTGGCCGACACGCTGATGACCTACGTCAAGCTGCGCGTGCCGCTGCCGCTCAACGGCATCAACCACTACATCGACGTGGACGTGGCCGAGGTGCTCGCCAGCGCCGACAATACCTAAACCCAGCCAGCAACTCAACCACCACACCATACCATGAAGGATGTCTTCAGCTACGACAACAACATCAAAACCAGCGGACAGATCGCGTCCTCCGACTTCGCCCGAATCTCCGTAAAGGCGGGCGGCGGCAAGAACTCGCTCGTTCAATCGGTGGATGTCTCATACAGGCAGCAGATCGAGGAGATCACTCAGGTGGGATCCACGCAGATCTTCTGGCTGCCGGGTCGCCCGCAAGGCGGCATCACCATGGGCTCGCTCGTCGGCTCCGAAGGATTCTTCCGCGACTGGCAGGCTGCCTGCGGAAAGATCGACACAGCCAGCATCCAGATTCAAGGCGGGCAGTGCCAGTTCGAGGGCAAGGGCTCGCTGTTCTTCAGCGGCGCCATCGTCGAGCAGCTCACTGCAAACCTCTCCACAGGACGACAGACAATCACGCAGGGCGCGACCATCAGGACCGCCAGCATGCGCACGGCCTGATCAATCTAGGTTGGAAGCAAGGGAAAAGCGCGCGGTCGGGGGGCCGCGCGCTTTTGCGTGCTTGCACAAAAGCGCGCGGCACACGTAGCTTCGCGATATGGCCATAAGCACAGAAAAACCTGGGGACGGGTTTCCAGACGTAGATCCTTCGAGGACCGCGCAGGCCACTGGCGCCA
>Ga0315904_10000189_pt1 | contig 101575 bp, 67 predicted proteins | sample LakEriMetagenome_6_FD_203529 | JGI IMG/M metagenome (GOLD analysis project Ga0315904, IMG submission 203529) | Freshwater fungal communities from buoy surface, Lake Erie, Ohio, United States - Buoy 12 MA120 | ecosystem: Environmental > Aquatic > Freshwater > Lake | place: USA: Lake Erie, Ohio...
CGGCCGCCCGACCGGGGCGGTTGTTGCCCTTCGCGCTCGAACCGGCTCCGGGAACCTGGTCGCTTCCGGGCCGCTCCCGGCTTGGGGCCCCGTTTCCCGCCGCGACGTCCCCCCTGCGAGAGTTTTTCGAGTTGCTGCACTTCCTGCGGATCGAGGCGCCGGTACTGCCCCAAGGGCAGTTCCCCCAGCCGCAGGGGGCCCAGCCCCACCCGTGTCAGCCGCTGCACCTTGTGCCCCACCCGGGCCAGCAGTCGTCGGATCTCGCGGTTCTGCCCCTCGGTCAGCACAATCTCGAGGACCGCGCTTTGCCCTTTGGATTTCACCATTCGAGCCGACTTCGCTGCAAACCGCCCCTCGCTGAAGTACATCCCCTGTTCGAGCTGCTCGACAATCTCCCGCGACGGAATGCCAGCCACCTGAACGCGGTAGGTCTTCTCGACTTCGAACCGCGGATGCGCCATGCGATGCGCCAGGTCGCCGTCGTTGGTCACCAGCAGCAAACCCTGGCTGTTTTCATCCAGCCGTCCGACGGTAAACAGCCGCTCGTGACCCTTGGGAAACAGGTCCTGCACCCGGGTCCGTCCCTGGGGGTCGCGGTTCGTGCAGAGCACCCCCGTCGGCTTGTTGAGCATGTAGTACGACCGGCGGTTGATCTTCAGCCGTTCGCCATCCAGCCGCACGTCTTGCGTGTCGGGATCGACCCGCGCCCCCAGTTCCGTGACGGTCTTTCCATTCACGGTCACGCGGCCGGTGGTGATGTACTCTTCGCAATGCCGCCGTGAACCGGCGCCAGACATGGCCAGCAACCGCTGCAGCCGAATCTCGTTTCCAGAATCCTCAGTGTCCATCTGGAAATCGTCGCAGATTGCGACCCGAAACTGAAGTTCGAGACCCCGGGATTCTCATTTCGGCGGCAGATTCGCCCGGCCGATTCACTCGCCACCCCCTGCTGAAGCCGCCGATGGAAGGGTTTAGCGGCCAAATGCTCCGGGCCCGGCATCGTTGGCAGTGCCGTCATCCCCCGCCTGCCGCGATTCAAAACCCGCGCAGACCAGAACCGGCTGGGGAGGATACTTGGGAAGTCCCGCGTTGCCGGTCGCCCGCTGGCACATCAAAAACCGCGACCCTTTGCCCGAAACGATCTCGCGCATGGACCCGCATTGCTCGCAGAGCGAATGCCGGAACACGTTGGGTTGTGGAGACGAAGACGAAGCCATGCACGATATTAGGCGCGGTTGCAAGCCAATCGGCTGCCGCATCCCCGCCACCACCCCAGGTTCGCCTCCCTTTTCCAGACGTGTACGGACGACCTCTCTTGATCCCTCCCAGGCCGTTGCTCTTCTCCCCCCCTCCCAGCCGACACATTTGGCAGATCTTGAATTCTCACAGGTTGAGGAGCACAATCGCCCAACGCAGGTGTCAGGCCAGTGGGTGGGCCGGGCGGCAGGGGACCAAGCCCATTGGGGGCGTGGTGTTTCTGATCCCCCTGCAGAAAGACTGACTTCACTTCACAGAGGACTCTGGAATGCGGCGTTTTGGTTGGTTGAATTGCGTGCTGGCCTGTCTGTTGTGCGGATTTCTGGGCACCGTGGCCGAGGCCCGTCCGCGAGGGCGCTGCCCCGCTCCGCGGAGTGCGGCGGTCCGTCCGTCGGCCCCCTCCCGAGTCTACCGCAGTCGCTGGGAATCGACTCCCGGTCACTACCGGGTTGTTCGCGGGCCGGTTGTCGCCGGTCAGACCATGAGCGGTGAAACGGTCGTGAGTGACACGTGGGGAGGGGAATGGCCCACCGGAGTTGTCGCGACACCGGAAGGCTTTGGTTCGATGATTCGCCAGGAGGGAGTGGTCGAATCGACCTGGACCTCCGAGACAGTCATCCCCCAGGGCTCTGTGGCGCCAGGTTCCAGTGTGATTCCAGGATCCACAGTGGTTCCGGGTCCCATCTTCTCCAATCCTGTGGAGGTTCCCGCGATTCCGGGGGGGGCCGTGGTTCCGCCTCCCCCAGCCCCGGCTGCACCGGCCACCAGCGTCCCCGCCGCGCCGACCACTCCGGCGGTGAAGACGACGGTTCCTGCTCCGGCGGCGGCTCCCCCCGCCCCTGCCGCCGCTCCAGCCCCGGCGGTTGAGAAACCTGCGGTCCCGGCCACTCCGGTCGAGAAGCTCCCTCCGGCACCAGTGACCCCCACCGAACCGGCCCCCGCCGTCGAGAAATCCGTCGAGAAGGTCGAACCGGCGGTCGAGACCGAGACCGAGGAAACTGACAATGAGGGAACCGACGCTGCAACCGAAGTCGGGGATGACAAAGACGCCCCTCCCGCCGCGGGTGACGCGGGAGACGACAGTGCGCCGATCGAGCCTGTGATGGATGAGGACGAGGCCGCGGTCGAACCGGCCCCCCTGGCCGACGAGTCGGACGAGGTGATGGAAGAACCTGCGCCAGAGGAGGCTCCCACTCCCGGAGACGCGACCGAGACCACGACCGAAGACCTGCTGGATGAAACGGGTGAAGCGGGTGAAGCGGACGCCGCCGCCGAAGATGCCGCAGCCGAAAGCGACGAGGCCGTCGACGTTCCGCAGGCGGAGTGACCAGCACGCCAGGGTCGTTTCGAATGACCCCGCGGTCGACGTCGCCGACACATTCCCCGCCGCGGCGCAAGATCTCTTGTGCCGCGGCTCGAATGTGGAGTTGCTCTGGTCGCAACAGATCGGCACCCTGGTTTCCTGTTTCTGCCCGTCCGTGCGGTGTTGATGACCAGTCTTCCAAACGCCGAACAACCGGTCTCCACCCCCCCCAACTCCTGGTTCGCGAGAGGTGATCACAGGGGCAGGTGGATTGTTCTGGCGGCCTGTCTGCTGCATGTGGGATTGGGGTTGGATGCCGCCCGGCGGTGGAGCCCCACCCATGATGAATACTGGCATCTCCCCGCGGGACTCGCGGCCTGGCGCGAGGCCCGCTTTGATCTCGACAATCTCAATCCTCCCCTCACCCGGCTCTGGCAGGCCTGGCCCCTGTTGCTTTCGGGAGCCGACCTGACACCCGGCCTCCCCCCGGATGATGCGTTTGGATTGGGTGACTGCTTTCTGGAACTCAATCGCGACAATTACCAGACGTATTTTGTTCTGGCCCGCGGTTTGAACCTGCTGCTCTCGGCCCTCGTGGGCATCTGCCTGTGGGGGTGGGGCCGCGAACTGGGGGGAACGCTCTGCGGCCTGGTCGCGGCGGGGCTTTGGCTGTGTTGTCCCGTCTGCCTGGCGAATGCCGCCGTGGCCACTCCTGACGTCGGGGCCACCCTTTTGTTTGTCGCCACCCTGTGGGCCACCTGCCGACTGGCGTGGCAACCGGGCTGGCGCTGGGCTCTGGTGGTGGGGCTGCTTCTGGGAGGGGCGCAGCTCACGAAATTCACCAATATCCTGCTGTGGGCCTTCATTCCCTGGGTCTGGCTGGCGGTTCGCTGGCGTGCCGACTGTCCCCGGGTTTCGCTTCCGCAGCGGACCGGGCTGATGCTGGTCGTGGTCTTCGCGGGGCTCGTCACCTGGAACGCCGGTTACCTGTTTCGCGGGACCGGTCGGCCGCTGGAAGAGTGGACCTTCCGCAGCCAATCGCTGCAGGGACTGCAGCAGCGATTGACTGTCTGGAAACGTTTACCGGTCCCGTTACCCGCGGACTACCTCGCCGGCTTCGACCGCCAGCGGGCCACCATGGAGGGCTCGCACCCGGTGTATCTCGATGGAGTCTGGAATCTCGAGGGGTTTCCTGCCTACTACCTGTACTGTGCCGCCTACAAATGGCCCCATGGCACCCAGGCGTGGATTGGACTGGGGCTGGCGGTGTGGTTGGGGGCGGTGTGGCGCGGGACCGTGGGGCGCACCCGGCGTGCCGATCCAGCGGCTGTACGCCGCTGGCACGGGCGGGCCCGCTGGGGAGGCCTGCTGCTGGTTCCCGTGGTCATTCTTGTGGGAGTGGCGAGTTCCATGGGAATGCAACTGGGCTTTCGTTACATCCTGCCGGCGTTTCCGTTGCTGTACCTGGTGGCGGGGCTGGCGGCTCCGGCCCTCTGGCCCAGATCAATCGGGGGGCAGGGGGCACTGGGTACCGTGGTCCTGGCGGGAATGCTCTGGGGGTTGCGGGGTCATCCGCAGCACCTCGCGTACTTCAACGAAGGCTCGGGGGGGATCGCCGGGGGAAGGGCGCACCTCGCCGATTCCAACCTCGACTGGGGACAAGACCTGACGGCACTGCGTGACGAATTGCAATCGCGGGGAATTGAACGGGTCTCCCTGGCCTATTTTGGGATGATCCCACCAGCAGGGCTTGGGATCGAGTACGAACTTCCCCCGCCGGCGAGCCGGTTGGGTGCCAACGGACGGCCTCCCTCCGGTTGGTACGCCATCAGTGTCAACTTCGTGCTGGGCCGCCCCCACACAATCCGCAATCCCGATGGCAGCATCCGCGGGGCGGGTTACCAGGAATTCGGCTATTTCCGCCGGCTGAAACCGGTCACCACCGTGGGGGGCTCGATCGACCTTTACCATGTCGAACCGGCCGCCCGCTAGCGCTGTCCCGGGGCGCCCTCGGGAGAGACGTTCCCGAGAAGGGTGTATTTGAGATTCGGTCCAATACCGCTGCCGTTGTCTCCCCGGCAAATACCCCGTTGAGGCACTGCGGCCAGATAAGTGGCGCATCTTCGCCGAATTCCCGGGAGTTTGGCTCGTTTGGGGAAGAGCCTGCGAAACTGCCAAACGAGAGATCATTGGCTGATATGACCAGGCGTATAGAGCTTCCAACGACTGCCGGGACGGGCGGGTATCGATTGGGGGGAATGGGTGACTTGTCGCCGGGGCAGGGGGGGGCCGATGAATCTGCCGGTCCTGTTCCGCCGATCGAAAAGATATTCCCGGGAGTGTGGGCCTGAAGCCCCCCTGGAAACCTGTCACCCACCGGGATGGAACCGTCATGTCGCGCCAGGTGAATGTGGTTGCTCTTGTGAAGAACAACGAGCGGTATCTGTTCCTGTTCGACGACGAAAGCCGCGACGAGGTGTTGCAGACGATGGGGCGTTTCGCCGCGAATGACGATTTGAGCTTCTCGTGGTATGACGCCGCCGTGCTGACCCAGAAGGTGCAATCGTTGGTGCCCAACGATTGCGAAACCCCCTCCCGGACCACGGGGCCCCACGTCTCCCGCTGAGTTCGGGCGGACCGGGGCGGAGGAGTGGCCGCAGAGCACGGGGACGGCTTTCGGGCGTCTGCCCCGATTGGGAATCGGTTCTCGCAGTCCACATGAGGTGAGTCGGCATGATCCAACCCGGTGCGAACTCGCTGCATGTGGCGATCGATGGGTTTCTGCGGTCGCTGAAGATCGAGCGCAACTGCTCGGACCTCACCATCAAGTCGTACAGCGAGGATCTCAACAGCCTGCTGGAGTATTTCGGGGACTATGCGGGGGGGATTCCCGGCGTCGATCAGATTGATGTACTGGCCCTGCGGGGGTACGTGAATTACCTGCACCAATGTCAGTACGCCCGCAGCACCATGGCCCGGCGTTTGGCCTGTCTGCGCAGTCTGTTTCGTTACTGCTGCCGGGAGGGACTCACGGCGTCGAATCCCGCCAAAGCCCTGCGCACGCCCCGGGCCGGCCGCCGTCTGCCCCACTTTCTGACAACCGATCAGGTGGTCAAGCTGCTCGAGGCTCCCCCCGCGAATACGGCTCCCGGCCTCCGGGACCGCGCCATTCTCGAAACGCTGTACTCGGCTGGTTTGCGCGTCGCCGAATTGGCGGGGCTGAATGTCTCTGACTGGGACCGCGACGCGGGAATCGTGCGGGTGCTGGGCAAGGGACGCAAAGAGCGGGTCTCTCCCATCGGGCGTTTCGCCGCCCGGGCGCTCGACAACTGGCTCGCGGTCCGCCAGGCCGACAGCACCGCCCCCGGCACCCACCAGAAAGCGCTGTTTCTCAACAAGTCGGGACGCCGGTTGACCACCCGCAGTGTCGCCCGCATGCTCGAAAAATACATCGCCCAGACCGGGTTGGATCAGCTGACCACGCCGCACACCCTGCGGCACAGTTTCGCGACCCACCTGCTCGACAACGGGGCCGACCTGCGCAGCGTGCAGGAACTGCTGGGGCACAAGAGCCTCACCACCACCCAGATTTACACCCACGTCTCAACCGAGCGGCTGCGGCAGACTTACGATCAGGCCCACCCGCATGCCCGGCGCGGCGCTGAGCCCAAGTGAACCCCGGCACTGTGCCGTCGGTCTCCCGCGTTCCCTACAATCGGATTCCTCTTGCTGCGACCTCGACGGATCAGGGCTGCAGCCAACGGTGGAGGAACCGATGGGTGGTGACAAAGGGCCTGCAGGCGGGGCATGAGCGATTCACTGGGGTGGATTCCGGGGGTTTTGGAAGAGTTGGGGCAGTCGCACCTGCTCCGCGCTCGCCGACAGGTGGTCTCGCTGCCGGACGGCTGGTGTGAAATCGACGGCCGCCGCCTGCGGAACTTCTCAGGGAACGACTATCTGGGTTTGGCGCAGCACCCGCGGCTGCGGGACGCGGCCCGTCGCGCGCTGGACGCTTCGGGTTGCGGTGCCGGGGCCAGCCCCCTGGTCTCGGGGCGCTCCTTGTGGATGGTCGAACTGGAAGAGACCCTGGCGTGGTTTGAGCGGAGTGACGCCGCAGTGGTCTTTCCTACGGGGTATGCCGCCAACCTGGGGGTCATTCCGGCGCTCGTCTCGGCGGGGGAAGACGATGTGATCTTCTGTGACCGGCTGAATCACGCCAGCCTGGTCGACGGCTGCCGGCTGGCCGGGGTCCGGCTGCGGGTTTTCCGTCACACCGAATTGGAACGCCTTGAGCAGGACCTGCGGCGGTGCGCGGGGGCCCGGCGCCGAGTGATTGTCTGCGACGGGGTTTTCAGCATGGATGGCGACCTCGCGCCGCTCGCCGAACTGGTGCGGTTGGCCCGCGCCAACGACGCCCTGCTGGTGGTCGACGAGGCCCATGGAACCGGGGTTTGGGGTGAGACGGGCCGGGGGGTTTGCGAACACTTCCAGGTCGAGGAAGAAGTGCCGGTGCGGATCGGCACCCTCAGCAAGGCCGTGGGGGCCCTGGGCGGGTTTCTCGTCGGCAGACAGCCGCTGGTAGACTATCTGTGGAACCACGCCCGCACCCAGATCTATTCCACCGCGCTGCCTCCTCCCGTCTGCGCGGCGGCCAGCGAGGGGCTTCGGGTCATCGATGAAACCCCCGCCCTGCGTGAGCGGCTCCACAGCCGTTGCCGGCTGTTTCGCCAACTGCTGGCGGAACGGGGCCTTGCGGCGGCCGATGGGGCCGAGGGGCCCATCGTTCCGCTGCTGCTGGCTGATCCGCAACTCGCGGTCGAACTGGGAGCGCGTCTGATCCGCCGGGGTTACCTCGTGGGTACGATCCGTCCTCCCACGGTTCCCCGGGGGACCAGCCGCTTGCGCATCAGCCTGAGTGCCGTGCATGACGACGCTGCCCTGGAAGGGCTGGCGCACGCTCTGGAGGAAGCGTGGCCGGAAACTACTCCCCGTCGATCGTCAACTGCAGAGGGCTGAAGGCGTCCAGGACCTCTTGAATCCGGTTCAGGATGCCGACGGTCCCGGTGGAATTCCCGGCGATCAGCAGGCCCACCGGATCACGGCCCGGATCGGTCACGACCAGCGATCCCGAATCGCCCGGCCGGGTGAAGACCGTGGAAGGCGCGCGGTTCGAGACGGTCAGTTGCCCCGTGAAGAGCACACTGCCCGCCGGATAAGAAATGACGATCGTGGAATTCACACCGGTCACCTTGCCATAGGTGCGCAGCGTGGTCCGCCCATACTTCTGCACAAACATCCCCACGGTCGCCGTCACCGGCTGCGACTTGGGCACCCCATAGCCGTCGGTGGGAGTCGCATTTCCCGCATTGCTCTCGGTGGTCCGCACCAGCCCGGCATCCACCCGGTTGGCCAGGCCGCCCAACTGCAGGACCCGATACGTCTGCAGTGTGCCGATCTGGTCCTCGGGGTCTTCGATACAGCCGTTGTCGACTTTGGCGGGCTGCAGCACGATGGAGTCGATGGGGGCCAGATTGACCCCGGCCACAACGTGGTTGCAGCTCAGCAGGAACAGGGCGGGAGTTCCATCAGGCAGGGTTCCCCTCAGGCGGCAAGCGATTGTTCCCCCATTGCAAATCCCCCCGGGGAACGACACACCGAACGAGACCCCAATTGGTACAGGACGGTTTACCCAGCGGGGATTGCCCGAAGTGGCACCATGCCAGTCAATGCCGTCGTCATCGGCAAGCCCGCCGTCATCCCCTGACTGCTGTGCCGCGAAGAATTCCCCAACCACTTCAGAAATGACGGGAATGCCATCCATCTCGGTGGGGAGTTGCTGTCGGGGGTTCAGCTTCCTGAGCAACAGGCGAATGATTGGCTTGCCATTGTCGTCGAGGCTGGCGGTGTGTCCCATCACCCCCTCATGGTCCATCAAACGGTTCCAGTTGCGATCCTGGGCCTGCATGGCCGGGGCCAGCAAGCGGTTGACGGCAGCCACTTCGTCTTCGGTTTGGGGGGCGTTTCGCGGGTGCCGGCGGTCCAACCGCAGCCGATCCTCCAGAACGGGGCGCTCCCCTGGTGGGACGAATTCGAAAGACCGCGCGAAGCCCCGCACGCCAAACACCCGCTCGAGACGCTTTGCCTCCGGGAGTTTCAGAAATTCGCCCCGGGCGGTCGGATCGGCGAATTGCAGTTCGACTCCCTCGACGGTCAGGAAATCAAAGGGAGTGGGCCGACGTCCAGTCTGCGGACACAGGGTCTGCCGGTATTGCCCGGTCTGTACCAATTGGCGATGGGCCAACGGCAGGTGATCCCGTTTGTGATGCTGAAACTCGTCCAGCGCCGTCTGGCACGAGAAGGCGACCCACCCCGATCCCAGCTTCTCGCGAAACGCGAAGTCGACCGGCTGTTCGGTGACCGGACAGACCGCCGCCGACCAATCAATGGTCTCGGGGCGAACCTGCTGAGAAAGCGAAGCGTTGGACCGCTGGGGAGGACGGGCCCAGCTCATGGCCCCCAGGCACGACCACATCCCCAGCACGAGCACGATTTTGGAAATCGTCCCAAGGTTTGCAGACCACGCTCTCATGAGGACACCTCCTGTTGAGTCGCAACATCGTTTCTGTGGTAAAGCCACTGCCGCAAATCCCCCGCAGGACCCCCGACTTATTCAGGGTTCCCAACTTCATCTATCTGAAATAACCAAACTGAAGAGCGACGGGAAGGGCGAATCCGATTATTCTTACACCATTTTTCAGAAAACCAAATTCGGGAATCGCCAGAGTAAGGGCACGGAAGTTCATGTGTGGACTCCAGCGTCGTGGCGAGCTGGGGCTTCCAACGCCTAATGCTCAGCACATGATTCTGGGCAGAGCGGCAAGATGCTCAGAACAGTCCCCACAAGGGTTCTCCATGATCGACCAATCGCCTGGGGCGATTGAGGGCATCCCGATACTCCGCGGCGGCATCAATCCCCACCGCATGGAAGATGGTCGACAATAAATCATAGGGGTGGACGGGATTGCTTTTGGGATAAGCCCCAAACCGGTCCGACTCTCCGTAAATCTCACCCGCCCGCACTCCGCCGCCGGCCACCAGCGCAGAATAACAATCGGGCCAGTGATCGCGCCCCCCGGGGCCGACGTTATTCGTCGTCGCGGCACCAATCTTGGGAGACCGTCCAAATTCTCCCACCGCCACCACCAGGGTCCGCTCGAGCAGCCCTCGCTCATGCAGGTCCCCCAGCAGGGCCGCCAAACCCCGGTCGAACACCGGGCAGCGATGATCGCGCAGCATCGGGAAGTTGTTGCGGTGCGTGTCCCACGACCCGTCGGGGCCCGCCATCGGCTCATCATCCGACCGGGCCGGCCAGGTGACCTGCACAAAACGTGTCTCGGCCTCGATGAGGCGCCGCGCCAACAGACAGCTCTGTCCGAACCGTGTCATCCCGTACTGCTCGCGCACGGTCGCCGGCTCTTCCTCAAGCCGGAACGCCCTGATCGCCTCGTTCCGCTGCAGCAGCGACAAAGCCTGCCGGTATTGTGCCCCGAATGTCGCCCGCTCGGCCTGCGCCAGCGCTCCCTCGAGACGCCGTCCCAGTTCGACCCGCGCCTGCAGCCGGTCGAGCGAGACATCTCCCGGCAATGCAAACACTTCCAGGTTGATCGGCTTCGTCGGATCTTCGTAATTGGTGAACGGATCGAACGGCGCTCCCAACAGCCCCGCTCCCTGCCCCAGCCCGACCACCGCCGCCTCCTTGGTGGGCCCACACACCGCGGCATACCCCAGCCGCGAACTGCGCGCCGGCTGAAAGCGGGCCACGACCGACCCCACCGATGGCAAGTCTTCCCGCGAGGGGGGCACCGCCAGCCCCGTCGGTGAGAAATTGCCCGGATCATGCCCCGTCATCAGCATGTAGATTGCCGAGCCGTGGTTCGGCAGTCCGGGCGGCTTGCACCCCATGCTGCGGATCAGGCTGAACCGTTCGGACTGCTGCGCCAGCTGGGGCAGAACCTCCCCCAGAAAGATGCCGGGGACCCGGGTGGGAATGGCCTGAAACTCTCCCCGAATCTCGGCGGGAGCCGCCGGCTTGGGGTCCCACAGGTCAATGTGGCTGGGGGCCCCTTGCAGATAGACAAAGATCACATTCTGGGCAGAGCCAAAGCCTGGCAGACGCCCTGTTTCGGCACAGGCTGGCCTGCCCAACAGGTGGGAGAGATGCAGTCCGCACAGCGACAGTCCTCCCACCGACAGCAGTTCCCGCCGCGAGGGAGCATCGCACAATCGGCCGCTGTGTCCCTGAATGGTGAGCATCGAGGTCGGCTCCTCTCGGTGAACCACGCGGGAAGACCAACTCGCCTGTGCGGGACTTCCCCAACCCTCACTGTACTGGCGAAACGCCGCGGTGGGCAACCACCTCCACGGGCGTTTTCAGCGGCGGCGGGAAGACTCGACTTCTTCCGATGTCAGCTGCACCGGCACCTTGGGGGAACTTGCGTCGGCTGAGTCGGCGGCCAGGCAATACAGATGTGTCTCAGTCCGCAGGTAGAGGCGGTCTCCGACGACCGCGGGAGAGGCCAACACCTGCCCCGGCAGGATATTTTCGGCCAACCGCCGGAACGCCGCCCCCGCCCGCCAGACATGCGTCGTGCCCGACTCCGAGGTGGCGTAAATGCGCTTGCCGGATGCCACGGGACTGGCCGAGAACATCCCCCCCAGGCGTTGCTTCCACTTGAGCTTCCCGGTGGCGGTCTCGACCGCCGAGAGGATCCCCTCATCCGTCACGAGGTACACCAGGTCGTCCACGACCACCGGCGACGGGACGAATGGGACCCCCTTGGAGAGTTTCCACAGCAGTTTCGGTTCACGGTCGGCCGACAGCTCGCGCGGGTCGAGCGCCAGCAGCGACGCCTCGTGGTAACCGGTGCAGACCAACAGCCGCCCCTCGACCCAGACCGGCCGGGGAACTACGGAATGCCCCACAAATTGGTAGCGCCACAATTCCTCTCCAGTCTGGGGGTTGTAGGCCCAAACCCCATCGCCTCCCGGACAGACCACCTGGAGTTCTCCATCGACGTCGATCACCAGGGGTGTGGCATACGAATGCTTTCCCTCGCGGGGCGCCTTCCAGCGAATCTCACCCGTCAGCGCGTCGAGCCCCAGCACGAACTGGGGCGTGTCGACTCCCGCCCGTTCCAGTTTGTCGAAGAAGGGACCTGTAAACCCGTCGCAAACCACCACCAGGACATCGTCGACCAATGCGGGAGATGAGCCGGGGCCGTGGTGGTGGTAATAGGGAATCACCCGGCTCCACAGCAGTTCACCCTCGTGATTCAGGCAGGCGGTGCCAAATGCTCCGAAGTGCGCATACACGTGGTGGGCGGTGACGACGGGGGTGGGCGCGGCCTGGCCCGCCTTGGCCAGGCCCTTCGCGCCGGGATCAACCGCGAACAACTCGGGGCTCAGGAATCGGAGCTTGCCCGAATCGGCATCGAGACAGACCACCCGCAACGAACGCCCGGCCTGCGTGGCGGTGGTCAGCCAGACCGAATTCCCCTGCACCACCGGCGACGACCACCCTTTCCCGGGGATCGGCACCTTCCAGGCGACATTCTCTCCCTCCGACCAGGTGGTGGGGGGATTGGTCCCATCCGCCTGCCCCATCCCACCCGACCCCCGGAACTGATTCCAGGCGGGGGGCTGGTCATCGGCAGCAGTGGCCAATGTGGTCCAAATCAGGCCCCCACCAGCAGCCAGCAGTTGCCACAACCAATCGCGACGGTCGAGTCTCACCGTCTGTCTCCAGTTCGAGGGGGATCACGGCCAGCCGGAGATCCCTCCCCGCGCACCGCCGCATCCGCCCAGGCGACACCGTATCCCCCCGCAACGGAGGGGCTCGGTCGCTCGGGCGGGCGGGGGAATAACAGAGATCCCCCTGCGACCTCAAGAGTGATCGATCAGGGTGTGTGGATATGTGATCACCATTCATTCGGTCGCCTGGCCTGGAATTCTCAGCCGTGGAGGTGATCCAATCCCTCATCTGGTCCGTTTCATATCTTGATGATATCATCCCGTTATCGTGACGGGTGAATCGGACGAACCCGTTTGAGGAGGTCATGACGATGAGTACCGAAAAGCGGCTGACGGCCCGGAGCGGCTGGTCGATGTTGGTGGTCAATCTGGCGGTGTTGCTGGCGTCGATTGGGGCGTTTGTGGGAACACTGATCCTCGGCAACACCGTCTCCCAGTCGTTCCTGCTGTTGTTGTTGGTCGTCATCCCGGCATTTGTGGTGTCGATCATCCTGTTGTGCGGACACTTCACCCTGGAGCCGAACGAGGCCCGGGCGATGCTGCTGTTTGGCGATTACCACGGCACGGTGCGCGACTCGGGTTTTTTCTGGGCGAACCCGTTCTACTCGAAGCCGCGGATCTCGCTCCGGTCGCGGAACATGGAGACGCAGAAGCTCAAGGTGAACGACAAGCGGGGGAACCCCATCGAGATCGCGGCGGTGGTGGTGTGGCGGGTGGACGACACCGCCCAGGCGCTGTTCGATGTCGAGAAGTATGAGTCGTACGTGCATGTGCAGAGCGAGTCGGCCCTGCGGCACCTGGCCAACAGCTACTCGTACGACCATGGCGAAGAGGGAGAGATCACGCTCCGCAGCGGGATGGACGAGGTCTCGGCCACGCTGCAGAACGAACTGCAGGAGCGGCTGGGGAAGGCGGGGGTCATTGTGGAGGAAGCCCGCCTCACTCACCTCGCCTACGCTGCCGAGATCGCGGGGGCGATGCTGCGGCGGCAGCAGGCCGAGGCCATTATCGCGGCCCGCACGAAGATCGTGCATGGCGCGGTCAGCATGGTGCAGATGGCGCTCGATGAACTGGCCGAAAAGCAGGTGGTCGAACTCGACAACGAGCGAAAGGCCAGCATGGTCAGCAACCTGCTGGTGGTGCTGTGCGGCGAATCGGAAGTGACCCCGGTGGTCAACACCGGAACGCTCTATCAGTAGTTGGGGCGGCCGTCATAGGCATGAGCCAGTCTGGGGAATGAAATGCCGGGGCCGACGGCGGGGGAAGTGGACTGGACGCACAGCCGCTGCAGGCTCCAGAGGGGGGAAGGAGTTGCGACCGATGGAGAGAAAGTCGTTTCTGCTGCGGATGGACCCGGCGCTGTATGCCGCACTCGAACGCTGGGCGCAGCAGGAACTCCGTTCGGTCAACGGCCAGATCGAGTTCCTGCTCCGTGAGGCGGTCCGCCGGCGCGAACAGCCCCGCACGGAAGAACCCCCCCCAGATCCCGCCCCGTCAGACCGTCCTTCATTGGCGTGAGGCTCGCTGTCCGCGACCGCCATCCGAATCGCGCTCCCCTGTCCACGGCCCACTGTCCACCAGCAACATCTCAAAACTCCCCAGTTGGCGAGCCGCCCGTTTTCTGGTATACTTTCCCCACTTCAGTCCGCTCGGCACCTAGGCCACGGGATGAGTGCCAGGTCCAGTGGAATTCTTTCGACGCAGTTCGCGGTCGTGACATTCGGTCCTGGGAAACACCACGAGACACGAATGTCCTTCTCCGATTTGGGGCTTTCTGAGCCCATTCTGCGCGCTGTTACGTCCGAAGGTTACGAAAACCCCACCCCCATCCAGGCCCAGTCCATCCCCCATGTCATGGCGGGACGCGATCTGCTGGGCTGTGCACAAACCGGCACCGGCAAGACCGCCGCGTTCGCACTCCCCATCCTCCATCGGCTCACCGCCGAGGGGAATCCCCCCCCGGGCTCGGGCCGCAAGATCCGCGTGCTGGTGCTGGCCCCCACCCGCGAACTCGCGCTGCAGATCAGCGAGAGTTTCTCGTCCTACGGACGGAATACGCCCCTCCGCAACACCGTCATCTTCGGCGGCGTTGGGCAGGGGAACCAGGTCAAGGCGCTGCAGCGCGGCGTCGACATCCTCATCGCCACCCCCGGTCGTCTCAACGACCTGATGGAGCAGGGCTACATCAACCTCGCCCAACTCCAGATCTTCGTGCTCGATGAAGCCGACCGCATGCTCGACATCGGCTTCCTCCCCGACATCCGCCGGGTGATGGCCAAGCTTCCCAAGGTGCGCCAGACCTTGTTCTTCTCGGCCACCATGCCCCCCGAGGTGCGCAAGCTGGCCGACGATCTGCTGCACCAGCCCGCCAAGGTCGAAATCGCCCCGGTGAAAGCCACCGCCGATCTCATCGACCAGTCGGTCGTGCACATCCCCAAGGCGAAGAAAACCCGCCTGCTCGCGGCGTTCCTCAAGCAGCCCGGTGTCGACCGCTCGATTGTCTTCGCCCGCACCAAGCACGGGGCCGACCGCATCGCCCGCCAACTGCTGCGGTATGGCATTCGGGCCGAGGCGATCCATGGCAACAAGAGCCAGAACGCCCGGCAGCGGACTCTCGACCGCTTCCGCATCGGCAAGCTGCGGGTTCTGCTGGCGACCGACCTCGCCGCCCGCGGCATCGACGTCGACAACATCACCCACGTCTTCAACTTCGACCTGCCGCACGAACCTGAGACCTACGTCCACCGCATCGGGCGGACCGGACGGGCTGGCTCGGCCGGCAAGGCAATCGCCTTCTGCGACCCCGCCGAACGTTCGATGCTCAAGGGGATCGAACGGCTTACGCGCAAGTCGATTCCCGTCCTCGAAGAACTCCCCGAGCCCCCCGAGGTCACACCCGAAGAGCAGGCCCTGATCGACGAGTTCGCCGCTGAAGAAGAAGCCTTCGCCGACGGCGTTGGCATTCACCGTCCCGTCCGCGACGGACGTCGCCGCCACGAAGAGGGTGAGCGTTCCGAGGGTGGCCCAGGCCGTTCGCACGGCACCGGTGGCCCCCCTCGCCGCAACCGTCGCCGTCGCCCCGGAAGCACCGGCCCCGGAGGCAGCGGCCCGGGTGGTCCCGGAGCGCATCGTCCTCCCCGCGAAGGTCGGCCCGTCAGTGCCCAGGCGGGTGCCGAGTCATCGGGCGGACACGCCGCTCCGGTTGGTGAACCGGGTCACGCCCGGGCCCCCGGCCGTGGTCCGGGACGCCCCCATGGTCGCCCCGGCGGCCGCCCCTATGGCGGTGGCGGCGGCGGTGGCGGAAGTGGGGGAGCCTCACGCGGTCCCTGGCAACCCGGTTCGGGGAGTGCTGGTGGTGAAGGACGCGGACCCCGCCGTCCTCCCCGCAAGGGGGGGCCACGCCGCCCCCGCGGCCGCGGCTAATCGCACCTCGCGCAAGACAAATAGGTGTTCTTGCGAGGAATGAAACGACCAGGACCACCCGGGACTCAATGTCCCGGGTGGTCCTGTTTCATTTCCAGCCGACGGCACGGCAAGTGTCATTCAGCCACGCCGCACCGCCGATTCGCCGCGATCTGGATCCTTCCTGTTCCGGATCCACTTCCCTCCAGAGAGCGCCCAGTCACTCGCGCACATCGGCCCCGAAGACTGCGATATCGGTGACCGGCGAATCGCCCAGCCGATCGTCCGCTATCTCGTCGCCAGCGGCTGCGTCGCCCGCAGGTAGGCGAACAAATCCCGTACCTGCTGATCGGTGTAGTCCTTCAGCAACCCTTCGGGCATCAGCGATTGCGGGCTGGCGGTCAGTTCGTCCAGTTCCTCACGCCGTAGCGAGGTGGTCTGCCCATCGCTCCCCCGCAACACGACCACCCGGGCATCCTGATCGGCAATGAAGCCGTTGAGTGTGCGTCCATCCTTGGTCAGCGCTACGAAATTCTCGAATCCCTCACGAATCTGGGCACTCGGATTGACCACGTTCACCAGCATGGTGTGCAGGTCGTCCCGCTTGTAGGCGGTCAGCTCGGGACCAATCCTGCCCCCCTCTTCAAACAGCACGTGGCACTTGCCGCAGTTCGCCAAAAAGAGCTTGCGGCCGTTGTACGGACTTCCCGTGCCCACCGCCAGAACGTCCTTCAGCCGGTCGACCTGGGCCAGCATCTCGCCGGTCGACGCCCCCTGCACCTCACCAAACCCCTGCTGCGCCAACCGGGCCAGTTCGTCATCCCGCTGGAACAAAATCCGCTGCACCACTTCGATGGGCACAGTCTTGGGCTCGATCTTCCCCTCGGCCACCTGGGTCAGCAGTTGCCGCGCCCACGCCTTCCGGCTCGCCAGCACCTGCAGCGCGGTGGGACGTACGGTTTCGGGCAACGCCTTGAGCCGGGCGGTAATCGCCTCGCCGATGGCTGGGGCTTCGTATCCCTGCAGGACCGCCAACGCGGCGTTCTGCACCTCGGCCTCCCCTGTGGTTTCGAACAGCGTCCGGACCGGGGTGAGCGCTTCAGGGGGATGGATCTCGGCCAAGACCTGCAGCAGTTTCAACCGGTCGGACCTGGCGATTTGGGCATTTCCAATCGCCTGAAGTGCCTCCTGAAGCGCGGCACCGTCTCCCTGACGGACCCTCAGTGCCAGAGAGCCTCCCCCGGCCTTCGCAATGGCGGCAATCAGTTCCTCGGGCAGCCCCACCAACGGCCGCCCTTCAAACGCCTTCTCGAACCCCGCCAGCAACTGCCGCGCCTGTTCGGCATTGGGGGCCAGCGACAGCAACTGGGCACACGCCAACAGGTCCTTACGGGTCCCCGCGGTGGCGTACCGCCGCATGACCCGTTCCAGAATCGTTCCGGTCACCAGTTTCCGGTTCCAGGCCGCCGGTTCACGGAACAAGCCAATCACGCCGTCCCGGTCACTCTCGGCTTTCGCCTCAATCGCCCACCACAAGAGCAGCGGAATGTGAATGTCACCCGCATCGTCATCGCGCTGCAGCAGCGTGCCAATGAGGGGCAGGGCGGTGGTGGCTGGAAGCCGGCGTACCGAACAGGCCAGCTGGCTGCGGCTTTCGGGATGTGTCTCGCGCCCGGCCAGCGCCCGCAGTTCCGCCGCGAACGCGGGCGACACCTGGTTCTGGTCGCACACCAGCCGCACGGTCCATAGCCGTACATACGGATTGGCATGCGACAACAACCGCACCGCCAGGGCGTCATCCAGCCCGTTCAGCTGATACAGCGCCCACAGCAATGAAACCGCCGAATCATCCCCCTCGGCCAGCAATTTCTCTTTCAGCACCGGCAGCGCATCCGCCGGCTGTTTCCAGGCCAGCACCTGCAGGGCGGTCTGCCGGAACCATTTGTTGGCATCCTGCAGCCGGTCGATCAAGTCCGCGGTCGACGCCCGGGTCAGATCGAAGCCCGCCGCGGGGGTCCCGCCCCGCCGCTTCAATCGCCAGACGCGGCCCCGCTCGCGGTCGATCCGTCCCTGGTAGTGGCTGGCGTGATCGATCCGCTGCTCGTACAGGTCGGCGATGTAAATGGCCCCATCGGGACCCACCTGAAGATCCACCGGGCGGAACCACGTGTCGCGCGTCGTGACAGGGTGATCGACATCCTTGGTCTTCAGCGAAGACCGGTCAGGGAAGACATCGGCCCGCACCACATGGCCCTGCAACGGCCCCACGCCAAACAGCTGCCCGTGGTACTGCACCGGCAGAGAAGAGGCCCCCGAGTTGCTGCGGGCCCCCTCATAAATGACGAACTGGTGCGTGAACCGGGGGACATTGTCGTGCGTCATGTGCTCGAAGAAGCCAAACGCATACGGGTTCGACAGCGACCCATGCTTCTCGAATCCCTTGCGGTAGTAGCCCCCCTGCACGTAATGGAAGCCGCGGGTGTTGCCGCCGTTGTGTCCCGAAAACGCCCGGCCATGGTTGTCGAACTCGAGCCCGAACGAATTTCCTCCCCCTTCACCGAAGAACTCGTACTTCTTCGAGACCGGGTGATAGCGCCAGACCCCCTGACCCAGCGAGCGGACCGCCTGCTCAACCGGAGTTCCCGGCGCACGGATCACGCCGGTCACCGTGCTCCCCTGCGCTCCATACAGCCAGCCGTCGGGTCCGAACCGCAGGCTGTTGGCGATCGAGTGCGAGTCTTCCATCCCGAACCCTTCCAGATGCACCACCGGATCGCCATCCGGTTTGTCGTCGTGGTCGCGGTCGGGATAGAACAGCAGGTACGGCGGCTGCAGCACCCAGACCCCGTCCCGGTCGAATGCGAACGAACTCGTCAGGCTCAGTCCTTCGACGAAGACTCCGTGCGTTTCGAACTTTCCGTCACCGTCGTTGTCGGCGTGCCAAGAAATGCGGTCCATGCCGGGAAAGTGATTCGGCGGCGGCGGGGGGACCTTGTCGTAGACCGACCGCAGGAACTTGTCGCGGGCGACCATCTTCAGCCCGGCGGGATCGGGATACTGGATGAACTCACAAACCCACAGCCGGCCCCGGGCATCCCACTTGATGCTCAGCGGCTGCCGGATCTCGGGCTCACTCAGCGCCAGTTCGATTTCCAGATCGGCGGGTACCTGGAACTGTGCGAGAGCCTCGGCGGGATTTTGCGGACCGGCATCATCAATTCGCTTCAACGACTTCGCCACTTCGTCCGCGTCTTCGAGCTTCGTGGCAAGGGCGATTCCCTCGGGAACCCGCGGCTCGTCGAATTGCGCGAAGACCGGGTTGTCTCCCGGACGGAACTGCCAGGCTCCCGCCAGCCGCAGCGCCTGCTGCTTGCCGAACAGCACCGGAGCCGCGACGTTGAACCCCGTCCGCCCCTCCTGGTTGTAGACCCGCAGGGCCACCACATTGGGCCGATCGGTCCGCACGCTGTCGGCCGCGATGAAGAACCGGTCCTTCCCCCCCAGCCCACTGCGAAAGAACGGGGGAAACTCCCCCGCCTGGCCCACCTTCTTCCCGTTGAACCAGACTTCGTGCGCCGCGTCGACCGGTTCGACGAACAGTTCGAGATCCTCTCCCTGCCAGTTCGCGGGAGGCTGCACAAACCCCCGGTACCACGACAGGTTCTCTTCCCCGGCCGGAGGATTCTTCCATACGTCGGGGACCTTCACCGAAGTCCAGTTCGCCTTGTCTTGCCCGGCGGTGGGAGTGGTCAGAAGCCCCGTCACCATCAGCAGCACCGCCCCCAGGGACCAGACCGGTCGGAGACCTGGGAACCGGGCAGTCAGCCCACAGCAGGAACCAGACTCGAACAGGCAGGGTGCGGCCATGGAAGACTCGGCATTCGCGGAAAGGAGGGACCGCGGAAGAGACGCAGCCGATCTTCCGCGGCAACGCGTGGGGTAGGGAGAGTGTTCCGGTCGACGTGACAGCCGGAAGGGACGCTCCCCTCCCGGCATCCAACATCGCAGGTCACTCCGTCGCTAGGTAGTTGAGGTTGTAGTATGCGAACTTGTGCAGCAGGGGGAGCCCTTGTTCCGAACGAACGCCGTCAGCATTCAGCTCGTGGATGTGCCCTTCCTTCAAGCCGGCGATTTTCAGCCGTACGCTCTTGCGATCGGCCGAGACCACGGCCTGCTCGACTTTGGCGGTCGCATGGTCCACCACCGGGCTGCCGTACGCCGCCTGGAAGATGTAGGTGTAGGTCTCGAGATCGTAGCTCGCGGGATCGCCCGCCTTCTGCGTGTCGACCGGCTGCGTGAAGGTCAGCTCAAAACCGTCGGGTTTGGCCCGCATCGTCTGAATCTCAAACGGCACCTTGCCGGTCCAGTCAAGCCGTTCCACCGCGAACGGCTTGTTCCCCCGCGAGCCCCAGCCGCGATTGGTGCCGCCGACAAACAGGCTGCCGTTGGCGGTCAGTTCCAGCCCCAGCGAGCCCGAGCCAAACCCCTCACGGAACGGAAAGCAGGCCCCCTGGTAGTGTCCCTGGACCTTTTCGATGTCGCACCGCATGACGGTGCTGAAGGTCTGGTCGGCGACGAACAACTGACCTGCGAACGGTCCAAATTTCCCTTCCGAAGCGTCAACCGCGATCCCCGCGGCCGATTGCCCCATCTTGCCATAGGGAAACAGCACCGCCGGGGGCTCGTACTGCGGAATCTTCTTCGCTTCCACAATAAACCGGCTGCCGCTTTCGGGTTCACGGGGAGCCTTGCCAAGAAACGGCTCGGCCAGGCTGTACCACTTGAAGCCCCCCGGGTGACCGACGAACTTGCCCGGAATGAGGTGCTTCAAACCGCACGTCCCGTTCCAGGGCCCTTGATTGTCGGTGTAGAACATGTCTCCCGCGAGATTCGCGCCAATTCCCCCCGGCGAGCGAATGCCGCTGGTGGTGGGAATCAGCTTCCCTTCGGGGGTGATCCGCACGCACCAGCCGCGGTACTTCACATCGCTCGAGAACGATCCGGTCAGGCAGAGCACGACCCACAGGTTCCCCTCGGCATCGAACTTCGAGCCGAAGGCGTACTCGTGGTAATCGCCCGAGATCTCCCACTCGTCGTTCACCACTTCAAACACGTCAGCCACGCCGTCGCCGTCACTGTCTTTGATTCGGGACACGTCACTGCGCTGCACGAGGTACAGCCAGCCATCCCGCTCCGCCAGGCTCAACACCTCATGCAGGCCATGGGCGAACCGCTTGAACTGGGCTGCCTTCACTTCGCCGGCGAAGGGGTTCGAGACCATCCAGATCTCGCCGCGGCGCGAGGCGACCGCCAGTTGGCCATTCGGCATCAACTGAAAGGCCGACGCCTCCAGCACCACATCCTTGGGAACCTCGAAGGTGGTGATCTTGTAATAGTCGGCTTCGACCGGGGGCTTGTCCTCCGCCCGAACCAGGGAGGGAACCAGACCACACACAATTGCCGCCAGACAGACAACACGCCAGAGCGTCATGAAAACCTCCATTGGGAGGGATGAAACAGCAACAGAACAGACGAAGTTCAAGCCGGGGCCAGGGTCAGGATTACCAGTCAATCTCCTGGACCACGGTCGCCTGACCCTGGTTGAACGTCACCGGCAGCAGCAGTTCCTGCTGTCCGTTGACTTCCCGCAGCACCGGGCTTCCCCCGGGCAGCCGGATCTTGAACAACCCGTTGACGAGGTACTCTCCATTGGCCTGGGCTTCGATCTTGCCGACCGCCCCGCGGAAGTACAGTCCGGGAACCGCCTCGGTTCCCTTGATGGTCAGAGTTCGCCGGAACCAGGCATCCGACTTGTGGGGGACCGGCACCGGGAAGTCTTCCACCGTCAGTTGGTTCGAGACATACCGGAATCGCGGCCGTCCCGCCGGATCGAGATCGTACCCCTTGAACCGCCAACCCAGCTCACGCGGAGCCTTCGTCGGCCAGGGGGCCTGATCGTTTTCCAGCACTGCCAACGGCACCTGGTCTTCAAGCCGGATGAGGTGATCCCCCAGCGGTCCCTGGAAGCCCGGACCACGTCCTTCCCAATGCTTCCCGGCATCGAGGAACCGGCCGTGCCAGGCGAGCGTCAGCGACAACTTGTTGGCGTCCCAGGCGAGGTTGGCCCGTTCGGGATACCCCACGGCAATCCCGCGGGCCGAGAGCCCCTCGATGAAGTTCCGGTAGATCACCGGCCGGGCATCGGGACGCAGTTCAATCACGTTCCCCACCAATCCCTCAGGGATTCCCGCCTTGTCGGCATCTTTCAGCCAGCTCCAGAGCGCGGCCAGTTGTTTCGACGGGTCTCCCTCGTACACATCGCGCACCGTGGCCTTCCCCTCGGGGAACGCCGTGGGCATGCGGGTCCCGGGGCGATACCGCGGCGGATCGACCATGTAGCGGTGGAACCAGTCTTCCCGCACCCGGCGGGTCATCGTCTGCAGGTCGAGCCCCCGGATGCCCGGGGTCTGGTGCCCGCCAAACGTATGGCACTTGATGCACCCCAGCGCCTTGTCTCCCGCCAGAAACCGCCCCTGTGCCTTCGAGCGGATCTCCGACTCGGGCAGCGGCACCTCGGGGCTCGCGGGAGCCCGGTCCGCCTTCACAAATGCCGCGGCCAGTTGCGAGACCTCGGGAGCCCCAAACTTCGGCATCCGGGTCAGCATGTAGGGACGATCTTTGGCTCCGTCATTCAGCACATGCTGCAGCCATTCGTCCCGCAGTTTGTCTCCCACGCCATCGAGGGGAGGAGGAACTCGCCCTTCATCTCCCATTTCCGGGATGGTGGTCAGGAACAACGGATTGTGGGGCCGGTCGGGGCCACCCGTTCCTCCGCGGGCATGACAGGTGTAGCAATTGAACGACTCCATGGTCCGTTCGATCTGACTGCGGCTGTCGGCGACGGCCGCGCCGCTCGCCACAGCAGTCGCCAGGGCTGCCCGTTGTGACGCGTTGAGGTCATAGGCCGGTACAGGCGGACGAGCCGCCGCGGGAGCCGCCGCGGCGAGACAGCCCCGATTGGCTGCCAGGTTTGCGAGGGGCTTCGCCTGCAGCTTCGGCTCCAGTCGCTTGCCGTCGAGTGTCAGGGTATGGCAATTGGCACAGCCCAGGTTCACGAACAAGCCCTTTCCCTGTTCGACCAGGGCGGCATCGACGCGGAATTGCTTCGCTTCTTCCTCGGGAGAGGCGGGGCGGGGACCTTGCTCCGTCAGAAAGGTTCGGCCATTCGCATCCTGCCGGGCGAGGCCGGGGCCTTCCATTTCCAACGACAGCGTCGCCTCTCCCCCCACCTGGGCGTAGTCGACCCGCACCGCGTGCATTCCCGGCTCGAGTTTGACCTTGCCGCTGTTCACCGTGTGGGGATGAACGCCATCCGAGTCGGCCACCTTCTTGCCGTCGATGAACAGCTTGCTGCCGTCGTCGGAGCCGAGATGGAAGGTGTACTCGCCCCCCTTGTCAATCTTCACGTAACCCTCGAACCGCATCCCGAAGTTGCTCCCCCGACCCGCGACGCCGAGGTTGAACCCGGCACTCTCCCCTTCCTTGACCGGCTTGAGTTTGTCGTAGTCGGGAACGTTGTCCCAGCTGCCGTGATAGACCTTGAACTTCCAGTTGGGATTGCGGGGCTTCACCTCAACCGGGCCCACCAGGTAATTCGCCAGGTCGAGCGCCTCTTGAGGATTCGACACCAAACGGGGCATGCGGCCCGAGGGACGGGCGGCATGCGGATTCTCGAGGAAGGTCGCCAGGCTGGAGATACTGTACTTGGCCGTCAGGTCTCCCAGTGGAATCGACGACTGAGTCGGGACCGAGGCCCCTTCCCGAGGGGCATGACAGGCGACGCAGCCAATCTGGTGGAAGAGGGTCTTGCCGCGACCGATCGCCTGCGGGTCGGACGATTTCTCGGCCAGGGTCCCGGTCGATGCCAGCAGGTGGGTCAAGGCCTTGGCGGCCGGGGCCCGCTCGGCCTCGGGCAAACCGCGCAGCAGATCGGGCATGGCCGTCCCGGGCTTCACACCGTGCGGGTCAGCCAGGTAGGCCTGCATCCATTCGGGCCGGGTCCGCTCGCCAATCTGGTCCAGCACTGGACCAGGGCGACGGATCAGCGAATTCGCCAGCGCTTCGGGAGCGGCATGGCAGGCTGTGCAATTGAGTTCCGTCAGCAACAGGCGTCCCCCGGCGACATTCTCGCCCTGGGCCGCAGCGTGAAACCGTTCGAAGGTCGGGACCACCGGACGGCGGGCCTCCTTCTGGGCATCGCGCGGCAGGACCCAGATGTTGCGGTATCGCACCGGGTTGCCATGGTCCTGCAGGTAGATCGGTCCCGCCTCGGCTGACTCCTGGTTGGGGGCGGCGGTGGTGATGCGGGGCAGTTCGACATCCTCATGAATCAGCACGCCGTTGTGGCGGACCGTCACGCGGGCATTCGCGATCTTCTTCCCCTCCTTGTCGAACCGGGCGGCGGTGAAGATGGCGTCATAGGTCTGCCAGACCAGCGGGGGCAGGCACATGTTGACGTCGGGATCCTTGATCGAATAGATCCCGCCGCATTCGTTGTCTTTCCCCTCCAGCCCGAACGAGTCGAGCATCTGGGTCTCGTAGCGTCCCTGGTAATAAAGCCCGCTGTTTCCCCGTCCCTGCCCGCGGGCGAAGGGCATGTAGGGGGTGCGGAACTCGATGTGAATCGAGAAGTCCTGGAAGGTGTCGAGACTGGTGACTCCCTGTTCCAGCAGCTTGTCGGCCGAGAGGCGGGCTCCGTCGCGCCAGTGCTTCTTCAAGCTCTCGGGGGTGCCGTCAAACAGCACGACGGCTCCTTCCGGGGGCTTGGCTCCCAGGGTGGGGCTCTTCCGTTCGGTCTTCTTGAGCTGCAGGTCGGCGATGGTTTTCTTCAGCTCTTCGCGATCTTCTTCGGAGCTCTGCTTGAGCGCGCCGTTCCAGCCCGCTCCGGGAAGTCCGCCCCGGTAGGTCACGACCTGGAATTTTCCCTGCCCCAGAGCCACCACCTGCACGCCCACTTCGGGGCCGACATATTCCCCCTGCAGGGCGAAGTCGGGATCGGCGGCGGCCGCTTCGGGCGTGGAGTACCCCTTCTGGGGATCGTCGGCACCCTGGAGTGCCGGGGTTGCCAGCGCCAGCAGGACGATCAGAAACAGCGTGCGGTGCAACATGCGTCTCGCTCGGAAAAATGCCGAACCCGCATTCTCAACACAGGTTCGCAAGGAGTCTTCGGGATCGCTGTCAATGGCCGGGGCCCGTTGAACACGGGCCCCGGCGGCGCGATCGACTACAGGTAGTCGTTGATGATGTTCTCCAGCAGTTCCTGGCGGCCGCTGGCGTTCGGCTCGGGATTTCCCTTCTCGAGCATGTAGGTCTCGAGATCGGTGAAGTGCACGCTGCCCAGTTCGATCTTCCGGCCGATGCCGTCGTCGTAGCTGGCGTAGCGCTTCTGGATCACTTCGTCGAGCACCTTGTCGCGGCGGATCGCCGCGGCGACTTTCGCCCCGCGGGCGAACGCGTCCATCCCGCCAATATGGGCGTAGAACAGATCGACCGGCTCAAAGCTTTCCCGCCGCACCTTGGCGTCAAAGTTGATCCCCCCGGGAGCCAGGCCCCCCTGCTTCAGGATCACCAGCATGCACTGCGTGGTCAGGTAGATGTCGGTCGGGAACTGGTCGGTATCCCAGCCCAGCAGCAGGTCGCCCGTGTTGGCGTCGATGCTGCCCAGCACCCCCTGCATGCGCGAGTACTCGAGCTCGTGCATCATCGTGTGTCCCGCCAGCGTGGCGTGGTTGGTTTCGATGTTCAGCTTCACGCGGTCGAGCAGCCCGTACGCCCGCAAGAAGTTGAGGCAGGCCGCGGCGTCGAAGTCGTACTGGTGCTTCGTCGGCTCCTTGGGCTTCGGCTCGAACAGAAACTGCCCCTTGAACCCGATCGTCCGGGCGTGGTTCGAGGCCATGTGCATGAACCTCGCCAGGTGGTCGAGTTCGCGCTGCATGTTGGTGTTGTAGAGGTTCATGTACCCCTCGCGGCCACCCCAGAAGACGTAGTTCTCGCCCCCCAGTTCGTAGGTGACCTCGATCGCCTTCTTCACCTGGGCCGCGGCATAGGCGAAGACATCGGCATTGCAGCTGGTCGCCGCCCCATGCATGTAGCGGGGATGCGAGAAGAGGTTGGCGGTTCCCCACAACAGCTTGACCCCGGTCCGCTGCTGCGCCTCTTTGAGGGCCTTCGCCACCACATCGAGGTTGTGGTTCGACTCGCGCAGCGTGGCTCCCTCGGGAGCCACGTCGCGGTCGTGGAAGCAGTAGTAGGGAGCCCCCAGCTTCGAGATGAATTCGAACGCCGCGTCGACCCGGCGGACGGCGTTGTCCAGCGACTCGGTGCCGTCATCCCAGGGCCGGATCATCGTCCCCGAACCAAACGGATCGCTGCCGGTCCCCCGGAAGGTGTGCCAGTAGCACACGCTGTACCGCAGCAGGTCCCGCATCGTCTTTCCCTCGACCACTTCGTCGGGGTTGTAGTGCTTGAACGCCAGCGGGTTCTTGCTCTTGGGACCCTCGTATTCGATCCGCGAAATTCCGGGAAAGTGCTCTGCCATGGTGCCTTGGGAACGGAACGGAGAAACAACTCGGAGAAACAGAACCGGGGAGTGGGCGCACCCTCCTGCCAGCCACCCGGCACGACGGTCCGCCTCCGCATGTCGGGGAGTGTATCGAACCCCCCCCAGACTAGGGAATGAATCCGCTTCCCTCCGATTCCCTCCCCGGTGGGGCAATTGACAATCCCACCCCGATGGTCCGTTCCCTCGGCCCGAGTCGCGACACCAGGCCTTTGCGACAGCTTGAGGCCTGCGGGGGGTCAGCCCTCGGCATCGAGGACGTCGGCGGCAGGTCGTCAGGGGGCTTGCTCCCGCGCCTCAGCCAGGGCCAGGGCCAGCCCCGCGCGGTCCGAGAGTCCCAGCGTTTGATGTCCCAGGGAACGGGCTCCGGGATCACCAAACAGGGCGGCGATCCATGTCCCCTGATCGCGCGCCGACCGGTGGGGGGCCAGAACCGCTCGGGTGTACGCCAAATCGTCGGGGTCGAGCACCGGTCCCGTGCAGCCGGCACGCTGCAAAACCCATCCCTCTTGAATGAGCAATTCGTCCAGAGTCTCCGCCGCACCGCGTCTCCGCTGCCACGCGAGACGCCACAGCAGGCACCGCAGGGTGTCACGCACGGTCTGCAGGCTGGCGGGCTCGCTCGACCACAGCAGCCCCACCCCCCACCGGCTGACACTGGGGCGGGCCGCGCCTCCCGCCCGGACCTGCAGTTCGGTGGAATACCGGTTGGTCCAACCCCCGCGCAGGTCGTCGGACATCACCAGCCCGACTTCGATCGTGAGGTCGATCTCCGCCAATTCGGGAACCAGTTCCTCGACCACCTCCCTTCCGTAACGGTCGGCTTCCAACGCGAGGTACTGGTCGAGCAGTGCCGGGACGTGGTCGTGGGCCATCGGGTTCATCGCGACCAGCGGCAATTCGAGCCCGGTGCCGTCGGGCTTGATCATGGTCTGGAGGTATTCCCGAAAGCGGTCGTAGTTCCGCGGCAGGCGGTACAGCTCGCGCTGGGTCGTCAACAGGTCCAGCCAGGTGACATGCATGGTGGCTTGGGGAGAGAGTGCGCCCCTCGGGACGAATTCGCGCGGGGAGTCGGCACTCTACCGCACTGCTGTGGCGGAGACGAAGGCGACGTGTCGGAATGGGAAAACCAACCCACACTGCTCAGCCGGAGCCCGTTGGTCTCTGTTGGCGGCAATGCTCGGCCAGGTCCTTGGCAATCAGCGGTACTCGGATTCCGTACAGGTCAGTCGGAACCGGTTCATATCGGAATGTGTGCATGTGGCTATGTGTTTTTGTGTAGACAACATGAATTCATATGTATACTTTTGTGATCATGTCACACCCATTTGACGCGATCCTCAAGCATTTGCCACAGGATTACCCGCAGGACTGGGCCCGGTTTGCGGGGGTCAGTGCTCCTGTTTCGGTGATCGATGCCGATGTCTCGACGGTGACGGCGGCTGCCGACAAAGTATTGTGGGTTGAGGAACCGCATCCCTGGATTCTGCATCTGGAATTCCAGGCCAGTCATGACCCGACGCTCGCCTCCCGAGTCCTGCACTACAATGTGCTGTTGGGAGTTCGTCACAAGGTTCCGGTGCGGAGCCTGGTGATTCTGCTGCGACCCGAGGCGGATGGGCGCGAGCTGAACGGGCGGGTCGACTGGAGTTGGCCCAGTGGTCAGACGTATCTGACATTTGAGTACGTGCCGATGCGCTTATGGCAATTACCGCCAGAAGCTGTGTTCGGGGGAGGGCTGGGAACACTGCCGTTGGTTCCGCTGACCAAGGTCTCCCGTCCCGAGTTGCCGGGGCTGATTCAGCAAATGGTCGAGCGGATCGATCGTGAGGCAGACCCGCCTGCCGCCAGCTCACTCTGGACTGCCACCTTTGTTCTGATGGGCTTAGAATACGAGAAAGAGTTCACACAGCACCTGCTGCGAGGAGTTCGTGCCATGAGAGAGTCGGTCACCTATCAGGCGATCCTTGAGGAAGGACGGCAGGAGGGGCGTCAAGAAGGACGGCAAGAAGGGCGTCAAGAGGGGCGTCAAGAGGGACGCGCGCAGGGGCGTGCCGATGAGGCCCAGCGCATTCTTTTAAGACAGGGAGCGATTCTGTTTGGCAAACCCACGGCCAAGGTCCGGCGGGTCTTGGCACAGGTCACCGATCTGGACGTGTTGGAGGCTTTGCTGCTGCGAGTCGTCAAGGTCAGCAGTTGGGCCGAACTGCTGGAAGATCGACGGTAATTGCCGCCATTCGTCTTTCGATCTTGATGACGTGAGCTGAGGTGCCGGTTCCTGTTCGGCCATCAGGGTGGTCGAGCCCGGGCGTGATCACCAGCGGCCAGGGTGGCGCTGGCCAGAGTGGTCCACAGGGGCTGGACTTCCAGAGCCCTGTGGACCGGTTATGACCAGGGTTCGTGGGGGACATCGTGTCCGATGTCCCCCACGATGTCGTGCGTTGTGGTCAGGCTACGTTACTTGGGGGACTTCCGCCGAATCACGACGCACGCGGCGACGAGCCCGATTCCACCCAGCACGAAGGTCGAAGGTTCGGGAACCGCCAGGACGGTGACCGACTTGGCGTCATTCCCCGTATTGCCATCCAGGTACCATTTCCAGTTCGTGTGCCCCGTCATTCCCAGCGCCGCGAAGCTGAGGTTGGCGTATTTGGCCTTTCCTTTGACGGAATCGTTGGAGACGTAATCAAAGGGAACAAACAGGGCCCACGCGATGGCGGAATTGGCCTGGAAAATCACTGTGTCTCCCTGCGCCGATCCGGTGACCGGGTAATGGATACCGCTCCCCAGCGGTGGAAAGACCTGGGAGACCGATGCGCCGCCAGTCACAGCGACAGGGTTGCCATCAATCCGCCGCATATTCGTGTTGCCGACAGCAATGTTCCGGCCGCGAATGTAGACATTCGGCGCGGTGATCCCCTGCAGACTCCAACCCGTGGTGTCAATGCTGCCACTGACCGAAATACTCACGTCGGGACCAACTTCCGCCACTTCGAACACAATTCCCGCCTGCGCGAGACTGGCTGACATGGTCAACGTGACCAATGACAGCATCGCCCCCCAGAGGTGGCGTCCCCCTCGGACACCCGCATTCCCCAGACAGTTCATCAAAAACATCATCCACTCCCAAGAAAATGAGTCAGCCAGTACCGTGAAATCCTTCCTGATCTCGACGTACTGGTTCGGTATTGGAACCTCCGTTCCGAACGACCAACAGTACCAGTGATCAAAGCGCGGTCAATCCGGTTATTTTGCCATTCCCCTCAACGACGGGATGATTTTCTTCCAGCGTCGCGGGAGCAGTCCGTGAAATTGACGGAGATGGAAATAGTCTTGCATTGGCAGGATTGTTTCAGGAAAAGAAGTTACGTTCCGTCAGGTTTTTGATGAACTGTGGCGACAGATGAGCAGTCAAACACGGACGACGCGACCTGTTGCATGCCGCCTAATCCGGTTGAACGGTCATCTCGATAATAAAGGAACAATCCATTAAATCGGCGAATTTTTTGCGGATTCCCGGAAGCGATCGCAGGAAGTCGATCAGCCCTTCGGTCGGATGGTTCAGTTCCACCTGTGTCCATGGGCAGCGGGAGGTGTTTTCTGTGGCCGTCCCCACTTTCTGGCGGCCCGGTAGCGGCCTTGTCGTGCCAACTGTCATCGGTCGTTCGGCAAGCCGAGACTTCAAAGAGCCTGTGCAGGAACCCCCGCCGGGCGTTCCGGAGGCGGGGGAAAGACCCGGGTGCAGACGGAGGCAGTGGTGCTCGTACAGTCGAGACAGATTCGATGGAACTTGGCACACATTCCCCTTCCGATCTGCAGACGCCCCTCGACGAAGTCCGCGCCTCGACCACTTCGCCCATTCGGACGCCCCCGGAGCGGTTTGAGCCAACCGGGAGTCGACGCTCAAGCACAAGGAGCACGTCGCCCGCTGTCGATTCGGTTTTTCTACCGGTTCATCGCTGAGGAACCCCCCCGCCCCACAGCACGACCAGCCCCAGCGTCAGTCGAGGGAAGTCAGGAAGTTTGGCCCTTTCGCTCTTTCGTTGTCGAGTCCGGGAGGTTCCTGCGACCCCACCGGCCACTCTGGCCCCCGCGATCCTTGGGCCTCCTGCCCCCAATGATGGCCCGGCATCACGCATTTCGACCGGAAAAACCGCCGTCAAATTGGTCTCCCGGGATTGGGGGGGGATTGCTACGATCCCGCCGCGCGGCCAGTGGCTGGCCCGTGCCGGAGGAGACCTCATCTTCGGATTTCGTCTGCAGGGGTTCGAGAAGGAACTCGATCGATGTCGACTTGGGTTGTGTCGCGCAGGGAGTGTTTGGCGGGTCTGTTCAGCGGAATGCTGGCCTGGGGGGGCACCGGGCTGGGGAGCGCTCTGGCCGATCCCCCCGCTGGTGAAGGAGCCCCTTCAACGGCTGCCGCACCCCAGAAATACCGGTTGGCTTACCGGTTTGTCCCCGGCGAGCGCGTGACCTACTCGATCCAGCATGACAGCCGCATTGCCAGCACGGCCAACTCGCGGCAGGAAGTCGCCCTGAACAACACCCGCACTGTCCGGTCGTACCGGGTGCTGGAGGTCGCCATCACGGGGGAGGCGAAACTCGAACTGCAGATTGATTCGGTCTGGATGAGTTCGCAGTTTGAAGATGCCGATGGCGAGAAGTCTCCCGCGGTGGTCTTCGACAGCACCCAGCCCGCCGGCGAAAATCCCCCGCCGCAGTTCTCGGTGGTGCGGGAAAACGTGGGCCGGCCGCAGTCGATCGTGACGATGGATCCCCAGGGACGGATGCTCACCGCCCGACGGTTGAACGTCCGCGAAGGGGAGCAGGCCGAGGCCGACCCCCGTCAGCGGATGGAGTCGTTCCTGCTGACCCTGCCTGCCGAAGAGGTGGCGGTGGGGGGCTCGTGGCGCGACCCGATGGATGTGCCGGTGCGGACCGAGGGAAAGCTCATGACCAAGGTTCGCCTGCAGACCACCTACACTCTCGAGAAGGTTGAGGGTTCGGAAGCCACGGTCTCGTACAAAACGGTGGTGCTGACTCCGCTGGAGGATCCCCGGGTGATCGCCCAGCTGATGCAGCGGGAGATGACCGGGCGGTTTGTGTTTGATCTCGAAGGGGGCCGGGTGGTGTCGCGGGAAGCCAAGCTCGACCGCAGCGTGGTCGGGGCGTTTGGCGCGCAGTCGAACCTGAAGGCGACGGCGGAATACAGCGAAAAGCTCGTCCCCGTGACGACCGCCGCGCGGGAGACAACGTCAGCGGTCGAGTGACACGTCCCAAGCGAACCCCGGTGCCAGGCGAAATGTGATCTGGACGGTGCGCCCCATGACCGGCCTGCGGGGGGTGAGAATTCTTTCCGCAGGGCTGGACGATGCCGGCGGATTGCGACGATGATACCGCCATGCATCGACGACATGCCGGGCTCGATCTGTCGATCGGGCGGTCGTGCAGAGCCTGATCTCCCCCTTGATCGTCTTGTCGCCAGAACCCCCGCCGCATGAAACGGATCGAGCTCTCCAAGCCCTTCACTGAATTGCTCGCGAGTGCCCGGCGGATTGCCTCCGAGGTGGAGGCCGAGACGATTGTGCTGCTGGCCGAGAGGCTGTACGACTTCGCGGAAATTCGCGATCGGCTGCACCCGGCCCGGCTGGTGGTGGCGACCGACCGGCAGGAGATGTTCCGCACGGTGCTCGATGACGACGTCGATCTCGTCCCCCTCATGCAGGAACCCGAGACCCGCCGGCAGCAGTTGAGCCAGGCGCTGCTTGAGGCGATTGCCGACGAGCTGCTGCAAAGCGGTGACAAGGTCGTGGCCCTGTATCCGGGCTTCGAGCTGCACGACATCGACACGCTCAGCGTCATCAGCCTCGGAGAACACCTTTCGAAGCTCACCGCCCGCGATCTGCAGCAGCTGAAGACCAAGGTCCCCCTCGAAACCCTGCGGCTGGTGGTCGACCTCGCGGTCGAGATCGGCCGGGAGGGACGCGAGGGGAAGCCGGTGGGGACGCTGTTTGTCGTCGGCAATCACCGCAAGGTGCTGAAGCTCTCGCATGAGCAGGTGCACGATCCGTTCCGGGGATACAGCGCCAAGGAACGGCAGATCCGCGATCCGCGGGTGCGGGAAAGCGTCAAGGAAATCGCCCAATTGGATGGGGCGTTTATTATTGGGGCCGATGGGGTCGTCTACTCCGGAGGCCGGCATCTCGACGCCCCTGCCACGGGAATTACCCTGTCAAAGGGGCTGGGGGCGAGGCACTGGGCGGCGGCGGCCATTTCCAAAGCCACCGACTGCATCTCGATTGCCGTCTCGGAATCGACCGGCACCGTCCGGCTGTTTCAGGGGGGCAAGGTGGTGCTCCGCATCGAGCCCATGCACCGCGCCATGAAATGGCAAAACGTCGACGTCGATTCGGAAGAAGCCCAGACCGAGCAGCCCGATTGAACCGGTCGGTAGCGATGGCGTCCGGCGACGGGACAACGTGTGGCCCGCTGCGGGTGCCCCGACCAGCTGCCGACTGCCTGTGCGAGACGGTCTAAAATCGCTTCGCGAGGGCCGACGGCTGGCGAATGACATCGAGCGCGAGGCAAACGAACCGGTAGGGCAAACGAACCGGTAGGGCAAACGAATCGACAGGTCGAACGAACCGGGGACAAGCCGCCCGATGCACGACTGCGGCAAACGCCATCGGGGAAGACTCCGCGGCTCCTGACGCGCGTGGCCCGAGCTCAGAGGCCAAGAGGTCGTATCGATGCTCGGCCGAAAGGCCGCACGAGAGCGAAACATGGCCCGCTCACGGGCCGGTCGTGGAACCGAGCGCACCGGTGGGCAGCCCTTGTTCTCCCCCGACCTGAAACACTTCGCATCCCTTGTATTGCTGCATGGTGAAGGTCGAACGGGAGATCGCCGTGTTCACCTCGACCGAGCGGAGGGCCATGGTCATATCCATCTTGGCCTGGGGCCAGACCATATGGATTCGGGAGGGAATGACCCCTCCGCTGGCCTTGTCACGCACCGGGTCGAGCAGTTGCGCCCGGGCGATGAGCGTCCCGCGGGAGTCGACCAGGGCATGTTCGCGGACGAGACCGTGGCAGAGGTCGACGACCGTCAGCTTGCGGACCGGTTCTCCCTGGGGGGAGAGGCGTTCTTCCGACAGGGTGACGGTGCGGGCCTGCGGATCGCGGGCCACCTCCTGGAGGCGGGCCGGGTCGAGAGCGATGACCCCCATCGCCTCCATGATCCATTCGGGTTGGAATGGCATGCCATTGGGCTGGGAGGCGGCTGACTCGGGTTCGTGGCTGGCGAGGTAGATCCGTTTGGATTCATCCTGCCGGCTCCAGAACCAGTAATGTTCGAGATTCGAGCCGACATCGACCTCGGGGCCGAGCGGGCTGCGGACGACCATCCGGAAGTTGCGGGGTGCCTCGACCGCGACGGAGGCGGCGACGCGGAAGGGGAGATCGGGAGAGGAAATCTCGGCATTGAGGGTGCGCCACGACTGGACGCGGGCCACGTTCTGGTTGACGTGCGCGACGAGGGCGGCGGTGGAGACCTGCTCGGGGAGGACGCAGCGCGTCTTCGGTCCAAATTCCTGGGTCTGGGCACAACCCAGCGCCAGGCCGAGAATCAGTGCCATTCCGACGCGAGATAGGCGTTGAGCTCCTGTTGCCATTGATCGACCTCCGCGTCGGTGGGATTGAGGTCGCGCACTTCCCAGGCTCCTTCACCCTGCGCTCCGCAGAGTTGCAGGTAGACTCCGTCGGCGGCGGTGCGCGATCCTTCGATCCGCAGCCGACGTTTCTTCACCAGCAGCAGGGCCAGCACATAGCGCAGTCCTTCGCGCTCGGGCAGGCCCTCTTCCACCAACTGTTCAAGGCACCGCAGCAGAGCGGCCGAATCGAGCGGTTCCCGGCGAACCGTGGCGGGCTGGGGAACGATGCACTTCCAGGCCCCCAGAGCTCCTTCTGGAGGCCCGGTCCAGGCTGCTTCCGAAAAGTCGAGGCGGACCAGCTTCCCGTCCCGTTCCAGCAGCACCGAATGGCAGGTCGTCCCGGGGGCCAGATCGGCTCCGGTGGCGCTGCACTTCCGTCCCAGGGGGCGGATGTCGTAATCGGTCATGGGAGTGGGGAGGAGAGACGCCGGTCGGCGGATGGTAGGGGACCGGCGAAACCGGTGCCCCTGCCACGGAATGAACGCATGGAGGAGGAGGGGGCGGCGTTGTAACGGAACCCCCCAAACGCCACAAGCCGAACCCTTTGAGGTTGCGGGTTCCGGTTCTCCTAACGTACACTTGAACATCCCCGGATCGAGTCGTCAGGCTGGTCCGCGACCCTCCGATGTCTCCCCCACAACGAGCCCCAGAAATGAGTTCTGGCTGGTCTGGTTCCCCCCGGTTCCGCTTCACCCCTTCCCCGGCCGACAGCCCTGTCGGGCCCGGGTCTCCGGCCGACTCCTGGGAGTTGGCCGAGGGGGTTCCGGGACGTCTGGGGGCGGCCATCGAGCGGACCCGCGACTGGCTGTTGACCCGGCAAAACCCGGAAGGGTACTGGGTGGGAGAGCTGGAGGGAGACACGATTCTCGAGTCGGAGTACATCCTGCTGCTGGCTTTTCTGGGGCGGGGGCAGGGGGAGTCGGCCCGGCTGGCGGCCAATTACATGCTGCAGCAGCAGCAACCCGGGGGAGGCTGGGGAATGTATCCCGGCGCTCCCCTGGAGATTAGCGCGTCGGTGAAGGCCTACTGGGCGTTGAAGATCACCGGGCACGATCCTCAGTCTCCAGTGATGGTCCGGGCCCGTGAGGCGATCCGGGCGGCCGGGGGAGCCGAGGGGGTGAACAGTTTCACCCGGTTCTACTTCGCCCTGCTGGGGATCATTTCGTACGAGCAGTGTCCGGCGGTCCCCCCCGAGCTGATGCTGTTGCCGAAGTGGTGCCCCTTCAACATCTATGAGATGTCTTCGTGGTCCCGGCAGATTCTGGTGCCGCTGAGCCTGATGTGGGCCTTCCGTCCGCTGCGGAAACTCCCCCCCGAGCACCAAATTGATGAACTGTTCCTGAAGACCCCCGCCGAGTTGCCGGTGACGATGGCCGAGGCGACGGTGGTCGATGATCTGAAGCAGAAGTCGTGGGTCTCGTGGAAGGGGGTGTTCCGCCGGTTGGACCTCGCCCTGAAATGGGTCGAGCGGCTGGGACTGAAGCCCCTGCGAAAGGTCGCCATCCGCAAGGCGAACGCCTGGATTCTCGAGCGGCTGGAAGAGAGTGACGGCTTGGGGGCGATCTTTCCCCCCATCGTCTGGACGATCGTCATTCTGAAGGCGCAGGGGTATGCCGACGATCATCCCCTCGTGCTGGGCCAACTCGAGGAATTGGACAAGCTGTCGATCCGCGAGGGGGATACCCTGCGGTTGGAACCGTGCCGGTCTCCGGTCTGGGACACCGCCATTGCCACGATTGCCCTGCGGGAGTCGGGAGTTCCCGCCTCGCACCCGTCGCTGCGGCGTTCGGTGCAGTGGCTGCTGGAGCGGGAAACGAAGGTGCTGGGGGATTGGGCGGTCCGGCATGGATTCCGGGAACCGGGGGGCTGGTATTTCGAGTTTCGGAACCAGTTTTATCCCGATGTCGACGACACGATCATGGTGATGATCGCCCTGTCGCGCGTGTTGCCCGAGCAGGAATTGCGGCGGTGGCAGGCCGAGTTTGTGGTGGGAACGCCCCGTCAGGAGAATCCCGCGCAGGGTGCGGTCTCGGCGGTCTGGGGAGGGCAGGCCCAGTCGAAGGACGAGGCGCTGGCCGATCTGCAGACCCTGTCGCCGATGCTGGGGGCGATCTCCCGCGGGATGCGCTGGGTCAGCGACATGCAGAACCGCGACGGAGGCTGGGGGGCTTTCGATCGGGACAACGACCGGGAGATCTACACCCAGGTTCCCTTCGCCGATCACAATGCGATGATCGATCCGAGCACGGCCGATCTCACCAGTCGGGTGCTGGAGATGTTCGGTGCGTTTGGCATGACCGCCCAGCATCCTCTGGCGGTCCGGGCGCTGGAGTTCATCTGGAAGAATCAGGAGCCCGACCATTGCTGGATCGGGCGATGGGGCATCAACTACCTCTACGGCACGTGGCAGGTGCTGGTGGGGTTGGCGGCGATTGGCATTCCGGCGGGCGATCCCCGGGTGCGTCGTGCCGTGGCCTGGCTCAAGGCGCACCAGCAGGAATCGGGAGGATGGGGCGAGACCCCCGCCACCTACGACGATCCCCGGTTGCGGGGAACCGGAACTCCCACCGCTTCGCAGACCGCCTGGGCCCTGATGGGGCTCTGCGCCGCGGGCGAATTGAATTCTCCGGCTGTTGAGGCCGGAGTGCGGTTTCTGCTCGACACCCAGAACGACGATGGTTCGTGGGACGAGCCGGAATTCACGGGGACCGGCTTTCCCCGGGTCTTCTACCTCCGCTACCATCTCTACCGCATCTATTTCCCCCTCATGGCGCTGGGGCGGATCGCCCGGATGAAACAGGTCGCGATGGTCCAGTCCGACGGACTCGACGACGAGCTCCGTCCCGGTTTCTGAGACTGCACTGCCTTTTCCGCAACGTCTGGTACAACAGTCGTGAGTGATTCGGAGCACAAGCACAAACACAAGAGATTCCGTCTGTGGGACGACTTCCGGACCCATTGGGCGGTCTATCTCGGAATTGGTTTCGCCCTGCTGGTCTGGTTCGTGCTCGACCCCTTGCGGCGGGCCCGGATTGATCCCGGGAATCCCTCGCTCCACATGACCGACTTCACGGTCTATACCGAGGCGGCCAAGGCGATGCTGGCCGGTGAGGATCCGTACGCCGTCACGAACATCCGTGGCTGGCCGTACATTTATCCGCCCCTGTTTGCGGTTCTGGTCTCGCCCATCGCCGAGTTGCCCGATCCCTGGCCGGCGGGGATCTTCTTCTGGATTTCGGTCCTGTGCCTGCTGGGGACCTACTGCGAATGCCGGAATCTGCTGGATCGCGTCCACCAGTCGGGCAATACCTCCCGGCGCCAGGAACTGATCTTCCTGGGACTGGCGTTTGCCGCGGGATTACTCCCCGCGCTGAACTGTCTGCAACGCGGACAGGTGGGGCTGTTGCTGCTGTACTGCCTGCTGCTGGGAGTCCGGTTGGTCCTGCGGCATCGTGGTCCCCAGATCTGGGTTCTGGGGGGAGTGATCCTGATGATTCCGGTCGCCATCAAGCTGACCCCCGCCCTGCCGGTCGCCTGTCTGGCTGGCATGCTGCTCGTCCAGGCCCTGCATCGAACGCACCTCCGCAAACGCTTCATCAGCGTGGCGATTGGCCTCGCCCTGGGCACGGTGCTGTCGTTTCTGCTCATCCCCTCGATGCTCGTCGGCTGGAGCCGAAACCTCGAACTGCTCGATACGTTCCACAACAACGTGAGTTCGAAGGTCAATGATGTCCGCACCGATGATTTCGGGGGCCATGTCGCCTCGAAACGCAATCAGAGTCTCAGCAATGCCGCCTACCGTGGCGGGAATTGGCTGGCTGCCCGTCTGCAACTGGGGCCCGATGATCTCCTCGCGGAGACTCCCGGCAACCGGTTGCCGATGGATCATCCCGCCGCCAATCTCGTGCTGCTGGCGCTGAAGGGACTGGTTCTGGCGGCACTGGGCGCGGTCGCCCTGCGTGCGGCGGGATGCAAGGACCGCCTGGCCGTGTTGGCGGCCTATGGTCTCGCGATTGTGGCCACCTTCCTGGTCTCTCCAGTCGCCCGGGGACACTACTACCTGCTCTGGATTCCAGGCTGTCTGTTTCTGTCGTTGTGGATGTGGAGGCAGCACCAGTATCGACAGGCCTGGCACGTGGCCATCTGGCCCATCGTCCTCACCGTGCTCCATTATGGCCTGCTGGACTACACCGGTCGTGTGGGATTGCTGGGCCTGGGAACCACTGTCTGGTTTTTTCTGGGGGCTCACTGGCTGTTCTATTCGTCCAGCGGTGTCTCCCCCTTGGAAACCCGGGAGACTGGTCGCGAGAGCGAGTCGAGCCACGATGACGAGCAAGAAGAAGAGGTGTCGGTCGATTCCCTGTTGCAGCAGTTGGTCCGGGATCCTCAAGCGGTCGCGGCAGCCAAGCAGGCGGCCGAAGAGGCCCGCGAAAAGTCTCTCAAACGCCAACGGTCCCGGCGTCGTCGTTCCTCGCGCACTTCGCAGGAGACCGACACCGGGGGGCGGTCGAATTCCGGATCCGACGAGAGCGCGAAGAGCGAGGCGTCGGGTGATTCCCCGACGGCCGATCCCGATCGCTCCTGACACGCGCGACGCAACCGGCTCCCCTCCCGTCGTCTCCCGGCGAACCGCGTCAGCTCGGGGCGCGTCACGTCTCTGTGATGGCTCGCAAATCGGGTGAATCAGGGCAACGCGGTTCCGAAAACGTATGGCGAAGAACGCTCACCGCAGGCTGCGACCCAGCGTGGTCAGGCCGGCCTCGGTGGGAGGGATGGGCTGGGGCAACGAGTGGCCGACATGCCGCACCAGAGTCATCTGCAGTCCCGCCGCCGCCGGACCGGTCAGTCGCAGTCGATAGCAGCGGTCGGCCGGCAGGTGTCCGAGGGCGAACCCCAACGCCGCAGTTCCCGACAGTGTCCAGCTCTGCTGGCCCGGCTCGGAAGGCTCGGGGATGGATTCCGGATCCCGCCAGGTGATCCTTTCCGACATCGTCCATTCCCGAAACAGATCGGCAAAGGGCTGTCCGGTCGCCTCGGCCAGAGCGTCCCGTCCAGTGGTTGTGGCCGTGGCGATCCGGGGCAAGGACCGTACTCCCTGCTGTTGGATGAGGTGCGTGAAGAACCGGGCCGTCGCCCCCCGGCACTCCGCGCGTCTCCACGCGGGATTGCCCGCTCCGCGATTCACTTCGAGAGCCGCCGCGTGGGGTGCCGCATCAAAAGCCGCCCAGCGTCGCTCGAGATTGCCCGACTCCCCCGTCCCCAGCCACTCCACGGCATGGGCCAACCCCTCATCGATCCATTCTTCCGCACGCAGCGGGAGCCCCGCCTCCCGTCGCCGACAGAAGACGGCCAGATGAGTGGCCTCATGCGCCAGAATTCCGTCCAGTCCACTGTCCCCCAAGCGATTCGCATTCAGGTAGATGATGTCGAGCGGACCGTTCGGCGACCGCGCGCCCGATTGCGGACCCGCAGCGAGATCCGACGACCGCACAAACGCCCGTAACGGATCGCGCCCCTGGGGAAGTTGCTCCACCGCCGACGTCACGAGGACCGACAAACTCCCGTCTCCATCCACATCGGTGATGGGGCCCAGCCAACCATCGACCACCGGCAGTGCGACCTCGGCCAGCCGGCTCGCAATGGTTTCGGCTTCCCTCCACGAGACGCGTCCTTCGGCATCCTGCAGGTCGACATACACCCGCGCTCGTGGGTGAGCCGCCATGAGCCGGGCGACAATTCTCCTGTCCTGCCATTCGCCGGCACCACGAACAGAGGTTTTCCAGACTGGAAACTGGAACTCCCGCCGGTGGACCGCCGCAGATTCGCCGCGGCCGAGGGTGCCTGAAACGTCGTTCTCACCTGGACCAGAGCCGAGCTTCGGCGGAGGGAAGACGCCTCCCGCGGGAGGCGTGACGCGCCGCCATTTCGCGAGTGGCTGGCCGAGCGTGCCAGGCACATCATCAGCGCTCTGTCGGGATCGCGGGTGGGGCTGGGCAGCCAGAGGTTCCCACTGCAGATGGACCTCCTCCGCCCCGTCTCCGGGACCCAGCGAACCAATCACCACTTCATACCACGCCGGCGGGTTTCCCCAGATCAGGCATTCGGCCACCCCCCGGTTCACGGGAATCTCCAGGGCCTCGACGGTTTGGGGCACTGCGATGGAAGGAGCTGCGGAACCCGGGTCAGCCGCCCGCGGCACCAGCCGGCACGAGACGGCGTGCATCGGAACGGGGTCGGTCCCGGGATCTCCCGATGTGCCCCCCGACCACAAACCGTGCGCCAGCCCGGCGACAGCCAGCACAACCAGACACCCCGCGGTCAGTCGAAATGGGGAAGCGTTCACGCCCGGGAACCATGCGACAGAAGTCCTGGGAAACAAACCGTTGCCCCGTTGTTCGCGGGGTCGAGACAGTTCCTGTTCTTCGGCCTCAACCGGTCCCCAAATCCATTCCGCTTCGAATTTCGGATCTTCCCCAATTCCCCATCTTTTCCTGTCTGCTTCCTCACGCGCATTGATTGGGGTTGCCCGTCAGCGATTGCTAAGATGGGAGATCTGGGTTTCTTCCCGATTCCCGCCAACCTGCCTGCCGTCAGCCCTCCCGGGCCGATGTCTTCTCCCTCCGATTTCCGCACTGATGCCAACCCCTGTCCGTCTTCTTGCCGGATTGGTCTGTCTGCTGGGACTGACCGGTTTTGTCATGGCCGCCGACCATCTCCGCGAGCTGCAACTGCAGTCGGCCTCGCAGGGGAAGCCGATTGCCGCCCACTGGGGGCCCGACCACGGCAAGTACATTTCCTGGAGTTCGCATTCTCTGCGGTTGATTCCGGTCTACACCTTTGGCACAAGGGGACAGGGGCCGGGAATTGATCTCGACGGCTATCAGGGAGCCAACAGCCTCTACCGCGACACAGCGGCAGTAATCCAGTTGTATGGACGACTCCCTTCCAACACGGTGGATCCCCAGGCCGAGTGTCTCGACAACACGCAGTTGGCGGCGATCCAGCGGGCTGCCCTGCGGGCCGGAAAGAAACATGTCTTCCTGGTGATCTACGACGGCTGCGACTGGCACACCACGCGCGCGGCCGCGATCTACAACAGTGGACGGGTCGGCTATTCCGAGGGGCGCGGCACCGGTCTGCATCTGCTCGACTACACCGCCCAGGAGACCACCCAATTCGGTTGGATGATCACGGCGCCGCACAATGACGGATCCCGCATCGACGTCAACCTGCAGCAGGTGATCAATCCCGGAGGGACTCGACCCGGGGGATACAACTCCGCGATTGCCGGACGTTATCCCTGGAGTGTGCCGACCGATCCGTACTACATCGTCGGCAAGACCGCCTCCAACCAACCCGGAGAGCATCCCTATCCCGATTCCGCCATGACGGCCACGTCGATGACCAGCGGCGTCAAGAGCTACAACGAGTCGATCAATGTCGATCCCCGCGGCCGCCAGGTCTCCACCGTAGCCCACGAGGCGCAGGCTCTGGGGTTCTCAATTGGAGTGGTGACCAGCGTTCCATTCAGCCATGCCACGCCCGCCTGCACCTACGCCCACAACGTGACCCGGGATGACTACCAGGACATTTCGCGCGACCTCGTCGGGCGAACCTCGGTGGCGCATCCCCGCGATCCTCTCCCCGGGGTCGATGTCCTGCTGGGTGGGGGTTGGGGAGACCGGTCAAAAGACAACGAGCGGGAGAAGCACCGCAAGTCGCAAGGAGAAAACTTCGAGCCAGGAAATCTCTGGATCGCCGACTCCGACCTGCATGCCTCGGCCCTGGAAAACGGGGGACGCTATGTGGTGGTCCAACGGACGCCCGGCCAGGAAGGAAATGCGGTGTTGACCGCCGCCACCCGCCGTGCCGTGGCAGGTGGACATCGCCTGCTCGGACTGTTTGGCGTTGGAAACTACAGTGGACACCTCGCCTACCGTACTGCCGATGGGAAGTACGACCCGGTCCGGGGGAAGAGTGAACGGGGCGAGACATATCAGACCGCCGACATCACAGAAAACCCGACTCTCCCGCAGCTGACCTCGGCGGCGCTCGAAGTGCTGTCGCGCAATCCGCAGGGGTTCTGGATGCTGGTCGAAGCGGGGGATGTCGACTGGGCCAATCACGACAACAACCTCGACAACTCGATTGGGGCCGTGCTGAGTGGCGATGAGGCGGTCCGCACCATCACCGACTGGGTCGAACGCCACAGCAGTTGGCAGGAGTCGCTGATGATCGTCACCGCCGATCACGGGCATTTTCTGGTCCTCGATCAGCCCGAGTTGTTGATCCGGCGGGAATGAATCCCCGGGACGGAAGTCAGCGTGATTTGCCACCCGGCTCCACGAGAGTCCCGGGCAGAGTTCCCTTGTCCCGCACCTTGCGGGGATCGGCGGCCGCCTTCCCCTGGGGGTCGGACTGTTGCTGCAGCCAGACCACCAGGTCGGCCAGGTCGGTCGCAGACAGGTCCTTCTCCAGTCCCTCTGGCATCAGGGACTTCCCGGTGCAGGCGATCTCTTCAATGTCCCCCCGCAAGATCGTCTCGGTGACATCCTTCTCGCGCCGCAGCGTGATGCTGGTGGCGGTTTGGGCCGAGATCAGCCCACTGTGGGTCCGTCCCGACCGATCGAGCACGACGTACCCCAGGTAGTTGGGCTGCACCGTATGGTTGGGGTCGAAGATATGCTGCACGAGGGCACTGGCGTCGCGGGAGGCGGACGAGGCCAGGTTCGGGCCGAGATTGACCCCCCGCCCCGCCACCTGGTGACAACCGGCACACAACCGCTCGAAGACCTTCACTCCCCGCTCAGAATTCCCCTGCAGGTTGCCCAGGGCCTGACGATACTGACTGACCACCTCGCCCCGCGCGGTGGCTGTGGTGGCTCCCAGCACCGCAGTCGCCCGCTGGCGAATCTCTGCAGACTTGTGTTCCAGCAGCAACTGTCGCCGGGCCGCATCGAGACTGGCGAGTGAAATCTCCCCCGCCTCAGCCGCCTGCAGCAGGGCCGTCGTCCGATCTTCACGGGCCAGCAACTGAGTCAGCAGTTCTCCCTGCACCTCGGGAGTGGTGGCGGCATATTGAGTGAGGAAGAGCTGGGTGATGTCCGGCTCATCACGGCGGGCCAGGGTGCGGATCGCCGCCAGTTGCAGTCCGACCGGTTGCCGGAACGAGACCAGGGGTTCGAGGACCGCCCGCGGCCGGTCACCCGCCAGGGTGGCCAGAAATCCAATCGCCGAAGTACGGACTCCTTCGGCGGCCTGCTCATCACCGGCCGTCACCAGAGCCCGTTCCAGCTCCTGTTCCACCAGATCGCGCGCCTGCCGGTTGCGCAGTGAATCGAGCCGCCACACCTCGTTCGCACGCCGCAGTCCGGTGGCGACCGATTGAACCAGGGAGGAAGCGGCGTTCGCATCGTCCCCCCCCAAGGCGGCAATGGCCGTCAGTGTGGCGTCGACCTCGGCCGCATCATGGCGAATCCCCACGATCTGGGCCAATTGATCGAGCCAGGCCCGCCCGGCGTCACTGCGCGACCACTCCCGGTCCGCCAGCAGGGCCTGCAGCATCCGCCCCGGAGCGCGGCCGACCGAACTGAGAATCGCCGTCCGCATCCAGGAATCGGCCGACCCGGTTCGGGCCAGTTTCGCCAGCAGTTCGGCCGCCCGCGGATCCCGCGATTCGCCCAGTGTAAACGCCAGTTGAAACCGCACCCGCGCGTCTTCGTCGTTCCCCATCGAGAGCACGAGGTCGCGCAGGGAGCCTGTCGAATCCAGCAGCGGTTCCACCAGCCGCAATGCCGTTTCCCGGACCCGCGGATGACCATCCCGCAGAGCCGCTTGCAGGGGCTTTTCCCGCAAGGCATCCAGCCCCTGCAACGCCCACAACGCGGCCACCCGAGTGGCGGCCGATTCGCTCCGCTCGGCCAACCGCTCCAGACCGGGCACCACCTGCCGGTCCTGTCGCTCGAAGATCAGCCGCGCGGCCGTATCCCGCGCCCAGCCATCGGGGCTTTCCAGGGCCCGCACCAGGTCGTCCCCCGGCGCCTGCTCCAGCCGCGGCGCACCGCGAGGGACAAATCCCTGCGGAGCCATGCGGTAAATCCGTCCGTTGTTGCGGCCACTGGTGAAATCGAGATGCTCGGCCACATCCAGCGGCACGTGAATCGACTCCAGCACCTCCCGACTCATGTCGAGACAGTAGAGCGTTCCATCGGGTGCATTGACAAAATTGACCGGACGGAACCAGATGTCGGTGGACCGCACAAACTCGGTTTTCGGTTCCACCCGTTCCGAATCAAAGGTGACGCCCGCGGGAATCAGGCGGCGATGATGCACGAGGTTGTTCTGGCCATCTCCCACAAACAGCGTCCCGTAGTACCCGGCGGGATAGGCCGAGCCGCGGTAGACCGTCACCCCGGCGGCCGCATCCACCACATGGTGACTGGCTCCCGGGGCCGCGGCAGACCGTTCTCCCGTGGTCACCCGCCGGGCGCTCCGGATCTGCCGCCAGCGTTCGACCGGGCTCGTCCGGAAAATCGGTACTGGGCCGGGGGCCAGATTCTTGATGGCCGACGGAACGGGCAGATACGGGTTGCGCGCCAGATAGTGCTGCGGCAGCACAATCTGCAACAGGGGCTGAGACTCGCTGCAGGTGAACCGGTTGCCGAAGTCGTCGAAGGTGTTTCCGAACTGCACGGTGCCCGAGATGCTCTCGAAGGTCTCCGTCACGGGATCAAACCGGAAATCCCGCCCGGCCAGATCCACGGTCGGCTGATCGGGACGGTCGACGTGCCGGATCACCCCCGCGTTGTTGGCCGTCGAGCCATAGATCCAATGGTCGGGACCCCACGTCAGGTTGTTCAGCATGCCCTGCTGGTTGCCCGTGCCGAAGCCGGTGAAGACCCGGCGTCGTTCGTCGGCCACCCCATCACCATTCGTATCCCGGCAGTACCAGATGTCCGGAGGGGCGGCGATGAATACACCCTGTTTGTACGGAGCGACGCCCCCCGCCCACAGCAGCTTGTCGGCGAACACCGTCGAGGTCTCGTAGTGCCCATCGCGATCCAGATCCCGCAGCAGCCGTACACTGCCAATCGGGTCGACCCCTGCGGCCGGTCGGAAGGGGTAATCGCGCATCTCGCAGACGTAGAGATTCCCCTCGGCATCGAAGGTCGCGGCGATGGGGTCATGCACATCGGGCTCGGCCGACACCAACTGCATCTCAAAACCGGGCAACATCTCGAAGGTCTTCAGCGCCTCGCGGGGAGGCTTGGCCGGAACCGGCTGCAGGTAGGCCTGCAACTGCTCGGGGGTGGGAAAGGCCTCGGCTGCGTCCGACTCCAGTCCCGCCTGCTCGCGGGGGGCGAAGACGGCGGCATTGTCGGCGGCCGGGTTGGCGCTGGTGGCCAGTCCTCCCCCGGAACGAATCTTCAACAATTGATCGCGGGCCGCCTGGAAATAATCGAGCACGCGGGCCTTCTCGTTGAAGGTGCGCTCACGATGCCTGGCGATTTGTCCGTCGAGCCGTTCCACCCAGGCATCCAGCGACGGTTGCTGATAGACCCGGCGCCCCGCGACGTCCACATAGACCGGGTTGGTATGCGCCTCGGCATCTGGCTGCCCGCCGGGTGTGGTCGACCAGGCCCGGACGGCAATCCAGGTCGCCTCCGTCACGGGCACCTCCCGCTCCACGCTCTGCCACACCTCACCGGCGGGCGGGTTCCCCACCGGGATCGATTCGTGCACCCGGCCCCCCACAATGAGGTCGAGGCGCTGCACCGGAGTCACTTCACTCGCCCAGTCGATTTTGATCTTCAGAGGACTGGTCTCGGTGTCGCTCCGTTCGAGCGTCGCCCCCGGTCCCGCCCCGTTCACCGACAACAGCACCAGCGGGCCGGAGGTCATGAAGCTCTGCCCCGCCGACATCCCCCGCAGCCATGCGTCGAACGTCGGCTCACCCGGGTGAAAGACGTAGGTCCGGCAATCTCCCAGCCAGCGGCAGGCGGGCCAGTCACTCGCCCCGACGCACGGAATCCGATAGCCCGTATTGAGCATGTGGTACCAGTCGGCCAAGCCGACCTCACGGTAGATGCCAAACTGCAACAGTTCGATGGCATTCAGCGCTCCCAGGGCCACATCGGCGTACACCTCCTGCCGGTAACCGCCGTGCGCGTACACCGCAGCCCCCCCCTGGTCCATGGTCTCACGGGCCACCACGCCGTAGACGGGCCAGTTGTCGGCGTTCAGATCCTGGCCCGGAAAAACCAGTTCCTCCCGGCCGAACAACAGGATGTGCCCATAGGTGGTGTTCCGATACTCCTGGCCCGACTGGATGTGATATCCACGGCGTTCCCGATGCGATTTCCGTCCCAGACCGCGCTGCTGGGGGGCGGCGAGTTTTTCCATGAAGCCCGAGTAGGGTCCCGCCGGTTCGTTGTAGCCCAGAATGCTGCCGTAGCGGATGTCCTCGGCTTCCAGCAGGTCAAGCACCACTTCGTCATCGCGGGCGGAACCGCGCACAATGTGCAGGTGCGGATCTCCCGAATGCCAGCCCCGCCCGGCCATCGCGGCGGTCCGCTCGAGTTTCACCTCCACCGCCGCCGTCGCCTGCGACGCCACGTCGAGTTCCACCTGCTGCGGCCGGTATTCGTATCCCTTCCAGATCTCGACCCGCACCTTCCCGGGAGGAACCGCCACGGTGGTTTGTCCCCAGGCGTAGAAGAACCGGCCGAGGTAGCGCCAGGGGGCTTTGTCTTTGCGGTTCCCCCAGGCCCCCTTCTCGGGCCAGTCGCCCGTCAGGGCATAGTCCGAAAGGTAGTTGCGGGGGGGTTGGTAATAGTTGCCGTCGGCCCCCACTACGTTGATCCGGCAAAACGTCGGCTCCCCCGTCCCCGCGTCCCGCACGGTGATCCGCACGCGTCCCAGGTCATCCCCGGCGTAAAGAACCGGTTTCCCCACCTGCTGGCTTCCGTGGGGGGTGAAGAAGAACCCCTCCCCTTCGCCGACAGGCTGTTCCTGTGCTGTCAGGGGTTGGGCCGCGAGACTCAAAGCACCGACCACCAGCAGCGTGCCCCTCAGCAGCCACAGAAGTGCCGTCCGGCGTGGTCTGGCTGACCGGCAGGCTGGACCGGAGGCGTTGTTCGACTCGTTCGTTGGGAGGCCTCGTGCCGTCATGGGAAAGTCGCCAGGGCAGGGGATTGAGTCTGCAGTCCAACAAGACCAATTGTTCATATCAGAACCGTGGCAGGGGGGAAACCAAAACCGCGCGACCGGTTTTTGGCGTCGCGTCGCCGGTTGTTGTGCGCTCGCTGGGGCGTTCGGGCCCCGGCGTCTTGCATCCTGTGGAGGGTTGTCAGGGGAGGGTTGTCAGGTGCCGCGGGCCCGTTCGATACTCACTCCCGCAACGCCCACTGGTGTGTTCCGCCCGGGGGTGACCGCCGCCTCTCCACGAGAGCCACGTTGTCTCGTTCCACCGGAGATCGATTCCCGATGACCGCTTGTCCGCTTCCGCCGGGAGAACTCCCGGAACTGCCGGTCGGCACCCGCGTGGTGCGGCATCCCACCCGCTGGCAACCGAACGAGTTCGATTCGTGGGGCCGGGGTGAGGGGGTGGGGGTGGTGGTCGAACCTCCGTTTCCCCTGGACCCCGGCGAAGTCGATGTGCGGTGGCCCGCCGGGCGATGCTTCGAATTGCGGTCGGGCCTGCACGGCCTCGACTCCCTTCCCCCAGCCAGTCAGAATTCCCCCTGAAGAACGTTTCCTCTCGACCGATCCTGCAGCGAAAGCGTCCTGATGATGAGATTGCTGGGAAAGACAGCGTTGGTGACGGGGGCCGCCCGGGGAATTGGCCAGGGGTGCGCCCTGGAACTCGCCCGTGCCGGGGCCGAGGTGGTCATCAATGACCGCGAAGACAACGCCTCCGCCCAGGCGACCCTCGCCGAGTTGCGGGGGCTGGGGCAGCGGGCCGAATTCGTTCCCGGAGACATCTTCGACCGGGCGTCATGCGAACGGGTGGCGAATGAGGCGATCGCCCGACTCGGCTGGCTCGACATCCTGGTCTCCAATCCCGCCTTCTCCCGACGGGGGGAATTCCTCAACTACGCCCCCGACCTGTTTGAACAGACCCTGCGCGGAACGCTGACGGCCGGTTTCCACATGAGCCAATTCGTCGCCCGGCACATGGTTGAACGGGGGGGCGGAGGCAAGATCGTCTTCATCTCCAGCCTGCATGCCCGGGTCCCGTTCGCCAACAGCGTGGCCTATAACGCCGCCAAGCGGGGAGTCATCGCCATGGCGGAGACCATCGCGGCCGAACTGCTGCCGCACCGGATCAATGTGAACACCATTGAACCCGGCTGGATTGATACACCGGGGGAACGGGCCACGTTTGGCGATGCGGCGGTCAACGGCGGGGGGGCCGCGCTTCCCTGGGGACGTCTGGGAACCATTCACGACATCGGCAAGGCGGCGGTGTTTCTCTGCTCGGCCGACGCCGATTACATCACCGGGACGTCGCTGCTGGTCGATGGCGGACTCTGGCTGAAGGCCGCCATGCCCGTCGCCAGCCCACCCCCTCCCGGCGCGACGACCTGAACGGTCCCCCTTCCGGCATCCCCCGCCCACCCCATTCGCTCCCGCGGCCGAACCGGTGACCGCGGGGTCTCCCTGGCCGGGCGGCGTTATTCAGCCCGGGCCCGCTGCGCGGTTGCGACACGGTCCCGGAACGACTGCACCAGAATCCACGACGGTTCTCCGGCACACAAGAACCGCCAGCCGTCGCGCACCATGCCCGCCACATCGCCGCCAATCAGCCAGCCCGGCTTGCCCGCCGCCTCGGCCGACCCCTTCACCTGCAGGCACGCCTCGCGCAGCCGCGGGTGATCCATCTGCCCGCAAACCCCCAGTTCGGCCGAGAGATCGTACGGGCCCAGGGCCAGCGCCGTGGTCAGAGGATGCCGGGCGATGGCGTCCCGGCGTTCGAGCCCCACCCGGGTCTCGATCTGGGGCAGCACGAGAAACTCGTCTTCCCATTCCCGCTGCCACGTCGGACCGAGATAGTTCGACACCCAGCGATTTCCCATCCCCCCGGGGCGCCGTCGGCCGCGGGGCGGGGTGTAGATCGCCTCCCGTACCACATCGAGTTCCTCGGGCGATTCGACACTGGCCAGCAGGAACCCCACGGCCCCCAGATCGGCCGCCAGCCGCAGAGTGGCGTAGTCATTGGACCGGGGGCGAATCAGCACCGGGAAGTTCAGTCGTCGGCCGGTGGCACACACCTCGGCCACCTTCTCGGTATCGGCGGCGCCGTGTTCCATGCAGACAATCAGGTAGTCGAGGCCGCCGCGCTGGCAAAGCTCCACGAGGTCGGTCCAGACCTGGTCGATCGCCAGCACTCCCAGCACCACCTCTCCCCGGGCGAGTTTCGACTTCAGAGTTCGGGTCACCTGCATGACAAATCGGGCATCCAGTGAAAAAAGGAAACAGCGACAGATTCCAAACCGTGGCGAACCGGCGGGAGGGGCCGGTCACCTGGCCCTGGCGGGCGCCTTCAGTTGCTTGTCGAAGTAGGCGAAGAGGGCGGCGTCGGCCTGCTGCGCGTCGTCTCCCTTGAAGCCATGCCCGGCTCCCGGCAAGGTCAGCAGTTCCGCGGGGACCTCGGCCGCCTTTAACCGGTCAATCAGCCAGACCGCCTGTTCGTGGGCCACATACTTGTCTTCGGTGCCATGGATGCACAGGGTGGGGGCCGCCTCCGGGGTCACCCAGTACAGAGGGCTGGCGAGAATGTGCCGACGTCGTTCCTGCTCGACATTGCCTCCCAGGAACAGCGGCAGCACCTCGGCTGCGTCGACGCTCTTGCCGTACGACTGGGTGAAGTCGCTGGGGCCGTAAACATTCACCACACAGGCGACCGCGCTCGACTGCCCGGGATGGCCCCCCTCACCCTCGAACTGCCGCACGCCGGCGGTCACTCCCAGAAACTGGGCCAGATGCCCTCCTGCCGAGCCGCCGGTCACCCCAATGCGCTGGGGATCGACGTGATACGTCCCGGCGTTCGCCCGCAGCCAGCGGACGGCCGCCTTGACGTCGTGGACCGCCGCGGGGAACTGGTACTTGGGAGCCAGCCGGTAGCTGACGGTGAGGGCGACGTAGCCCCGTTCCGCCAGCCGCAGACAAAGGGCGTTGTACCCATCGCGGTGCCCGGCCCGGAAGCCGCCGCCGTGGATGCAGATCACCGCGGGGAAGGGGCCTTCGCCCGACCTGGGCCGGGCGAGGTTCAACTGCAGGTGCTGGCCGTCGGGATTCGAATATTCGATTCCTGGTTCCCAGACGACGGTCTCCGGAATGACCAGCGTCTTGGCATCCTGGGCCTCCGCGGGGGTGGGCCCCCCCAGCATCGCCACGAATCCGCAGGCCACAAACAGCAGTGGAGAAACAGAGCGCATCAATGAAGTTCCCCGGGAAGTCAGGTGCGACAGGAGAAAGCCCCAGGCCCATGCCGATGCCGACGCGGGCCTGCTGCGTGAGTGTGGAGAGTTCCTCCCCGGTTGGGAAGCGAAGCCCGGCCCAGGCCGTTCGGAGGAGTGCGACAGGGGAGGGAAAGTCACGGACAAAGTGCCGGGAGCCGGTCAGGCCGGCTGAAATGGAGCGTGCAGCGCGGCCGGGGCCCCCATCATTCCCGGACGAGAGAACGCCCGTTGTGAACTCGACAAGCCCCCCAGGACCTGACAGAATGCTGAACTTGGTGGTGTTCCCCTGTCTGCTTGTCGAGTTTTGTGGAGAGACCGGCTGTGTCTGATTCCCATCCTGCCCCGTCGCATTCCTCGGGTGAGCCCGTTGTCGGGCAGGTGGTTTCGACCCCCGAGTTCGACGCGCGTGAGATTGAACAGTTCGGCGAGAAAGATGGCCAGGCGATCCGTGTGATCGGCAAGATGCTGGTCTTGTTTTTCTTCTATTCGCTGGTGGTGATGCTGTTCGTGGGGTATTGGACCCGCAAGACCGCCAATGCACCGGCGCACGCCGGGGCCCACCATGGTGAGCACGCCGCCGAAGACGACGACGAATAGTCGGTTTTCGCGTGATGCTCGCGACCGCGGCCACCCTCGTCTCCTGGGGGGGCTGCCTGGTTCTGGGGTGGGTTGGCTGGCTGCTGTTTCGGCTCCGTTCCGACCGCGCCTGGGTCTGGTGGCCGACCGTCTGTTGGATGTGCTGGAAGCAGAGATCCATGCCGTTTGCTCCCGGGGGGATTGTATTTGCCGGCAGTTCGAGCATCCGTTATTGGGAAACGCTCGCGGCTGACATGGCCCCTCTGCGGGTTCTGGGGCAGGGGTTTGGCGGGTCGAAACTGTCGCAACTGGTGAAGTGGACCGACCGGCTGATCATCGCGCATCAGCCCCGCGGCGTTGTGGTTTATTCGGGAGAGAACGATCTGGCGGGTTTGTTGGGCAGCCGTCGGAAGAGCGCCGCAGATCTGGTCCCCCTGTTTGCGCAGGTTTGCACGCAGGTGCACACCGTGCTCCCCGCCACCCGCATTTACTGGGTGTCGATCAAGAAACCCCCCGCCCGGCGGGAGGTTTGGTCCGAGATTGAGCGGGCGAATGAATTGCTCGCGGAGTTCTGCGCCGGCGATCCTCGGTTGGGGGTCATCGATGTGCTGACCCCGATGTGCGATCCCCAGGGGGTGCCGCGGGAGGAGTTGTATCGGGCGGATGGGATTCATCTGAATGAATCGGGCTATGCGGTCTGGGCCCGCATCATCCGGCCGCGGCTGATGGCCGAGTCTCCCGAGCCCTGACAGCCCGCCGATTCCGGACGCGCGGGAAACAACCTGGAAAGTCGCGAACCGGCCGCGCAGGAACTCAACCGCGGGCCAACGCCTCCGTGTCCCGGTTCCCCGGGACCCGCTGATCCCACGTTCGTACCCGGCGCAAAAAAACACCGGCCTGCTGACGGGTCGCAGGCCGGTGTTTGGCTTCCTCTGGTGTGGGGCTCACGGTCGCTGGGGCCGGGAGCTCTCCCGAAAGTCGGTGTCCCTGGGGACACCGACCTTCTGAGGACTCACTCGTTACAGGGTCACATTCACGAAGATGTCGGCCGTGGTGGTGCCGCCATCGCCATCTCGCATCGTCAGGGTGATCTTCCGCTGCAGCAGGCTGGTGCTGGTCGTCTTGAAGATCAGCCGCTTCAGGACTGCCGAGACGTTCGTCGAGTTGGCGTTGATGTTGAAGTTCAGCGAGAACGCCGTGGTTCCCGTTCCACCCGAGTAGTTCGCGAACTCGATGCCGTTGAAGAACACCTTCCTGGTGGAGGTGTTGATGAACAGGCCCGAGGTCGGGCTGTCGCTTCCCAGGGTCTGCAGCGAAATCGAATCGCCAGTCTGCAGGTTCAGGCTGATGGCCGCCGTCAGACTGCCCCCCTGGAAGTCCAGCGAGTCGACGTCGGCAACGGTGCCGTTCGCCGCCAGCAGAACCCCCGTGGAGTTCACGGTGAAGGTCACATCCGCCAATCCCGAGAAGGTCGCGGCGTCGTTGACGCTGACCACCGAGATTGTCTTCGTCCGCACAGAGCTGCCGGTCGAAACGTCCGATACAGGACCATCCAGCAGGGTGAAGGTCAGGGTGCGGACGGCGGTCGAGGGGTTCGCGGTGTTGACGTTGGTGAAGTACAGGGCCCGATACAGAGCCTGTGCCGCGGCCACCGTCGCCACATTTCCAGACCGGAAGGTAACGACCAGCGGGTCGGTTCCCACGCCTCCCGTAAAGTCGGCGAACGCCGTCCCGTTGAACAAGACCGCCGAACCATCGAGGGTAATCGTGGCCGTCGTCGAGATTCCCAGCCGGTCGTCGGCGTGACCATTGACGGTCAGCGCGGCGGTCAGCGAGCCTCCCGGGAACGAGGTGTTGTCGGCATCGGTGATGCTTCCCGCACTGTCGGCCAGGATGAACGCGGCATCCTCGCGGAAGGAGGCCGAGGTGGACCCCAACCGGATGACGGGCGGATCGTTGAGCGGGGTCACACCGACCGACCGGACGCCGATCGGGCTCCAGACCTTGGAATCACTCATGTCGAACGAGATCCACCGCTGGAGGGCGGTCGGGTTGTCCCCCGTATTCGAGTAGCCGATCGCCCGTCCGAGGGCAATGACCGCATCAGCTCCCACCAGCGTGGTGTTGGTGAGGCTGTTGAAGGTGATGGTCAGGGCGTTGGTACCCGTTCCACCGCTGAAGGTTCCGATCTGGGTTCCCTTGTACAACACCGCGTTCCCACTCACGGTGATGTCGCCGCCGGCGACAATCTGCAGCCGGTCGGAAGTGGTCCCCTGGTAAACCCGGACCCGCAACGAGCCGCCGTTGAACGAGCTGTTCACCGAGTTCAGGTCTGCGTCGCTGATCGAGAACCCGCTGTCCACAATCACCACCGAGCCATTCTCGGTGTACTGTGCCCAAGGGAGCTCCCCTTCGGTGGAGGTGATCACGCTGGGAGCACTGTTGACCGCGACGATCGACACCCGAGTGGTGATCGTCGACGAGCCGAAGGTCGCGTCATCCTCCACGGTCCAGGTGACATTCCGCGACGCGGTCGAGGGATTCACGTTCGAGTTGGAGAGGACGACCGACCGCAACAGGCTGGTCAGGAACGCCTGCGTGCAGCCCGCCTGCAACTGGATCTGCAGCACCAGATTCGAATCGACCTGGCTGTTGCTCTGGATTGTGCCGATGGCGATGCTGCCGGCGAAGATATCGCTGCCGGAAACATTGATCTGGCCCGCCCCTGTTCCCTGGTTGAGGATTCCCAGCGTGTCCTGGGCGGTCGCATTCGCGAGCGAGACGGTCACCAACCGGCCGCCGAGGCTGCCGGTGGTGGTGACGTCGGGGTCCGCCACGGTGATGGTCGAACCGATGCGGATGGCCGCTCCCCCTTCGGTGTAACTGGCCGAAGTCATCGAGCCCGTTCCCAGCTGCACGGGGTCGTTCGAAGCCACGAAGACCACCTGGGTGTCGATGGCGGGGCTCAGGAACTCGCCGTCAAACACCGTGAACCGCACCTGGAACGGATCGGCCTGGCCGAATTGACGCAGGGTGAACAGCGTGACGTTGGACGCCACGGCCGACACCACCCCGGCGGTCGCCAGGTCGCTGGTGAACGACACAGTCAGTTGCTCGGGGCGGACGTTCACGGTGCCGATCACGTCGGAACCCCACAGCAGGTTGTTGCCGTCCAGTCCGATTTCGCCGGCAGCCGGGCTGGTTCCCACGTTGCGAATGCCGAGGGTCGCCAGTCCATTGGTGGTGTTGACGATCGAGACCGTCAGCCGCCCACCATTGAAATTCACATCATCCACATCACTGACGGTGGCCAGCCCCGTCAGCACGTTGACGGCGGGAGCGTCTTCGTTGTAGGTCTGGGTTCCGCCAGGCAGGGCGAGGTCCGGAGCGTCATTGACGCGGAGCACGTCGACCAGCACCGTCTTCTCGGCAGTCATGTCGCCGTCATCCACCACGATCTTGATCGACCGGGTGGTGGTGTTGTTGGGATTGTCGCTGGTCGAGCGGAAGCTGATCAGCCGCAGCAGACGGGAAGCCGTTCCCCCCGTCATGGTCAGCTGCACCTCCTCCCCCCCCGCGAGCACCTGGTAGGTGCCGATCGGGTTGCCGTTGCCATCGGAGATCGTGCCGTCGTTGAGGGCGACCGCTCCAAACACGCTTCCGGAGACCGACAGCAGGTCGCCATCCTCCGGATTCTGGAGAGTTGCGGTCACCACATACCCGGCCCAGTCGGCGGGGAGGTCGGGATCGCTCAGCCAGAGCGTTCCGTCGACCGGCGTCGCGGGCTGGTTCTCAACGTAATTGAACGGAGTGTTCTGGTTGGAATTGATCACCGGAGCGTCGGGCTGGGCCACCACGGTCAACGGCGAGTAGTAGGTGTCATTCCGCATCCCCTCGGTGTCATACACCTTCAGGGCGATGTTGACCTGGCGGTCGAAGTTCGGGCCCCCCGTGGGGTTTTCAAACTTCACATTCCGCAGGAACTTCTGCACCAGGGGGAGGGTCGCGTCGGCGGTCAGAGGCAGATCCAGAACCGGGGTTCCGAAGGTGTACCCCTTGCCGGTGGTGATCCCCAGCAGGACCGGATTGTCCCCGTTGGCGTCATCCCGCACCCAGATCTCATCCTGCTCACCCACGCGGACGCGGTAGGCCGGATCGGCGGGATTCTCGGACATGATCAACCGGTCACCCGAGGCCCAATTCTCGATCTGCACCCAGACGCGGCCGTTGTTGACCGGCGTCTGCACCGCATCTTCATCGAACAGGAGGATGTCGGGATCGAACGCCCCGGCTCCGCTGTCTTCAGTCCACGAGCGGGGGATGTAGGTCGGATCGGTCTTGGCCGGCGAGGTGATGATGAAGGGATCATTCGCCTCGGTGATCGTGACCAGATAGGGGATGTACACGCCGGTGACGTCCGCGTCGGAGGTCACCTTGATGTTCAATATGTAAACGCCGTTGGCGTCGGCATCCGACTTCTGTTCGAAATTCTGGGCCGTATTCAGCAGGAGTTGGCCATCGGCGTTGACCGAGAACACCCCCAGCCCCGAGTCATCCCCCGCGACGGTGAAGATTGCGAAGGTGTAGGGGCCGGCAAATGCCAGGCTGGCCGTGTCGACGGTGGCCACGACCCCCGTCTCCCGTTCCGGGAAATTCACCGCCACAGGAGTCTGGGGAACGGGGCCTTCGGGAATGTCATTGACCGAGATCCCCAGAATGTGATCGTAGGTCAGGCCCGCAAAGTCGGTGACCCGGATCTTGATGAGGTACGAATCCTTCGTCTCATGATTGAAGTTGGCCTTGGTCTGCAGCTTGTTGCCGTCGACAATTTCAAATTGGTCATTGTCGGGGAAGCTGGTCGCAGGGTTGCCGGTATCGGTTTCGATCAACGCGTAGGTGTGGGAATCACCCGCGTCGGGATCGACGGGGGACAAGAGTCCTACGAGGGTCCCCGCGGGAAGGTTTTCATCGACACTACCGGTGGACGCTCCACCAATCAGGATGTCGGAGGGGGATTCGTTGACGTTCAGCACGGTGACCACGAACGTCTTGGTCGACGAAGACGCTGTGCCTCCCACGTCGGTCGCCTGAACGGTCACTTCGTACTGGTTCGGATTCAGGGGGTTGATGGTTCCCTTCGGATCTTCAAAGTTGGGCGGAGCCTTGAAGATCAGGTTGGCGTTGTCGCCAATCTCGAAGTAGGCACCGTCAGCTCCCCCCACCACACTCAGAACGTAGGCCCCGGCGGGGGGAGTCCCGCCGAAGTCGAGATCGTTCAGGGTGATGTTCGTCACCATGACGTTGTCGTTTTCGTCGTAGTTGTAGTTGGTGGTGGTGTTCGTGATGACCGGCGCGTTGTCGGGGACGTTTTCAACCGTCACCCGGATGTTCACCAGGTCGTCGGCGTTGTTGCCGTTCAGGTCATAGGCCCGAGCCTGCAACGAGTACGCGATCTTGCGGTTGCTGTCTTCGTAGTCGACCCCTTCGTCGGCGATCCAGGAAAGCACCCCCGTAACAGGGTCGATGCTGAACAGGTCCGAGTCCTGGCCGTTCTGCAGCGCGAACCGAATGGTCGACCCGCCGCTGAAGTCTCCATCCTTCGCCCGGACGGTGTAGACCGTCTTGACGTTTTCATTCACGCTGATGGGGGCGTTTTGCCCGTTCGACTCGATGGGGTCATAGATGACGATGCCGAATTCGTTGATGTCGATCAGGTTCACCTGCAGCGCCAGATCGGTCGTGTTGAGCCCGTCATTCGCCCGCACGTTCACATAGAACACCGTCTGCGAAGGGACTCCAGCGACATCATCCGCATTCGGGGCGGTCTTGAAGGTCAGCACGCCGCCGGTGGACAGGTTGAACTTGTCCGCATCGGCTCCCCCCACGATCGTGAAGGTTCCGGTGAAGGCGTTCGCCACACCGTCGGCATCCGTGGCCGCCAGGGTGGTAACGCTCGTCTGCTCTTCGGCGGCGCCGACCGGGCTGACCGTCGTGAAGAGCGGGGAGTTGTCATTGAGATTGTTCACCGCCACCGAGAATTCCAGTTTGGTGGCGACGGCTCCCGCGCCGCCGTTCTTGTCGAGGGCGTCGATATGGACGTCATAGACGTTGTTGCCCCCCCCGTCGGCCGGCGCTTCGTAATCGGGGGCGTTGCCATCCTTGAGCCACAGTTCGATCGCCCCTGTGCCGGCGTTGGTCCGCAGTTCGAACTTGTCGAAATCAGTCCCGGCGTCCGGGCGAATCGAGTAGGTGATGGTCGAACCATCGGGATCGGCCGCCGACAGGGTGGCGACGAACTGCGAATTCTCATTCACAGACTGCGCAGCCGCGGTGGTCCACTCCGGGGCTTCGTCGACATCACTCACCTGAATGGTGAATGTCTGAACGGTCGTTGCCAGGCTCCCCTGATCGGTCGACTGCAGTTGCACCGAGTACGAGTTTTTGACTTCGTAATCGAGCGAATTCGTCGCTCGCAGCTTTTGCTGGCCATCAGCCGGATCGGTCCAGATGTTGAATCCCGAATCACCCCCCACGATGCTGTAGGTGAAGGTCTGGGGGGTTCCGGGCAGATCCGGATCATTGGTATTCAGCACACCGATGAAGTGGTTTGAACCGGCGTTCTCATTCAGCCAGGTGGGGTTGAGGGTGATGGTCGTGGGGGCTTCGTTGACGTTCGTGACCCCAATCGTGAAGGGCTGGGCGAACGACAAGGCTCCGTCCGAGCCGCGGATCGCAATGCTGAATGGTCCCTGGGTTTCGAAGTTGAAGACCTCCTTGGTCCGCAATTCCCAGTCACTGCCATTCAGCACGGCTTCAAAACGATTGCCGTCGGTTCCCTCGACGGTGAAGCTGAGGGTTGTGCCGGCGTCGGGGTCGGTCCCGGTGATCGTTCCCACGACCGTGCCAATGGCGGCGTTTTCAGCCACGGAGTTGTTGGAAAGGGAAACGGTGGTGGGGGCTTCGTTGACGTTGATGCCGTTGATGGTGTAGGCACCGGTGAAGCTGCCGCCAGCCGAGTCGGTCGTGCGCAGAGTGATCTTGTAGACCGACTTCGCCTCGAAGTTCATCGCGGCAGCCGAGCGTTGCAACTGATTGCCATTGGCGATCTGGAACAAGGCATTGTCGGCACTGTTGGCGGGGGTCACCGTATCCGCGACGAGGGCGTAGGTCCAGGTTTCGCCCAAGGTGCTGGTGCTGGTGTCGGTGGTGGTGAGGGTTCCGACCAGGGTTCCCTGGGCGGTGTTTTCTTCGATGCCAGGCAGCCCACTGACCGTCGTTTGGGGGGTGATGGTCAGCCCGGTGGGGGCGGCATTGCCGGCAACGTTGACCGATTGAGTGATGGTGGCCGAGGTTCCGTTGGCATCGTTGTTCAGGAGCTGCACGGTGCGTGAACCGGCCGCGCCCGCAGAAGTTCCAAATGTGACGAGTCGCAGCACGGCGGTCTGCAGGTGATCGCGGGCGAGTTTGAAATCGGCATTGGTCGTGCCCGCGACTCCCTTGTCGGATTTCCAGTCGACAATCGCGGCCGAGGAATTCTGCCAGTTGTTGGCGTAGGTGATGGTCAGAGTCACCGTGGCCAAGCCCACGTTGGTGATGGCGTAGTTGGCGAGGTTACTGGTTCGCGTGGTCCCCGAAGCGGAAGACGTATAGCCGATCGTCCCGCTGGTGCTGTCGGTGACAGACACCGTCAGCGCGGTTGTGTAAGACGTGCCGGGGTTCGTGGAAATGTGCTGGCTGGAAACTCCATTGGGATCGATTCCCAGCGTGTCCCCGGCGACGCCCCCCGCGGTCAGGGTCGCGATCACAGTTCCACCAGTGCCGGGGGCGGGGGAGGTCTTGAACTGGTCCTGGCCGCCGTTGGCGCTATTGGCTCCATAATAACCCCCTGTGGTGGTGGTGATGGTACCCACACCGTTGGAGGAACCCGCAAACGAGGGGGTTGTAGCGAGGGAGATGCGCTCGGACGGATTCAGGGCGGTGTACTGTTTGTTTTGCGTCGAGTTGGCGGCGGAAACTGACAGCAGCGCCCTGCCTTCCAGCACCTCGGCGGCGGCCACGCGGGTCAACCGGCGTTGCCGCTTGACGCTTCGCAGGCGACTGGTGGAAGCCCGCGTGAACAAAGACCGAACACATTGCCGCCAGAAGTTGCGGGATTGAGTCAACATCGAGAAGTTCCCTCGCAGAAAAGACGGTTGGCCATGGTGGTCGGGCTGAACAGCCACAACCCGCCCCGCCACATCCAGAAACAGAACCGAATCAAAACACGAACAAAAACGACAGCACCGCTTGCGATTTGAGACCCAGCAGGAGCAGCCACATCAAGGAGCGTTTCACCAAAGTCACATTCGCTCCCGCTGGACACGTTCAGGAGGGCATCACACGGTCTCGATGCGACTCCCGGGCAAGTCCGGATTCCCCCCTGAGGCTTCGTAGATCGGCAGCAAACCCCGCTCCCACTCCCTGACCCCCAACTTGCGACATGCGTTCCTGCGACAACGTCGTGGGAACGGACGGATGTGGAACATTCGAACAGTTAAGGGAGCACTCTGGAGTCTCGCTTCGACGTTATCAGGAACGATCTGGAAAACTCGTCCCCTCACACCGGCAATTTTTCGACTGGTTGTGATCCGCCGGGAACGCTTCGACAGCATGCCGGCGACAACAATCGCAGCCTTGTCCCCAAGGCACGAAGCGACAGCTCCTGGCCTGCGGGAAATCTTCCCATTCGACAATGACCCAACCACACATTCTCACCAGCCACACATTCTCACCGGGCACCATCCTTCACGGATTGCCCCGCCCGGATCAGATACGTGACCGTTGTGTTGAGGGATGCATCTCCAACGCCCCATCCCTCCGACACCTCGATCTCTGAACATCCTACAACATCTGCGCCGCTCGGTTGCGGTAGCAGTGCTGCTCGGCAGCGACTGTGGCGGCCCATAACGCCCCAGACGCAACGAAATCGACACCAGAACCAATCAGACCAGGGAGAGCAGTCCCAAACTGCCCACTCATCAATTGGCCAAGGTGGGAAAGTTCCGGAAAGTTCGGTGTGGCCCAACACACCTACGCTCCTCCAGACAATCTTACCAGCAACGATTGTAAAGGTGGGGGAACCCGAATCAAGCCCTGAAATGCTTAAAAAAGTGCAATTGGGAAATATTTTTATCGCGGCCGCAAGTCGAGGCCATATCAAGTGTTAAGGCAAGATGTCTGGAATCGGGCTGCCACGCAGTGATGGAATCCCAAAATTCTGGAAGAGCCAACAACCCCCGCCGGAAGACTTTGGCTTTGCTCCCCAGTCCGCGCAGTCGCCTCGCCCCGGCGGTCGTCTTTTGCTCCCCCGGAACGCGGTGACCGGCCCCTCTTGCCCCCGGAATTCCGCCGCTGACCACCGCGGGGTGGGGGGATTTCGGTTGGCGCTTTGGGCAGGCCGGGTTGACCTGGCAAGGGGGCCAGACTCCCCGTGTTCCCGGCAATGCGAGCCCGTCGGTCTCGACAGGGCAGACCCGTGCAATCCGCGGATCGTGGGTGTCCCTGTCGGGCGATGAAGGCGAGCCTCGAATCAAACGGGGCATTTGCTTCAGATGGTCGTTTGGGGCTTTCTGTGCTGCGTGTTTTCGCCGGAACTTCGCGCGCGACGCAGGCGCTGCTCTCCGCGGGAATGGACCCGTCACGGTTGCCCCTGACTTTGCAGCCAAGACCCCCCTCCACCTTGCAAATCGGGCCTTCCACGCGGGGTGGGGGACGCCCACGGCAGGGCACAGGGTGCGAGCTGGCGCCAGCGTGGCTGGAGGTGGTTGAGTTCCCCCTCGGCGGCTGGGCCGATTGGCTGTCCGATCCGGCAGGGGGGCACTGCCGCGTCCAGGCGGACTGGATCGCCTCCCGTCTCCGCCAGCCGCCGCGACGCGACCCCTGCGGTTCTTTTCGCCCCGGAATCGGGCGGCAGGGGGGAGACATTCACGATTTCGGTTGAAATTTCCCCAGGGCTCGGTTTGACTCGCTGACACCGGCCCCGCACACTCGGAGACCACGTCTCCGGATCCGGAGAGCTCGTGGGGGATCCATTCGCACCTTCATGACGCCTCGTCTTCCTCTCCCTCATTCGTCTTCGCATGCATTCCCAGGCCTACCGTCCCGAGATCGACGGGTTGCGCGCCATCGCCGTGGGAATGGTTGTGGTGTACCACCTCGGCTGGGGCTTCCCCGGCGGTTACGTCGGGGTCGATGTCTTCTTTGTGATCTCCGGGTTTCTGATCACCCAGATCCTGTCCCGGGAGCTGGCTCAGCAGACGTTCTTTCTCGCGGACTTCTGGGCCCGGCGGATTCGGCGGATTGGACCGGCGCTGCTGGTGATGGTGCTGGTCACCCTGCTCGCCGGCTATCGCTGGATGACACCCGACGAATTGGCCGGGCTGGGGCAATCGGCCAGCGCCCTGGCCACCCTGGTTTCCAATCTCTACTTCTGGGAAGAGACCGGGTATTTCGCGGCCCGCGCCGACACCAAGCCGCTGCTGCATACGTGGTCGCTGGCGGTCGAGGAGCAATTCTATCTGTTCTACCCCCTGGTGTTGTTGGGGTTGCGTTCGGCCACGCCGCGGCGGCGCTGGTGGGTTCTGGCCGGTGCGGCACTCGTCTCGCTGGCAGTCAGCCAGTACGGGGTGCTGGCCCATCCCCGGGGGGCGTTCTATCTGCTGCCGTCGCGGGCCTGGGAATTGATGGCGGGGGGGCTGCTGGCGCTGTGGGGTGACGCGCGTCTCCGTTCCCCCACTCCAGCCTCTCTGCTGTCGGTCGCCGGTCTGCTGGCGATTGTCGTCCCGGCTCTGACCTATTCTGTGGAGACTCCGTTTCCAGGACTGGCGGCGATGCCGCCGGTCTGTGGAGCGCTGCTGCTGATTCTGGCGACGTCGCACTCCCCCAACCTGCCGGTCACCCGACTGCTCTCTTCGCCCCCGCTGGTGGGGCTGGGACTGATTTCGTATTCCCTGTATCTCTGGCATTGGCCGGTGATTGTGTATTTGAATCTGCTGCCGGACCACTTCGGCCGCTGGCGGTCCGTAGCGGCGCTGGTGATCTCTCTGGTGCTGGCGGTTCTGTCGTGGAGGCTGGTGGAAACCCCCTTTCGCCGCAATTCTTCCTGGCTCACCGGGCCGCGGCTGTGGTGCGGTGCTCTGGCGGCCCATTTGCTGATCCTGGGGATTGGTCTCTTGGCCGATCACACGGGAGGTTGGGTCAATCGGTACAACGCCCAGGAAAAACTGTTGCTCGATGATCTGACCTGGCGTGGCGACGAATTCGGGATTGCGATCTCGGACCCCCTCGACCTCGCCGTCTTGCCCCCCAAAGGCCACCTGCCCCCTCCGGGGGAGCGACTCGATTGGCTTGCCTGGGGAGACAGTCATCTGCGGACCTTCGGTCCAATACTGGAGGAATTTGCCCGGCAGGAGCGGCAGACGCTCAAGATCATCGCCACCACCGGCACGCCCCCGCTGCCCGATGTCTGTCTGCCGCATCACCCCGGTTCCACACCGGCCGACATGCTGCGCCGGCAGGATGACGTCTTGACGCTGCTGGATCGCTGGCGGCCACGCAACCTGCTGCTGGCGGCCCGGTGGAGCGCTTACACCGACGGGTACAACGCCACGGAGCCGGCCGCCCCGCCCGACAAACTGCAGTTGACCGATGACCGGAAAACTCTGTCGCTGAACGATCCCTCGGAGGTGGTCCTGCGCCGCAGTCTGGTTCGTCTGCAACGCTTCTGCCAGGAACGGGACATCGCGCTCTGGGTGGTCAAGCAGGTTCCGGAAACCGCGGAAGGAGACCCCGCCCGGGAGATATTCACCTGGGCGATCGGGCGGAATTCCGCGCCATCCGACCAGCGGGTCACACTCGCCGATCATCAGCAACGCCAGGCCCGGGCCGAACTGGTCTTCCGCGACCCCCGGTTCGCGGGAGTCCAGTTCATCGACCTTTCCCCGGCGCTGCTGGACGAGCAGGGGCGGGTCCGGAATTACCAACAGGGACGGGCGTTGTACCGCGACAGCAATCATCTGACGCGCTGGGGCCTCGAGTTTTTGAAGCCGCGATTCCACGCGGCTCTTCGCCAGACCCCGACCGGGGCACGCCACCGCAGCGAGGCCAGATTCGAACGGCCCGACGTCGATGTCGTCCCGTCGCGGGAATCGTCGGCACCCGACAAGCCCTCTCCCCGCCAGCCCTGACACCACTGCGGCGGTGGTCGACCGGGGCGGAAACGCGAGATCGCGCCGCAATGCGCAACAACACAACGTCTGCCGGTGGACTCGGCGGACGTCTGTTTGCTCTCCGCAGGCCACCAGGGAGAACTCCACTGGGAGGGGAATGGGGGAAGCGATCGGAGGAAGGGGCCGGAGGAAGGGGCCGGAGGAAGGGAACCGGAGGAAGGGAATCGGGGCAAGGGAACCGGGGGGGGGCGCCCCTGAGGCGGGTGTGAGAGGTTCCGCAGGATTGCATCAATCGCGGTTTAAGCGACAATAGGAGCGCAGAGATTGGGTTCGGGCGGCGGTGTGGTTGCCGCTGCGGTGGATGTTGTTCTCTCTCGGCTCCCTCTTCCGGGACGCATGCCATGTACACGCTGATTGTTGGTTTGCTGTTGGCCCAGGCTCCCGCAGCCGAGGGGGCCCCGAGCCCCGAGGATCTCGCCTTCTTCGAGACGTCGGTCCGGCCGGTGCTGGTCGAACACTGTGGCAAATGCCATGGGGCGACCAGGCAATGGGCCAGCCTGCGGCTCGATTCGCGCGACGCGTTTCTCAAGGGGGGAGATTCGGGTCCGGCCATCGTCCCGGGCAAGCCCGAAGAGAGCCTCCTGATCCAGGCGGTGCGCCAGACCGACGAGAATCTGAAGATGCCCCCCGAGGGACGGTTGACCGACCGCCAGATCGCCGACCTGGTTCGCTGGATCGAACGGGGGGCCGCGTTTCCCCAGTCGGCAGTCGCGACAGGCCGCACCCGCGATCCCAATCACTGGGCCTTTCAACCCCGGGCCGCGGTGGTTCCCCCCGCCGTAACGCATGCGGACCAGGTGCGGACGCCGGTGGACCAGTTCCTCCTCCAGCGGCTTGAGGCCGAGGGGTTGGCCCTCGCGCCCGAGACCGACCGGGCGACCCTGCTGCGGCGGGTGACCTTCGATCTGACCGGGCTCCCCCCGACCCCGGGAGAGATTGCCGCATTTCTGGCCGACGAACGCCCCGATGCCTACGACCGGGTGGTCGACCGGTTGCTGGCCTCGCCCGCCTATGGTGAGCGGTGGGGACGTCACTGGCTCGATGTGGCCCGGTATGCCGACTCGAACGGTCTCGACGAAAACGTCTGCCACGGAAACGCCTGGCGGTACCGCGACTGGGTGGTCTCGGCTGTGAATGCCGATCTCCCCTTCGATGAGTTCCTCGTGCAGCAATTGGCCGGGGATCTGCTGATGGTTTCCAGTGAGTCCCAGCGGCAGTCGTCTCTCACCGCGACCGGCTTCCTCACGATCGGCCCCAAGGTGCTGGCGGAGGTCGACGAGGCGAAGATGCGGATGGACATTGTCGACGAGCAGATTGAAACGGTGGGGCGGGCGTTCCTGGGGCTGACGCTGGGGTGTGCCCGCTGCCACGATCACAAGTTCGATCCGATCCAGACCAGCGAGTACTACGCTCTGGCCGGGGTGTTCAAGAGCACCAAGACGATGGATCAGTACACCAAGGTGGCAAGGTGGCATGAGAATCCGCTGCCGGGGGAAGAAGCCCGCCAGGTGGAGAGAGCGTTTGGCGAGCAGTTGCGCACCCTGCGACAGGCGCTGCAGCAGGCGGTCGATCAGGCGAATGCGGCCGCCCGTCAGGCCCTGCGGGCCGAACAGGCGGCCGGTGAGGCGGGAGCGGCGGCCCCCCCGTCGGAGCCGACGGCCGAGCAACTGGAGGCGAAGTATCCCGAGGAAACCAGGGGGGCGTTGAAGAAGCAACGGGAGGAACTGGCGGCGTTCGAGAAAGCCGGCCCCGAGGTTCCCACCGCGATGGGGGTGACCGAAGACGCGGTGATCGACGTGGCGGTGCACCTGCGGGGGAACCCGCTGAAGCTGGGTGAGGTGGTCTCGCGGTCGGTCCCGGCGGTCTTCCGGGGGGCGGTGCCGCCGCAGTTCTTTCCTCATGAAAGCGGACGCCGGCAGTTGGCCCAATGGCTGACCGACCCCCGGCATCCGCTGACGTCGCGGGTGATTGTGAACCGTGTCTGGCGGTGGCATTTTGGGCGGGGGCTGGTCCGCAGCACCGACAACTTCGGCTTGCTGGGGGAGTTGCCCAGTCACCCCGAACTGCTGGATTGGCTGGCGAACTGGTTCGTGACGGAGGGGTGGTCGCTGAAGGAACTGCACCGGCTGCTGGTGACCAGTGCGGTCTACCGGCAGTCGAGTACGGCCTCGCCCGAGGGACTCGAGAAGGATCCCGAGAACCGGCTGTATGGGCGGGCCGATGTGCGGCGGCTGGAGGCCGAGTCGGTCCGCGACGCCCTGCTGGCGGCGGGGGACCAGCTCGAACAACAACTGGGGGGCTCGCTGTTGAAGGTGAAAAACCGGGCCTACTTCTTCGACCACACGTCGAAGGATCTGACCGACTACACCAGCGACCGGCGGTCGCTGTATCTACCGGTGGTGCGGAACAACGTCTACGACCTGTTCCAGTTGCTGGATTACCCCGACGCGGCGGTGCCCAGCGGCGACCGGGCCACCACGACGGTGGCTCCCCAGGCCCTGTTGATGCTCAACAGCGATTTTGTGATGCAGTCGGCCGATCGGTTGGCGGCGCGGTTGCTGGCGCAGGAGGGGCGCGACGAGGACCGGATCGCCACGTTGTGGCTGCGCGCTTATGGCCGGTCTCCCTCCCCCGCCGAAGTGGCAGAGTCGCTGAAGTACCTCGGTGAGTTGGAGCAGGCCCTGGCCGCAGGTCAGCCCGCGACTCCCGAAGTCCGGCGTGCGGCCTGGAATGTGCTGTGCCACACGACGGTCGCGGCGAATGAGTTTGTCTACTTGAGATAGGGGGGGGAGAGGTGCGGTGCGATGGGTGTGGGGGGCGATGGGAGTGGGGCCGTACTCAGCCCCTGCCGTGCCCATCCTCGGCGAGGCCCGGTGCTCCCCCCGGGATGGGTCTTAATGGGTCGAGAGAAGTCCTGTCCCAGCCGGCGAACCTGGACAGTCCGCCGGCATTCGGTCTGGACTCACCGGCAATGATGCGGTGTAATCAATTTCACTTCGGCCGGGTGGGCTCGGCTGGTTCTGGAATGGAACGATGTGGCGTTTGCCCCTGGTGATCTATCTGCTTCTGGCGGCCAGCATGGGGAATTCCTCATGCTGTTGTACCGCTGCGCGGTGGAGTGGGTGGATTTCCAGTTGGGAGATTTTTTCCGGGGGGCTGGCGAGCCAAAACCGCCCCGGGCCCGCCCCGGCTGCCTGTTGTGCGAGTCGGGCCGGGGGGCGAACGGCTGCTGCCAGTCCGGGCTCGGCACCCGAGGGTTGGGCATCGCCGCTGGAGGAGCCAACTGGCTCTCCCTGCGATTGCACCTCGAGCGGATGCCGGGGTGAGTTGTTGCGCCCGGTCGAGGTGGCGACTGGGGCGGTGGAGGCCGACGAGCTGGCCCGCGGCCTGGGCGAAGTCGAGTGGGGGCTGTGGTCGGGCCGATTCGAACGGCCTTGGGAAGAGCCCCTGGTCTGGTGGACCGCTCCCCCACCCATCACGGGCCGGGAGGCCCGCATCTGCCTCTGTTCGTGGCGCTGTTGAGCGCGGGCGCACCGCCTGCTGGAGCCGATTCCGTACGGGGGAATTGGGGCTCGCGGGGGGAGCGTAGGCAGCCTGGGTGACGGCCGCATTGGGATTGCGCCGCTTTTTGTGCCCGGGCTGTGTTGGTCCGATCCAAACGCCTCGGGTTCCGGTCGGGAGACTGCGAAACCGGGGGGGTGATCCGATTGTTCATGGTTTTCGAGTGCTGGCCGGCGCGAATCTGCGCGCCTGGGCCCACTGTCGAAAGGAATCTCAAATGACACGTGGCCGACGACGGGACGGGTGGTGGGGTTGGGGAGCCGGAATCTGGGCAGGGGTGTTGCTGGCGGGGTGTGGAGCGCGAAGCTCCGCTCCGCAGGAATCGAAGTCACAACAGGCGGGCACGACTCAGCCGGTGAGCGCGGCTGAGGTCGGGGCGGGCCGCACGCCGCTGGATGACGACGAAGAGCACGGACACAAACCGGGGCTGCATGGGGGCATTCTGGTTTCCCTCGGTCGCGACAGCTACCACGCCGAGGCGGTGTTTGAGGCGGGGGGAACGTTGCGGCTGTACCTGCTGGGACAGGATGAGACTCGCGTGATGGATGTCGAGAAACAGGTGCTGAAGGCGTTCGCCCGGCGGGATGAAGCGGCCGCTGCCAGCCCCTTCACCCTCGAGCCCGAGCCTCAGGAGGGAGATGCCGAGGGGCGGACCTCGCAGTTCGTCGGAGTGTTGCCCGAGGGATTGGCGGGTCAGGGGGTGGAGGTGACGATTCCCAACCTGGCGATTTCGGGAGAGCGGTTCCGGGTGGGGTTCGCCTCTGTCGGACCCCGACACGCCGAACCGATGCCGGACCCGGTCGCGGCCGATGAAGAGTCCAGGCTGTACCTGACGGAGGGGGGCAAGTACACGCAGGCCGACATCGATGCGAATGGCCGGGTGACGGCGTCGACGAAATTCCGCGGAGTGAAATCGCTGCACGACATGTCTCCGAAGCCGGGCGACAGAATCTGCCCCGTCACCCGGACGAAGGCGAATCCGAAGTTCACCTGGATCGTGGATGGGCAGCCGTACCAGTTCTGCTGTCCCCCCTGTGTGGACGAGTTTGTGAAGACCGCCAAGCAGTCTCCCGCAGAGATTCAGCCGGCGGATCGTTACGTCAAGACTCCCTAGGCCGGGGGATGTTCCCGTGGTCGGGTGGGGTCACTGCGGTTCCTGAGGGTTTGGTTCCTGTTTTCTGGAGAGAGTACGCATGCACGCTGTGTCTCGAGTGATGATCTGTCTGTCTGGTCTGATTGTGGTGGGGCTGGTGTCGGGGTGTGGAGCGCCCCCGGCTCCCGCACCGGCGAAGGGGACGGCCCAAGCCCCCGCCGCGGCCACCCCGCCGGCGAACGACCCCGCGGCGGAAATCGCCGAGGCGATCGGCAAGCTGAGTGCCGAGGACCAGGTCCTGGCCAAGGCGCAGGGATTCTGCGCGGTGAGCGAGGAACCGCTCGGATCGATGGGGCCGCCGGTCAAGCTGATGCTGAATGACCAGCCCGTCTTCGTGTGCTGTGAGGGGTGCAACAACCGGGCGAAGTCGAACCCCGACGCCACGGTGGCGAAAGCGGGGAAGCTCAAGGATCGGGTGAAGTCGCAGACGAAGTAGACGACGCCCGGGGAGTGAACGGGATGTTCCCTTCAGACGCCGGCAGGCTGGTGACCAACACCCGCCTGCCGCGTTGGGAGCGGGGGAATCTCCCCGCAGCGACCGGCGCCGGGGAGCTCTGTGCGACCGGTCTGGGGGCGTTCGGAACCGTTTCAGAAATGACGGGTAAGAGGAGCATGTGATGCGTCGGGCCCTGCTGCTGAGGTTCATCCTCGAGAAATTCGTACTGGCGAAATTCGTACTGGCGGGATTCGCGCCGCGGAGACTCTTGTCGGTTGGGCTGGTGGTTCTGGCCACGGTCTGGGGGGGGGCGTGCGGGACCGTCTCCGTGAGGGCCCATGAAGGACATCAGCCCCTGCCGACCCGGGGGGTCGAGGTGGATCTCAAAAAGGGGCGGGTGCTGTTGAGCGCGGCGGCCCGCCAGGTGCTGGATGTGCGGACGGTCGAGGTGCGCTCGGGGAGTCATGAACGGGGAGTGCGGGCCTATTCCACGATTGTGGCCCCCTGGACGGCCCATGCGTTTGTGGCGTCGCGCCTCCCCGGCAAGGTGGTGGCTCTGGCGGTGAGGCCTGGCGATGTGGTGACCCGCGGGCAGGTGCTGGCGGAGATCGACAGTCTCGATTTGCAGACCCTGCAGCGCGATCTGCAGCAGGCCCAGACCGGGCTGGCTCTGTCGCGCGAGCTGGTCGATGCCCTGGCCCCCGCGGCCCGGGCGGGAGCCGTGGCGGGCCAGAAACTGGCTGAGGCCCAGAATGCCCTGCGGCAGAACCAGGATGCGTTGCTCGTGCTGCGGGCCAAAGCGATGGGACTGCGGGTCGATTCGGCATTGATGGAGGCCGCCGACGGTGTCGAACGCCCCGCCCCCCGCCTGCGACTGATCGCACCGATCGCGGGAACCATTGTGCACGCCGATATTGCCGTGGGGCAGTTCGTCGAGCTGACCGAACACCTCTTCGAGATTGTCGATACCTCGCAGGTGTGGGCCCGTCTGGAAGTGGTTGAGTCGGATCTGTCGCGGCTGGCGGAGGGGCAGGAAGTGCTGCTGGACTTTCCCGCGGCGGGGGGGCCGGTCGAGGCCCGGATTGACCGGATGGGTTCGATGCTGGACCCGCAGACCCAGCATGTCCTGGCCTGGGCGACGCTCGACAATGCCGGTCGTGAGCAGCCTCTGTTGCCCGGGATGAAGGGACGTGCCCTGCTGCAGACCAATTCGGACCGGGAAGGGTTATTGGTCCCGGAAGCGGCGGTCTTCAGCGATGGGGCCGAGCGGTTTCTGCTGGTTGAGATCGCCCGGACCAAACAGGGGTCGGAGTATCGGCGCCGGCCGGTGGTGATCGATGGCGCCTTCCGAGGGTGGGCCCAGGTGGTGGGGGGGAATCTGTTCCCGGGAGACCGTGTGGTGACCCAGGGGGGGCACGAGCTGGCGGGACTGTTCTTCCAGGGGATTCTGCGGGTCAGTCCCCAGACAGCCCGCAGCATTGGGTTGACGGTCGTACCGGCGGGGCCGCAGGTGGTCGAGTCGGTCCTGAATCTCGAGGGGCGGGTGGAGATTCCCCCGCAGCAGCGGACGCTGGCGTCGTCTCCGCTGGGAGGGAGCCTGCGGGAGATTCATGTCGACCGGGGCCAGACCGTGGCGGCCGGTGAGGTGGTGGCCGAGATCGACAGCCTGGAGTTCCAGGACCTGCAGCTCGAGCTGCTGCAGGCCCATCTCGATCGGGAATTGTGGGAGGAGACCTGGCGCCGGTTGAATGAAACCCGCGACTCGGTCCCCCGGCGGACGTTGCTGGAATTGCAGAGCCGGGGCGAGCGCCTCGCGACCAGCGTCGCGAACCTGCGGCAAAAACTGGGAACCCTCGGGCTGACCCGCGACCAGATCGCAGGAATTGTAGCGCGTCGGGAGGTGCTCGAGTCGTTGCCGGTGCGGGCTCCCATCGCGGGGCAACTGGCCGATTTCGACCGTGTCCTGGGTCAGATGATGCGGGCGGACGAGCCGTTGTTCGAGATTCACGATGTCTCGCAGGCGCGGGTGCAGGTCTCGATTCCCGTGCGGGAATCTTCCCGGGTGCGGGCCGGGCAGCCGGTGAGGATCCGGCTGGTGGCCCACCCCCAACTCGTTGTCGAGGGGCGGATTGAACGCCTGGGGCCGGTGGTGGGGCCGGGGAGCGGGGCTCTGGCGGCGTGGGTCGACTTCGACGGGCCCGTGCCCGTCCGGCTGCAGCACAACCTGCTGGCCCGGGTGACGGTGAGCACCGGTCAACCGGCCCCCGTGCTCGCCGTGCCGCTGCCGGCGGTGGTGCGGGACGGGGTACGCAGCTTCGTGTTTCTGCAGCAACCGGATGGAACGTTCGAACGACGTCTGGTGCAGACGGGGCGGGCCGACGACCGGTTCGTTCAGATCCTCGCGGGATTGGCCGGCGGAGACCAGGTGGCCGTGGGGGGCGTGACCCAGCTCCAGACCGCGTATGCGGCGATTCGATAGGACTCTGCGATGCTCAACGGGCTGATTGCCTTTTCCCTGAAGAACCGTCCTCTGGTGTTGCTGGGGGCGCTGCTGGTGCTGGTGGCGGGTGTGGTGCAATTGCGGCAGATGCCGGTGGATGTCTTTCCCGATCTCAACCGCCCCACCGTGACCATCATGACCGAGGCTCCGGGGCTGGCGCCGGAAGAGGTCGAACTGCTGGTGACCCGTCCGCTCGAGTACCTGCTGAACGGGGCCACGGGGGTCCAGCGCGTCCGTTCGTCGTCGGGGATCGGACTGTCGATCGTCTGGGTCGAGTTCGACTGGGGAACCGACATCTTCCGTGACCGGCAGATCGTTTCGGAAAAACTGCAGCTGGCCCGCGAGCGGCTCCCTCCCGACAGCAATCCCGTACTCGCCCCCATCTCTTCGATCATGGGGGAGATCATGCTGCTGGGACTGCGGTCGACCCGGATCCCCCGCACCGACGCCGAGCGGACGGCGACCGGCATGGAACTGCGCACGCTGGGGGAATTCACCCTGCGGAACCGGTTGCTGGCGATCGAGGGGGTCTCGCAGGTGACCGTGATGGGGGGCGTGTTGAAGCAGTACCAGGTCTTGACCTCGCCGGCCCGGCTGGCCGCCCAGGAAGTCTCCCTGGCGGAACTGACCGAGGCAGCCCGCAAGGCGAATGTGCTGGCCGGTGGCGGGGTGATGATCCGCGGGGCGAAAGAGTCGTTGCTGCGGATCAGTGGCCAGGCCCTGTCGCTGGAAGAGATTGGCGAGACACCGGTCCTCTGGCGCGAGCCGATCCCCGTGCGGATCCGCGATGTGGCGGACGTCCGGCTGGGTGGCCCCCTCGCCCGGGGTGACGCGAGCACGTGGCGGAAAACCGTGGCGGAGAAGGCGGCCAGTCTTGGGACCATGTCTGGGCCCGGTGACCGCGGCGACGCGACCGACCAGCCGGCTGAGGCCGGGGAACCCGTGTCGGCCGGCTCGCCCGGGGGCGTTGGGGAGGAACCCGATGGCGGGACTGGAATCAGCGGTGGTCCGGCGGTCATTCTGACCGTGCAGAAGCAGCCGCATGCCGACACGCTGGTGCTCGATCGCCAGATCGAAGCCGCGCTCGACGCCCTGCAGGCCGAACTGCCGGAGGGAGTGGTGATCGAACGGCAGATCTTCCAGCAGGCCGACTTTATCGAGGCCGCGGTCGACAATGTGACCGAGGCGGTGCGGGACGGAGCACTCTGGGTGGTGGTGGTGCTGTTCGTGCTGATGGGAAACTTCCGGATCAGCCTCAGTTCGCTGACATCGATGCCCCTGTCGATCTTGTTGACCATCCTCGTCTTCCGCTGGCTGGGGATCTCGATCAACACGATGACCCTGGGGGGAATTGCCGTCGCGATTGGCGATCTGGTGGACGACTCGATTGTCGACATCGAGAACATCTACCGGCGTCTCAAAGAGAATCGCCAGCGGCCTGCCGACCAGCAGCGTCCGGTGCTGGCGGTGGTCTACGACGCCTCGCGGGAGGTGCGCAATTCGATTGTCTACGCCACGCTGATCGTCAGTCTGGTGATGTTTCCCCTTTTCTCGATGGCGGGGCTCGAGGGGCGAATGTTCGCTCCGCTGGGTGTTGCCTACATCATCTCGCTGCTGTGTTCGCTGGTGGTCTCGCTGACCTTCACCCCGGTGTTCGGATCGTTGCTGTTGGGGCGGGCCCGGCTGCTGGAAGAGGGGGCCGATCCCTGGCTGTTGCGGTGGCTCAAGCGGCTGGTGACGCCGGTCTTGCGGAGCACCCTGCGGCATGCCTCGCTGGTTCTGGCCGCCGTGGCGCTGCTGGTGATCGTTTCGTGCGCCAGCATCTTCTGGATGGGGGGCGAGTTTCTTCCCCCGTTCAACGAAGGAACGCTGACCATCAGCCTGCGTCTGGAGCCGGGGACCAGCCTGGCCGAGAGCCAGCGGGTCGCCGCGCGGGCCGAACGGCTGATCCTGGAGGTTCCTGAAGTGCTGTCGGTCGCCCGCCGGACCGGCCGGGCCGAACTCGACGAACATGCCGAAGGGGTCAATTCGTCGGAAATCGATGTCCGGCTGCTGGCGCAATCGAGCCCCCGGCCCGGCTGGGGGGCGGCGGTGCTGCGGCTGATTCCCATCCTGCATCTGTGGGGGCACGAGACTCTGGGACGAACGAGGGAGGAGGTGATCGCCGACGTGCGGGAACGCATCGCGAGCATTCCGGGGGCGGCCGTCAATATTGGTCAGCCGATCTCGCATCGCCTCGACCATATGATGTCGGGCATTCGGGCCCAGATTGCCGTGAAGATTTTCGGAGATGATCTGCGCGAACTGCGGATGGCGGCGTTCGACGTGCAGGATCGCATGCAGGAGGTTCCCGGCGTGGTCGATCTGCAGATCGAGCCGCAGGTCGAAATCTCGCAGGTGCGGCTGAGGATCCGCCGTGACGAGGCGGCCCGTTATGGGCTGGCGCCGGGCGACGTGGCCGAGTTGCTGGAGACCGCCTACAAGGGGCGGGTGGTGTCGCAGGTTCTGGAGGAAGAGCGTTCCTTCGGGTTGGTCGTATGGTTCGATGAAGAGTCGCGCAGCGATCCCCAGACCATCGATGAGACCATCCTCGAGACCCCCTCGGGGCGCCGGGTCGCGCTGGGGCAGGTGGTCGAGGTGCTCGACACCACCGGCCCGAACACGCTCAACCGCGAGAATGTGCAGCGGCGGGTGGTGGTCTTCTGCAATGTGGAGGGGCGCGATCTCGCGGGGGTGGTGGCCGACATCCAGCGGGCGCTGGCCCCCGTCGAGGAATCCTTACGAAGTCTGCCGGGGACCTACCGTCTCGACTATGGGGGGCAATTCCAGGCGCAGCAGGAGGCGAACCGCCGGTTGTGGCTGCTGGGACTGGTCAGCGTGGTGGGGGTATTCTTCCTGTTGTGCCGGGCGCTGGAGTCGTGGCGGGGGGCACTGCAGGTACTGGTCAATATCCCCCTGGCGGCGTTCGGGTCGGTGCTGACGTTGCTGGTGGTGAACCGGCCCGAGTGGTCGGTGCTGGCGGAGGCGTCGTGGTGGGAATGGCCCCGGATCTGGGCGGGGGCAACCAGCCTCTCGGTCGCGCACTGGGTGGGCTTCATCACCCTGATTGGCGTGGTGAGCCGCAATGGGATTCTGATGATTTCCCATTACATCCACCTGATGCAGCACGAGGGGGAGACGTTTTCCGAGGAGATGATCATTCGCGGCAGCCTCGAACGGCTGGCCCCGGTCTTGATGACCGCCATGACCAGCTTCATCGGACTGCTGCCGCTGTTGTTTGGCGCAGGGCAGACCGGCAAGGAGATTCTCTATCCCCTCGCCCTGGTCGTGTTTGGCGGAATGCTGACCTCGACCATTCTCGACCAGGTGGTGACCCCCGCTCTGTTCTTCCGGTTTGGAAGGCGGGTGTATGAGCGTCCTTCGGACGAAATGCTGTCGACGGACCTGCCCGGAGCCAACGGAGGATTGGTCCCCGGCATGGCCGGACCGGCAGGAAACTCGGGGTAATGCTGCCCGGAATCTCCCCGTCCAATTCCCCGTGTCGATCGGGAGACGTGGGCCGTCTGGTGGTGACGGTCTCCAACCCGAACCGGCGATCAGCCCCGAATCAGCCGGCGGAGCGTCTCGACATGCCGGGGGACACCCGTCTGCGGATCTTCGGCCGACTCGTATTCGAGCACGACGTAACCCCGGTAGCCCGCGTCTTTGAGAATGCCAATGACCTTCGCGAAATCGGTGTCTTCGCGTTTGTCACCCCGGAAGATATCGGCCTTGATCTGCACGTTGATGGCGTACGGTGCGATTTTCGCGAGGTCGGCGTAGGGATCGGCCGAGCGGAAGTTGCCACCGTCGAAGTTCACCCCAAACCAGGGAGACTCGTCCACACGCCGGATGATCTCCAGCATCTGCTCGGGACGGGTGGTGATGCCGCCGTGGTTCTCGAGCGCGAGGCAGACCCCCTTCTGGGCGGCGTACTTCAGCGACTCGTTGATGCCCGCCGCACACCGCTCGATGGCCGCCTGATCGGAATCTCCCTGGGGGACGGTCCCGGCGAAGATACGGATGACGGGGGCCCCCATCAACGCGGCATGGTCGATCCAGAGCCGGGTGTGCGCGAGGGACTTCTCCCGCGCCTCCCCCGGAGGAAGGCAGAAGTCGTTCGCGATCGCGGTTCCCGAGATGTCGAGCCCCAGCCGGAACGTCTTGTGCTTGAGACTCACCAGGTACGCCTGGTCGAAATTCTCGGGAAAGTAATAACTGGTCAACTCGGTGCCATCGAGACCCAGGTCGGCACACAACTCGATGAACTGGTCGAGCGTCATCCGGGGTTTCGGTTTCCCCGTGAGGTAGTCGCGGTAGGAATAGGCGGCGAGACTCAGCTTGAGGTGCGGTTTGCCGTTCCGCTGGACCGGACCGGCGGCCGGTGCGGGGCGACCCGCCAGGCTGGTCCCGCCCGCCACGGCGGCGGACAGGGCCGATTGCAGAAACATGCGGCGCGAAGAAGAGGACATGCGTGGTTCTCCGGATTCAGAGGTTTGAGGGCGAATGGTGAGAGGGCTTGTGCCGTCCTGGGGGCCGGGTGGTCAGTCGCGAATGGCCTCGACGGCCAACCGCTGCAGTTCACTGCGGATATCGGCCCCGTCGCCATTCCCGAAGTTCTGCCGGGCGATCAGCAAAATGAAGAACATGTCGCGCTGGGGATCGATCCAGCCCTGGGTGCCGAAGGCTCCGCCGTGTCCAAAGGTGCCGGGTGACACCGCCGCTGTCGCACCCTGCGGATGCCTCACGACACAGAAACCCAGCCCCCAGCCATTTCCGGGGGTGAAGCCGGTTTCCAGATCACCCGTCTGAATCATCGTCATCTCACGGACCGCCTGGGGAGAGAGCAGCCGCACGCCGTCGAGCGAGCCGTGATTGAGCATCAATTGATAAAACCGGGACAGATCCTGGGCGGTGGAGTAGAGCCCTCCCGAGGGGTTGGGGGTGGTCTCGGCCGACACGTCGAACAGCCAGTGGTGACCAGGCTCGATGCCCCGCTTGTCGGCGGTGGGCTGGTACAGCCGGGCGACGCGGGCCAGCTGGTCGGGGCTGGGGCGGAACGAGGTTTCGGTCATCTTGAGAGGCTGGAAGATGCGTTCGGCCAGGAAAGTGTCGAAGGGTTTGCCCGAGACGACCTCGACCACGCGCCCCGCGACGCTGAGCCCGGGGCCGTACTGCCAACGGGTGCCTGGCTCGAAGGCCACCGTCGACTTCGCCAGCAGGTCGACCGTGTTGGCCAGGGTCCCCACGTTGCGCTGATCGCTCACGAGGCCGTTGGTGTGGGTCAGGCAGTCGCGGATGCGGATTTCGCGCCCCGGTTTCTTCCCCTCGGCCAAGGTGGTCTGGGCGAAGGCGGGAATGTACTTCGAGACCGGGTCATCCAGGCGGAGTTTCCCTTCGTCCTGCAGCATGAGCACCGCGGCCGCCGTGATGGGCTTGGTCATCGAGGCGATGGCGAAGAGGCTGTCGGGATCCAGGGCGCGGTTGGCGGCGATGTCGGCCTGACCGACCGCACTGTGATGGACCACACGCCCGCGCCGCCCCACCAGCGTGACGACCCCCGCCACCTGTTTCTCGGTGATGTACCGCTGCATGCGGTCGTTGATCTTCGCGAGAGCCGCGGGGTCAAGCCCCGACTCGGCGGGGTTTCCCTGCTTCACCAGACCGGCATCGCGGTGGGTGACGGTGACCAGCTCATCGCGGGGATTCTCGGTGAGGACGAGGCCCCGCCAGCGCACTTCCTGCGGCACCGTGTTCGAGTGCAGCTGCAGCCCAATCGGCCCCTCGCCGCAGAGTTCGGGCTGGGGATCACTCCAGTCGGCCACCAGGGTGCCGTTGATGACGTGGCGGATGCGGCGTCCCACCGCGAGGATCTCCATCTGGTTCCAGTCGTGCTGGCGTCCAACCCGCTTGGCCACCCCGAGGGTGTCCTGGAAGATGCTGTTGCGGCGGAAGAGGTCGTAGTAGCCATAGCCGGAGGGATACATCACGAGATGACCCTGGTAACTCCACGGATCGCCTCCCTTTTCGACGTTGCGTCCCCAGAGGGCGATGCCCGAATGCATTTCGCTCGTGACCAGCCGGCTTTCGAACAGCAGCCGGAAGTTGCGGTATTTGCGCGTGGTGACGAGGTAGGTACTGGCGGCGGGGGCGTTCTCGGCCGAGTTGCGCCCGACAATTTCTCCCTGCTCGACCGTGAAGTACCTGGCCGTCTGACCGGTCCAGCCCGACAGATCGTGCCCATTGAACAGCCGCACGGGAAGTTCTCCCGCCGGGAGGTGCGGGATCTGGTCGTGGCTCCAGTCGGCGGCGTGCAGGGCAGGAGTGGCGAAGCAGGCGGCCAACAACCACAGGAGAGAGCAGGCGGAGCGCAAGGTCATGACGGTACCAGGAAGCGGGCGAGCGGCAGTGAACGGACGAAAAACGGGAGTGATGGGAGTTACGGGCTGAAATCGCGGCTCTGGGGAAAGAAAGCCTTCCAGACCTGGGTGTAGGCCACAATGGCCGGCTGTTGGGCCAGCCGCGAGCCGACCAGCGGACCAGCGGTGCAGAGTCCGGTGGAGGCATTCCAGGTGCTGTTGGTTTCGCGGTCGAACATGGTCCCCCGGGCAGCCGGTGTGAACGAAAGCACGCGATCGCGGACCACCCTCTGAAAGACCCGGGCGGCGGTGGCGTCATCGTCGTAGGTCGTCACCAGCGGGAACTCGGCGACCTCGAAGTTGACCACCCGCCGACCGGCCAACCGGTCGAAGCGGGCGTGCGCGGCGGCCCCCTGGTGTTCGAATCCGACGACGAACCGTGCGCGCTGGTGCTGGTAGTCGCGGCGAAACAGATCGCGTTCCCGGGGGAGATTGATCACGTCGGTGGTGGGGTGCAGGGCCTTCCAGCTGGCCCAGGTGGTGACGGTGGCGGGGAGCCGGGTCAGGCTTTTGCCGGCCAGCGGCCCCTGCAAGGACCGGCCTGCGACCTGGGTCCACAACGAGCGGGTCTCGGCGTCAATCAGCACCATGCTGTACTCCCACAGAAACCCTGAGACCACCAGAGTCAGGCGTTGCCCGTCGAGATCGCGGGAATAGACGATGCCATCGTGGCAGAAGTCGCACCAGGTGACGGCAATCGCCTCACCCGCCAGTTCGTCATTGAGGCATTCGTGATCGGGACCACTGAGCATGTTGAGGGGATAGGCGCGCGAGACCAGTCCGATTTCCACACCCAGCACCAGTTCGTCGCCAGCGACATCACTGTCGGAGGGGGCGACCACCGGGGCCCCCAGGCGAGGGGGTTTTTCCGGGAACCGTCGATCGGGCTGGAAATTCCCATAGTCGACCACCTCAGCCGTGGGGAGAGCAGGCCGCTGTCGGGAGGAGCCGAGCACGCCCCACCAGGCGAGCGCCAGGGCCGCACCGGTCAGAACCAGCGCCAGTTCGGTCCGTCGGAGAGTCTGCAGCCAGGAAAACATACGACTCGACCAGAAAGGGGAAACAAGACCCGGAGGGGCGTTGGACCGTCGCGCCGGCGACTCGTGAGGCGGGGGGTCAGCCCGCCAGCAGCCCCTGCATGGCGGTGGTCAGCAGGTCGTCGACTTCGGGTTCACAGAAAGCGACACTCACTTCGTAGCCCCCATTGGGATACTCTTCCTTCACCGGAAGGTACCAGGGGCCGCCATCGCCATAAGCGGCCGTGGCGACAAACCGGCCCGGGGCGAGTGTCTGCGCACGCAGCTGGTATTCGATGAAGCATTCGGCGGGGAGATGCAGCAGCGCGGCCTGGTCATTCAGCAGCAGGGACGACAGCAGGATGGGCTGTTTTGCCTCGACCCGGCGAATCCACGCCAGGGTGTAGGCCGGGCGATTCCGATTGACCACCGGCTGCGTCTTGTCGGCCAGGGCTTTTTCAATCTGGCTCGCATCGAATATTTTGCGGGCGACGGGGAGCAGTTCGCGGGTGCGCCAGGCCACCTGGGTCAGGGGGCGGGGCTGCAGTTCTTTCTCGGAGGCGACGATCCCTTCGTACAAGCGCTGGGTCAGCACCGGGCGGACTTCCTTCGAACCGTCGTTGTACTTGCCGGCCGAGATGTTCCCCGAGCAGCCGGTGAAGTACACATGCCGGCAGCCGGGCTCGTCGGCCTGCCGCTGCTTGCGGGCCAGGCCGGCGAAGTCGCTGGTGGCCCGGCCATCGCCGTAATAGCTCATGGGGTGGGTGGCGTAGTAATGGCAAGCGACCACCTTCTGGTCGCCGCTGTAAAAGGCAACCGTTTTGACGAACGGGTCGATGGTTCCCTCGGGCAGGGCGATGAGCGCGGGGTCTTTGCACGAGCTGCCGCGCATCGCCTTGATGCGTCCCTGCTCGTCGCGGGAGACCCGGCGGTTGCTGGCGATGCGGTCGACCTTGGCCTGGCCGGTGGCGATGTGGGTCAGCGGGACCGCCCTGGAGACCGCCGCCGCGACTGTCTCGCGCCCACGGTCACAGAGTTTCCCGAAGAAGGCGAGATCGAGAATGTGGGGGAGGTCTCCCTGGGCGGCGACCAGCTTCTCGGCATCGATGCAGGCCATCGGGGCGTTGTGCTGGTGCACGCAGTGGACGGCAACCCGGTCGGGGGTGGTCCCCGCACCGGCGGCCAGCGCCTTGCGGAATTCGAGATGGGCCGAATTCAGCAGTCCCGTCCAGTCGACGGCACACACAACCAACGGCTGGCCCGCCCCCAGGATCACAAACCCAATCGCCTCCTGGGCATCGTCGACCACCGCGATGTTGGGGATCCAGCCGCCGCAGCAGGAATGGCCGATGGGAGGGGTGGCGTCGAATTGAAACGGGGCGATGGAGAGGGAACCAGCCTGGGTTTCTTCGGCGTGAGCCCGCCCGAGATCGAAGCCAAACGCGGGAAGTGAGGCGGCCAGGGTGGCGGCGAGGAACTCACGGCGATCGACAGACATGGGTCACCTGGGGATGGGGGGCCGTGGAGCCAGACGGGTTTGGACCTCCCACAGGGTAATATCCAGATCTGTCGATGCGAAGTCGCGGAGCGATTTTCGGCGGTGCGGCGGATGGCGCGTGGAGGGGGCCGGTGGTGGGGCGGCAGCTTGCGGAGCGGCTTTGAAGACTCGATACTCGCGGCCTGTTTCGAAGGTCTCCCGGTGTTGTCTGGCCGGTCGCGGAGCGGGTGATCGGGGGAGGTGTTCGGATCGTGGGGGGATGAGTGCCATGCCGTCGCAGACTGACCGTCGTTTCTGGCTGTTCAAATCGGAGCCGGATGTCTTTTCGATCGAGGATCTCGCGCGGTGTCCCCAACAGACGACGTTTTGGGATGGCGTGCGGAATTACCAGGCCCGCAACATGCTGCGTGACGAAGTGCGGGTGGGGGATGGGGTGCTGTTCTACCACAGCAACGCTGAGCCGTTGGCGATTGTGGGATTGGCCCGCGTCGTGCGGGCCGGGTATCCTGACCATACCGCGTGGGATCCCCAGAGTGCCCATCCCGATCCGAAATCGACACCGGACAATCCGGTCTGGTACATGGTCGACATCGCCCTGGAGACCCGGTTCGCGCAACCGCTTGAAAGGGCCACCCTGGCCAGGACGAAGGGGTTGGAAAAGATGCTGTTGCTGCAGCGCGGCAGCCGTCTGTCGATCCAGCCCGTGGCGTTGGAGGAGTGGCGAATTGTGTTGAAACTGGCGGGGGGCGGGGAGCGTGCCTGAATGAATTGGCTGCGGCAATCGTGGGACTGGTTGAAATGGTTGGTGGCGCTGGGTGTGCTCGCCTGGCTCTACTACGGGCATCGGGAGGCCGTGTCGCAGATTGCCCAGTCGCCCAAGGCGTGGGGTTACCTGGGACTGGCGCTGGGGGTCATCCTCAGCTGCAGTCTGTTGACGTTTGTGCGGTGGTGGATTCTGGTGCGGGCGCAGCGGTTTGAGTTTCCGCTGAGTCAGGCAGTCAGGCTGGGGTTTGTGGGACTCGTCTCCAATTTCGTCGCTCCGGGAGCGGTGGGCGGAGACATCGTGAAGGCCATTCTGATGGCCCGGGGTCAGCCCCAACGCCGCACCACAGCCGTGGCCACCGTCATTCTGGACCGCATCCTGGGCATGCTGGGGCTGTTCCTTGTGGGGGCCCTGACCACGCTGGTTCCTTCGGGGGCTTTGGACCATCCCGACCTGAAGTCGGTCGGCTGGTTCATGTGGGGGGGGAGTGCGGCGGGACTGATCTCACTGGGATTGATGCTCTGGCCGGGAATGACCGAGTGGGGGTGGGTGCGGCAGATCCGCCGGCTGCCCAAGGTGGGAGGGCTGGCGGGTGAACTGATCGACGGGGTTGCCCTGTACCAATCGCAGCCCCGGGCGGTGTGGCAGGCCGTGCTGCTGAGCCTGATCGCGCACTCCGGGCTGATTACCGGGTTCTGGCTGTGTGCGCTCTGGATGAAACAGTCCTGGACCCCCGATCTGGCGACGCACTTTTTCTTTTTGCCCACCGCCGAGCTGTTCGGGGCATTTGTGCCGGTACCGGCCGGGATGGGAGCGCTGGAAGGAGCCGTGCAGTGGTTTTACGAGCGGGTTCGTCCGGAGCATGTGGCCGAGGCCGATGCGGGCGCGGCAGGGTTCCTGGCGGCCCTGGCGTTCCGGCTGGTTTACCTCGGAATTGCCGGCTTGGGAGGTGGCTTTTACCTCACCTCGCGCGGTGACCTGGCCCAGGCGATCGAGCAGACGACAAAACAGAGTCCCGCGGAGACGACTCCTGAGGTGGAGACCTGAATTGGCTCATCGCGGATTGTGGCCGGAAGAATCCCCCGGGTGGATCCCCCAGGCGTGGATCGCGGCGCGTTACCGCATTCAGTTGATAAAGGCGTGCAGCATGAGGCGGAAGTAGTTCCACAGGCAATACGCGGCAGCCAGAATGCAGGCGGTGAGCATCGCCAGAGCCAGGGGGTTCTCGGGATCGAGACAAAAGTGGGTGATGGGCATCGCGGCGATGGCGAACAGAATCACCGGGCCCGTGATGTAGAGCGAGGTGAACAGAGCCGCCTTGAGACGCGACAGCAGCAGCACGCCATGCCGCAATTGTTGAAACTGCAAATCCATCAGTTCATTTTGCTCGCGTGACAGGCTCGGATTGAGCTGATTGTCACCCGCATGCAGGCTGATCAGTCGATTCCAGTCTCCCGTCACACGGATCTCCCGCAATTTGGCCGGTTCGGTGGGGCTCCCTTTCAGCACCTGTTCGGCGAAGAGATCGACCCGGCTGCTGATCGCCTGCAGACGGAAGACCACGGCCGCCACCAGGAAGCCAAACGCCCCGGCGAGCGTTTGGGCAATGGTGCTGTAGGTGTAGAAATACACCGAGTGGTCGATGTTCAATGGTCCGATTCCTTCCGGAAAACCTGAGGCCGCAGGGGACGACGTGAAGGAGGGCCCGACCTGCGGTGTCGGGTGCGGGAGCCGCAGCACGTCGACGAATTGTGACCGGGACTTTTCAGCGATTCAAGCAGGCTTCCGTCTCCCGCCTGGAACCGGGAAAGGCCAGGGGTTCGCTCGTCCCCGTCCGTCGGGATTCGTATCATTGAGCTTCTTCAGGAGAAACGGATGGCGTTGATTGATGTGCGGGAGCTGTGCTTCACGTTTGGCGGCGAGAATCTGCTGGACCGGATTTCCTTCCAGATTGAGCCGGGAGAGCGGATTGGACTGCTGGGGCGCAATGGAGCCGGCAAATCGACCCTGCTGAAACTGCTGGCGGGCGACCTGACCCCCGATGATGGGGTGCTGGCGGTGGAAACGGGAACCCGCATCACGCGCCTGGAACAGGAGGTGCCTGCCGGGCGGGGCCGCAGTGTGTTTGCCGAGGTGGCCGAGGGGTTGGGCGGGGCGGGCCAACTGCTGGCCGAGGTGCATGAGAGCCAACGGGGCGCGGCCGGAGTGGAGGGGGGAGAACTCGAGCGCCTGCAGTCTGAGTTGGCGGCCCACGAGGGGTGGCGTCTGGAGGACCAGGTGCGGCAGATTCTCTCGCGGATGTCGCTGGATCCCGACGCCCTCTTCGACACCCTGTCGGCGGGGCGGAAACGCCGGGTGCTGCTGGCCCGCGCGTTGGTCGGGGGGCCGGCGGTCCTGCTGCTGGACGAGCCCACCAACCATCTCGATCTGGGTTCGATCGCCTGGCTCGAAGACTTTTTGTTGCGGGAAGGGGTCACGCTGGTCTTCGTGACGCACGACCGCATGTTCCTGCAGCGGTTGGCGACGCGGATCATCGAGGTCGAACGGGGTCGGTTGTTCGATTGGACCTGCGATTACCGCACCTTCCTGGTCCGGCGTGAACAGGCTCTCGAAGCGGAAGCGCGTCAGGCGGAGTTGTTTGACAAAAAACTCGCGCAGGAGGAGGTCTGGATCCGCACGGGGATCAAGGCGCGGCGGACCCGCAATGAAGGACGTGTGCGGGCCCTCGAACAGATGCGCCGCGAGCGGGCCCAACGACGGCAAAAGCTGGGGAATGTCTCGCTGCTGGTCCAGGAGGCGCAGCGTTCGGGAACACTGGTGGCCGCGCTCGACAAGGTGGACGTCACCCTGGGAGAACGCCGGGTGCTGGAGGGGGTGTCCGTCGCGATTTCCCGGGGAGACAAGCTGGGCATTCTGGGATCCAACGGAGCGGGCAAGACCACGCTGATTCGCACGCTGCTGGGGGAGTTGTCGCCCGATTCAGGGACAGTGCGGCTGGGAACCAATCTCCAGGTGGCGTACTTCGACCAGTTGCGGGCCCAACTCGACGAATCGCGGTCCGCCGCCGACAACGTGGGTGAAGGGAATGACACGGTGGTGGTGAATGGCAAGAGCCGCCATATCGTCGGTTATCTGGGGGACTTCCTGTTCTCTCGGGAGCGGGCCCAGACCCTGGTGCGGTTTCTGTCGGGGGGGGAGCGGAACCGTCTCTTGCTGGCCCGCCTGTTCACCCGTCCGGCGAATGTGCTGGTGCTCGACGAGCCCACCAATGATCTCGACGCGGAGACGCTGGAACTGCTCGAACAACTGCTGGTCGACTATGAGGGGACACTGCTGGTGGTCAGCCACGACCGGGAGTTTTTGAACAACGTGGTGACCAGCACGCTGGTGCTCGATGGACATGGGCAGGTGTGGGAATATGCGGGGGGCTATGACGACTGGCTGCGGCAGTCGCAGCCGGCGCAGGCTGCCCCAACGCCGGCTGAGGATCGTCGGGGCCGGCGGGGGGACGAGTCCGTGGAACCCCCCCGGGGGCCAGACAGCGGATCAACCCGGGGACGGCGGCTGACCTTCAAGGAACAGAAAGAGCTCGAGGGACTCCCCGCGCGCATCGAGCGGCTTGAGGGGGAACAGGCCGACTGGCATACGAAGATGGCGCAGCCGAGTTTCTATCAGCAGCCTCCCCAGACGCTGACCGAGGCCAGCCAGCGTCTGAAGGAACTGGAGGCCGAACTGCAGCAGGCTTACTCCCGTTGGGAGGAACTGGAACAACGCCGCGAAGGGAGCTGAACTCGCCTGGAGGATCAGGCTCGCCGTTGCTTGCCCGAGTCCGCCAACCGGCGGCTGGCGGGCTCCGGAACGCCGGCCGGAAGAGTCCCGCACCCGTCTCCGGCGAAATGTGGTTTGGAGCCCGATGACGGCCCGTCCCGATTGCCTGGGTTGTTCCTGTCTGGGAAGGACTTCTCAGCGAAGGAACGCCCGCCGGACACGGAAGGCCGCCAGGGTCCCGAGGGCCAGTACCGTCAACAGCCCGGTTGAGGGTTCCGGGACGACATCCACGAAGGTCAGGAACCCCTGCTGGTAAATAAATTTCTGTCCCCAGGTGGCGGAAGCGAATTCCTCCAGATCATTGCCCGCCGCCAGGGCCCGCAGGTCCACCTCGAGGGTCAACCGGTAGGTGCCGTCAAACTTCAAACCCCACTCTTCTTCCCAGGGATCGGGGCGTGTTTGCACCTGGGGACTCGAGTCACTCGCCTGGAATGCCCAGGTCCGCTGAGCCGAGAACAGCGAGGCATCCGGATCGACTCCCGGCAGAGCGGCTTCCGAGTAAGACAGCGTTCCCATCGACTTGACCGAGTCGATCACCCCGACGGTGTTCGTCAACCGGCCCGTGGTCAGAACTGACCCACTGGGGCTGGCCGTCATCGAGGCCCCCAGCGGTCCCAGTCCCGAGATGACGAAGTCGGCCTGCAACTGGACTCGCTGGGTCTGCTGCGAAGTCCCGGGGGCTTGTGGTGCCCGAGCCTCCGCCTTGAGCGAGGTGGCCACGATCGCGACCTGGATGTAGTGCCGGGGGTCCTGGAGGAGGGCCAGCGACCAATTCAGTCCGCCGCTGGTCAGGTTGACACTTCCCGGGGCACCGAGTGTGAACAGGGGATCGCCCAACGGGACGAGGACGTTGTAATCATTCCCCGTGGCATACCGGACGGCGGCATTGCCTGTCCACCGGATCTCACCGGCGGACAGGGAACTCAGCCCGGCCAGCATCGCCAATCCGAACCAGACGGATCGCCGCAGGGAAGGGGAGCAGCGTTGCAGGAAGTTCGTTCTCAACATGAAAACCCTCGCGCCGCGGTGTGTGGGAGGGAAAGCACCGGTCTGTTTGGTTGAACCGAGATCGCGGTTCTCACTGGTTCAAGCCACACGAAGCCGTGCCTGATCGTAGACAATGTCCACTTTCTTGGGGAGGGTTCGGCAGCGTGAAGATTTCATGGATTTGAAAAACCCGTCTTCACGGCTGGCCGGGATTGGCGAAGCGCACGCCCAACGATTCCATGTCGCGCCGTGCCTGCTCGAGTCCGTTCTTGACCCAGATCAAATCGCACCCGCAGGTGGTCCACAGGGCGCCCCGCTCGATCAGTTCCTTGACCCGTGCGGGAGTGCCCGCCGTTGTGCCCCAGGCCTTGCCATGACGATCCGCGGCCGCCGCCAGTTTCCTGAGTGCCTCGTCGATCAGCGGATGTTGAAACTGGCCCGGAATGCCGGCGAGAATCGAGAAATCGGCCGGGCCCAGCATGATCACGTCGACCCCCTCAACCGCCGCGATTTCGTCGACCCGCTCCAGAGCCTGGGGACTCTCGATCTGGATCACGATCCAGGTCTCCTCGTTGGCCTCCCGGATGTACTCGGCGAAGTCAGCCCGGCAATAGGGCATGTCGGGATTGCCCCCGTCAAATCCCCGGGTTCCGAGGGGGCCGAACTTGCTCCAGCGAACCACTTCGCGGGCTTCTTCGGCCGATTCACAGCGGGGATACAGAATCCCATGGGCCCCCGCCTCGAGCAGTCGCCCCAGCCGCATGAATTCCCCCTTCGCGGGGCGGGCCATGATGTCGGCCTGTCCGACGCGGGCGGCGCGCATCAGGCTCCAGGCGGTTTCCACGCTGGTGGCATGGTGTTCGAGGTCCATCCAGATGTAGTCGAACCCCACAAGGCTGGCCAGTTCATAGACCGTGGGATCGGTCAGGTGCAGCGCCACACCGAGGCAGGGCTCACGACGACGCAGTTTCGCTTTGACCAGACTCTTTCGCATGACGGACCAACGTGGGGCAGGGGGGATCGGGATTGATCAGGCGGGTGCGATTGGGGAAAAGCGACACTTTTTCACACACCGCCGCACGAACGAAAATCATCGGGGCATCAGCGGGTCGGGCACCCGTGGAGTGGAGAGCCCCGGGCCAGTCCCGCGCTCAGCCCGTGATGCGCAGTCGCGACCAGCGAATCACGTGCAGACACTCCTCACGACACCAAAACACCACCAACACCTCGCCCGGCGACACTTCCACCAGGCTGGGGTAGCCGCATCTTAGCGAACTGAGCTCGTCGCTGGCACGTCCCCGGCCCTGCATCGCATTCCCCCCTCCCTGCCACACGGGCACGGTCACAAGTTCCCGCCAGGTCTCCCCCTCCAGTCCCGCCAATTGAGCCCACAGCCCCGGTTGGTCGATCCGCCGGTAGACACACAGCACGCGACCATCGCGCAGGCAGAGCACCTTGGCGGTTTCTGCCTGCAGACCGTTGTCGTGCAACGGGCCAAACCGGCCGTGCCGGTCGGCCAGGCAATATCCCGAGGCGAGACTGCGTCCCGTCGGCTCATGAAACCGCCACACGGTCGCCAGCAGTCCCCCGTCCGGCCGCTGATCGACACCGACCTCCCACAGGATGGTCTGTTGTGGCGTTTCATCGGCGATGGGGAGGAACTCGGGCCATGTTCTTCCCCGATCCCGCGAGACCCAGGCGACGGCCCGCATTCCTCCCGGGCAATGGCCATCCCAGCCGCGCCAGGTCGACGTGGGCCAGAGCCAGCGTCCGTCGCCACAGTCGAGCACCCGGTGACAGAGTTCGAATCCCGGTCCCACCAGCGGCGGATCGAGGACCACGGGAGCACTCCAATCACTGGTTCGAGAAGCGCGGCGGGTGAGGAAGACATCCATCGCGGCGTAACCCAGGTTCGTCCGGTTGACCAGGCCCTCGTCGGGATGTGGACGCCTCCATCGCGCCCCCATGCCGACCCATTCCCCGTCGGGCATCCGCCCAACCCGGATCGAGTGCGTGCAGGGAATCGACCCCGTCGGGGCCTCATGGCGGTCGAGCCAGGGTTCGACCAGCAGGCGGTGCGGTTCCGACCAGCGGTCGCCGGCATCCTCCGTGGACGACCACCACGTCGCATAGTCGAACGACTCCACGGCCTCGCCCAGATCGAAGGAGACGAACCACTGCCGTTCAGACGTTGCCACGACCGAGGGATGCCAGGCGTGCCGGGATCGCAGATGCGGGTGGGGATTGGCATACACCACACCGGTTGCCACCAGGTCGATCACGGGCTTGCCTTGTCTTGCGCGGAACAGAGGTGTGGACTCGAGCGGGGGGATTCAACTCGGGGGGGCGAGGGTCCGTTGGTTCGAGTCCGCGGCGGCTGGTGTGGTCGCGGGCGGAGTTCCCAGCTCTTCGATCCGGCGAATCAGCCAATCCACGGCTGCGGGATGTTCCAACAGACGCACCCAGTCAGACCGGCCCGTCTCGGCCGCGTCAACGGCGAAGGGTGTCCAGAGAGGTTCGAAAAAGGGAAGCAGCCGCGAAGCGCCTCCCTGTAGCGGGCGAACCGATTCCAGCAACATCACCGCGGGCACCGCCAGCCCCCGATCGACCACCTGGCGGGCGAGCCAGTCCAGTCGTTGAACGGTGGCCGATCCGCTCTCCCAAGGGGCCGGCACGGGCAACGCGAAGGCCTGCCGCCACCACGCCATTTGCAGCGGGTTCATCCGGCCTCCGCGATCAGGGCAGGCTGAGACCAAACAGCCCACAGGCATTGGCGGTGGTCAATTCCCCCAGTTGTTCGAGGTCGAGACAGCGGACCTCCGCGAGGGTTTCGGCCGTCATCCGGACGTGGGCGGGTTCATTCCGCTTGCCGCGGACCGGCTGGGGAGACAGGTACGGGGAATCGGTCTCAACCAGCAGGCGATCGGCGGGAACCTGACGGGCCACCTCGCGCAGTGCAGCCGATTTTTTGTAGGTCAGAATTCCAGAGAACGAAATGTGCAGACCGAGCGCCACACACTCCTGCGCGGTCTCCAGTGAGCCGGCGAACGAATGCATCACCCCCCGCAGCGGTCCCCGTTGCGAGGCCGTCCGGAGTTCTTCCAGAACGGGACCTTCGGCCTCCCGGCAGTGAATGCAGACCGGTTTGCCCGATTCACGCGACAGATCCAGGTGCCGGCGAAACCACGCCCGCTGCAGCTCCAGGGGGACGGTCTTCCAATACAGGTCGAGCCCGGTCTCGCCAATCCCCACCACCCGGGGGTTTCCAGAGAGCTGGACGATCGCCTCCCAGTCGGTGTCGGACGCCTGGGTGACGTAATTGGGATGGACCCCTACTGCGGCATACAGTTCCGCATGGCGATGGGCAAGTTCGACTCCCCGCTGACTGGTGGCCAGCAGAGTCCCAAGGGTAATGACGGCAACGACGCCCTGTTGGGAGGCACGCTGCAGAACCTCGGGACGGTCGGCGTCGAAGGACTCTTCGTCGAGGTGGGCGTGCGTGTCGACCAGCCGCATAAAAACGTCCTGCGGCCCTCAGGCCGCGGCACCGGCGGGAGCCGCCAGTTGCCGGATGGTCGCCAGATGTCGCTCCACCACACCCACCGCCTCATCCAGAAGCCGGCTGGCGCCCGGGTCCTGGGTCACCTGCCCCCGGTAGTACCGCAGCGACTTGTCGAGGTCGGCGTGCTCGCTCACCATTCGCTGCAAAAAGAACGGCAGCGAAGCGTAGTGGAGGGCCGAGTTGTCGGGATAGACCCCGAGGTCCACCGGCACACCCTGGGAATCCAGATACTGGAAGATACGGGAGACCAGATCGCGTTCTTCCGCGGCCATCTTGCGAACGGCAGTCTCGGTCTCTTCCGAACCAGCCGAGGCCCAGGGCCACGATTCGCCTGCATACTGCAGCAGGCTGCGATACACCTCAATCAGGGCGGTGTTCAGAATCGTGTGACTGCTCACTTGGGAACCTCACTCACCACAACGACGAGAAGAAAACAGATGCCGGACGGTTGCCCCTGGGAGCCCCGCTTTCCAGCCGTCAGGCCTGCATCAACCAGCGGGCGACATCCTCAGCCACGCGGCTGATGGGTTCCACCGCCACACCCAGCAGGATCACCGGCAGACTGACCAGCAGGGCATAACAGCCGCTGTCCGACGTCAACTCGGCCCTGACGGGGCGAGAGTCAGCGACCGGCTCGTCGATGAAGGCATGCTTCAGAAGCCGCAGGTAATAGAACAGGCTGAACACCGTGTTGAACAACCCCATCACCAGGACGAACCACATCACCCAATGCACTTTGGCCGAAGCCATCACCGAGAAGAACACCATGAACTTCCCGAAGAATCCACCGAAGGGGGGGAGTCCAATCAAACTGAACACGCACACCAGCAGGCAGATGGCCAACACGGGAGACTGCCGAACCAGCCCGGAGAAATCTCCCAGGTTTTCGCTGAACTTCGCATTCCGCACGAAGGCCACGATCGCGAAGACCCCGAGGTTCATAAAGAAGTACACCACGAGGTAGTACAGCAGGCCCTGCACACATTGGGCGGCGGCTTCCGAACGGGCCGCCAGCGTGAAGGTGTCGGACAGCGGCGCGTTCAACAGGATCGCCATCGCTCCGACCGCCATCAGCATGTACCCCGCGTGGGCGATGGTCGAATAGGCCAGCATCCGCTTGACGTTGCTCTGTCCGTACGCCGCCAGATTTCCGAACGTGGTGGTCACGACGGCAATCAACGCCAGTCCGATCCCCACCTGCATCGACAGCGACTGGGCCCCGCCTGCGACCGCTGCGGGTCCCCCTACGAGCGCCAGCAGAAATCGAACCAGCAGGGCGAAGGCCGCCCCTTTGCTCGCCACCGAGAGAAACCCACCCACCTCGGCCGAAGCCCCTTCAAACACGTCCGGAGCCCAGAAATGGAAGGGGAACAACGACAGCTTGAAACCAATTCCGGCGAGCACCATCAGCACGCCAAGGGCCAAGGTCCGAACCGTGGGATTGGCCAGCGAATACCCATTGCGGCCCACGTCCATCAGGGCCGGGGCCAGATCGGGGAAATTCGCGGTCCCCAACAGACCCGCCAGCAGGCTGATGCCGAAGAGCATCACACCAGCGGCACCCGCACCGTACACGACATATTTCAGGGCAGCTTCGCTGGCCGCCTTCCGACCTTTGAGGAAGCCCACCATGGCATAACTGGGAACCGAAGTCATTTCGATCGCCAGAAACACCATCAACAGGTGGTTGGCCGAAACCATCAGCAGCATCCCCAGGGTGGACCCCAGGATCAGCGTGTAAAAGTCCGGCGCATCTTCAGCGTCGGGAATTCCCGTGACGATGGTCAAATAGACCACGAACGCCAGGAACAGCAGCAGGAAGATGCGGAAGAAGACAGTGAATGGATCGAAGATCAGCAGGCCGGTGAACATCGTCTGCGACTCAATGTCGCCGTTGCCGAACTGGCGGAACTGAGACACCGAAAAGCCAAGCGCCAACACCGTGCCCACCATCGCCACGAGGGACCCGGGCAGCCATCGGTCGCAGTCAAACAGTCGGACGAACAACAGCACCAGGATCGTGCCGACGACGCACAGCTCCGGAGCGAACGGCTGGAGGGAGCCCAGCGTGTCGGCCGTCAGATTGTTCAGCAGTTGGGTGAGTGTCATTGCCGTCTGTTCGGGCCGCCACGCGGAGCCGATCGAAGGGATGCGAGAAGAAGGCTGTCAGCCGGGAGATCGTGGTGGACTAGCGACTGAGCAGTGTCGTGAGGGCCGATGTTCCCAGCGACTTCGCCGAGTAGAGGTTGTCGACCAGCAGGCTGATCGAGGCCTGCATCTGGTTAAACACCAGGTTGGGGAAAACCCCCATGATGATGCACAGTGCCAGCAGCACCGAGCCGATCAACGCCTCATTCCAGGTGATGGGAGTAATCGCCTCAGGATGAGGACCCTTGTACTCGGCTCCCAGGAAGACCCGCTGGACGGCCCACAGGATGTATCCCGCCGTGAGGATGACCCCCGACGCGGCGATGATCGCGTACACCTTGCTGAAATTCCACGAACTCAGCACCGAGAAGACCTCGCCAATGAAGCCGCACATTCCGGGCAGCCCCAGACCCGCGAAGAAGAGCCCCACCGCAAGTCCGCCGTACAGGGGCATCAATCCCATCAGTCCGCCAAACTTGTTCAGGTCACGGTGGTGGACCCGGTCATAAATGACCCCCACCATGAAGAACATGCCCGGAGACGAGATGCCGTGAGCGAGCATCTGGAACATCGCGGCCTGCATGCCCATGTTCCAGTACTGCTTCGACTCTTCACCGGCGGCACCGTCGGTCAGTTTCCAGACGGCGATCCCCAGCAGCACGTAACCCATGTGGCTCACCGAGCTGTAGGCCACCAGCCGTTTGAAGTCGGTCTGGGCCATCGCGGCGAACGCCCCGTAGATGATGCTGGTCACCGCCAGCACCACCAGCACATGGGCCGCGTAGTAGGCACCCACCGGGCAGATCGGGAAGGCAATCCGCATGATGCCGTAGCCACCCATCTTCAGGAGCACCCCGGCCAGGATCATCGAGATCGGCGTGGGAGCCTGCACGTGGGCGTCAGGCAACCAGGTGTGGAACGGGAAGACCGGCACCTTGATGGCAAATCCAATGAACAGCAGGATGAAGGCGGTGATCTGCACGAACTGCGTGTAGCTCAAGCCGTCGATCCGCCCCTGGCCGATCTCCTGCAGCCGCAGGATGTCGAAGGTCCGACCACCGTCGAAGTAGAGCATCAGCATGGCGATCAGCATCAGCACGCTGCCCACCAGGGTGTAGAGGAAGAACTTGATGGCGGCATATTCACGCCGTTCACCCCCCCAGATGCCGATCAGGAAGTACATCGGCAGCAGCATCACTTCCCAGAAGATGTAGAAGAGGAAGAAGTCGAGGGAGAGAAACACCCCCAACATCCCTGTTTCCAACAACAGGAAGAGAATCAGGTATCCCTTGATGTGCTTCTTGATGCTCGTCGAGGCGGCCAGCGCCAACCAGCTGATCAGACTGGTCAGCAGCACCAGCGGCATGCTGATGCCGTCCGCTCCCAGCTGATAGTTGATGTTCCACGACTTGATCCAGGGGACCGAGACCGACATCTGCATCTCAGCCTTCGCCGGATCAAATCCAAACCAGGCCAACAGTGTCAGCACGAAGGTGGCCCCGGCGATGATGTTCGCGAACGAACGCATGCCGTCTTCGGACTTGGGATTGAAGAGCGAGAGGATCAGGGCGCCGATCGCCGGCAGGAAGATGATCGCGCTCAGCAGGAAGACTGGATCGGGGGTCATGGGAGTTAAAACGTGTTCCTGAGCGAAGAGCCGCGGAAAGAAACGTGTCGTGAAGAGGAAAACAGCCGGAGGATCAGGAGCCGAAGACCTGGGCCAACACCCAGATCCCCACCACACCCAGCACGATGAACATCACGTACTGCCGGATCTGCCCCGTCTGCAATCCCTTGAGGCCCATCCCGCCCGCGTACGTCGTCTTGGCCGTCCAATTGACCAGTCCGTCGACAATCTGCTCGTCGAAGAGCCGGTCCCAATGGGCAACTGCCACCGTCAGCCGCGACAATCCGTGGATGATTCCATCGAGAACCAGCCGGTCGAATCCCGCGACGAACCGGGCCACGACGTGCACCGGCCTGACGAACAGCGTGTCGTACAACTCATCAAACCACCACTTTTCCGACAGAAAGGTATGCAGTCCGGTGAACTGACGCTTCACATCGGCCGGATTCACCCAGCGAGCCCCATAGAAGACATATGCGAGGAACGTCCCCAGACTGGCGATGACCAGGGCGTACAGGCCAGCCCGGGCATGCCGTTGATGGATGGCTTCGTGCGTTGGCAGGGTGAGACCCGAGGGGGCTGCCGCAACCAGTTCGTGCGGCAAAGTGGCCGGCTCACTGGCCGACAACAAGCCAAACAGCGGGCCATGCTCGCCACCCACCGCACAGAACGCCGCCAAGACCGACAGCACCAGCAGCGGCACGGTCATGATCCAGGGAGATTCATGGGCGTGCTCGTACACATGGTGGTCGCGGGGTTCGCCGGCGAAGGTGTAGAACCAGAGGCGGAACATATAGAACGCCGTCACGCCGGCTCCCAGCAGCGGGAGGTAGAACAACACAAGGTGCGAGGGATTCAACTCGGTGAAGGTCAACGCGGTGGCCACCACCGCGTCCTTCGAGTGGTATCCCGAGAAGGCGATCACGCCCGGTATCGCGAGACCAGCGATCGCAATTACCCCCACCAGCATCGTGTAGGCGGTAATCGGCATCTTCTTCCGCAGGCCACCCATGCGGGGCATTTCCTGCTCGTGGTGGCAACCGTGAATCACACTTCCCGACGCCAGGAACATCAACGACTTGAAGAAGGCGTGTGTGACCAGGTGGAACAACCCGGCCGCCCAGCCCCCGACACCCAATCCCAGCATCATGTAGCCGAGTTGGCTGATCGTCGAGTAGGCCAACACCCGCTTGATGTCCGTCACCACCACAGCAATCGTCGCCGCCAGGAAGGCCGTGATGCAGCCGATGTAAGCGATCGTCAGCAGCACCTCGGGGGTGAACATCGGATAGAACCGCCCCGCGAGATACACCCCCGCCGCGACCATGGTGGCGGAGTGCACCAGCGCCGAGACCGGAGTCGGTCCTTCCATGGCGTCGGGCAGCCAGGTCTGCAGCGGGAATTGCGCGCTTTTGCCGATGCAACCGGCGAAGATTCCCAACCCTGCCGCGACCAGCAGGTAATAGGGAATGGTCCGGGCTTCGTGGGGTCCGTCGGCACTTTCTTCGGGCAACCCCGAAGTCAGCAGAACCTTGTCGCCCGATTCGTTGACATGCATGTGCCCGTGGTCGTCCCGCAGCATCTGGAACAGACCCGGAGTGGGATTGGTGTTGTTGGCCCCCTCGTAGCGACTTTGGAACTGGAAGGTTCCGAAGTGGGTCCACAGGATCATCAAACCGATCAGGAAGCCAAAGTCCCCGACCCGGTTCATGATGAAGGCCTTGTTGGCAGCCGTCGAAGCCGACTTCCGTTCGACATAGAAGCCGATCAGGAAGTACGAGCAGACCCCCACCAGTTCCCAAAACACGAACACCATGAACACGTTCCCGGCCAGGACCAGTCCCAGCATCGAGAAGCAGAACAGCGACAGGAACGCGAAAAACCGGTAGAACCGTCCGGGCCGGTGAAAGTGCCCGTGGCTGGTATGAACCTGATGATCCTCATAGTTCTCGGTCAGCTCATCGCTCATGTAACCCATCGCAAACAGATGGATGCAGGTGGCGATGAAGGTGACCATGGTGAACATCACCAGGGTTAGGCTGTCGATGTAATAATCAATGGCGACACGGAGGGACCCGAAGTTGGCCAGGGTGTAGATCGTGTTGGTGAACGGCCCCATCTCGGCCGCCGCGGCCGGACTCACCGCAGCGGTTGCTGTGCGATCCGCCGATACCGCCTTCACGGCGGCCCATTCCGTTTTGAAACCCCAGAACAGGAGCGCCGAAAGGCTGCACACAAACGCCGTCCCGATGCACCCCACCGCAATGTACGCGGCGGTCTTGCTCTTCCGGGTACCCCAGAAGCCGGCGAAGATTTCAATCGCGAACCCGCACAGGGGCAGCAGCCAGGCGATCATCAGCAGGCTGCTGAGCGTTGTTCCAAGTGAAGATGGGCCAGGCATGGCAGAGGTCGGAAGGCGGCAACCGCAGTCGGCCGGCAGGCAACGGCGCGGAGGACGGCGGGTGGTGTGTGGTCAGACAGTCAGGTTGACAGCACGCGGGTGACAATCGGCCGGGATCAGCCCTTCAGCTCATCGGCCCGGTCGACATCGATCGTCAGGTGGTTGTTGTAGAAGTTGAGAGCGATCGCCAGAGCGATGGCCGCTTCCGCTGCCGCCAGCACGATCACAAACAGCGAAAACACCTGCCCATCCATCCCCAGCGGGGTGTGGCGGGCGAAGGCGACGAAGTTGAGATTGGCCCCATTCAGAACCAGTTCGACCCCCATCAGAATCCCGATCGCGTTCCGCTTCGTGGCCATGCAGACCACGCCGCAGACAAACAGGACGGCAGCGACGAACAGGTACATGTTCAGGTCGGCAGCCGGCGCCAGCATCGCAGCTTGTTCGCTTGGAGGCATCTCAGATCAGCAGCACAGCGACAAAAGGGGGGGAAAACGTTCCGCACTCAACAGTCGACAGCCTAAGACGCAGACAAATTCGAAGCCTGGGAATTGCCCGCATCCCGCCGCCGTTTGGTGCGCGCCAGGTAGGCGGCCCCAATCAGCACCACCAGAAGGTGCACCGAGACAATTTCGAAGGGGAGGAGAAAGCCCGGACTCAACGTGCTCCGCGACGATCCCAGATCTTTGGGATTCGCCCCGAGAAACTTGAGCCCCAGCTCGCGGGTTGTGTTGCCGCTGGCCGGAGGGTTGAACCCGACCCCGACCGTCTCGCTGGCTGACCGGGGACCACGATTGGCCCAGTCGACCGAGATTGCCGATGACAGGATCAGGCCCAGCAGAACCAGCCCCACCACGCCCCCCAGAACCATTTCGCCAGGTCGAGATTTGATCTGAAGAAAGGGGCCGCTGGCCGTCAGCATCACGCCGAAGATCAGCAGCACCAGGGTGCCGCCGACATAAATCAGCAATTGGGCCGCTCCGACGAAGTCGGCGTTCAGTGAGAAGAAGAGTCCTGCCGTGGCCGCCAAAGACAAAATCAGCCAGAACGCCATCCGGACGACGTTTTGACTCACCACGACCGCCACGGCACAGGCGACAGCCATCAGGGCGAAGACGTAAACGGCTCCTCCCTGAAACAACCAAGCCACCGCATCAATGGGTGCGGAAAGCCAACTCATGACTGCACCTGACCTTCCTGCACCGCATCACGATTCAGATTGGGACCCGCCTGCTCTGCCTCGGGTTGAATATCCACTTTGGCTTCGGCCTCCTTCTCGGCTTTCGCCGCCGATTCCCCGGTCACGGTCGGGACCAGTTCGGGACGGAATGCCTGATTCGCCTTGGGAACTCCCAGCTCGGAACCCAGAACATTGACCGAGTCGAGCAGCGTGGTTCGGCCAGTGAACTGATGGATCAGCAATGGCCAGACGGTAATCCCCAGGAAGAGGAAGCAACTGATCGGCAGCAGATACTTGAGGCAGGTCGTCATGACCTGGTCGATTCGCAGGCGGGGCAACGTCCACCGCACCCACATCTGCACAAACACCAGCAAACACCCCTTTGAGATGAAGATCGACGCGGCGATGATGTTGGCGATCAGGAACCCCGCACCTCCCTGGGCCCGCAATGGATCGAGCACCGCCTTCTCCAGCCCGATCCCCGAATGCCAACCTCCCAGGAACAGTGCGGTCGCAATGCCGCTCACCGCGAACATGCTCGCATACTCGGCCATGAAGAAGTACGACCAGCGGATGCCCGAGTACTCAGTATGGAAACCCGCCACGAGTTCGCTTTCGGCCTCGGCCAGGTCGAACGGAGCCCGCTTCACGCTCGCGGTGGCGACGGTGAAGTAGACGAAGAAGGCGATGAAGCAGAATGGATCATGCAGCAACATCCAGTTGAGGAACGTGCCCCCCTGCATCCGACTGATTTCCGACATGCTGAGCGTCCCCAGTGCCGTCACCGGCACCAGGGCGCAGATCGCCATCGGAATCTCGTAACTTACCACCTGGGCTGCTTCACGCATCCCTCCGAACAGCGACCACTTCGAGCCGCTGGAGTAACCCGCCAGAATCACACCCATCACCTCCAGCGACATGATCGCCAGGATGAAAAAGATGCCAATGTCGAGATCCTGCGCGATCCAGCCATCCGCCCAGGGAAGTACCAGAAAGGCCGCGAATGATGCGACAAACACGAGGTAGGGAGAGACCCGGAACAGCATCCGGTCAGCCGCCTCGGGGCAGAGATCCTCTTTCTGAATCAGCTTGATGCCGTCGGCCAGCGTCTGCAGCCAGCCGAATTTTCCGCCAACGCGTGTGGGGCCCAGACGGTCCTGGATACGCCCCGCCACTTTCCGTTCCAGCCAGATGTAAACCAGCGGGGCCACACCAAAAAAGCCCAGCACCAGGGCGGCGTGGATCAGCGCCGCGAGCGCGTACGCCCAGGTGGAGTCAATGTACTGCGCCAATAGCTCGGCGATCGACGCGGCCGCCAGCACGCTGCTCATCCCAGCATTCTCGACTTCAGACAGTAGACTGCCGATGCCGACCCGCGGCACCGCGCTGCTCCTCAGGGACCCCGGAGTCACGCACCCCGAAGCGGCCCGATCTTGACACATGCATCCGGGGGATTCAAGTGAGCCCCGGCCGGTTATCGGATGTGGGAATTGGGCCTAACTCATGCAAACATGAGAGCTTAGGGAAACCTTTTCGGGCTGCTTCCAGCATCCCCCAGCGGCATTCGCCGAGGCACCTCGTCCCAACCCGAGCCCCCTCAACCACAGGTGACAAGACACCGGTTGAGGCAGACTTCACCATCCGCATCTGCCATAGTAGTGCGGCCGTCCATCCCCCCCCGCCCCCGTCGGGGACCTGGCGTCCCCCCTCTTGGGACTGGAGTCCGATGTCAGAAGTCACGCCGCTCCCCGCAGTCCCTTCCAGGGCCCCCACCTTGCTCCCCTGGATGAAGGGTTTGCTCCGCTTTGCCGCCGGATTCAACATCTGTGCCGGACTTCACATGCTGATCCTCTACCACGAAACCTACAAGGTGATCGGGATGCCCAAACCCGAGATCCAGTTTCCCATCCAGCTCGTGGGGTTGCTGGTGGCACTGTTCGGGGTCGCCTACTACCTGGTCGCCCGCCACCCCCTCCGCAATCGCCAAATGCTGGCCCTCGGCTGGTGGAGCAAGTTTCTGGGCTCGTGTCTGGGGCTCGGTTACATCCTGCTCGGTAAACTCCCTCCCCGGTTCTTCCTCGTCTTCTTCTTAGCCGACATCATTTACCTCTGGCCATTTTATCTGATCATCCGTCGTCTTGATCAACTTGCGGCCAGTCGGCCGGAGTCGGATCGGTAAGAGAGGCCGCCGCATCCCCACCGAAACGGCTCGGGCTTCTGGACAGAGCGAATTTCCTCCGCGGTCGGAAGGATTGGCTTCCACCACGGACCGAAGGCTTGTGCCGGAGGAAACCGAGCCCACGCCGTCGGGAGATTGGCTGTGCGCCGGGCAGGGGGGGGGCCGATGGGCGAGTGACTGGCGGATGTCGCACGGGCAGGGAAGAATACGCCCCGGCAGGAACCATCCGGTGACCGGCTCGGCCGACCCCGCCCCGCCGATCCAACCGGTCTCCTGCATGAAGTTGTCTTTCCGATCCCTGCCTCGGCACCGCATCACATGTTGACCTCTCATCTGTCGCGTCGACTTCCTGCGACCGCGCTGTTGGTTCTCGGGTGGGCTCTGGGACAATCGGGCCCCGTTCCCGCCCAGGGCCAGGAGTGGCCGCAATTTCGTGGGCCGGAGGGGCAGGGGGTGGTGGCCGATCTGGGCCTGCCGGATGAATTCGGCGAAGAAACCAATCTGCGGTTCAAGATCGCCATCCCCGGGAAAGGCTGGTCCTCGCCCGTGGTGTCCCGCGGGATCTGCTGGTTGACGACTGCGGTGCCGACCGAGGTCGATCCCGATAAGGTCGCCGAGGTGAAGGCCGAACGGCTCAAGGGGAACCCGATGGCCGGCCAGATGGAGATTCTCGAATCGGTCAGCCTGCGGGCCATCGCGGTGGACCTCGCGACACAGCGGGTGATCCGCGACGTCGAGCTGTTCACGATCAGCAATCCCGAGCCGATCCACTCGCTCAACAGCTATGCCTCCCCGACTCCCGTGATCGCCGGAGGACGTTTGTTGTGTCACTTTGGCAATCTGGGGACGGCTGCGGTCGAGCTCGCCACCGGCAAAGTGCTCTGGAAGACCCGTCTGCCGGTCGAGCACAGTGTGGGCCCTGGCAGCACTCCGGTCGTGGTCGACAACCGCCTGATCATTCCCTGCGATGGAACCGACCAGCAGTTTGTGGCGGCTCTCGATATCGCGACCGGCAAAGAGCTGTGGCGGGTGCCCCGGCCAAAAATGTCGGGGGAGAATGGAGACTTCCACAAGGCCTTCAGTACGCCGCTGCTCATCCACGATGGGACCAAACGCCAGGTGATCATTCCTGGTGCCCAGTGGGTTGTGGCCTACGATCCCGAGACGGGAAAGACCCTCTGGCAGGTCCGCCACGGCGACGGGTTTTCGAATTCACCCCGGCCCGTGTTCGCCCAGGGCCTGGTGTTGGTCTGCACGGGCTACATGAACCATGAACTGGTCGCCATCCGGGTCGATGGTGCAGGAGATGTGACCGACACGCACGTCAAGTGGCGGGTCAACAAGCAGGTTCCCCCCATGTCGTCCCCGGTGGTGGTGGGGGATCTGCTGTTCATGGTCTCGGACCAGGGAGTGGTGTCGTGCCTCGATGTCGGGACGGGGGCGGTGCGTTACCGCGAACGATTGGCGGGAAATTACAGCGCCTCGCCATTGGCTGTGGGAGGACGCATCCTGTTCCTCAGCCGGTCGGGGGACGCATCGTGGGTCGACGCCAAACCGGAGTGGAAACTGCGCCGCACCAATCACCTCGAAGGACAACTCATGGCAAGTCCGGCCGTGGTTGAGGGGACGTTGCTGGTCCGTAGCGACTCGCACCTCTATGGCATTCCGGCCCGTACCCCCTGAGCACTGCGGGTTGAGTGAGATCGCTGGCGGAATGAACCCCCGGGCGGCAGAACCCTGGCCCCCGAATCTCATGACCGCCGGTCGTCTGACGGAGGTGTCCGCTTCTGCGGGCAGTCTCCAGCGGCGACCGAGCGCGGCCAGCGCCCAGCGTCGTCCCGATTCGATCCGGCAGAGATCGGCCTTCCCGCCTGCCCCGACACAATCCCCCTTCAATTAATAGCCTCCTCACCTGAATCTGTGGGTGAAATCCGGCTCCGGCAGGTTCCCAAGTTGATGATATCAGGCGATTTCCAGCGTTTTCAGTTCGCGAAATCCATACGCCTTTTTGGTGGTCCGTTTCGCCTTGTTGTTGAATCCCTCCACGACACCCCCCGAAATCGTCCCCCGCGCCACAAACCAGTTGCGGATCAGGGGCTGATGGTGACGCAGCATCCGCGCCACCCGCTGCATCGGTTCCAGCCGGGATCGCATCACCTTCCCGCACCACTCGTCCAGAAACCGCATCGCCACCGTCGGGGACCGGTACTCCCAGAACCACTGGAAGTCCTCCTTCAGCAGGTAGGCCCTCACGGTTCCCAGGTTCAACTGGACCAGCTCCCTGAGTCGGACCGACTGCGACTCCGTCAGATTCTCCGGGCACTTCAGCAGACATCAGCGCGTGTGTTTCAAGACCGGTGCTGTGCCCGACCGTTTGAGGTCTCGCGACTCACTCGCCCGCACTGCATCCACCCCCTTGCTGAAATGCGTCATGATGTGAAACCGGTCCAGCACATGCACCGCCTGGCCGATCTGTTCCCCGATCACCTACAGGTATGGCTGCCACATGTCGCTGCACACACACCGGATGCCCCCCTTCACTTCCTCCGACAACCCCCGGAAGAAACCCCGCAGGCTCTCTTCCGACCGGTTCTGCCCGACAGACAGCAGACGCTGGCACTCCTCATTGATCTGGTACACCAGCGTCACATACTTATGACCCTTCCGCCACGCGATCTCATCGATCCCAATCGCCGTGATTCCCGTCATTTCCCGATGATTGAGCCCCCATTCCACCGCCATCCGCGCCGCCGCAGACACACTCTGCCAGCTCGTTCCAAACACGTCCGCCACCACCTGCCACGACAGCCGTTGCGCCCACTTCGCCAGGTACCACTGGTACTTCCTGGTCTGCCGATGTTTTCCCACACCCCA
>Ga0315904_10000190_pt1 | contig 101000 bp, 68 predicted proteins | sample LakEriMetagenome_6_FD_203529 | JGI IMG/M metagenome (GOLD analysis project Ga0315904, IMG submission 203529) | Freshwater fungal communities from buoy surface, Lake Erie, Ohio, United States - Buoy 12 MA120 | ecosystem: Environmental > Aquatic > Freshwater > Lake | place: USA: Lake Erie, Ohio...
TCGCGTTCGCCCTCGCCAAGGGGGACGTGTCGCAGCCGTTCGTGACGCCCTCCGGCGTTCATCTCGTCATGGTGAGCGATGCGGAGCCAGGCCGGCTCGGGCTCGAAGCGGTGCGGCCACAGATCGAGTCGATGGTGGCTGCCGAGGTGCTGCGTGAGCGCCTTGCCCGCGCCCGGGCGGCGACCACGATCGAGTATGCCCCGGGTGTGCCGCACTTCGACCCGGCGACGCCGGCCGAGTCGGGCCAACCCCGCCGCGTGGTCGTGGAACCGGCCGGCTGACGGCCCCGCATTCGCGTTGCGACGGCTGCGGCGGACCGCTACCCTCCCCCGCCCCATGAAGTTCCGCTCCACCCTGCTCGTCGCGTTGATGGTGATCGTGCCGGCGCTGGCGATGTTCTCGCACCAGCTGCCTTCCGGCATGTCGGCTTCGGTCACGAGGTTCCTGATCACGCCCATGATGGGATGGGTGGCGTCGTGGCGGGGGGCCACAGGCCCGGAGCGGGGAGGCCGCATCGCCCCGCTCGAGCCGCTCGTGGAGCCCGCTCCCGCGACGTCGGCTCCGCACTCGATCACGGAAGCCGATCGGTCGATCGTCCGCGAACGACTTCGCGAGATGGGGGCGACGGAGGTCGAATGCAGGCAGCTTTCCGGTGCCGCGGCGGGGCATGTGGCGAGCTGCCGGGTCGCGTTGGACGCCAATGGTCAGTTGCAGCGACTGTTTCAGGCGACGGGCCACGACTCGCTCGCGGCGGAGCGGCGACTCCTGGAAGAGATCGTGGCGTGGCATGGCCGGCGGACTGTGGCCGACTGACCGTTCGTCGCGAGCGGTGGTTCACCCGAGGAGCGTACACCGCATGCCACGTCGTGCTGCCGGATTCGGGCTGGTGACGGGCGGGCGTGTCGGCCTGTATGGGCCTGTGGTGGCGCGGCTGCCGAGCCAGGCGGCTGCCGTGGCCCGACGGCGGCGATTCCTGCGTGCGTTCACCGCGGTGGTCGGGGTGCGGACGGATATCGACGCCGGTCAGCATCCGCGCAACGACGAGGTGGCTCGTCTCGAAGCGGCGTTGTTTCTCGCCCGCGAGCCGCTCACGACGCGGCGGCTGGCAAAACTCGCCCGACTCGACGACGGCACCCGAGCCCGGGCCGTGATTCGGGAGCTGCGGCAGCTGCAGGAGGCGGCGGGTTCGGCCGTCCGCGTGGAGTCGATCGCCGGAGGCTTTCAGCTCCTGACCGGCGGGGCATTCGGGCCGTGGGTCAAGCGGCTGCTCGAACAGCCGGTCGGGGGGCGGCTCTCCACGGCCGCGCTGGAAACGCTCTCCATCGTCGCCTATCGCCAGCCCGTGACCAGGGCCGAAATCGAGGCCATCCGCGGGGCCGGCAGCGAGGAACTGCTCCGCCAGTTGCTGGAACGCGACCTCGTGGCGATCGGTGGTCGGGCCGAGGAACTGGGCCGACCGAATGTCTACGTCACCACGCGGCGGTTTCTGGCGGTCTTCGGTCTGCCACGCATCGAGGATCTGCCGCCGATCGAGCCGCTGCGGGAGCCGCCGGCCTGAAGCCGGTTTCCCGCCCCAGGATCGCGGGTGGCTGACAGGCGTTTTTGGAGGGCCGGAGGCTTGCACACCGGCTGATCACGCGCCACACTGTCGGCCGACGCTCCGGCAAAACCAGCGGGTGATTCAGCCCAAAAAGTTTTTTGCCGGGGGGTGAATTGGACGATGTTCCCCCGATCGGGTACAGAATTGGCGGCAGTGCCCGCCCGCCAAGTCAGACTCCAGGAGGTTTTTGCCGTGACGATCGTTGCCAGTGGCCGAGCGCATCGGGATGGTCTGAACGCCGACGTGTTCTCGTGGAGTGAACTTCCCGAGTTGCTCACCGCGGAGGATCTTTTCGCCGGCCCGGCCGTGGCAGAGCGATCGCCTTTCGACGTCGTCGCTCGTGACGACGAAGACGAGGATGAGGACGACGAAGAGTTCGAAGACGACGAAGACGACGAAGAGTTCGACGACGAGGAGGAGTCCGACGAGGAAGAGGACGACGACGAAGAAGACGAAGACGACGAGTGGGAAGAGGTCGATGACGAGGATGAGGACGAAGACGAAGACGAAGAGGAAGAAGAAGACGACGAGGACTGGGAAGACGACGATGAAGACTGGGAGGACGAGGACGAGGACGAGGAAGACGATGACGACGACTGAATCGTCGTGTCTCCCATCCGTCCGGACACGGTTTCCCCCATGTGTTCCGTCATCTACTCCGTCACCGGCGTGATGGATCGCTTCGCAGCGTCACCTGCAGGATCACCCCCCGCCGATCGACGTTGATGATCGCCGTTGTGCCTGCGGCCCGCAGGCGGGCGAGCATGTCGTCCTGGAACGTGATCGCTGCCCCGTCGATGGCGATCAGCCGATCCCCAGGTTGCAAACCTCCAACCGCTGCCGGTGATCCGGGAGACACCCGCACGATCACGGGCGCCGTCGGTTCGCACGGATCGGGCCGGCTGCCGATGCCCCAGCGTCCTCGCTCGGCTGCCACTGGTTCCGGAGCGATCGCCTCGAGGGCACGTTTCGTGGCATTTGATTCCGCCCGGCATTGCTGGCGAAATGGCCGCGGCGGCCCCGATTCGTCGGCGAGCATCGCCACGAATCCGAGCGTGAGCCGTGCCACGGGCTCGATGCCGTTCATGTTCACGAGGTGCACGTCGTCGCTCGGCCGGTGGTATTGATCGTGCAGCCCGGTGTGGAACATCACCGTGGGGATGCCGGCCGCGATGAATGGGTAGTGATCGGAGTCGTCGGTGATGTCCCAGTCGAATGCGAGTTCCAGGCCCGCGCGGACGGCGGGATCGGTGTTGGCCTGCACGATCGCGGCCCGGAGCCCCGGTGAGGTGCGGGCCCCGTAGACCTCGAGTCGGCGGCCGCGAAGCCGGCCGATCATGTCGAGGTTGATCGAGAAGACGGTCTTCAAGCCGGTGAGCGCCGCAGGCTGCACGCGGAGAAAATGATACGAACCCAGCAGGCCCTTCTCCTCGCCATCCCAGAACGCGACGAGGATCGACCGCCGCGGTCGTTGTGGCAGGTGCTCGAGCGCCGCCGCCACCTCCAGAAGCCCCGCCACTCCCGAGGCGTTGTCGTCTGCACCGTTGTGCACGTAGCCGAAGGGGCCGTAGCTGGTGGCGGCGTTGCCGTAGCCCACGTGGTCGTAGTGGGCGCCGACGACGATCAGTTCCTGGGCCACCGCAGGATCGCGGCCCCGCAGCAGTCCCAGGATGTTTCGCATGCCGCCGAATGACTGGAAAAAGCTGCCGTCGTCGCCGGCCGGCTCCAGCCCCAGTTTCTGCAGCTGTTCGACGATGTAGGTTCCGGCGGCACGCCCGCCACGGCTGCCCCCCTCGCGGCCCTCGAAGGCGTCGTCGGCGAGGGTCGTGACATGCTGCCCGGCCTCCGCGGCGCGGATGCTCGCATGGGCGGCCGACAGGAGTTCGGCCGCTGGGGCGGATGCCGTCGGCCAGGAGGCGAGACAGGCTGCCACACAGGCTGCATGGAAGGACGCGAGCAGGATTCGTGCCACTGGTCGCATCACGGGCATGGCTCCTTGCGGGACGGTGAGGGCGCGTCCAGAATAGAGCGAGTGCGGTTTCCCGGAGTCCATGTTGATTTCCGGGAAAACGAGGAGAGGTGGCAGAGCGGTCGAATGCGCGTCTTTGCTAAAGACGTGTCCGGTCAAAAGCTGGACCGCGGGTTCGAATCCCGCCCTCTCCGCTGAGTGGTTGAGATGACGAGACGCGAAATCCTGGTTGGCATCGGCGTCGGGCTTTGGTGTCTGGCCCTGCAGGCATCGGTCGCCCCGGCTGCTGAGCACCGGCCCAGCATCGTTCTCTTCATCGCCGACGACCTGTCGTGGCACGACGTGGCGTGTTTCGGCGGTCCCACCGATGCCAAGACGCCACACCTCGACGCGCTTGCCGGCGAAGGGCTGCGACTCACTGGCTTCTTCTCGTCGTCGTCGGTCTGCTCGCCCGTCCGTCAGGAGCTGCTTACGGGCCTCTACCCCTTGCGCAGCGGGGCCTATCCGAATCACTCCAAGGTGAGGAGCGGCACGAAGAGCCTGCCGCACTCCCTCGCGGCCTTGGGGTATCGCACGGCCTGCGTCGGGAAGACACACTTCGGCCCCGCCGCCTGCTATCCCTTCGACGTGATGATTCCGATGCGGGATGGGGCGGGCAGGGGCGAGGAAGACGACGCTGGCGACGGTGAACTCGACATGGCCGCCATGGAGCGGTTCATCACGGCCGGCGGCGAGCCGTTCTGCATCTATGTGGCCACGCACGAGCCGCACAGCCCGTGGACGAAGGGCGACCCACAAGCCTACGACGCGGCCACGCTGACGCTGCCGCCATACCTCGTGGATACGCCGGAGACTCGCGACAGCCTCGCACGGTACTACGCGGAAGTCACGGCCATGGATGCGCAGGTGGGGGTGGTGCTGCGCATGCTGGCCAACACGGGACACGAGCAGAACACACTCGTGATGTTTTTCAGCGAACAGGGCAACTCCATGCCGCAGGGCAAGTGGACCTGCTACGACGCCGGCATCCGCGTGGCGGCCATCGCACGCTGGCCTGGCCGGATCCAGCCGGGCACGGCAAGCGCGGCGCTCGTGCAATACGTGGACGTGCTGCCGACGCTGATCGAGGCGGCCGGGGGTGAGCCGATGAAGCTCGACACGGGCTGCCCCGACGCGGACGGTGAACGTGGGTTCGACGGCCGGAGTTTTCTGGACGTGCTCCTGGGCACGACGCAGCGGCATCGGGACTTCGTGTGTGCGCAGCACACGGCGCGGGGGATCATCGACGGCCCCGAGGCCTACGGCACGCGGGCCATCCGCGACGCGAGGTGGAAGCTGATCGTGAACCTGCATTCGGAGACCGAGTTTCGCAACGCGATCAGCGACGGCGAGGTGCTCCGCTCGTGGCGTCGGAAAGGCGAGCACGGAGACCCTTTCGCCGCCGCCCAGGCAGCGCGGTACACGAAGCGACCGGCAGTGGAACTCTATGACCTCGAGGCCGATCCCTGGGAGCTGACGAACGTGGCCGCGAAGCCGGAACATGAAGCGACGCTGGCCCGCCTGCGAACACAACTCGACGCCTGGATGAGACAGCAGGGGGACGAGGGCGATGCAACCGAGCGGCGGGCGCTCGAGCGGCAGGGGCGGAGGTGACGCCCCCACGCCGTCTCGTCACCGGCACGTCCCGGCAGGTGAGTGGCAGGGTACTATGCAGGGCATGAAGCCACTGCTCGTCCTGAATGTCGTCGGCCTCACGCCCGGTCTCTTGTCCCATACGCCTCGCCTCGCAGCGCTGGGGCGGACGGGGTTTCAGGCGACGCTCGGCACCGTGCTCCCCGCCGTCACCTGCTCGGCCCAGGCGACGATGCTCACCGGTCGCCTGCCTCGTGACCACGGCATCGTCGGCAACGGCTGGTACTTTCGCGATCTCGCGGAGGTGATGCTGTGGCGGCAGTCCAACGCGCTCGTCGGCTGCGAGCAGGAGAAACTCTGGCACGTCGGCCGGCGGCGGTTCGGCTCCGGCTTCACCGTGGCCAAGATGTTCTGGTGGTACAACATGCATGCGGCCGTCGATCAGGCGGTCACGCCGCGGCCGATCTATCCCGCCGACGGCCGCAAGATCCCGAGCCTCTACACCGATCCGCCGGCGCTCAAGGGCGAGCTCCAGGGGCAGCTGGGGCGGTTTCCGCTCTTTAACTTCTGGGGGCCCACCGCCGACATCCGCTCGTCGCAGTGGATCGCCGCGGCCACCCGCCGTGTGATGGACACGCACCGGCCGACGGTCACGCTCTGCTATCTGCCGCACCTCGATTACGACCTGCAGCGGTTCGGGCCTGATTCACCGGAGGCCGCGCGGGCCTGCGGCGAGATCGACGCGGTGGCGGGCGACCTGGCCGAATGGGCGGCCGGCTCGGGCCGCACCGTGGCCGTCGTCAGCGAATACGGGATCACGCCCGTTACCGCCGGCGTCGACATAAACCGCGTGCTCCGGCGGGCCGGACTCCTGCGGGTTCAGGAGGTCGATCTCGGTTGGGAACTGCTCGATGCCGGCGCGAGCGCGGCCTTCGCGATGGCCGATCATCAGCTGGCCCACGTCTACGTGAAGCAGCCCGGACGGGTGGCCGAAGTGAAGGCGTTGCTGGAGTCGACCCCCGGCATCGCCGAGGTGCTCGACCGCGAGGCACAGGCGGCCCATGGCCTCGACCATCCCCGGTCGGGCGAACTCGTGGCCGTCGCCGCTAGGGACCGTTGGTTCACCTACTACTACTGGCTCGACGACGCCAAGATGCCCGACTTCGCCCGCACCGTGGACATCCACCGCAAGCCGGGCTACGACCCTGTCGAACTGTTCGTCGATCCCACGCTCGCATTCCCGAAGTTCCGCATCGCCTGGACGCTCGCCCGCAAGATGCTCGGCTTCCGCTATCTCATGAACGTGATCGGCACGGATGCGTCGATTGTGCGTGGCTCCCATGGACGGCTGCCCGACCGGGCGGCCGACGGGCCGGTGTTTCTCTGCACCGACAGCTCGGCCCGCCGCGACTCGCTCGCGCTGACGGACGTGCGAGACGCGCTACTCGACCTCGTCGCCCACGGGTGACGGGTGCCCCGCAGCGTTGGACTCATCTGATCCGGCGGTGCTGCTTACCGCTTCTTTTTCTTCACGGGCATTGTCGTCGGGGCCGGCTGGGCGGCTGCGGTCTTGAACAGACGCACGGCATCGACCGTGACCCCCTTCGAGGTCGCGTTGCGGCCGCTGCTCCCGACGATGACGTTGGGCGAGCCGGCGTAGGTGGAGAAGGCGAAGTTGTAGAGCCCCTTTTGCTGCTTGGTGCGATTGATCGCCCCGATCTGAATCGCCCCGATCGACGTTCCGCGGAGCGACCGGGACCCGATCGACACATCGCGTGACAATCCCGGCAGGGAGCCGGCGGAGAAGGCCCCCATCTGCGCCAGGCTTGGCAGACCCTTGGGCAGTGTGAGCGTGCCGCCGACGGTCAGGGCTCCCAGCTTCGTGACGGACGGTACGTCGAGCGTGGCGTTGCCGTCCACGTTCACGTTGCCAAAGCTGCCCACGGTGCCGCCGAGCACGAGGTCGGCGGTCGCGAGGCTCCCTGGCGCACCGACCGTGAGGTTACCCACCGACGATGCGGCGAGCGTGAGCGTGATCACCGCGCCCGAGGCCAGGTTCGTGAACGCGATGGCGCCGATGTCACCGCCGGCCGCGTCGAGCGTGAGATCCATCGAGTTGGCCATCGATACCGTGACGGGGCCGATCGCCGTGGGCGGGGCACCGGCCGGGCCAGGGGTCGCCGCCGCGGCCGCCATCACGACGGGCTGGCCCGAGACGATGAACACCGCGCCCAGCGTGCGGCCCTGGATCGTGATCGCACCGATGCCCGCGAAGGCGTTGAATACGCTCGTGAGCACCGCGTAGCCGAGGCCGACGTTGTAAAGGAACCCGGTCTGCGAGTGGATCACGGTCACGTTGCCGATCGTACCCGTCCAGGCCGTGAAGGCGGATAAGGCGATCGCGTTGATGCCCTGCTCTGCATCGTCGGCGAGCCGGACGGAGATGTCGCCGATGCTCGACCCCGAGAAGACGCTCCCGGTGATGCCGCTGGCATTGCGGCCCGGCACGCGGACGGTGATGTCGCCGAGCATGCCCGGATTGCTCGTGAGCGAGAGGTAGTCCCAGTCGGCGACGAAGAACGAGGCCGTGATGCCCGAGCCGATCGAATCGACCGTCACGTCGCCGATGCCGGCGGCCGCGATGAACGACGAGCCCGTGATGGCCACCGGCACGATCGTCCAGACGAGCGCTCGCCCAGTGTTCACCGTGATGTCGCCGATCGTCGAGGTGTAGGCATTCTGGTCGAGGTCGAGCACGTCGGCGAAGAACGTGCTCGCGAAGATGCCCGACGCCCCGCTCGTGGTCACGGTGATGTCGCCGATGCCACCGGCGGCACCGGCCAGGAACGAGGAATTCTCGATCCCGGTGCCCAGGCCGGGCTGGGCGGAAGAGCGATTGCGGACGAGCACATTGCCGATCGTGCCCGTGTTGTCGAAGTTGCCGCGGCCATCGTACACGGCCGTGCGGGCCGTAAACGTGGAGCCGAAGATTGCGTTGCCCCCTTCGGCCGTCTGGACGTCGGCGTAGACGTCGCCGATGTTCGCGGCCGTGAACACCGATTCCACGATCGCCGACGAGGCGACGAGGTGGCGGCCGGCGGCGACGGCCGTGACGCCGGCGAGGTTGCCGGAGGCGAGCCAGGGCCGCGGGGAGTCGGGCGGCTGCGGCGTGTAGTCGCCGTCGGAGTCGGCCGTGAACGTGGACCGCACGACCGCGCCGGCCCCCTTGCTCGTCGCCGTGACGAGGCCGATGTTGCCGATCGCTGTGAAGGTCGAATCGACGATCGCATTGGCGAGGGCATCGGTGCCCCCTGCGACGGCCGTGATCGTGCCGAAGTTGCCCTTCGGATCGAAGGCATCTGCGTTGGGGGGCGGATTGGCCGGGTCGAGCAGCACGATCCGGCCCGGCGCGGTGAAGACCGCCCCGTCGATCGCATTGCCCCCCTTCGTGGCCTCGGCGTAGATGCTGCCGAAGTTGCCCCGCGACTGGAACGTGCCCCCCTGAATCGCCGTGGCGTTGAAGGCCTTCACCGTCATGCCGCCGATGTCGCCGGAGGCCTGCACCTTGCCGTCGATGATGCCGATGCCGTTGATCGAGCGGACGTCGACCGCGAGCGAGTCGATACCACCCGAGAAGGCACGAATCTCCCCTGCCAGGATGCCGTTGCCGTCGAGGCCGCCATGCACCGTCGCCGAGACGGCGCCGATCGACCCGGCGTAGACGAGCACGTCGGTGAGGGCGTTGCGGCCGTTGGCGTTCGCCGAGGCCGAGATGCCGGCGATCCGGCCATTGCCGACCTCCTCTTCGTCGAGATCGGTCGCCTGGAAGCGGGTGCTCACGATGCCGTGGCCGCCCGCTGCGCCCCCTTCGGCCGTGATCTGGCCGATCGAGCCGTAGTTGGCGTCGAACGAGCCGCCGTTGATGCCGCTCCCGTCGAGCTTCGCGATGCCGGTGATCGGGCCGATGTCGGTGTGGGCCACGACCGTGAGATCGGACAGGCCGTCGAGCCAGCCGGTGCCGGTCACTGCGGCAATCCCGCCGGTGCGGCTGGCGAGCTTCGTGGTCTCGATGCCGACGCCGCCGGCCGACACGCCCGTGACGGCACCGATCGAGTTGGCGACGACGTTCGACTCGCTGATGCCGGCCCCGGCCAGGGCGCCGAATTCGCCGTACGACGTGCCCGAAATGCTGGCGATCGCCTCGCCCGCTTCGAGCTTGAGGGCGTCGATGGCCGGGCCCGTGTGTGACCGGGCCGTGATGGCGGCCACGTTGCGGCCGGCAACGATGCTCGTGGCGGAGATGCCGAACCCTGCGAGGCTGCCGAAGGCCGAGATCGGCCCCACGTCGCGGCCGGCGACGAACGACGCCCCCTGCACGCCGCCGTTGGGCACGTTCAGGCCCGCGAGGTCGCGGCCCGCTGCGACATAGGCCTGCAGCACGTCGCCGGTGGGGACGGTGATCAGCCCGATGTCGGTGCCGGCCTGGAAGCGACCCGCGAAATCGCCACTGCCGGCGTTGATCGCGCCGATCGATTTGGCCGCATGGGCCACGAACGCTTCGCCGAAGCCGTCGGCCGAGATGTCGCCGATTCCTGCGGCCGACACGATGCCGATCGCCCCCACGCCGTCGATCGCGATGCCGGCGATGTCGGCGGTGGTGCTCGTGTTGGTGAGTGAGCCGACGAAGGTGTCGGGAAGGAAGATCGTGTCGAGCAACGAATCCTTGTCGGAGCCGGAGATGCCGCCGCCGGCCGTGATCTGGCCGGTGATCAGGCTGCCGTCGCTGAGCGGGAAGCCGAGATGCAGGTGGCCGGCCGAATTGATGAAGCCCTTGAAGGCGGCGGGCAGGTTGATGGCGAGGTCTTCGGTGGAATTGCGGGTCGTGATCTCGCCGGCGATGTTCGCCACCCGCACGGAGCCGATGCTGTCGGCGCGGATCGCGCCGCTGAGCGAGCTTCGCAGACCCACGACCGAGCCGATTCGGCCGGTGACGTTGATCACGCTCCGGAAATCATTCGTGACCGACGTGTCGTAGGGGTTCTTCGTATCGGCGCTGATCGCCCCGTTGATGACGAGCGAGTCGATGCTCTTGGCCTGGATGCCGCCCAGGTCGATGAGCCCCGTGACGGGGTTGTACATCGTGGTGTCGGCGGCCTGCTGGTTGTTCTGCGTGTTGATCCGGTCGATGAGCGGCGCCCGACCGGCGTCGAGCGTGATCGAGCCGACATCGACGCCAGCCAGCGAAATGGAGTGCACGATCGCGGCGGAAAGCTGGATGCCGCCCAGGGCTGTCGTTTGGACCTCGGCATCCAGGTCCAGGAAGGCCACGTTCGTGTAGCCGGGCGAATACATCGTGGCGAAGCCGGTGCCGGGCTGGGTCGTAAGCTCGTTCGGAGTCACCACGACCTGGATACCGTTTTCGGCCGTGAGGCCCACGAGCGACAGCCGCGTGGCGTCGGCGTTGTCGGCGGCGAGGCCGGCGAGTTCCACCGTGAAGCCCGCGCCGGCCGCAACGGTGCCCGTGAGGCTCACGGTGACGGTGTCGCCGTCGGCGTCGGTCCACGTGGCGGGCGTGGAGCCGTACACGGTGCCCGGCGTGATCGCGAGCAGCCGGCGGTTTTCGAGGGCGTCGATGCCGAGGCGGTGGGCAGGGCGGCGGAGACGGCGGGCGGACCGGGATCGCATCCATTCACTCCATGAGGACGGCCGGGCAAGGCGCACCGGGGCCGCAGAGAGACGCTAGCCCGCAATTCCAGTCGGGTCAACAAATTGGATGATCGCCGCGGGCGGGCAGCGTGACGACCATGTCGGCCAGCGCATCGGCGTCGGCACGGTCGTGCGTCACGAGCACCACGGGAATGTCGCAGGCTGCCAGCCAGTCGCGAAGCTGACACCGCACGTCGCTGCGGAGATCGGCATCGAGCGAGGAGAGCGGCTCGTCGAGGAGCAAGAGTCGCGGCCGGGGGGCCAGTGAGCGCGCGAGCGCCACGCGACGCTGTTCACCTCCGGAGAGCGTGTGCGGGCGCCGGTCGGCGAGCGGGGCGAGGCCGAGTCGCGCGAGCAGATCCATGACCACCCGGCGTCGTGCGGCCGGCGCGAGCCGCCGCAACCCATAGCCCACGTTGTCGGCGACCGACAGGTGGGGAAAAAGCGACGGCTCCTGAAACATGAATCCGACGCAGCGGTGTTGCGGCGCGAGAAAGCTACGGGTGGTGACGTCGCACCAGATCTCGCCGGCGCAGACGATCCGGCCCGAATCAGGCCGCTCGAGTCCCGCGAGGCACCGCAGCACCGTCGTCTTGCCCGCGCCGGACGGGCCGAGCACCGCCGTCACGTGAAACCGATCCATCGGGCAGCGGAGACCGCCGCGGATGAGTGGGCCTCGCGGAAACCGCTTCGTGAATTCGGCCTCGAGTATGCCGCTCACTGCGACCTCCGCCGCTGTTCGAGCAGGTGCACCACGGCCATCGCGGCCAGGGCGAAGGCGACGAGCCAGCCCGACGTGCGAGCCGCGGCCGCATAGTCGAGCGCCTGCACGTCGTCGTAGATGGTGAGGGCGAGCGTCCGCGTGACGCCCGGAATCGAGCCTCCGACCATGAGCACGACGCCGAACTCCCCCACGGCGTGGGCAAACGTGAGCACGAGCCCGGCGAGAATCCCCGGCCAGCAGGCGGGCAGCGTCACCCGCCACCAGGTTCGCCACCGCGATTCACCGAGGCACCACGAGGCCTCGACAAGGCGTTGGTCCATGCTGGTGAAGGCGGCCGTGAACGGCCGCACGGCGAACGGCAGGTTGGAGATGACCGACGCCACCAGGATGCCGGCGAACGAGAACGGCAGGCTCGCACCGGTCGCCTCTTCGTACAGCCGTCCGAGTGGGCTCTGCGGCCCGAGGCCCACAAGGATGAAGAAGCCGAGCACCGTGGGGGGCAGCACGAGCGGCAGCGTGACGAGCGACTCCACGAGAAACCGGCCCCGCCACCGCGACATCGCCAGCCAGTAGGCCAGCGGCAGGCCGACGACGGCGAGCACGAGCGTGGTGGCCGCGGCAAGCGTGCACGTGAGACGGACGGCGGCAGCATCCATATGATCAGTCCGACTCCACTTCGAAGCCGTGGTCACGCAGGATCGCTTGGCCCTCGGGGCCGCGCACACATGTGGCGAAGAGCCGCGCCGCTGCGGGATCACGGGCCGCGGCGAGCACGACGCCGCCATGCACGAGCGGCGGATGGGCGTCGGCCGGCACGATCCAGGCCCGGCCATGCGGCTTCATGGCGGGCGACTCCGCGAGCGAGCGCGCGATCACCGCCGCATCGGCCGCGCCCGATGCCACGAACTGGGCCGCCTCGGCCACGTTCTCCCCGAGCACGAGTTTTGACTGCACGCGTTCGCGCAGGCCGAAGTGCTCGAGTGCCGCCTCGGCCGCGCGGCCATACGGCGCGTGCCGTGGGTTGGCGATCGAGATCCGCCGGACCGCCGGATCGAGCAGCGCCCGCATGCCCGCCTGGAGGTCGACCGCCGACGCCTGCGGCACCCAGACGACGAGTCGGCCGGTGCCATAGCGGAACACGTCGTCGCGGGCGGCGAGTCCCTCGTCGGCAAGGTTCTCGGCGTAGCCGATGTCGGCCGCCAGAAAGAGGTCGAACGGCGCGCCGTTGGCGATCTGCGCGTGAAGCGTGCCCGACGCGGCGAACGTGGGCTGCACGTCAATGTCGGGATGGAGGCGGCGAAACTCGCGAATGACAGCCGCCAGCACGTGCCGCAGATCGGAGGCCGCTGCCACGGTCACGGCCCGCGCCATCGGCCCGCGTGCGTCATCGCCACAGCCGGCAGTCAGGGCGAGCAGGAGAAGGGCGGCGAAGAGGCGATGCATCGGGGGGAGAATGTGAAGGAGTTCATTGCTCATCGATACGAAACTGATTGTACGTCAGGCCAGACCCATATCCGGACGCAGCGAGTCCCTCGTGCGGCCTCTGTTTTCAGAAGCCCCTCGTTGGGCACGTGAGGGGCTGCCCATGCCCCAGGGGCCGGCGTATGCTGAGCAGGATGCCGAAGCGCAGTCAGCATCGAGCGAGCGAAGGCATGGATGCCGTAGCGAGCGTCCGGCGACGGGGCGTGGGCAGCCCCGAACCCACACCACAGCAGGTTGCCCCGCGGAAGTGCATGCATGACTCGCGCTCTCACCCCACGACTCATTTCAGCGCTAGCGATCACCGTCTCGTGTCACCTAGCGGCCGCGGCAACGTGGCCGCAGTGGCGTGGGCCCGAAGGCCAGGGGCACGCTGCCGCGGCATACGACCTACCGGTGCGCTGGAGCGAGACCGAGAACATCGCCTGGAAGACGCCACTGCCCGGACGCGGTTGGTCGTCGCCGGTGATGGACGAGATGCGAATCTGGCTGACAGCGGCCGTCGCGACCGAACTGTCACCGGAAGAGCGGGCGCGGCGGACGGCGGCGCTCGCGGCCAAGCTGCCGCTCAACGTGTCGGGCCCCGTGAGCTTCCACGCCCTGTGTGTCGACCGTGCGACGGGAAAGCTGCTCCACGATGTGACGCTGTTCACCGTGGATGATCCACAGCCGATCCACAGTCTCAACTCGTATGCCTCGCCGTCGCCCGTGCTGGCCGATGGTCGCGTCTTCTGTCACTTCGGCGACTACGGCACGGCCTGTATCGATGCCGTCACGGCAGCCATTGTGTGGACAAACCGCGCTCATCGGCTCAACCACGAGAACGGTCCAGGCAGCAGCCCGATCGTGTGGCGCGACCTGCTCGTCTTCCATTGTGACGGGAGCGACACGCAGTCGATCGTGGCGCTCGACGTGCGAACGGGGAAGCAGGTCTGGAAAACGCCCCGCTCTGGCACGCTCCACGAGAATTCCGATTTGAAGAAAGCCTATGGAACACCACTGGTGCTGTCACTCGGCGGCCGGGACGTGCTCCTCTCGCCGGCCGCCGACTGGATCTACGGCTATGACCCGGCCACGGGCCAAGAGCTGTGGAAGCGGTCGTACGGCGTGCTTGGGTTCTCGATCGTGCCCCGGCCCGTGGTCGCCCATGGACTGCTCTTCATGAGCACGAGCTTCATGCAGCCGGAGCTGCTCGCCCTGCAGCTGGGTGACGGCACGGTGGCTCCGGAGATCGTGTGGCGGGAAAAGAAGGGAGCGCCGTCGATGCCGTCGCCCCTGGCCGTCGGCGACGACGTCTACATGGTGAGCGAGAAGGGGATCGCCAGCTGCCTCGACGCCCGCACGGGCGCCATCCACTGGACGGAGCGGCTGGGGGGCAACTTCTCGTCGTCGCCGCTGTTCGCCGATGGGCGGATCTACGTGGGGAATCGGACGGGCGAGACCTTCGTCTTTCGGCCGGGGCGTGCGTTCGTGCTCGAGGCGACCAACCCCCTCGACGGGAGCATCATGGCCTCGCCGGCGGCGGTGAACCGGGCAATCTATGTGCGGACTGAAGCGGCCCTGTATCGAATCGAGAAGCCGCCAGCCGCTGTCGGTCGATGATGGACCAAGTCGGCGGAAACGGCAAGAAGACTCGTGGAGTCGGACTTGACCCCCAGGTATAGTTCTCTGGTCACGGGGCGACCGTAGGAGTGACGCCATGCAACGCCGGACCAAGCAGCAGCGGATTGCGACCGAGCCGGAGCGTCTCGAATCCAGGGCCCTGCTGGCTGCGGATCTGGCGGCTATCGGCACGAGGCAGTTCCAATGGGATGGGCGGCTCGTCGAGGCGGTTGCCGACGCCTGGATCGTGCGGGCTGCCGAGCCGTCGGCCATGAGCCTCGGCCTGGCCGCCGACTGGCGGGCCGTTTCGCTGGGCGAGGGCTTCTTCTCGCTGACGACGCCCGGTGCGGCGCCGGCTGACGTGGCGACCTGGGCCGCCGTCACGGCGGGTGTGGCGACGATCGAGCCCGATTACGTGATCACAAGCGCGGCCGTTCCCAACGACCCCTCGTTCAGTCAGCTGTGGGGGCTCTCGAATACGGGTCAGTCGGGCGGGTTGCGGGATGCCGACATCGACGCCCCCGAGGCCTGGGACATTACGACCGGCTCGCGGAGTGTCGTGGTCGCCGTGATCGATACGGGCGTCGACTACACCCACCGGGATCTGGCTGCCAATGCCTGGCGAAACCCCGGCGAGGTGGCCGGCGACGGCCTCGACAACGACGGCAACGGGTTCATCGACGACGTCTACGGATGGGATTTCGCCAACAACGACGCCGATCCCCTCGACGATCAGGGCCATGGCACCCACGTGGCCGGCACGATCGGCGCCGTCGGCAACAATGGCACCGGCGTCGTGGGCGTGAGTTGGAACGTCTCGATCATCGGACTCAAGTTCCTCGGGGCCAACGGCAGCGGCTCGACGAGCGGGGCGGTGGCGGCGATCAACTACGCCACGCGGATGCGGAGAGATTTCGGGATCAACATCGTCGCCACCAACAACAGTTGGGGGGGCGGTGGATCATCGACCTCACTCCGCGACGCGATCGCGGCCGGTGGACGGGCCGGGATCCTGTTCGTGGCGGCGGCGGGCAACGAGGCGACCAACATCGACGCCACGCCCGCCTATCCCGCGTCCTACACCAGCGACGCGGTGATTTCGGTGGCGGCCACCGACCGCTCCAACAACCTCGCCAGCTTCTCCAACTACGGCGCTACTGGCGTCGATCTGGCGGCACCCGGCGTGTCGATCTATTCGACCGTGCGGAACAATTCCTATGCCACCTACAGTGGCACCTCCATGGCCACGCCGCACGTGACGGGCACCGTGGCCCTGATGGCCGCGGCGAATCCACAGGCCACGGCCGCCCAGATTCGCTCGGCCGTGCTCTCCACGGCCGTGCCCGTGGCGAGCCTCGCGGGCAAGGTGGCCACCGGCGGCCTGCTCAACGCCGCGGCGGCGGTGCAGGCGATCGCCGGAGTGCAGCCTCCGGTCGATCCGCCCCCTCCGCCTCCCCCACCTCCACCTCCGCCCGGAACCGACCCTCTCGAGCCCAACGACTCGCTCGCCACGGCCACGCCGCTGGCCTTCGTCGATCGGCGGGCGAGTGCGACGGCCGTCATCGGCGACGGCACTCATCTCACGGCCGACGTCGATCTGTTCGTCTTCACGCTGGCTGCGGGTGAGACGCTGACCGTGGACATCGACGCGACGACGCTCGCCGAGCCGTCGGAACTCGATTCGTTCCTTCGGCTGTTCGATGCCGGCGGTCTGCAACTCGCGGCCAACGACGATGCGATCGGCTCGCTCGACAGCCTCCTCTCGTTCCTCGCTCCCGTAGCCGGCACCTACTACGTGGGTATCTCGGCGTACGGGAATGCTGCCTACGATCCGGCCGTCGATGGCAGCGGCCAGGCGGCCGCCACGACGGGCGGCTATGCGGCCACGTTCGTCGTCACTCCGGCACCGGTGACAGCCGACGTGATCGATGTGACGCCCGATCCCCGCAGCACGTCGGTCGAGGCGGTACTCGTGCAGTTCAGCCGGGCGGTCACCGGTTTCGATGTCGCCGATCTCGCGCTCACGCGGGACGGCGCGGCCGTGTCGCTCGCCGGAGTGACGGTTTCGACCACCGATGGCATTCGCTGGACCGTGGCCGGCCTCACGGTCGCTACCGGGTCGGCCGGAGCCTACGTGCTCACGGTCAACGCGGCGGGCGGCGGTATCGTGGCCGGCGATGGCGGAGTGCTCGGCGGCAATGCGACGGACAGCTGGATGACGACCTCCGCGAACCTCGTCGATGCGGGCGACACGCTGGCGACGGCTGCGGTCATCTCGGCCACGACCGGCGACCTGCGGCTCGCGGGCCGTGTCGGCGACGGTGCGCAGGCTACCCGCGACGTCGATCTGTATCGCGTTCGGCTCGCGGCCGGCCAGCGGCTCGTGATCGACGTCGACGCCCGGTCGCTCTCTGGTTCATCAACGCTCGACAGCTACCTGCGGGTATTCGATTCCCGTGGGGGCCAGGTGGCGGCCAATGACGATGCGGCAGGCTCTCTCGACAGCTATCTCGCCTTCACGGCGAGAACTACCGGCACGTACTACGTCGGCATCTCCGGCTACGGCAATTCCGCCTACAACCCGTCCCGGGCCGGCTCCGGTCGCCTCGGATCGACGGGCGTCTACCAGGTGTCCTTCGGGTTTGGGGCCATCCCGAGCCGCGGCGGCGGGTCGGTGCGGATGGCCGGCTTCCGCGACACGGCCGCGGTCGCCGCGCGGCATGACGCCTTCGCGGCCTACGGCACGAACTGGCTAGCCGCCCTGCCGGTCGCAACGCCCTCGCGCCGCCGCAAGTAGGTGCAGACTGGCAGTCGGCACACGGTCATCGACCGCAGATTACCAATAGATTACCAATCTGAGGCTACAGGCGTCGGGCCGTGAATGTGTCCGCCGTGCCACCCGCGGCCTTGTAGCGGTAGCCGACGCTACCCGCGGTGCTGATACCGCCGTCACTGGCCGCCGCGACCGGGCTGCCGTTGAGTGCCAGCGTGAGCCGCGTGCCGATCGCGGAGAACTCCATCACGCCGCTTGAACTCGGTGCCTTCACCGAGGCCAGTCGGGTGGCGACGCCCCCCTGGATCTTCCAGATGCGGGCGTAAACGCCCGTGCTCGTGCGGGTGAGCGTGCCCCAATACATGCTGCCGCTCGCACCGCCCGTCGCGCGGACGACGAGGCCCGCCGAGCTGCTCGTGCGGAGCGACACGGTGGAACTCACGGCCACATCCGCTGCCGATACGCCGGCCACGACCGCCAGCGACGTGCCGGTGGACTTGGCCACGATGTGGCTGGCGTCGATGGCGAACCGGCCCGAAAACGTCTGCCAGGGCGAGACGAGTGTCGTCGCGTTGGCCCGATTGAACGTGTCGGACGCGAGCAGCGTGGAGACGACCGGCGGGGGTGGAGGCGGCGGCGGGGGCGGAGGAGTGGGGGGCGTCGGCGGCTGCGGGGGTGTGCCCGGTGCAGGCACGGCGGCCATGATCCGCCCGAGCGCGGCGAACGCGTTGAGACGGCCGCCGGTGGCCACCTTGCCGGTGAGGGCCGGCACGCGATCGACGGAGCCGAGCACAGCCGACCGGATCTGGGCGGCCGTCGCATTCGGCCGGACTGCGGCCATCAGGGCCACCGTGCCGGTCACGTGCGGCGCTGCCATCGACGTGCCCGAGATGGCGCCGTACCCGCCGCCGGGAAGCGTGGAGAGGATGCCCGCCCCTGGGGCCGCCAGATCGATGCTTGTGGCCCCGTAGTTCGAGAAGCCAAGCAGGTTGTCGGCGGTGTCAGAGCCGGCCACGGAGATGATGTTGTCGAAGGCGTAGCTGCTCGGATACCGCGGCACCGCGTCGTTGTCGCCGCCATTGTTGCCGGCGGCCACGACGACGGTGATGCCGGCGTTCGCCTGCGCCTGGAGGGCCGTCTGCAGCGAGAGCGACGTGCTCGTGCCGCCTCCCCAGCTGATGTTCGTGGCCACGATCGGCACGCCGGCCAGCTTGAGACGCGTGACGTAGTTGAGCGCCGAGACCGCGGCCCCGGTGTAGCCCGAGCCGGAGTTGTTTTGAAACCGCAGGGGAAGGATCGACACCTGCTGGCTAACGCCGCTCACGCCGATGCCGTTGTTGCCCACGGCGCCGATGATTCCGGCCACGTGCGTGCCGTGCCAGAAGCCGTCCTGCGGCGTGTTGTCGTTCTCGACGAAGTCCCAGCCGTGCACGTCGTCGATGTAGCCGTTGCCGTCGTCGTCGCGGCCGTTACCGGCCACCTCGCGGGGATTCGTCCAGATGTTGGCCGCGAGGTCGGGGTGCGAGAAATCGATCCCTGAATCGACGATGGCGACCACGACGTTCCGCGATCCGGTCGTGACCTGCCAGGCCTCGAAGGCGTCGATGTCGGCATCGGGGATGCCTCCCGCCTGGCCGACGTTGTTCAACGCCCACTGGGCAGAGAGGCTCGGGTCGACGGTGAGCGTGAGCCGCGACTCGAGCGATTCAAAGCCGGCGTGTGCCTGCCGGCGGCGTGCCTGGTCCATGGCCGAGAGCATTCCTGCTGAAGTGCGTCCGCGTGCGTGCGGACGGTCCGGAGAGGGCTTCGTGCCCCCACGAACGCATGCTTTTGGCGGCCGCCCGCAGAGTCAACCCAGTCGTCGCGACCGGGCCAATCCAGGTCCGGCCAAACCCCCCCACGGAGGGTTCCCGATAGATACCCCGCCCGGGTGGGGGTCACCCGTGGGCGTTCGGGAAAATCAGCACGGAATGGGGTGGGTCATGCGTGTGACGAGGGGGTGGATCGCGGTCTGGGCCGTGGCCGTGGGTGGCCTGGCCGGGGGACAGAGGACACATGCGGTGGATGGTGGCTCGCCGCCCCCCGACATCGTCGTGGTCGATCCCTGCTTCGCCAACACCTGCTGCGACGTGCCCTGCCGGCTGCTCGACCCGCTCGGGCAGGATCCGGTCTGGACGGGCCGCACCGAAGCGCTGCTGCTGTGGCGGGATGCGCCGAGTTCGGTGCCGTTCTACGACTTCGTCAACCCCGACACGTTCGAGCCTGCCGGCGTCGCCCTGTCGGCGTCGGACTTCCAAAGCGGCATGGCCGCCGGGCCGCGGTTCACGCTCTTCCGCCACACCGGCGATATGGGGGCGATCGAATTCAATTACCTCCGCGTGCAGTCGTTCACCGCGTCGCAGACGCTGCCGAGGATCCCCGGGGGCTATGTTGACACTCAGCCGCACGGCCTCTACTGCTGCGACACCGAGACGCTTCGCGACACGGCGGGCGGCGTGATGTCGAGTTCGCTGCAGAGCTTCGAGGTCAATCGCCGGTTTCCCACCGACGGCCGCCTCGGCTGGCTGATGGGCTTTCGCTGGGTGGAGTGGAACGACGGCATCGGTCTGCAATCGCTGACGACGCCTGATCCACAGCTGGGCGATCCCTACACCCGCAGCTACCGCACCCAGACCGGCAATGATCTGTATGGAATGCAGGTCGGTGCCGATTCGATCCTCTACGGCCTCGGCCGCTCGTTCCGAATCGAGGGCATCGGCAAGGCGGGAGTGTTCTACAACGACGCCCGACAGGCATCGAGGTTCTCCACGACCGACCCCAACGTCGATCCCGACGTGCTCGGCGTCGGCACGAACACCGGCCGTGCCGCGTTCGTGGGTGAGCTGGGCGTGACGGGCGTCTACGATATCACGGAGCGGATCTCGCTGCGGGCCGGCTACACCATCTTTTGGCTTGGCGGCCTGGCGTTGGCGCCCAACCAATTCGACCGCCAGATGCTCTGCCCGGACAATCCGATCATGGGCGCGACCGACACCGCCGGCAGCGTCGTGGCGCAGGGCATCTCACTCGGCCTCGAGGGCCGCTGGTGATCGTCGCCGCCGGAGTGCCCGGGCCACGCACGCCGCTCCGCCCCCCGCCAGGGCGAGGGCGAGCGTCGCCGGCTCGGGCACGGGCGGCTGCACGCTGTCGAATTCGACGGAGAGCATCCGCACGTTCCAGCCTTCGTTGTTGATGCAGTTGCCACCGAGACTGGCATTGGTGAGCCGCAGCTGCATCGACGTGATGCCCTCCGGGGCAAGGCCGGTGTTGATGTTGAGAAAGGCCTGGCTCGGCACGTAGAGCGACGACCAGCCGGTGGTCTGCCCGACGAACGACGCGCCGCCCGGGGCCACGTAGGGGATGAGCGGTGCCGTCGTCGATGTCACGTAGGTCGGCGGGACGAATGCCGTCTGGTTCACGTAGACCGGCGTAGGATCGACTGGGTAGAGCGGGTTCTTGAACGGTGACGGGCCGAACACCGGATCGTCGATGTTGAGGTCGCCACCGCTCGTAAAAGCGTCGAGCGGGAGACCGACCCACGTGCCGCTGTTGTTGATCCGATACTGCAACTGGCCGAGGGCGATCGGCCGCGGCCCGCCCGTGCCCGACGGCGGGAGGAAGAAGTTGTGGGCGAGACTGATCCGGGCGTTCTGCGCCGGCAGGCCGTCGACGATGCCGCTGAACGTGCTGCTCGTCAGATGGGTCGCCTTCGCCGACGTGATGCTGTCGGCGCCCGCGGTCAGAACGCCCCAGCGCTTGTCGCCGGTGTTGTAGTACGTCCAGCGGTTGCTCAGCGGCACGGTTCCCTGATAGGTGCCGGACCACGTCACCCCCGGCACGTTGCCGTTCTGATTGACCTGAAAGTCGAACAGCACGTCGGCCTTCACTGCCGGCGGTATCGCAAGCGCCGCGGCGACGACTGCCACGGCTACGACGATGCCCATGACCGTCGAGTGGCCGAGAGCCCGCCCCCGCGGCGACCGCCGGAGCCGCGCGAGCATGATGAGCCCGCCGCCGATGCCAAGGAGCGCAAGCGTGCCCGGTTCGGGCACGCACGGCCCGGGCACGACGCCCTTGATCTGGATGTTGTCGACGTCCCAGAGCGGGTTGTCCGGATCGGCCAGGAACACCTGGCCGCCGAGGTCGCCCAGGAGGCGGAATTGCAGCGAACTGCCGAGTGTGAGCGAAAGGTCGAAGCCGCTCTTGATGAACGCCGGATTCGACTTGTCGTATCCCGCCGACATTCCCTGAAACGCATAGCCGCTCGTGAGCAGCGCGGTCGTCGTCGGCAGAAGATCGGCCGGATTCAGCGTCGGCGGCACGTCCGGCCCGGTGTTCGACCACAGTGCCAGGGGAATGCCCTGCCAGGTGATGCCGTCGAGCGTGTACTGCACCTGTCCCGCGGGAGGCACATACGTGATCGGCGCCACCGTGCCGCTGGTGCCGAACTTGAAGCGGTGCTCCTGGAAGTCGAACCGCACCGTCGTGTCGGTGACGGTCAAGCAAGGCGAGTAGAGATAATTCGCGGACGGGTTCGTGCCTGAGAGCAGCACCTTCCAGCTTTTTTCGTTGCTCCCCTCGTCGGTCCATTCCCACTGGCCCGGCCCGGACGTCCACCCGCTGGGTGAGGTGTTGAAGTTGTATTCCTCGATGTCGGTGGCACGTGCCGTGTGTCCCGCCGGCGACCACGGCAGGATCGTGGTGGTGGCAACAACGCACCACCACAGCCGACTCGGCCAGGCCGCAGCCAAGGCATGACGCATGACGTTCTCCTCGAGCAGGGGTGTCTTCGCGACATGCATGCGCAACGATGCGCCGACGTGCGTTTCGGCGCAACAAAACAGGCTGTCGTGAAAAAGCGATTCGCATCGCCCATCCACGTCGGCCTACGCTGCGCCGGGGCTTCGGAAAGAGCCGAAGGGCCCAGCAACTCGTCGTCCGAGAAAACGCCAGGAAGACTTCCGCGAGCGGTCGGCTCTCGGACATCGTCCCGGCACGTCCAACCTTTTCGCGTGATGAGCCACGCGGGCAAGCACCGCGACGCAGGTGCCGCATTCACATGGAAAAACCGCGTGCTGATTCAAACGGACACCCGCGGTGCATCACGTGGTGGAGCGGCGGTACTGGACGTAGTCCGCATGCGGCGCCCCGTAGGCCCGTCACTCCGTCGTAGGCCCGTCACTCCGTGACGGGCTTTGCCGGAATTGCCCGTTGCGGAGCAACAGGCCTACGGGTGCGGGCTCACGCCGGCTCAGGCTCGATCGTGGCCGACATCGACCCCTTCGAGCGGGCGAGCAGCCGGTCGGCGCCGAAGGCGTGGATCTGGTCTCGCTTCAACTCGGCGTGCTCCTTCGTGGTCGTGAGCACGATCGCCCGTCCCTGCTTGTCCACCTGCCTCGCGAGCGTCACGCCCCGCTCGGCGGGATGGCCGAACAGCTTCCGGAGCATCGCCACGACGTAGTCGTAGGTGTGGTCGTCGTCGTTCCAGAGCACCACGTGATACCGCGGCTGCCGCTTCGGCTTTGCCTGCTTTGCAGGAGCGGCGGCAGCCGGCACCGGGATTGCGGTGTCGGGCTCGGCAACGGCACTGGCGGAAGCGGGCATCGGTCTGGCAGACTCCCGGTTTCGGGGGCATGATTGCCCCACGCGACCGCCCAGTATAGGCGGTCGATCCGCCGTTTCCGCGGCTGTCAGCAGCCATCCCGCCGCCCCAGTCCCGTTTCCCCGGAGTGTCCCCCGTGCTCGATCGCCGCTTCGTCGCCGACAACGTCGCTCTCGTCGCCGCCAACTGCCAAAGCCGCGGCTCATCCGCCGACGTGGCTCGGTTCGCCGAACTCGACCTGCTGCGGCGTCAGTTCCAGGCCGACATCGACCGGCTCAACCAGCAGGCCGGCCAGGTGAGCAAGTCGATTGGCAAGGCCGCCGACGCGGCCGAGCGGGAGGCGAAGAAGGCCGAGGGCCGCCGGCTCCGCGAGGAGATTTCCGCGCTCGAGGCCAAGGCAGGCGAGATCGTCCACGAGGCCGACGAGATCCTGCGGGCGATCCCCAACCTGACGCACCCGGCCGCGCCCGTCGGCGGTGAGGCCGATGCCACCGAGGTCCGCCGCGGCGCCACGCCCCTCCCCACGTTCGACTTCAAGCCCCGCGATCACGTCGAGATCGGCGAGCAGCTGAAGCTCTTCGACTTCGAGGCGGGGGCGAAGGTGGCCGGCCACGGCTTCTACTTCCTCGTGAACGACGCCGTGCTCCTCGAACTCGCGCTGCAGCGGTATGCGGTCGAGCTCCTGCTCCGCGAGGGCTTCACGGTGATGACCACGCCCGATCTCGCGCGGGACGTGATCCTCGAAGGCACCGGCTTCATGCCCCGCGGCCCCGAGACGCAGATCTACTCGATCACCGACAGCGATCTCTCGCTCGTGGCGACGGCCGAGATCACGCTCGGTGGCGCGTTCCACGAGCGGATCTTCGAGGCCGACGAGCTGCCGCTCAAGCTCTGCGGCATCAGCCACTGCTTCCGCACCGAGGCCGGCGCCCATGGCCGGGCCACGCGCGGCCTCTATCGCGTGCATCAGTTCACGAAGGTGGAGATGTTCGCCTTCACGGCGGCCGAGGAGAGCGAGGCGATGCACGCCCAACTCCTCGATCTCGAATGCCGGCTGTTCGACGGGCTCGGCATTCCCTACCGCGTGATCGACACCGCCTCGGGCGACCTCGGCGGCCCCGCCTACCGCAAGTTCGACCTCGAAGCCTGGATGCCAGGCCGCGGCGAACGCGGTGAGTGGGGCGAGGTGACGAGCACGTCGAACTGCACCGACTACCAATCCCGCCGGCTGGCGATCCGCTACCGCAAGCCCGGCGAGAAGGGCACCCAGTTCGTGCATACGCTCAACGGCACGGCGATCGCGATCAGCCGCGCGATCATCGCGGTGCTCGAGAACCACCAGCAGGCCGACGGCAGCGTGAAGATCCCCGACGCCCTCGTTCCCTGGATGGGCAAGAAGGCCATTGCTCCGATCGCGCCGTAGTCCGCACGATGGATGGAGGCCCGTCACTCCGTGACGGGCTGCCCGTTGTTGAACCGTAGGCCCGTCACTCCGTGACGGGCTTTGCCGGGCTGCCCGTTGCGGAGCAACGGGCCTACGGGGGGCACAGTCCGTTGCGGAGCAACGGAGCTACGGGGGGCACAACCCGTTGCGGAGCAACGGAGCTACGGGTGCGGCGGTACGGCGCTGCCTACCACTTGAGGCCGAACTTCGCGCCTTGCGAGTCGCTGCCGAGGCCGCCCTTGAGGGGCGACGACCGCTTCTTCACCACCGGTGGCGGGGCCGGCTCCTCGGCCTCGGGCTCTGCGCGGTCGGCCGCACCCGATTGCGCCGCCGGCTTCGGAGCCAGAGCCTTGATCGAGAGCGAGAGTCGCTGCTCGTCGGGATCGATCGCCAGCACGCGGCACTCGACCTCCTGGCCTTCCCGCACGACGTCGGCCACGCTGCGGATGTGCCGCGTGGCGAGTTCGGAGATGTGCACGAGCCCCTCGACGCCGGGCTCCAGCTTCACGAAGGCGCCGAACTGGGCGAGCTTGCTCACCGTGCCCTTCACGCTGGCCCCGACGTGGTACTTCACCGCCGCCCGCTTCCACGGGCTCTCGATCAAGTCGCGGGCCGAGAGGCCGATCTTGCCGGTCTGCGGATCGATCTTCTTCACGATCACGCGGACCTTCTGGCCCGGCTGCAGCACGTCGGCCGGGTTCGCCACCCGCTCCCACGACAGCTCGCTCACGTGGACGAGCCCCTCGACGCCGCTGCCGATATCGACGAATGCCCCGAAGTCGCGAACGCTCCGCACGATGCCCTCGAGTTCGGTGCCCGGCTCGAGCGTCTCGAGCATCGTGGCTCGGGCGTCGGCGGCCTGCTTCTCGATCACGGCCCGCCGGGAGAGCACGAGCCGGCGGGCGGCCGGCACGATGTCGGTCACGAGCGAGTCGAGCGTCTGGCCCACCAGCTCTTCGAGGTTTTCGACCCGCCAGGTGCTCACCAGACTCGCAGGCATGAAGCCGCGGAGCCCGGCGACCTCGCATTCGAGGCCCCCCTTGTTGGCCGCAACGACGCGGGCCTCGACGATCATCCCGGCCTGGATCTGCGACCAGTCTTCGACGGACACGGCGTGATTCGCCGGGGCCACTTCGTACAGATTGTCTTCCTCGTTGCGGCTGCCGATCGACACCTCGATCGTCGCGCCCACCTCGGGCAGGTCCTGCCCTCGGTCGTGCAGCGGAGCGAGCTTGAGAGCGCCCTGTCGATTGCCACCGAGATCGACGAAGGCCGTGTCGCCGCCGACGGAGAGCACGGTCCCGGTCACCCGCGTGCCAGGATCGAGCGGGGCGTCGATCCGCGCCGGCGTCGCGGTGGCGAGAAGCGCATCCACTTCCAGGCCGCCGAGGGCTGCCTCGTAGTCGGCTTCGAGATCCTCGTCGAGGTTGCCGCGGAGGCTGGGCACCGCCACCCGCTTGGCCGGCGGCAGCACGTCGGTGAACGACGGCTTTGCATCCCGGTCGCGACGTCGGCCCCGGCCACCGCGGTCGCGGCCGCCAGCCGGCTGAGCAGGCTTGTCGCCGGTGGGTGCGGTCGGCGCGGCCGCGGCATCTGCGGCATGGGCCGCAGGTGATTCCGAGGCCGGAGTCACACCTGCCACGTCCTCTCCCGCCGGCTTCGCCGCAGGAGGGGCGATGTATTGATACTTCGGTCCGAGCGAAGGCGGCTTCGCGCCAGCCCGCTGGGTGCCGATCGCGATCCGTCGGGACGGGGTCGACTCGGCGGCAGCATCAGCCGCCACCGGAACACTGTCAGGCGAATCCATCGAGCCCTCGTATCAACCCAAGCCGAGCCAACCGAGCAAAAAGGGGCATGGATGCCCAGATCAACCAACCGTCCAAAAGCAAAAAGGGGCATGGATGCCCTTTTTGCGTGTGTACTGCGGGAAACAGGACTTGAACCTGCACGGTATTACTACCACCAGGCCCTCAACCTGGCGCGTCTGCCAATTCCGCCATTCCCGCGGTGTAAGCGTGGCCCGAAAGCCACGCACCCATTCTTGAAGCGTTCGAATCCCAGTCAAGCCACGTCGCTGGCACGCTTGGCTGGCGACGATTGTGTGGCTGCGGCCAGCGGTTGGAGCCGCCGCGTCGCCACCGAATCGAGGGCCCGAGCCATGGCCATGAGTCCGGCAAACGTGACCGCGGTCCAGGCCAGATCGCCTACCGGCATCCAGCGATAGAAGGGGAGGGCTGCCACGAAGCAGGCCGCCAGTCCCTCAGCCGTGTGCGGATACTCGGCCGTGAACCACCAGAAAGCGAGGTTCGTTACCAGGAAAAAAACAAGCGAACTGGCAATCGCTCCACCGAGCACTGCGAGCACCGCTCGAGCCCTGCCGCCCGCGGCCATCCGCCGCAGGATGCCGCCGAGCAGCACGGGCCAGGCAGTTGCGGCACACACGACAGCCGCCATCGGCAGGCTGTCATAGGCGTCGAGACCCAGATTGCTGAGCACGAGCGCGACCAGCGGCACCGATGCGGCGACGATCGGATTGTGAAACACGGCGCCGGCCGCCAATGCCACCGCGGCCATCGGCGTCACATGCCACGCGGGCTGCCAGAGCCGACCGGCCACGCCGAGGGCCACGAGTGCCAGCCAGACGACCGCAAGCGATACCGGCGTGCTTCGCAGCGAGCCCAGAATCGAGCCCAGAAATTCGTCGGCGTCGGGAGCCGGATGCTGACCGCTGGATTGCGTGGCGGCGGGATGGGCCATGGGCGGGTTCGTCCTCCGTGCGCGTGGGCTCCCCTGGCACCGGGCACAGGGATGTGCGGACCCCCTCTGGGGCTCTCCGCGACAGCCGATACACTAGCCTTTTTCCCGCTCAGAGCAAGCGAAACCGTCGAAAGCTCCCCGTCATGCCGGCATCCGTCCGCGGTCCCGCCACACTCGCGGTCGAACGGCACTCCGACGGCCTGGTCGTGCTGACGTTTTCCGTGCCCGACCACCGGCACAATGTCATCACGCCGGGGTTTCTGGCCGACCTCGCTGCGGCCCTCGACGACCTCGAGCGGTCGTCCGGGCGGCTGATCCCGCGGGGGCTCGTCCTGCGGTCGGGCCGCGAGGGCTCGTTTTTCGCGGGGGCCGACGTCTCCCGGCTGGACGGTCTCCGCGACCTGCCGGCGGCTGAGATCGTCCGGCTTTGCGACGCGGGACGGAAGCTCTTCGCCAGGCTCTCGGCGGCCCCGTGGCCGAGCGTGGCCCTGATCGACGGCGCCTGCCTCGGGGGCGGGCTGGAACTGGCACTTGCCTGCGACCTGCGGGTGGCCACGGCGGCATCCCACACGAGCCTCGGATTTCCCGAGGTGAAGCTCGGCCTGCTGCCGGGCTGGGGGGGCACGGTGCGGCTGCCGCGGCTGATCGGGCCGGGGCCAGCCATCGAACTCACCGCGGCGGGCGAGAGCATCGATGCCCGCGCGGCGTCCCGGCTCGGCCTCGTCGATGCCTGCGTGCCTCCCGAAGAAGCCCTCGAGACCGCCCGGCGGCTGATCGACGTGAAGACCATCACCGGCGGCATCGCCGCCCGTCGCCGCCGGCAGGCGGAGCCCGTCGTGATCGACCCGCACGAGCGAGCGTTTCTGGACGCGACGACCGCGGCCGTGATCCTGGGCCGCACCGGCGGCCACTACCCCGCGCCCCCCGCCATCCTGCGGACGATTCTCGCCGGCGGCGATGTCGATGCGGCTGCGGCCGGCGGGATCGAATCGCAGGCCTTCGCCCAGCTCGCGGTCACGCCCGTGTCGGCACAGCTCGTGCGGGTGTTTCGGATCGGCGAGCGGAATCGCCACGATTCCGGCGTGGCCGGCGACGTGACGCCGGCCGAGGTGCGGGCGGCGGCGGTCGTCGGGGCGGGCATCATGGGCGCCGGCATCGCGGCGAGCCACCTGCGGGCCGACGTGCCGGTGACACTCGTCGATGTCAACGCCCAGACGCTCGCCGCGAGCGTGCCGGGCATTCTCGACGAGGCGGCCTGGGATCGGGCCACGAAACGCACCGATACGGCCCGGGCGCTCGCGCTGGCCGGCGGCCTCCGCACGGCCACGCAGCTGGCGGCAATCGCCGGCGTCGATCTCGTGATCGAGAGCGTGACGGAGCGGCCCGACGTCAAGACCGCCGTGCTCGCCGACATCGAACAGACGGTCGGACCCGACACGGTGATCGCCACCAACACCTCGACCAACCCGATCGCACGGCTGGCCGAGGCCGTCACCGACCCGACCCGGTTCTGCGGCATCCACTTCTTCAACCCCGTCCGCCGCATGACGCTCGTGGAAGTGGTCCGTGGGCCGGCTACGAGCGATGCGACGGTTGCCACGGCCGTGGCGCTGGCGAAGCGGCTGGGCAAGTGCCCGATCGTGGTTCGCGACAGCCCCGGCTTTCTCGTCAATCGCGTGCTGATGCCCTATCTCCACGAGGCGACGGAACTCGTGCGGGAGGGAATCGATCCCGCGCGGATCGATCGCGTGGCCCGGGGCTTCGGCATGCCGATGGGGCCGATCGAGCTCTACGACATGATCGGCCTCGACACCGCCTTCTACGCAGGGCTCGTGTTGAGTGCCGCCTACGGCGATCGGATCGAGGCCTCACCGCTGATCCCCGCGCTCGTGAAGTCGGGGCGGCTGGGCCGCAAGACGGGCTCGGGCTTCTACCGCTACTCGGCCGCCGATCAGAAGGCCCGGATCATCGGTATCGATCCCGACGGCCGCAGAGTGCTCGAACGCTATGCCGTAGCCCCGCGGCAAACGACCGATCGCACCATTGCCGATCGCCTCCTCCTGCCGATGCTCCTGGAGGCGGTGCGGGCACTCGACGAAAGCATCGTGCGGGATCCTGCCGACATCGATCTGGCCGTGATCCATGCCCTCGGGTTTCCGCCTTTTCGAGGCGGCCTCCTCGCCTGGGCCGACACGCTCGGGCCCGCGGAGGTGCTACGGCGGCTGGAACCGCTGGCCGACCTCGGACCACGCATGATTCCCACGGAGCGGCTCCTGGCGCTCGCCCGCACCGGCGGCCGGTTCACGGCCTGAACCCTTCGCGAGATTCTCCCGCATGACATCGCTTCGTGATCCCGCCACCACGCCGGTCGTCGTAGCCTGCTGCCGCACGGCGATCGGGCGGTCGCATCCCGACCGCGGTCTGTTTCGCCACGTCCGCGGCGACGAACTGGCTACTGCCGTCGTGCAGGGCGTGGTCGAGCGGAGCGGTGTCGACCCGGCCACGATCGAAGACGTGATCCTCGGCGCCACGCAGCAGCAGGGCGAGCTCGGGGGCGACGTGGCGCGGTGCGCGGCCCTGATGGCCGGGCTGCCACTGGCGACGGCCGGGGCGACGGTCAACCGGCTCTGCGGCTCGTCGCTCGAGGCGATCGCCCGCGCGGCCCATGCGGTCGCGGCCGGCGCTGAGAACGTGCAGGTGGCCGGCGGCGTGGAACACATGCACCACCTGCCGATGGAGTCGGCGGTCGACATTCATCCGCGCGTGCTCGCCCGCACCAGCCGCGGCATGCTCTCGATGGGGCTCACGGCGGAGCACCTCGCCGCGACCCACGGCATCTCCCGCCGGCGGCAGGAGGAGTTTGCCCTGGAGAGCCATGCGAAGGCCGCCCGGGCCGCCGATGCCGGGCTCTTCGACGACGAGATCGTGCGGGTGCTCGGCCACGACGAGGCGGGCGGGGTGATCGAGGCGGTGGCCGATCAGTCGATCCGCCGCGACACGAGCCTCGAGGCGATGGCGGCGCTCGAGCCGGTGTTCCTGCCGAAGCTCGGCACCGTGACTGCGGCCACGAGCGCGCCGGTGAGCGATGGCGCGGCGGCCGTGCTCCTCATGTCGGAAGCCGAGGCGGCCCGGCAGGGACTCGAGCCGCTCGCCCGCATCCTGACGACGGCAGTGATCGGCGTCCCGCCCGCCGTGATGGGCACGGGGCCGATCGCGGCCACGCGGAAGCTGCTTGCCAGGGTTGCAGGAGCCGGTATCACGCTCGCCGACATCGACCTCGTGGAGGTGAGCGAGGCCTTCGCCGCCCAGGCGATTCATTGCATCGACGAGCTCGGCCTCGATCCCGCGCGGGTCAACGTTCGGGGCGGAACGCTCGCGATCGGCCATCCACTCGGCGCGAGCGGCGCCCGTCTGGCCACGACGCTCCTCCACACGCTCCGCGATTCCGGCGGCCGCTATGGCCTGGCCACGATGTGCATCGGCCTCGGCCAGGGCATCGCGATCCTCTTCGAACGGGTGCAGTCCCCGTAGGCCCGTTGCTCCGCAACGGGCTGCCCGTCACGGAGTGACGGGTCTACGGGGATCCACCCGCGTTCAGCGGACGAAAGACGCTTCGCTCACGATCGTCTCGCCGACGATCGTCTCATGTACGACCGGATCCTTCTTCCGCCAGCCGGCGGCGATCCAGCCGTCCTTGCGCGCGACGAGTTCGTTGAGCGGCAGTGGACCCGCTGCCGCGAGCTCGCCCTCGAGCGGCAGGTCGGGAACCTCGATCTCCGACTTGAGGAGCTTGTCGAACCGCCGCTGCAGGATCCGCCGCAGCGAGGTCTCCGCCGGGCTCAGCTTCTCGCCCCCGCCGGGCACGAAGCCCGGGGGATAGATCTGCACGTCCCCCTCGCGGACGAGCATGATTCCTTTCGGCCCACGGCCGATGGCATAGGTGGCCCAGATGTCCATGCCCGGGAACTCGCGGTCACCCGAGACGAACTTGTCGCCCCGCACCATCAGCTTCATGCGGCCGTCGGCCGTCGAGACGCTGATCGGCCGCTGTTTGGCGAACGTCACCTCCCACGGCGGCTGGTCCGGATCGCTGCCGAGCGACTCGGGGGACCGCCCCTTCATCTCCTTGGCCATGGCATCGACGTCGGCCTGGCGGAGGATGCGGCCGCTGAACTTCTGCTCGAGCATGTTGTTCACCGCCGATTCATGCACCCGCGCGGCGAGCAGATTGCCCGAGCCGAGCGTGGGCGGCAGGCTGGCGGCCGCGAGCTGGTTGGCGAGCGACTTTCGGGCCGTCACCATGAGCTCGGAGTCGCTCGTGTTCAGGTGCAGCATCTCGGGATAGAGACCACGGGCCTCGAGCGGACCGCGCACCCGCGACTGAAACTGCTCCCGAAACTGCGCGAGCGCCGGCTCGGTCTGTTCCGTGAACTGTTGCCGCAGGCGGTCACGGGCCCGCCCCTCGGCGATGGCCTCCGCCTTCGGCTTCGTCTCGGCGATCTTCTTCGTGGCGATCCTGCGGATTAGGTTTTTTCCGAACCGCTTGTTGACGCCGATGCCGGTGACGGCGGTGTGCGTGTCGGCCGACGCCTCGACGGGCGAAGCCGAGACGGAGTGCTCCGTGAGGAAGATCCGGCGGCGCGCCATGAGATCGGTCGTGCCCTGCGTGCTCACCGTCACGGGGCCCTGCGACCCGCGGGTGTGTGAAAGTGCCCGTGCGGCCAGCACGAGGTCGAACACGGCCCGGTCGTGGGCCGGCACGAAGTCGAGGCGAACCATGCCCGTGGTGTGGCCCGTGCCCCGGACGCGGGTGCCGAGCACGTTCTCGTTGATCGGCATCACCTGGTCGATGGGCCGATTCACGGCCTCAGCGAAGAGGTTTTCATGCACGGCGAACAGCATGTTGGGCCGGCCGAAGCTCGAACGCACCGCGTGAACGAGGCCCGGTGCCTGCTCGGCCATGGCCAGCCGCTCGAGCGTCGACGCCACGCTGGAGAGGTCGTCGGCGGAACCGGTTTCGGCCGCCTTCCGCAGGGCGGTCGAGAGCGACTGGAGCCGCTGGGCAAAGCGATCGGCGCCGGTCCCCCGAGCCGCGTCGGCAGCCTCCGCATAGCGATTGACCGCCTTGCGCACCCGCACGAAGTCGGGCATGTCGAGGCCGGTCTCGGTCGCGCTCAACAGATCGACGAGCTTCCGCAGCGCCGCGGGATCGGCGGCGGCTCCCGACGCCGCCTGGGCCTGGAGCGCGGGCCAGTCGAGGTAGTCCCGCCAGTCGGCGCCGCTCTTGCTGCGGGTGAGCAGGGCATCGAGCGGTCGGAGGGCCTGCCGCAGATTACCGGCGGCGGCATCGAGGGCGGTGGGGGACGGAGGCTGAAACGCCGCGGCCGCGTTGGTCGCCTCGTCGGCGAGTTGCACGAGCCGGTCAGCGGGCAACTGGGCGGCGACGGGTGCCGCGACGGCCGCGACCGTGATCACTGCCAGGATGGAGGCCCGTCCGGGCAGGCGAATGAACGAACCACGGCGGGGCAAACGGGCATGCATCAGGAATCGCCTCGAGGACAACGGGGCCGAAAACGCTCGCGGAGTCTACCTATGGGGCCAGCCGCGACTCCATGCCAACTCCCGAGCGGCAGCCCCGCCTCCCAGGCCGAGGCCCCTAACCGGTTGCCGTCGCACCACTTGCGGTCGTAGGCCCGTTGCTCCGCAACGGGCGGCCCGTCACGGAGTGACGGGCCTAACGGTGTTGCAACGGGTGCTACACTGCGGAACTCGCCTGTCCGTCCCGCCCGCCTCGGACGCCCGCCCATGAACGCCGCCGATCTGGCCGTGAAGACGCTGGGCGAATGCCGCATCGCCTCGCCGCTCCATGATCACGTGGCGAATCGCCGCACGACGGCCCACTACGTCGCCGAGGAAGACCGCGTGCTCTTCCACGACACGACCACGCTCGTCCGCGGGGCGGGCGTGACGCTGGAGAACCTCCCCGGGTTCGAGCCCGCCGGCCCGCGGCGGAAGATCTTTTTCGAGCCGGCCAAGACCCGCGTGGGCATCGTCACCTGCGGCGGCCTCTGCCCCGGCATCAACGACGTGATCCGCGGCCTCGTGATGGAGCTGTCATTTCACTACGGCGTCCAGCGGATCGTCGGCTTTCGCAATGGCTATCAGGGCTTCATCCCGAAGTATGGCCACGACGTGGTCGATTTCACGCCGGACGTGGTGAGCGACATCGACGAGCTCGGCGGCACAATTCTCGGCACCTCGCGTGGGGCCCAGGATCCAGGCGAGATCGTGGACTGCCTGGAGCGGATGCACATCTCCGTGCTGTTCGTCATCGGCGGTGACGGCACGCTTCGCGGCGCGATGCAGATCGCCCGTGTCATCGAGGAGCGAGCACTGAAGATCGCCGTCGTCGGCGTGCCCAAGACGATCGACAACGACATCCCCTACATCGACCAGAGCTTCGGCTTCCAGACGGCTTTCGCCGAGGCCACGGCCTCGATCCGTGCAGCCCATGTCGAGGCCAAGGCGGCGTTGAACGGCGTGGGGCTCGTCAAGCTCATGGGCCGCCATTCTGGTTTCATCGCCTGCTACGCGTCGCTGGCCGAGCCCGATGCCAACTACGTGCTCATTCCCGAGGTGCCGTTCATCCTGGATGGCCCGGGCGGCTTCCTCGCCCATCTGCTCGACCGCGTCCGCACCCGGGGCCACGCCGTGATCGTGGTGGCCGAGGGGGCCGGCCAGCATCTGTGCGGCACGGGAGGCGACGCCCGGGATGCGTCGGGCAACCGGCGGCTCGACGACGTCGGCCTCTTCCTGCGGCAGCGGATCGCGGAGCAGTTCGCCGCCGCGGACACCGAGGTGAACCTCAAATACATCGACCCGAGCTACCTCATTCGCAGCGTGGCGTCGAATGCCTACGACAGCGTCTACTGCCTGCGGCTCGCGCAGAACGCGGTGCATGCCGCGATGGCCGGCCGCACGGAGTGCGTGGTGGGCCGCTGGCATGGCCGGTTCGTCCACATCCCGATGCCGCTCACGGTCAGCCATCGCAACGAAGTGGCGCCGGACGGCGACCTGTGGCTGGCCGTCCTCGAGGCCACCGGCCAGCCGCGTACATTCGGCCCGTAGTCACGTCCACCGCACACTCGCGCCGTAGTCCGCATGCTCCGCATGCGGACTACGGTTTGGAAGCCGCAGGCCCGTCTCTTTCTCCGCGGGACGACCTCCTGCGGCGTGGGTTCGGCGTGGTGGTTGTGCATCCGGTCGTACGTGGCCCACTTCAAGTGGGCCGGGTTTCCTGCTGAAATGCCTCCATGCAGCCCGTGCTCGCACCGCCGCAGCCGACCGTTCAGCGACCCGCCGCCTGCGATTCGCTCGTCGCCCTCCTTGCCGCGCGGGTGGCCGACGCCCGCGAGCGGCCCGCCGTCGTCGACGGTCTCGAGCCGACGCGGTCGTGGACCTGGGGTGACATCGCCGCCGCAGCCGTCGAACTTGCCGGGCGGCTCGATGCGGCGGGCCTGCGCCGTGGCGACCGCGTGGCGCACGTGGGGCCGCACTCCCCCGACTGGATCGTGGTCGATCTTGCCTGCCTGCTCGCCGGCGTCGTCCATGTGGCGGTGCACGACGACCTGCCCACTCGCGAGCGGCGGCGGCTGCTCGACTGGCTCACCCCGCAGGCCCTCGTCTGCAGCGGCCGGCCACCACAGGCTTCGCCACGCGAACTCCAGCTCCTCGATCTCGGCGCGGGCGTCCTCGCCGCGACCGCCTGGCACGGGCTCGCCGCCGACCCCGTTCAACTGGCCGACTCGCTCGCCCGCCGCGTCGCCGCCTGCGATCCCGACGCCTGTTGCACGATCCTGCTTTCGTCGGGCACCACGGGTCTGCCCCACGGCGTGCTGCACTCGCAGCGGTCGCTGGCCGCGAATGCCCGCGCATCGAGCGAGATGTTTCTGCACGACCCGCGAGATGTGCGGCTCTCGTGGCTGCCGATGAGTCACGCCTACGCCCGTGTGGGTGATCTCTACACGGCGATCGTCCGCGGCGGCTGCCTCAACGTGGTTCGCGACCGCATGCGGCTGCTCGACGCCTGCGCGGCCCTGCCACCGGCCGTGATCCTCGGCGTGCCCGCTTTCTTCGAGCGGCTCGAGCGCGGGGCGCGATCAGGGCGAATCGCAGATCTGGCCGCCGCGCTGGGCGGCCGCGTGCGGGTCTGCATCTCCGGCGGCGCTCCGCTGCGCGAGCGTACGGCCGCATTCTTCCTGGCGCACGGAGTCCCGCTCATGCAGGGCTACGGGCTCGCCGAGGCGGGGCCGGTGGTGGCCGTGTCGAATCCACGGATCGCGCGACCGGGCACGGTGGGGCCCCCGCTCGAGGGTGTCGAGGTGCGGATCGACGAGCGGCCCGAGTCTCGTGGTCAGCTGCTCGTCCGCACTCCGAGCCGAGCGCTCGGTCTCCTGGATTCATCCGGCGCGAACGGGATGGCGGCGACGGACGCCGATCCCGACTGGCTCGAGACCGGCGACGTGGCCGAAATCGATGCCGCCGGCCACGTGCGGATCACGGGCCGGCTCTCTGACACGATCGTGCTCTCGACCGGCGTCAAGCTGCCGCCGGCCGAGGTCGAGCGGGTTCTCGCCGAGGACGAAGCCGTGGCGCAGGTGTGCGTCGTCGGTGACGGGCTGCCCTGGCCCGTGGCCCTCGTCGTGCCGGAGCCCGACCTGATCCGCGCGGCGATCCGCCGGCTCGGCCTGCGGGTGTTCAGCCGGCGGCAGGCGGTCACGCATCCGCGGCTGCTTGCCTGGATCGCCCGGCGGACGGCTCGGCGGCAGGCGAGGCTGCCGCGGGCCTGGCAGGTGCGACGGGTGATTCTCGTGGGCCGCGCATTCGATGCGGCGCACGGCGAGGCGACGGAGTCGTTCAAGCTCAAGCGGCGGGCGATTGCGAGCCACTTTCACGACCGGATTCAGGCGGCCGCAGGCGACCGACCACGCGGCGTGGCTCTCGTGCCGGTGGGAACACGAACGGCGGGTAATCGGCCGGAGAACGTCGCGGCGTCGGCGCGACCATGGCTCACGGGCACGACCTGGCACGGCGATGCCGGAGGGTTCGCCCAGGCGGCCGAGACGGCGGCCAGTCCGCTGCCCGACGCGATCGAGGCCGCCCTCGAGCGGGCGGCCTGCGAGATCGCCGAATTACGGGCCGCCGGAACACTCTACGAGTCACTCCCGGCCATGGCGCCCGCGGCGCCGCTCGCCGACGCGCCGCCGCCGCCGACCGGCCGGTTCACCGCCGAGGCCGAGGCCGCGCTCGGCGCGGCGGGCTTGTGGGGGCTGTTCGTGCCGCAGCCCCATGGCACCGAAGCCACGCTGGGCCAGCTCGCCCGCGGCATCACCCGCCTGGCCGCCGACTGCCCCACGGCCGCGGGCATGCTCGCGGTGCACTCGTCGATCGGTGCCGTCTCCGCGGTCTCTGCCTTCGGCTCGGCGGAGCAGCAGGCCCGCCATCTGCCCGGCCTCGCGGCGGGACGGCCGCTGTCGATCTTCGGCGGCACGGAGCCGGATGTGGGCTGCGATCTCGGCGCCGTGCAGTCGGTGCTCGTGCGACGTGATGGCAGACTCCTGCTCACCGGCACGAAGATGTTCATCACCAACGCGGTGCATGGCCGGCTCGTGAAGCTGCTCGCGCTCCACGACGGGAAGCCGGCGGTCCTGCTCGTGCGGCTGCCGGACCACGACACGCCGAGCTTCCGGCTGCGGCACTACGCGATCCATCCGCTCAAGCATGCGGCCAACGCCGCGCTTGAATTCACCGCCTTCGAGGTGGACGAGGCCGATCTGCTCGCGGCGCCATCTGGCCGCGACGGCATGCAGATCGTCTGGCACGGCCTCAACCGCGGCCGCATCACCCTCGCGGCGCAGGCCGCCGGCACATTGCGGCTGCTCCTTGCACAGGCGTGTGACCACGCGGCACGCCGCACCACGTGGGGCCGGCCGATCGCCGCCCGCGAGCTCGTGCAGGGGCGACTGGGACGCATCGCCGCCTCGATCATCGCCTGCGACGCGATCACCGCCTGGGCTGCGGCCGCGATCGACGCCGGCCAGACGGGTGAGCTCGAGGCCATCACGGCGAAGGTGGTGGCGAGCACGTGTGTCCGCGAGGCGGCGATCGACGCGCTGGGCGTGCATGGCGGCCGTGCGTTTCTCGTCGGTCATCCGCTCGGCGATTCGCTCCACGACCACTTCGCCGTCACGGTCTACGAAGGGGAGAGCGACCTGCTCGGTCTGGCCCTGTTCAAGGGGCTCGCGAAGCGCCATCCGCTCGCCCGGCAGGCCAGTGATGCCGGGCGGCTGGCACAGGCGGTCAGCTGGCTGGCCTGGTGGGCCGCCCAATCTGCCGCGAGCTCCGGTACCGATGGTGGACTGCTGGACCGTCGCCTTCGTGAGCATGCCCGTCGGGCGCGGCGCGGCCTCGCGAAAGCCGCCGCGAGGATCGATCGCGCGATCCGCCGGCACGGCCGCAGGCTGGCCGACCGCCAGTTGGAGGTCGGGGCCTTGGCGGCGGACGTGCGGGAGCTCGTGAGCGTGCTGGCGACGGCGCATCACGCCGATGCCGCTGGCACCGATGCCGCCGCCGCGGCGGCCGATGTCTGGTGTCGCCTCGCCCTTGCCCGCGCCGCCGGCCGCCGACTCACGTCGGCCGACCACGCCGCCGTCGCCGCCCTCGGCCGGGCAAGGTAGGCCCGTCGCTCCGTGACAGGCAGCCCATTGCGGAGCAACGGGCCTACCTTCCTGCAACGACGGCCGGCCACCAGCTGCAGAGATACCAGGCTCGAGGTGTGGTCAGTTCGGCGAACGCCTCCAGCGATGCCCGCGAGCCAGGCACCCGGTCGCCGCCGAGCACCTCGTCGAGCAGCCCCTTCGGCTTCGTATATTTCACCGCCCGGGCCGTCGACTCCGTGAGCCCAGCCAGTTCGACCGCGCGTGCGACGGCGTCTTCCAGGAATCCGATCCGATCGACGAGTCCGGCATCCTTGGCCTGCCGCGCCGTGAAGACCTGCCCGGTCGCCGCCTTCTCGACGGCCGCCGCGTCGAGCTTCGGCCGCCCCGCCTGCACGATCTCCTTGAACCGGGCGAACATGTCGTCCACGAGCGCTTGCAGGATCTTTCGCTCCTTCTCGGCGAGGGCCGGGTCGCGGTCCTTCGTCAGGCTCAACATCTCCTTGAGCGGCCCGCTCGTGATTGAGTCGTCACGGACGTCGTATTTCTTCAGGAGCTGCGAGACGTCGAAGTGGGGGATGATCACGCCGATCGAGCCCGTGAGCGTCGCCGGCTCGGCGAAGATCACGTCGTCGCGGCCGCCATTGGCCATCGCGACGTAGTAGCCGCCGCTGGCTGCGATGCCCCCCATGCTCACGACGACCGGCAGTTCGCGGTCCTTGGCGAGCTTCGCGAGCCGGTAGTGGATCTCGTCGCTGCCACTCACGGTGCCGCCCGGGGAATCGACGCGGAGCACGATCGCCTTCACGGCGTCGTCCTCCACCACATGGTCGAGCTGGGCCCGGATGAACCCATCGCCCCCCATGATCGGGCCGTTCAGGCTCACGATCGCCACCTTGGCCGGCGCCACCTTCGACAGCGAGTGGTATTTCTCCACCACCTTGCCGTCCCGCTGAAAATACTGGGCAAACGCCCCGGCGCTGCCGAGCGCCGCGAGCAGCGAGATGCCGGCCACCGTCCACGCGATCCGCGTGCCCCAACGGCCCCACACGCTCGCTTGCTCCACGATCACACGAGTGGGCTGCCGCGGGTCGGTATCGATGAGCGTCATGTGCGTGGTCTCCTGGATGAACGACGTCCGCATTCTACGGTAGCCGCCCCTGTGGTGGCGGATTTTGGAGGGGGCGGCTACGATCACGTCGTCACGAGTGTTTCAGGAGCCGCCTGCGTGTTCGTCTGCGTCAGTACCGAGTGCCTTCCCGACATGCCGCTTGCCGGCGCCATGGAGCGGCTAGCCGAGCTTGAATTCACCGCCGTTGAACTCGACGTGCGGGCAGGCGGCGGGCACCTCGATCCCGCGGCCGTCGCCGCCGATCCCGAGGCGGCGATCGCGGCCTGCAGCGACCTGCAACGGCTCCGTCCGGTGGCCGTATCGTTCGCGGCTCCCGAAACTCCGGACATGTACGACCACTTCGCCGCCTGCTGCCGGCTCGCCAAGTCGCTCGGCGTGGTGACGATGGTGGTGGAGTCGTCCGAGCTGGGCACGCCGTTCAACGGCGAGATCGAGCGGCTGCGGAAGCTCGTGGCGATCGCGTCGGGGCTGGGATCGGTGGTCGGTGTGACCACGGCGGCGGGCCGGATGACACAGGATGCGGAGACGACCGCGTCACTCTGCCGCAACGTGCCCGGGCTGGGCGTCACGCTCGATCCGAGCCATTTCATATACGGCCACAAGAAGCCCGCCTCGTGGGAGTCGATCCTCAAGTACGTCTGCCACGTTCACCTGCGGGATTCGAAGGCCGATGCCTTCCAGGTTCGGATCGGCCAGGGCAACGTCGAGTATGGCAAGCTCGTCTCGCAGCTGGAGCGGGTGGGCTACAAGCGGGCGCTGTGTGCCCACATGCCGCCACTCGAGGGCGTCGACCAGGTGGCCGAGCTCCGCAAGATGCGGCTGCTGCTCGAAAGCCTCCTGTAGGCACGTCACTCCGTGACGGGCCTACTTCACGACCGTGCCCGTGGCCTCGGCCCGGCTCGCCATTTCGGCGTAGGTGCGCGCCTGCGGCTCGTCCCCCTCTTCCGCGTACATCGTGGAGAGGTTGCCGTAGGCCACCGCCAACGCCCGCTCGTCGAGCTGCTTGCGATCCACCGCGGCCACCATCAACTCGACGCCCCGGCGGCTCAAGGCCAACGCGTCCTCGCGTCGCTCCACCTGCCAGTAGGAGATCGCCATGCTCACGTATGATTCCCCGATCTTGCCCGGATCCGGATCAGTGGCGACGGCGTCACCTTCCTCCCAGAGAGGAATCGTCCGATCGAACCAGGTCACCGCGGTGGCATGATCGCCACGCTGCAGGCTGTGCATGATGCCGATCCGGAAGAGCAGTTCGCCGAAGGAACGCCGTTCCGCCGCCGTCAGCTCCCGCTGTTCGGCGCCGCGTTCGAGGTAGGCTGCCGTGAGCGTGGCGTTGTCGAGCATGTCGGTGGCGTCGCCCCGCTTCTGGGCTGCGATGAGCGCGTCGCCGAGCCCTTGCCCCACTTCCCAGTCGATCTGTCGCCGCCGCCACGGATCGCGGACGTCGTCGCCCATCCGATCCCGCAACTCGAGCAGCCGCTTCACCCACGGCAGCGGCTCCACCGCCTCGGTGGACCCGGCCGCGGCGGCCAGGGCCCCACGACAGAGCTGCATTTCGAGCACCATCCTCTCGCGATCGCCCCCCTTGAACTCCTCCACCAGCGTCTCGCTGCGGGAGATCCACTTGGAGATGACACGGCTCTTCTGCTGCCAGGTGCCCTTGGCGATCGCCAGGGCGGTGCCGAGATGGGCGTCGAGCAGCACCTCGCGGGCGGCGGCCTGCATGGTGGGCGAGCGCTTCGCGAGCAGAGGTGACGCCTTGCGAATCGTCTCCGCGAAGTGCTCCACGGCCGCCTGATGGTCGGGCTTGTCCCCGGCCAGCGCCGTGCGGCCGAGAAGCCGTTGCACCTGTGCGGCCACGAGCGGCGAGCTCGCGTCCTTCGTCTTCACCGCCTCCAGCACGGCCTTCGCCTCGGCGGGACGGTCGAGCGCCAGGAGCACGCCCGCGTGCTTGAGCTGGGTCCAGACATCGGCGGGATCGAGGCGGCCGGCTGTCTCGGCCAGCTGCAGGGACTGCGTCCACTTGCCCTGTTCGCTCGTCATCGCGAGCAGGAGCCGGTGGGCCCGCACGTGCCGCGGGTCGAGTTGAATCGCATACAGCAGGTCGGCCACCGCGTTGGCCGAGCAGGCTTCGAGCTCGCCTTCGGCACGCAGCACGAACGATTCGGGATCGAGCGGCTCGATGAGGATCGCCGTCGCGGCCGGCGTGCCCGGCTTCACGCTCAAGATCACGCCCCGCTCCGGATAGACCTCGCCGATCGACACCCCCTGCTCGTCGAGGATCGACACGGTCCGCAGGTCGCTGATCTCGAGCTGCTTGGCAAGGTCTGGCACCGCCACCGGCTCGACGAGCTTGATGCGAATCGAGGAGACAACGTCATCTTCAAACATCACCTCGACGCGCTCGAAGGGCTCCACCTTCCAGGCCACCCCGGTGGTGCCGTCGTCGCGGGTGAATGGCTCGCCGGCGCCCCAGCCGGACTCGACTTCGGCCCGGCTCGTCTTGCCGGGCAGTGCCCCCTTGAAGGAGGCGGGGTCGATCGACAGCGTCGGCATCTCGTCGGGAGTGGCGGCGACCGGTGCCGTCACGGTGGCCTTGGCCGGCTCCTTGGGTGCGCCTGCCGTGGTCGCATCTTTGACAGTGACTTTCGCAGTCGCGGCAGGCTCGCCGGGCGTCTGCTCGCCCAGCGGCACGGGCACCTGCGTGGTCGCGGGGGCCGTGTCGGCAGGGGCCGCGGAGTTCGCCGGCAGCAGAGACTTCGGCTTCGGCAGCGCCGCCATCTTTTCGGAGAACCAGCGGGTGAGCGGGTTGCCCGCGGGCGTGGCGGGTGCGGCGGTCGGCTTCGGCGTCTGCGGAGCGGTGTCCGGACCGCTGCCGGCGACCGGGATCAGGTCGGGAACGGTGGCCGGTGATGCAGCGGCCGGCTGCGGAACACCTGGCTCGTTGAGCGTTTCGATCCGCGCCGGCAGCCTCATGAGCGGCCGCGGCGGTGCGGCCGGTTCGGCGGCCAGGGCCTGTGGCACGAGGCACACGAGGCTGGCGAGTGTCAGGGGGATCGCGATGCCCGCGCACCTCACACGTGAAGACGCATACCGCAGCATGGCCACGATGATTCTCCTGGAACGAAACGGGGCGGCCGCTGCACGGTCTCGCCCCAAGGCGGGGGGACAGTAGGCGTCGCGGCCCGTCGCGTCCAGACCAGCCTCGCGGCACGCTGTCGGGCCCCCCAGCCTGCCCAGTGTGATGGGCACGGCGGGGCGTGACGCGCCCGCGCGTGGGTACACTTCGGAAGATCTCTCCACGCCCCGCCGCGCTTCCCACCCATGCCCTTTCCTCGCCGCATCGCCGTCATCGGAGGTGGCATGGCCGGACTGGCCGCCGCGGAAGAGGCCGTGGCGTTGGCGGCCTCCGCAGAGCAGCCCGTGGAGATCACGCTGGTCGAGCCGGCCGGGCGAGTGGGGGGCGTGTTGTCCACGGTCCGTCAGGACGGCTGGCTCATCGAGCGATCGGCCGACAATTTTCTGGCGGCCCGGCCCGAGGCCGTGCAGTTGGTGGAGCGGCTCGGCCTGCAGGGTCAGCTCGTGGGCGTCGATCCACGCGTCCGGCGGGCGCTCATCTGGCATGAGGGCCGTGCCGTGCCGGCACCGCATGGGTTTCGGCTGCTCGCGCCGGGGCGAATTGGGCCGATGCTCTCCACGCCGCTGCTGTCGCCCGCAGGGCGCCTGCGGCTGCTCATGGAGCGGTTCGTGCCCCGGCGATCGACGCCGGGTGATGAGTCGCTCGAGTCGTTCGTCGTGCGGCGACTCGGCCGCGAGGCCTTCGAACGGCTGGTGCAGCCCCTGGCGGCCGGCATCTGGACGGCCGACCCCGCGCGGTTGAGCATGGCCGCGGCCTGCGGCGAGTTTCTGGCGATGGAACGGGAACAGGGGAGCCTGTGGGCGGGTGAGCAGCGGCGGGCTCGGGCTGCCGCGGCGCCGTCGGCGGCGGGAGCCCGCTACGGGCAGTTCCTCACGCTGACGTCGGGCATGGAAACGCTCCCCGCACGGCTGGCGGAACGGCTGCGTGAGCGCGGCGTGCGGTTCGTCGATGCGACTGCCGTCGGGCTCGAACGGCTGCCGGGCGGCTCCTGGCGGATCGCCCTCGCCGTCCGGGATGGGGCCGGCACCGTGATCGACGCCGACGCAGTCGTGGTCGCGGTGCCTGCGACCGTGACCGCACGGCTGATCGCGTCGATCGAGCCGGCTCTGACCGCTGACCTGTCGGGCATCGAGTATGCCGGTTCGGCCGTGATCTCACTCGGCTTCGCGCGGGCCGACGTGACGCACCCGCTCGACGCCGCCGGCATGGTGATCCCACGTCGGGCTGGGCGACGGATTTTGGCGGTGAGCTTCTCGAGTTCGAAGTATCCCGGACGCGCACCGAAAGGCAGCGTGCTGCTGCGGGTGTTCGCCGGGGGCGCGCTCGATCCCGATGTCGTGCGACGGGATGACACGATGCTCGAGACCATCGCACGCGAGGAGGTGGCGGAGCTGCTCGGCGCCCGCGGCACGCCGCGCGTGGTGCAGATCGACCGCTGGCATGGTGCCATGCCGCAGTATCATGTCGGCCACGCGGAGCGGGTCGCGCGGATCATGGAGCGAACGGCGGTGGTCCGCGGGCTCGGCCTGGCGGGTGCCGCCTTCACAGGCGTCGGCATTCCGCAGGTGATCGCGTCGGGCCAGGCGGCTGCCCGCCAGGCCTGTGCCGGGTAGGCCGCTACTTCTTCTTCGCGGCGGCGCCGGCGGCTGGCTTCGCTGCTGCACCTTCGGCGGCCTCGTCCTTGGCCTTCTTCTTTTTCTTCATCGCCATCTTCTGGACGCGAACCTTCGGCAGGCCGATCGGGCTGCGGCCTTCCTTCCAGATCTCCTGCTCCTTCATCTTGGCGATCCGCTCGGCACGGGTAAGCACGCCGCGGGCGCTGGTGCCACCCTTGCGGACCTTCAGGCTCTTGTCCATCGTCATCGGAGTCGATCCTCGTCGCTGTCCAGAAACCGCGGCCGGGTCGGCCACGCGAGCCTTGGAAGGTACGAACCGCCGCCGGCCCGATCAAGGGCGGCCGGGCGAAGCCGCGGCATTTCAGGCCTTCACGCCCGCCACCAGTTTCAGGAATGCCTCCATCGTGGGTGGCCGCCTGGCCGGATCGGAGGCGAGGCAGGCCATGATCGCATCGGCGAGGGCCGGCGGGATCTCGGGCCAGAGGGTGCGGATGTCGGTGGGAGGCGACTCGTGCGTGAGGGCGGCCTGTGCGGACGAGGAGCGTGGCCACGGCGGCTGCAGCGTGCAGATCTCGTAGGCGGTCACGCCGAACGAAAACACGTCGAGCCGGCGGTCTGCCTGCCGACGGCGAATCACCTCGGGCGCCATGTAGTTCGGTGTGCCGACGCGGTTGCCCGGCTGGAGAAAGGCCGGCTTGTCGGGCACCGTGAGGCCGAAGTCGAAGAGCACGAGCCGGCCGTCCGGGCGGAGCAGGAAGTTCCGCGGGCAGATGTCGCGGTGCACGAACCCAGCGGCATGCACGGCGGCGATGGCCGCGGCCGCCTGCCGCACGAGATCGATCCGCTGCGCGGGAGTCAACGGCTGGTTCGCCGAGATGACCGCATGGAGGAGCGTGCCCTCGATGAACTCCTGGAGGATGAAGGCGTCACCGGTCGTGGACGTGCCAGACTCGAGCGTCCGCACGATGTTGGGCCCGATGATCCGCCGGCCGATCTCGCCTTCGGACGGCTTGTCGAGCCCCTTGTAGCGGGCCTCGACGGGGTCCTGCTTGCGGCGATCGATCAGTTTGAGTCCCGCCACCCGCCCGGCCTTCGTGTCGCGCACCTTGTAAAAGGTCGACATCGTGCCGGAATTGCTCTCCTGCAGCCGCTCGAATCGCCGCCAGAGATCGACCCGATCCGAGCCGAAGAGTTTCGTGAAAAACCCGCCCACTGCCATCCCCGTGTCATGTGTCTCGACGACGAACCACCGCTCAGGCCTTCTTGAGGGCGGCGAGCTCGGTATGGGCGGCGGCAAGTTCATTCTCCAGCCGCGGCACCTCGGCGGGATCGTCGGGCTGCTTCTTCGCGCCGGCCAGAAGCTGCTGCAGCTTCGCGATCTTCTGCTGCAGCACCTCCATCCGCTTCTTGTCTTTCTTGTCCATCGGAAAGCTCCCTCGCAGGTCGCGCAGGTCTCGTCGGAAAGGCTATTCCTCGCGAGCGGCGGCCGGCTGCTGCGCGTCGCCGGTCGCATCGACACCAGTTTCCATGCGCACGCCGCCGTCGAACATCACGTTGGGCCCGGTGTGCAGCTGCCGCATCCAGCCTGAAATCATAATGACGGCCAGCGCGAGGCCGAGCGTGACGGACAGCCAGGTGGCCCGGGCGTTGCGGATCCACTGGGTGCCCTGACCGCGGCCCACCAACGCACTGGCAAAGTAGAAAATCACGAGCGCGAGCAGGAACTTCGCTCCGAAAAGCGCGTGATAGCTCGTCTGTCGCATCCACATGCCGCCGCCCCAGCCCTCCGCTTTCACGCGGGCGTTGAAGAGGAGAAAGTTTGCGAGGCCGCTGGCGAGCAGGAGCGTGATGGCTCCGATCACCCACGGGAGCCAGCGGCGGCGGATCGCATCGTGGAGCCGGTCGCGGGTTGTGGCATCGAGTTCGGACATCGCGGGCAGCAGGCCGAAGCGGGCGAAGGCGAGGCCCCCGACGGCGACGATCGCGGCGAGGATGTGAGCCCAGCGGAGGAGGAGCAGCGTCGGGTCCATGTGGGGTCCGGATGGTTTCTGAAGGTGAGGAGCGGTGGCGATCAGCCGCCGGATTGCCAGAGCGTACCTGATCCCGTGGGGCTTCCCAAACGGCCGTGCCCCGAGGCTCGTGTGGCGGCGCCGACCGACCCCGCCTACAGTGGCTCGTCCGCCACCACAGGTGACCCGCATGGACGACGCATTCGACCCGGACGACGTTCCCTTCGACGACACCGCCGCCGCACTGCCCGGGGCTCGGCCCGACGAGCGGTGGATGCGGCTGGCCCTCGACGAAGCGCGGGCCGCGGCGGCCGAGGACGAGGTACCGGTGGGGGCGATCGTGGTGGCGTCCGGCCGGGTGATCGCCAGCGCCCACAACCAGCGGGAGCAGCTCTCCGACCCGACGGCCCACGCCGAGATGATCGCCCTCACCCAGGCGGCGGCCCAACTCGGCTCCTGGCGGCTCGAGCAGTGCACGCTCTATGTCACCCTCGAGCCCTGCCCGATGTGTGCCGGCGCGATCCTGCAGGCCCGGGTGCCGCGGGTGGTGTGGGGCGCCGCCGATCCGAAGGCGGGCGCAGTGGAATCGCTCTACAGGCTATTCGAGGATTCCCGGCTCAATCACCGCGTGGACCACGTCGGCCGCGTGCTCGCCGACGACTGCGGCCGCATCCTCACGGATTTTTTCCGCGGCAAACGGTGAACGGCGCGTTTCATCGCGCCGTGATCGGCTTGAACTCCCGGAGCGTCTCGCCCGTGTAGATCTGCCGGGGACGGCAGATCTTCTTCGTGGGCGAGTGGTGCATCTCGATCCAGTGGGCGATCCAGCCGGGGAGCCGCCCCATGGCGAAGAGCACGGTGAACATCTGCACGGGGATGCCCATCGCCCGATAGATCACGCCCGAGTAGAAGTCGACGTTGGGGTAGAGCTTCCGCTCGATGAAATACTCGTCGGCGAGGGCCACCTCTTCGAGCCGCTGGGCGATGTCGAAGATCGGGTCGTGCCGGGCGATCTTGGCCAGGAGCTTGTCGCAGGTCGCCTTGATCAGCTTGGCCCGTGGGTCGTAGTTCTTGTAGACGCGGTGGCCGAAGCCCATGAGGCGGAAGCCCGAGTCCTTCTTCTTCGCCATGTCGACGTATTTCTTCACGTCGCCGCCGTCTGCCGCGATCTTCTCGAGCATCTCAACACAGGCCTGGTTGGCCCCGCCGTGGAGCGGCCCCCAGAGAGCAGAAATGCCGGCCGAGATGCTGGCGAAGAGGTTGGCGTCGCTCGAGCCAACCATCCGCACCGTCGACGTCGAGCAGTTCTGCTCGTGGTCGGCGTGCACGATGAGCAGCATGTCGAGCGCCTCGGCGAAGTCGGGATCGACGTGGTAGGCCTCGCACGGCACCGCGAACATCATGTGGAGGAAGTTCTCGCAGTACGACAGGTCGTTCCGTGGATACATCAGCGGCTGGCCGCACGACTTCTTGTGGCTGTAGGCGGCGATGGTCGGCAGCTTCGCCAGGAGGCGGTGCATGCTCACCTCCACCTGCCGCGGATCCCGCACGTCGAGCGAGTCCTGATAGAAGGTGGAGAGGGCTCCCACCACGCTCCCTACGATCGCCATCGGATGGGCGTCGCGCGGAAAGCCGTTGTAGAAGCTCCGCATATCCTCGTGAATCATCGTGTGGTGCGAGAGCGACTCGCGGAAAGCGTCGAGCTGCGCGGTCGTCGGCAGGTCGCCGAAGATCAACAGGTAGGCCACCTCCACGAAGTCGCACTTCTCGGCGAGCACCTCGATGGGGTAGCCGCGGTACCGGAGAATCCCCTGCTCACCGTCGAGAAACGTGATCGCGCTCGTCGTCGAGCCCGTGTTGACGAAGCCCTCGTCGAGCGTCACGGCCCCGGTGGCGGCCCGCAGTTTCGAGATGTCGATCCCCTGCTCCCCCTCGGTGCCGACGATCAGTGGGAGCTCGGCGGTCTTGCCGTCGATCTCCAGGCGGGCGACGCCGGCTGAACGGGTGCCGGGCCAGGGGGGCGAGGCGGGGCCCTTGGAGGGCGTGGCGGTGGCTGGCGAGCCGCTCATGGTGCAGTCTCCGAACGCGGGCAGGACAGGCGCCAGAACAGCCCGTCGATGTGAATGCCGAAGCTTAGCCCGCGCCGTGAGGTCCGGCAACGAGGTCGCTTTGTGCTGGGGCGTAGGCAGGCAACCGTCTGAAAGTGTCGCCGGCTCGGGGGCGGCACAAGTCTCGTCGCGGGACCTCGAAGACTCGGTCCAAATGCTCCTCGAGCTTGCACCGACCCCCTCGCCTACCCGATTTCTTTATCTGCGGGTGGTGTTGTCGGCAGTTGGGCGGGCGGCGGTCATGGCGGCGTCCGCCGGCTCGCCGTCGAAGATCGTCCACACGGGGGTCCGTTCCCGGAGCCGTGCCAGGTAGTCGTCCACCTGCCGCTGCCGACGCTCATCGTGGAGTTTGTTGCGGATGTCCACCTGCGCCTCGACGAACGACGTGCGGCCCGCCTCCTTCCGCTCGGTCACGCGGACGATGTGCAGGGCGTTTTCATCGGCGAGGATCGTGCTCAACTGGCCGACCGGCAGCGAGAAGATGGCCTCGTCGAGCACCGGCGACGAGAGGCTTCCCTTCGTCGTCCAGTCGAACTGGCCACCGGAGGCCGCGGTCGGCCCTTCCGACTTGGCCTTGGCCACGTCGGCAAGGGGGCGGCCGGCGAGCACCTCGTTGCCCATCTCGGCGAGCATCTGCCAGGCCTGCTGCCGCGACCGCTTGAGGCCGTCCTTCACGGTGAGCGCCTCGAACCGGGCCTTGGCGGGGTAGTCGTATTCGGCGAGATGATTCTGATACCAGGCGATCATGTCGGCGTGCGGGATCTCGCCGTCGGCGCCGGCGTTCTTGCGCATCCACTCCTGGGCGATGCCTCGCTCGAAGAACATCTTCCGCATCCGATCGAGCGACTGCCCCTTGGCTCGCAGCGACTGCTCGTACTCGATCGTATTGGCGGCCTTTGCCTCCTGCATGAGCTTCGGCAGAAACTGCTCGTCGAAGGCCTTGTCGACGTTCGTGCGGATCTCTGGCAGCTTGTCCTCGGGAATCTCGCGGCAGGCATCGACGTAGACGAGCAGCGTTTCGATGTGCTGGTCGATCACCTGCTTGCAGATCTGGAGCTTCAGCTGGCGGAGCTGCTCGGGCTTGAGGTTCGCCGACACGCTGTCGAGCCAGTCGAGGGCCTTGGGCGTGAGCAGGTCGCTTTCCAGCACGACCTCGGGCCCGACGCGGGCCACCACGAGCGCGGTCTCCAGCGACACGGCCTGCGGTGCCGGGGGCGCCACACCGCCGCTCGGCGTCTGCTCGGAGGCGGCCTGTTCGAAGGCGGTCTGGATCACGCCGGCATCGGCGGCCGGTGCGGCCGGGGCGGTGGCGGCTGCGGGCAGTTTCAGCGGCGCGCCGGGCGTGGTGCGGATGCTCGAAAGCACGTGCCTGTCTTTGTCGACGGCATCGCGAAAGAGATCAGTGGCTGCCGGTGCCTTCCCTTCTGCTGCTGATGCCGCGGCGGAATCGGCTGGCTTCGTCGCCTTCGGCCAGTCAGCCGGCCGTGACACGGCCTCCGGCACGTTCGGCGCGAGGCCGGGGCGGATGGCCTGCCGTGGATCGACGTCTTGGGCGGAAGCACTGCCGAGGCCCCCGACGAACGCGCAGCCAACGGCGACCGCGGCGGCGAGGTGCCGCAGGTGGAGCGGGCGCGGACGTGAAAGCGAGGCGTGCATCGGTGCGGCCGCAGAGGGGTCGTTACTTCTAGGAGTCCCCCGCCACCGCCGCAATGCCGAAAAATCGGGTACGGGAGCGGATTTCGCTGACGCTCGGCATTGGAGCGTTATTGATGGAGAAATCCGCTCCCGTCCCCGATTTTCGCACACGATCAGAAGCATCACACGGCATGCGAGACGAGCGTCTCGCCGATGGCGTCCGATGTCTCGTGACCCACAACATGCCGCAACCAGACTTCCATCCCGACCATGAGAAACAGAAGGTCTGTGTCGTGCCGCAGATCATCGACGATGAATTCCGTCGTCACCCTTGACCACTGCAGGTGATCGGCCAGGAGTCCGCCGAGCAGGATGCGCTCAGTGCCGCGCGTATAGGCATCCGGGATCGGGAAGCCTTTCTTGCGGGCAAAGACGACGTTGCGCGGGAGGCGATCGAGCGCGATTGTTTTCAACGCCCACTTGCCCTGGCCGCGCCGCAGTTTGGCCGAGCGAGGAAGATGCATGCCGAAGTCAATCATGCGGTTTTCAAGAAATGGAACCCGCATTTCCACCGAGGCGGCCATGCTCATGTGATCGTGGCGGTGCAAAACCCACGACAGGTGTTCGACGAGGTCGGCGAGGCCGGAAACGACCAGGGCACGGTCGGAGAGGCTGCCTATGCCCGACAGGCTCTCGAAAAGCCTGCGTGGAAGAAACTCGCGCTCGGCATCGGCGGCGAGCGCCATGCGGGATCTGCATCGATGGAAGCGGCTACTGATGCTGGGCCGCTGCAGCGGAAAGCCGCACTGCCGGGACGGCCGTCCCCCGAGAAAACGCGTGACCGCCCGCAACCAAGCTCTTCCTCGCCAGTGCCGGTGAGCAGCGGAGTGCCACGCATAGCCTCCGAAGAGTTCGTCGGCTCCCTCGCCGGTGAGCAGAACCTTGATTCCGTCCGCTCGGCAGGCGCGAGCGACGGCGAGCAGTGCCGGCTCACTGTGATGATGGGTGGGGCCGTCCAGATGCCGGATACAGACCGGCCACAGCCGGAGGTAGTCCTCGCGGGGAACCGCCACTTCACGGATCGGAATCTTGATGTGGCGACCGACCCGCTTGGCTTGGGCAGCCTCACCACGGCCCACCGGTGCTTCGGCGACATAGCCGACAAGGCCCGGCCTGTCGTCGCCGGCATATGCCGCAATCAGGCTTGAATCGACTCCGCCGCTGCACATCGCGGCGATCGGGGCGTCACTCGCGAGATGGATGCGAACGCTCTCCTGAAGGCTGCTGCGCAGGGTTTCCGTGCAATGCACCAGATTGATCGACCGGTGGTTGTCCGTCAGGCGTGTGCGATCGATCGCGGTCTCGATGTCGAAGTAGCGATGCTTTGCGATGCCATCGCCGGTCACTTTCCACCAACTGCCGGGCGGCATGCCGGCGATGCCTGCGTACAGGGTGTCGTGGCACCGTCGCCTCACGAGGAATGCCCTGCTCAGCGCAGCCTCGTCGACTCGCGTGGCGACGCCGGGATGTGCGAGTATGGCCTTCACCTCGGAGGCGAAGATCACGTCCTGGCCGGTCTCCGCGACATACAACGGCTTGATGCCGAGGCGATCGCGGGCCAGCCACAAGGCTCCGGAACGGAGATCGAGGTAGGCGAAGGCGAACATTCCGTTCAGCAGGGGTATGGTTCGCTCCGGTCCCCAGGCATGGAGGGCCGCAAGCAGAACCTCGGTGTCGCTCTTTCCGGTGAAAGAAACCCCTTCCTTCTCCAGTTCGCTGCGGAGTTCGGGATAGTTGTAGATCTCGCCGTTGTAGGTGAGCACGCCGCGGCGATCGGCGCTCAGCATCGGTTGGTGTCCGGCCGCCGACAGGTCGATGATCGAAAGCCGACGATGCCCCAGTGCGACACGCCCATCCGCCCAGACTCCCCCGCCATCCGGCCCACGATGCAGGATCGTCGCCAGCATGCGGTCAACGAGTCCAGGGTTGGCTCGATCTCCGTCCCGTCGCCCCCAGATCCCTACGATTCCACACATCGGATATCTCGTGCTTTCAGGAGTGCCAGGATCGATCCATCACCCGTAGATCCGGCGCCGCCCCAGCACCTTGTGCTGGAGTTTCTTGAGCGGCCGCAGCGTCGCCGGCGTGTGGTCCCGCATCCACTCGCAGTTGATGCAGTTCATATTCCGGCCGCACTTATCCAGCCAAGACGCGACCGGCGAGACAAACGCATGCGCGATCCGATCGAGATGGTCCGCTCCAGAGGAGCCCTTGAGCAGGATCACTTCTCCGGGGACTGCCGTCTTCTGCAGGTAAGCGGCGATGTCCTTCACAGTTTTCAGGAATACCGCACGGCCGTGGGCCACGTCCTCCGCCGAGGCGCCCACATGGGAAGGTGTGTGGCGGAGAAAAACGATCCTGTCGACACGGTTCCAGGCATGTCTCAACGCTTTGCGGTAGGCTCGCCCCGCATCTCCGGCGTAGTCGGACAGCGTGCCCAGCACGAGCGTCCGTCGCGAAGCGTCCGCAAACGCGTCCAGCGTCTCGATGCTCGACTGCATCGACCACGCCGGCGACTTGGTCGTATCGCAGATGAACAGCGGGCCGCCGGGAATCGAGAGTAGTGTGCATCTGCCGAACACCGGCTCGAAAGTCGCGATGCGCGACCGAATGTCATGTCACGACACCCCGAGCCGATGGGCGACCGCGACTGCAGCCAGTGCTGCGACGTGGAAGTGACGACCAATGAAGGGAGTCGTGAGCAGAACATGCTCGCCGCCGTGGCGGCAGTCGATCGTGAGCCGCCGATCCGGTCCCACAGCCAGCGAGACGGCACGGTAATCGGCTTCCGGGGCCACGCCAAACGTCACCACGGGCGCGATGACGCCCGACACGCTGCGGCACAGATCCGCGTCGTCCGCGTTCACCACCAGGAAGCCGTGAGCAGGGACGTCGCGAGCGAGCGTGGCCATTTCTGCGGCAGCAGCCGCTGCTCCGCGGAAGCTCGCGTAGTGGTCGAGGCCACTGATCGTGAACACAGCGACCGTGGGTCGCAGCACTGAGGCGATGGAAGCCAGGGTGCCGACGGGAAACTCGCTTGCCTCGACGACGGCCGCCGACGTCCGTGGGCCAAGATTGATGAACTGACCGAGGGCATCGCGCATCGTGTTCGCATACAGCGATACACCCACGCTGGGCGGACCCCCGAGCAGGTGCGCCAGCAATGCGACGGTCGTCGTCTTCACCGCGGTGCCAGTGACTGCGATCACGGGCGCCGACCCGAGCAGTTCCCGCCGCACTGCTGCACGACGCACACGAGAGGCATGCCGGGCCACCCGAACTCGGGTTCGGGCACGGATCAGCATGCGGCGTACGGCCGATTTCATCGCGTGCGTCCCTCGAGCCTCCGAGTCCCTTTACTCGCATGGCTTATAGGTGCGTCCGCCATTCATGGAAAGGGCGCACGAAGGAGCGGCCTCTTCGGCTCGTGGCCGAACTGCTCAACCGGTCGGGCGGGGGAGCGAGGCATGCATCGGTGCGGCCGCAGAGGAGGCGGGACCCGAGGAGCCCGTATCAGCCACTGCAAGGCCTGAATAGAGCCGTGGCCATGCTGCTGAGGGCGGTCCTGGGCTACGTGCGAGCCGTCCAGCCGTAGGACACGTAGCGGTTCTCGACCGTGCCGTCGCGGTGAAGATCGACGACCGCGTAGCCGAAGTCCGTGCCATTGCGCGGCCCCTTCCACCAGGCGGCCGAAACGGCGCCGTTGCAGAAGTAGCTCACGCCCCCGAAATCGATCCGCTCCACGATATGCAGATGGCCGCTCAAGCAGGCCTTCACGTTGCGGTGTGTGGCGAAGAGCCTCTGAAACCGCGGATGGTCGACGTGCACGAGTCCACCCGAGAGAGCGAACGACGGCTTGCCGTCCTTGCCCGTGGCGCCGGCCGCGGCCACGGCGAGCGGATGCACCGAGAGGATCGGAATGTGCGACACGAGCAGGACCGGCGTGGTCGCCGGAACCGCCGCAAGATCCTGTTCAAGCCAGTGCCACTGGGCGTCGTCGAGCTTGCCGATGTAGCTCTCCCCGTGGGGAAACACACTGTCGAGCAGTACGATGTGCCAGCCGCCCCTGTCGAAGCTCTCGTAGGGCAGGCCACGGCCGAACTGCTCGCAGGCCCACGCCTTCCCGTAGAGCGGCTCGTCGCCCGTGGTCTTCGCCTTCGACTTCGTCCAGCCCCAGACATCGTGGTTGCCGACCACGCTCCGCACCTCGAGCGAGCAGGCGTCGGCCCTGACCTTCTTCCACACGTCCCACTGAGTCTGCGTGCGGTCGTGGCCCGCCTCCATGCATTCCATGATCGTGTCGCCGCCCGTCACGATGAGGTCGGCGGCGGCCTCGCCCCGCTCCGGCAGTGACTGCACGTGGGCGAAGCACGACGCCAGCCCCTTGGCGCTTTCGAGTTCGGGCTGCACGTGGATGTCGGTGAGGTGGGCGATCCGCAACGGACGGCCGGCGGCCGCAACTTCGGCGGCAGTTGCGCCGCGGCGGATCAGCGGGGCGGCGACGAGGCCGGCGAGTCCGGCCTGTAAAAGTGAGCGACGCGTGGGCATCGGGACGACCTCCGGAGCTTCGAAAAGGTGCCAGCCACCAAATCTGGAGAATATGCCAGCTTGCCCAGTTTTGGTGGCTGGCACCTTTTTCCTAGCTTTTGAACAGTGACCGGATGCTCGCGAGGACCTTGTTCGGATCGGCGAGCGTGTCGGCCTGCAGCGGCACGACGGCCGTCTTCTGATCGACCACCCGCACCACGCGGCCCTTCTTGGCCGCCGCCTGCCGCAGCTTCTCGATCGCGGCCCGGTCGTGGTGGCCGAGCATGATCATGCCGGGATGCCGCGTGATCGAGTCGATGCCGTGGGCCGTGGCGAGCGCCTTGAGCTTCGTGAAGTCAAGCAGCCGACGGGCCTCGTCGGGGAGCGGGCCGAAGCGATCGGCGAGTTCGCGGGCCAGATCGTCCACCTGGCTCTCGGCCGTGGCCCGCGAGAGCCGGCGATAGACGTCGATCTTCGCGCGGAAGTCGGGGATGTAGTCGCGGGGGAGCCAGGCCTCGCCCGGCAGATCCACGTTCACCGATGGTGGCTCGGCGGGTGGCATCTTCTTCATGCCACGGACAGCCTGCTCCAACAGCCGGCAATACAGTTCGTAGCCCACGGTGGCGATGTGGCCGCTCTGCTGCGTGCCCAAGAGATTGCCGGCACCGCGGATCTCGAGGTCGCGCATCGCGAGCGAGAAGCCCGCCCCCATGCTCGAAAACTCCTGGATCGCCCGGAGCCGCTTGGCGGCCGTGCTCGTGAGGCGGGCCGTCTCATCGACGAGCAGGTAGCACCAGGCCCGGTGGTGCGACCGGCCCACGCGGCCGCGGAGCTGGTGCAGGTCGGCCAGACCGTAATTGTCGGCCTCGTCGATGAAGATCGTGTTGGCCCGCGGGATGTCGAGGCCGCTCTCGATGATCGTCGTGGCGAGCAGGATGTCGGTGGTGCCGGCCACGAACGAGAGCATCACCTCCTCGAGTTCCGTCTCCGAGAGCCGGCCGTGGGCGATGCCGATCGTCGCCTCGGGCACGATCGCCTGGATCTTCTGGGCCACCTTGCGGATGTCGTGGATCCGGTTGTGCACGAAGAACACCTGCCCGTCGCGGGCCAGCTCCCGCTCGATGGCGTTCTTGATGAGCGATTGGTCCCAGCGGGCCACCTTCGTCTCGACCGGAATGCGATTGACGGGGGGCGTGGTGAGGCTCGAGATATCGCGGATGCCGAGCATCGACATATGAAGCGTCCGCGGGATCGGCGTGGCCGTCATCGTGAGCACGTCCACGCTCGACCGCAGCGCCTTGAGCCGCTCCTTCACGTCCACGCCGAACCGCTGCTCCTCGTCCACGACCACGAGGCCGAGGTTGGCGAAGTGGATGTCGGACTGGGCGAGACGGTGCGTGCCGATGACGATGTCCACCGTCTTGCGGGCCAGGCCTTCGAGCGTGTCCCGCTCCTCGGCGGTGCTCGCCAGCCGTGAGAGCGAGCGGATCACGAACGGAAACTCCTTGAACCGCGCGGTGAACGTGCGGCGGTGCTGCTCGCAGAGCACGGTGGTGGGCACGAGCACGGCCACCTGGGCTCCCGCCTCGACCGCCTTGAAGGCGGCTCGCATCGCCAGTTCCGTCTTGCCGAAGCCCACGTCGCCGCAGAGCAGCCGGTCCATCGGCCGCGGCTTCTGCATGTCGTCGCGGATCGCCTCGATCGCCGTGAGCTGGTCGGGCGTCTCGTCGAATGGAAACGACTCCTCGAACTCCCGCTGCCAGGTCGTGTCGGGAGGGAACGCGATTCCGGGCCGGCTCTCCCGCGTGGCCTGGAGCCGAATCATGTCGGCGGCCATGTCGGCCACCGCCTTCTGCACGGCCTGCTTCTGTCGCTCCCAGAGCGTGCCGCCGATCTTTGCGAGCTTGGGGGCGAGCTTCGTGCCCCCCACGTACTTCTGCACCAGCTCGATGCAGGAGGCGGGCACGTAGATCCGCGTGCTCTCCGCGAACTCGACCTCCAGAAACTCCTCGGTGCGGCCATGCTGCTCGAGGAGCTTGAGCCCCTTGTAGCGGCCGATGCCGTGGGCCACGTGCACGACGTAGTCCCCCTCGTGGAGATCGAGGAAGGTGTCGATCGCGCGGGAGAGCCGCTGCTTGGCGGGGCGGGCCGCCGGGGCGTCTTCGCGGCGGAAGAGCTCCGCGCTCGACACGAGCACGAGCTTCTCGGGCACGAGCCGGAACCCGCCTGACAGATGGCCGCGGGCGAAGTGGAGTCGTTTCGTGCGGGCCGGCGCCGAGTCGGCGAGGAGCTCGCGGAGCCGCTTCTCCTCCGCATCCGACGGGGCAATCACCCACACGTCCTGATCCTTGCCGACGGTCTCCAGCTCCTCCTTCACGCGGTCGAGCGCCCCGGTGAACCGCTCCACGCTCTCGACGGCGAGTGCAGCGGTCGCCTCCAGGCTCGATGGGGCGATCGCGGAGAGCGTCACCGACGCAAAGCGATGCAGCCGCGAGAACACGTCCTCCGGCTCGAACAGGCCGGCGTTGTCCAGCCGGTCATGCATCCGCTTCGCCTCTTCGGCGAGCTCGCCCGGCTCGACGAGGGCCACGATCGATCCCACCGGCAACAGCTCGGCCAGGTGGGCGCGGCGGCCCGAGCCCGCCGTGGCGGCCAGTGCCGTGAGGTCGATCGCCTCCAGCGTGGCCACGCTCCGCTGCGAGACGGTGTCGAACGTGCGGAGCGACTCGATCTCGTCGCCGTAGAGTTCCATCCGCACCGGCCGTTCCCAGTCAGCGGCAAAGAGATCGATGATGCCGCCGCGGCGGGCGAACGTGCCGGGCGTGTCGATCGCGTCGGTGAGCTGCCAGCCACGGGCCGTGAGCCAGTCGGCGAGTTCCTCGGGGTTGATCCGGCCGTCGACGGCGAGCCGCCGCGTGCCGGCCGCGATGTCTCGCGGGTCGGGAAGGGGAGCGAGCAGGGCCTGGATGCTCGTGACGACGATCGCCGGCCGTGCGGCTGCATCGGCTGCCAGCCGCTTGACCACCGCCAGCCGTTCTGGCTCGGCCGGGTCGGCATCGTCTTCGCCGAAGCTTTCGAGGGCGGGGAGCAGGGCCGCGGCAGTGGGACTGAAGAGCGTGAGATCGTCGACGAAGGCGTCGGCTTCGGCGGCAAGGGGCAGCACGACCAAAAGCGGGGCGGGCGGGCCAGGGTGCTCGACGAGGGGCTGGGCGAGGGCACGGGCGATCGCCGCCACGGTGAGCGCAGACGCCGATCCCCAGGTTCCGCCGACCGTCCCGCCATGCCCCGCGCGGAGGCTGGCGATCACGTCGGCGAACCCGCGGTGTGTCGCGAGCGTGGCGGACAGGCCAGGCAGCCGCCCGCCGTCCGGTGGGGCGTGTGTGGCCACGGGGACGTTATACACGCCGCCCGGTTTTTGGAGCCGTTTTCATCGTGTATGGTTGAGGGACGTCATCCACCTGTTTCCCCCCGCCCAGGAGCCCCCGCATGGCCACCGCCTCCCGCCCGAAAGCCGCCGCCTTCGTGTCCGGAGCCGACGTGGTCGTCGAGTCGCTCATCCGCCACGGCGTAGACGTCATCTTCGCCTATCCCGGTGGGGCGAGCATGCCGCTCCATCAGTCCCTCACCCGCTACAAGGATCAGATCCGCACGATCCTCCCGCGGCACGAGCAGGGGGGCGCGTTCGCCGCCCAGGGCTACGCCCGCACAACCGGCAAGCCGGGCGTCTGCATGGGCACCAGCGGCCCGGGCGCGCTCAACCTCGTCACGGCGATCGCCGACGCCAAGCTCGACAGCATCCCGATGGTGGTGCTCTCGGGCCAGGTGGGCACGAGCGTGATCGGCACCGACGCGTTTCAAGAGACGCCCATGGTGGAGGTCTGCCGCGGAATCACCAAGCACCACTACCTCGTCACCGACGCCAGCGACCTGGCCCGCGTGATGAAGGAGGCGTTCTACATCGCCACCACCGGCCGCCCCGGCCCGGTGCTCGTCGACCTGCCCAAGAACATCCAGCTCGCGCAGTTGCAGCCCGACTACGACGTGCCGATGAACCTGCCGGGCTACAAGCCCGAGCAGCGGAAGCCGGCGCCGGCCGAACAGATCGCCCAGGTGGCGGCTGCGATCAAGCGGGCCAAGAAGCCGGTGATCTACGCCGGTGGCGGCGTGATCGCGTCGGATGCCTCCGACGAACTGCGGGCGCTCGTGAAGAAGACCGGGATCCCGGTCACGATGACGCTCATGGGCCTGGGCACCTACCCCGGTGACGACCCCCTCTCGCTCGACATGCTCGGCATGCACGGCAGCGTGTACGCCAACTACGCCGTGGACGAGGCCGACCTGCTGATCGCGGTGGGCGTGCGGTTCGACGACCGGGTGACGGGCAAGGTGGAGGCCTTCGCCCAGCACGGTTTCATCGTCCACATCGACATCGATCCCTCCGAGATCAACAAGAACAAGCTCGTGCACGTGCCGATCGTGGCCGACGTGAAGACGGCCCTCGGCCAGCTCAACGCGATCGTGGAGCCGCCCGCGGCCGACCTCGCCCCGTGGCATGCCGAGATCGCCGCCTGGAAGAAGGAGGATCCGTTCTCGTTCGACACGAGTTACCCCGGAATCCTCGCACAGGAGGCGATTCACGAGCTTTCGAAGCTCACGGCGAAGCAGGATACGGTGATCGCGGTCGGCGTCGGCCAGCATCAGATGTGGGCGGCGCAGTTCTACACGTTCCGCCGCCCGCGGACGTGGCTCTCCTCCAGCGGCCTCGGCACGATGGGCTTCGGCCTGCCGGCGGCGATGGGGGCGAAGGTGGCCTGCCCGAACTCGCTCGTGGTGGACATCGACGGCGACGGCAGCATCCTGATGAACATCCAGGAGTTCGCGACCTGCCGCACGGAGAACATCCCGGTGAAGGTGCTGCTGCTCAACAATCAGCATCTGGGCATGGTGGTGCAGTGGGAGGACCGGTTCTTCAAGGGCAACCGGGCCCACACCTACCTCGGCCCGATCGATCACCCCGAGGCATGTGGCCAGGGCGACGGCATCTCGCCGTGCGACCGCTATCCCGACTTCGTGGCGATCGCGAAGGGTTTCGGCTGGCAGGCAGAGACGATCGCCGAGAAGAAGGATCTCGTGCCGGCGCTCGAGCGGATGATCAAGTCGCCCGGCCCGGCGCTGCTCGACGTGCAGGTGCCCTACCAGGAGCACGTGCTCCCGATGATCCCGTCGGGCATGACGGTGAAGGACCTGATCAAAAAGTAAGAAGGAGTGCCCACCGGTCTTGTAGCCGCAGAGTGGTACTCTGCGGACTGCGAGTCGTGTGCAGACTGCCAGTCTGCACCTACAAGCACCGGGCCTACTGCCCGAAGGGATTCACGACCGGTTCGGACCCTTCGGCGGCGGGCTGTGCTTCGCCTTCGGCCGCCGCCGGTTCGCGGGCTGCGGGCGCCGGACCACCGGTGAGCATCGCGAGTGCGTCGAGGATCGCCGTCTCGTCGGGATTCGTGTCGATCATCGTGGCCGCCTCGCGGAGCGTGCCTCCGAGTGCTGCGGCTTCCTGGGGATCGCCGCCGCGAATCGCCGCGATGCCTCCCCTGCCATCCGGGCCAGTCAGCGCCTCGGCGAGCGTCATCAGTTCCCAGGCCACGCGGCGACAGGCCAACGTGGGCCCGGCCGATGCAGCCGCCGGCTTGCCCCGCACCTTCTCCGTCTCCAGGGCCGCCAGCGCCGTTGCACGGCAGGCGGCCACCACCTTGCCCCAGTCGATCCCATCCGCCTTCGCGCCGGCCGCAGCCGCGGCGACCGCCGCCCGCGCCCGCAGCCTCGTCGGCCGCGAGGCATCTTCCAGAATGGCGATCGCGGGCGCGGCGGCATCCGGCGGCGCCGCCGTGCCGAGTTCCGTGACCATCGCCAAGGCCCGCGCGGCGAGCCAGTCGGCACCGGCCCGGTCGCTGATCTGGGGCAGGGAGGGCAGCAGCTTCACGAGCACGGGCCCGGCCGTTGGAGCCGCAGCAGGCCCCGCGGCCTCGACATGTCGCGCGAGACCCTCCGCCGCCACGATCCGCAGGGGCAGCGGCAGCTTGGGATCGCCCACGGCCGCCGCCAGCGGTGCAGCGGCGGCCGGCCACGGCTTTCCGTCCTTGCCCTTCACCTCGCCCACGAAGAGGAGCGAGTTGATCCGCACGATCGGCTCGACCTTGTCGTTTCGTGACGCCGCCGTCATGAATCCGACGATCGTCTGCAGGGCCGCGTCCAGCGCCTTCGGATCGGTGGCGGCGTCGCCACAGAGCAGCTCCCGCATCCGCCGCCGCACCCGCTCGATCCCGCCGCGATTCGCCGGCAGCCCGAGTTGCGGCAGGGCGCTGTTCGTGAGAAATGCCTTCGTGGCGTCGTCGAAGCTCCCTTCACGGAGCGCGAGTCGGTAGTCGGTGAGCTCCTGCGACGCCTCGAACTGCTTCCAGTCCACGGCGGCCTGTGCGGCGGCGGGCTGGGCCCGAGCGACGGCCGCCGGGCCGATGAGAGCGACGGAAAGCCAGCAGCAGACGACCGCGGCTCGCGGTGACGGGCAGGCCATCGGGATTCGCGACGACATGATGCGGTGCTACCTCGGCGGCTGCGTCTGAAAGGGATTGAAGGGGACGGCGTCGAGCGGCGGCCCGCCGGGGAATCCGGGCCCGCCCTCGGCCGCGGCCTCCGGCGGATAGAGCGTGTCGCGATACCGCACGATTCTCGGCTCCGAGTCGGCGGCCGATACGAACTCCAGGCTGCCATCCCGCTTCATGAAGATCATCTCCAGCGGCTCGGCCGGTCCCGCAGCCTGCGGCTTCACCTGCCGCCCGCCCCGCGCGGGCGCGACCGCCGACGGATCGGCCTGCTGACCGATCACGTCGAGCAGCACCCGGTTCGTAGTCGTCTTCTCTCCTTTGAACCGCACGTCGCCCGGCTTGTTGAGCGATTCGTCCACGTTCGCGACGCCACCGATCTCGGTGACGACGCTTCGGAGCGTGAAGTTGCCGGTGTTCAGCGACGGCGCCAGCACCAACAGTTCGAACATGCCCGGCTTGAGCTTGAGCCGCTTCACGTCATCGGCGTCGAGCCGCGCGGCGAGCATCACGACAGGGTCGGGAATCCGCACCGCTACCGTGGCATCGCTCGGCGACGAGGCAAGCTGCGGGTCGGCCGCCAGGGCCGGCTCGACGATGGTCTGCGGATCCAGGCCGAAGTTGGGGTTCCGCACCTTCAGCCGCACCCGATACTGATAGCTCTTGCCGGGCTCGACCGACGTGTCGATGAACCGAAACATCCGCTGCGGCGGGCCGTGCGGCTGTTCCTCGCCGGACTGCGGCGGCACGGCCTCCGGGGGTGGCTGCGGCGGCGCGAGAGCTGCCGTGCCATCGCTCCCCTCCACGAACTCGGCGGGAGGTGTCTGCTGCTCCGTCGCAGGCTGTCCGGGCTGGTGTTCGGCGGCCTCTTTCTTCTTCAGGGCGTCGATCACGAGCGGATGAAACTGCTCCGGCCCCCATGGCTCGTCGATCCTCGTGGGCAACAGGCCGCAGAATCCGAAGGGTGTCAGCTTCCGGTCACGGCCATCCTGGTCCGACGCCAGTTGGTACTCCGCAGGAACACGATTGGCATCTGCCGCCGCCCACTGGGCGATCCGCAGCTTGAGCACGGCCTGTTGATCGAGTTTCTGCCACGCCTCTTTGCCCGCCTCGCCGGTCGAACGCTCGATTTCGAAGTCGGTCCAGACGGCCCGGTCGAGCTTCTCATCACGAAAGCCGACCTCCGCGAACGCCTGATCGAATTCCGCCTGCTGCTTCACCGCCGGGATCATGCCCGTCACGATCACGTAGGGCACCACTCGCCCCGGCTTCCCGGCCGGCTCCCGCGGCTGCGCGGGCTCGGCGGGCTGCTCCGGCGACTGTGGTGTGCCGCCGCGTGGCGGCCGTGAGCCTCGACCCTCACCGGGCTGGCCGGGGCCTGCCGCTCCGGCCGGCTTCACGTCCAGCACCGCGATGCCGGCCACGGCCCGCAGGTCCTCGAGGGGCAGCACCTTGGGCCTCGAACGCCTGGCGAGATCCTCGAAGAGCGGCTTGTCGAGCAGCGCGAGATCGCGGGCCTCCTCCGGCTTCGCGTTCCGCCAGCCGTCGATCCGGGCCGTGAGCGAGGCGTGCTCCGGGAGCAGATCGGCGGGGGGTTCGGCCACGCTGCCGATGTGCGCGTTGGCCTGCACGGCCCCGGCTTGGATGGCGGATGGAAGCTGATTCGTCCGCACCGACTCCAGCCGCACGGCGGTGATGCCGCTCCATGCCAGCCAGACCGCGCCGAGGCCGAGGCCTGCGGCGATGAACTTCTCGCCATGCCGCAGCAGGAAGTCGAGCAGGGCGTCCTTGTTGAACGAGATCGACGGTCGCTTCATGCGCCCTCCTCCGCCCCAGGTGCCGCCGTGGCCGGCGCGTCGGGGGGCGTCGCCAAGGCGATGGTGCCCCGCAGTTCAACCCGCACGTCATGCCGCCGCTGCGGTGCCGGCGCCCCGCCCGCCGCCGCCCCGGGATTGATCCGCACCTCCCGCACGTCGATCGGCAGGCTGGCCGCAGCGAGCGAGACGAGCAGGCCGTCGAGTTCACGCTGATCGATCACACCCTTGAACACGAAGGGCACGAGGTGCACCATCCGCGCGTCGGGCACCGTGGCGAGCTGGGCCGCGGTGAGCGGCTTGCCGGCAAAGTCGACGTAGATCAGGTTGCGGTAGGCATCCTCGGTCGCCCCCTTCGAGGCCGGTTCAAACCGCGGGTTCAGGACGCTCTCTCCCTTTCCGCCCGCCGCCATCGGATCGTCCAGCGGCGGCGGCGCGCCAGGGGGCAGCCCGATCGCGAAGCCGTCGGCATCGACGGGGCCGCCTTCCGCCGCCTGCTGGGCTCCGGCGGGGATGACGATCCGTTTGGCCTCCGCCCCGGACTGGGCATCCCTGGCAGCCCGGTACCCCACGGCCAGCTCATCCACCAGGAGAATCGGCAGGTCGCGGCTCCCTTGGGCTTTCTTTCGCCCGTTGAACTGCCCGATCAGGTCGCACAGTGCGCCATAAACCCACAGTTCCTCCTGGGCCACGAGCACCTGCGTGGTTGTCGGTGGCACGTCCCACACGAACGACTCATAGAGCTCCTTCTGATCGGCGGCATTCCACGTGGTCTCGAGCTTTGGCGGGATGATTCCATCGGGCCGCCCCGGCTGCCTTCCAGGCTGGACGGCGGGCGCCGCCGCCTCCACCATCTCGTCCTTCACGCCAAGCCGTGCCGGCAGGCTGCGGGCGAACCGGGGCACGAGCTTCTGATACCGCAGCAGATACTTCCGCTCCAGCTTGCCGCCGATCGCGAGGTTCGCCGCCGCCGGCAGAAAATCCTCCGTGCCGAGATCGTCGGGCCACTTTCGCAGGCCGGCCTGGCTGTCCCAGAGCTGCTGCCACTCCGCGCGGGTCTCGGCGGCGATCTTCCCGGTTTCGTTCTCGATTGCCCGGGCCCATTCCGCGTTGGGGTGCGGGGCCACGCGTGTCACGCTGCTGATCTGGCCCAGCGTCGCCTGGATCTTCTGCCGCTGCTGATTGATCCGGGTGGTGATGGCGGCATTGCCGAGCCAGAGCACGGTCAGAGCGATCACCGGCACGACCGCGGCCAGGATCCAGAAGTGGTATTTGGCGACGACGGCCAGGGTCTGCCGCGCGTTGTCAGGGAGTTCCATGCCGGTCTCGGGATACGGTGGCGGGGTGGCTGCGGCTCATTCGGCCACAGGGGCCGCTGGGGCAGGGGGCGCGGGCTTCGTGCCGGGCACGGTCGGCTGCCAGGCAAACTGAAGCGTGAAGTTGTAGCGACTCAATTCGACCGTCGGCACGCCGGCACCGCTCGGCTGGCCGGCCGCGGCCGTCGGCTGCAGCCTCGGCACCTGTTCCGGGCGGATTGGTGACGACTCGACGATCACGGGATAACCGATGCCGAGCTCGGTCACCGGCACCCGTTGACCAGCCAGCGGCCCGGCCGACACGAGCACCTTGTCCCCCTCGCCCAGCAGGTTCTTCACCAGCGTCGACCGCACGAACTGCTCACCCTCGTCGGGCTTGTGGCGGTCCTCGTTGTGATAGTGGTGGGCCGTGATCTGGATCACCCAGCCCGAACCCTTCGGCCCCTCGGCGACGGCTTGACCATCGGCTGCAGCCTGACCATCCGCGGGCGTCGCCTCTGCGGCAGGCTCGGCCCCCGGCTCGGTCGGGGCGGCGGCGGCCGTCGTGGCCGGCGATACCGGATGGGTGTCGTGCCACTGCTTCTTCACGCCGGCGAACCACACGGCCAAATCGGGGAAGTATTGGCAGTCGATGCTCTCGACATGGATCTCCTGGCGATCGGCCGGATCCTCGGGCACGTCCCCAGCATCGTCCTGCGGCAGGAGCGACTCCACGGCCCGCAGCATGTCGAGCGTCTGGAATCGCCGTTCGTGCACCTGCGCGAGGCTGCCCTGCTGGTCGATCGCCGCCTGCCGCTTCGCCTTGGCCTCGTCCACGGCCGACGACTCCGCCTGCGACCGCCGTTGGGCCGCCTCAGCGGCTGCGAAGGCACCGGCGAAGCCGGGGTCGGCGTAGGTCTTCCAGGCGAAGAACAGGCCGGTGAAGCTCACGAGGCCGGCGGCCAGCAGGCCCACGAGCCCGCCCACGGCCCAGGGCCGCTTCTGCTCGATGATGCGGTCGCGGAGGATCTCCTGCGGCATCAGGTTGGTGGTCATCTGGCCGCCGCCGGCCGCCTGCAGGGCGAGGCCGTAGGCGGTGCCGAACGCGAGTCGATTTTCCTTGAAGGCGGGAGCCGAGAGCACGCCGTCCCCCTCCAGGGAGTCGAATTTCTCCGGCCGCTGCACGTCGAGCTTCAGTTGTTGCGCCACGAAATCGGAGAGGCCGCGGAGCCGTGCGGCATTGCCCAGGAGCAATACCTTGCCGATGGTCGCGGTGCGGTCGGCGCCGGTGAAGTAGTTGAGCGACCGCTGCAGCTCGGCGGAGAACTCGTTGAACACCGGACGCATCGCCTTGAATACGGCCTTCGGGTCCTCGGCCCGCACGGCGTTCCGCTTGAGGTGCTCGGCCTTCGCGAACGTAAGCTTGAGGTCCTGGACGAGCGCCTTCGTAAACGAGCTGCCGCCGATCGGCATGCTCCGTTGCCAGATCCGCAGGCCGTTGGTGATCACGATGTCGGTGGCATCGACGCCGATCGACACGACGACGGTCGATGGCGGCGGCGGCCCCAGTTCATCCCCCGGCGGTGGCGGCGGCTGGTCGAAGAGCACCATGTTGGCCAGGGCGATTGGCGCGAGCTGCAACACGTCGATCGACACGCCCGCAGCATCGAGGGGCGCGAGCGACTTGTAGACCTGCTCCCGTTTCATCGCGAACAACGCCACCTCGGCGTCGAGCACGAAGCCACCCTCCTCCATCCCGCCGGCCAGCCGCTGCCAGTCCCAGACCACCTGCTCCATCGGGAAGGGAATCTGCTGCCGAGCCTCGTACTTCACGATGTCGGGGATCTTCTTGGCCTCGATCGGCGGCAGCTTGATGAACTTCGAGAGCCCCAGCTGCCCGGGCACGGAGAGGGCCACGCGGTCGCCGCGGAGGTCGTTCCGCTTGGTGAATTCCTCGAGCGCCGCCCGCACCAGTTCCGTGGCGTCGGCCTCGGGCTGCGAGAGCAGCATCGGGTATTCGATGTAGTCGAAGCCCTCGGCCACGAACTTCCGCGGGTCGGCTGGTGACAGCCGGCCGCGGAGAGCCTTGAGGCCGCACTTGCCGATATCGATTCCCCACGTGAATGGACTGCGGGCCATGCGGGGTGGGCTTCCAGAAGGATCGACGCTTCGGCGGGAGGAGTGGAGCGCGGGTGAAACCCGCCTCCATGACGCAATTTACGAATGCCGGCGAAGGGGTGTCAAACGAGCGGGCGGGTTTGGCCGCGGCATCACGGCCGTGAATTACACTGCCCCCATGGAAGCCGAACACCGCGCCCCAGCCCCAGTTCTCGCCCTGCGGCCCACCGTCTTCCTCCCTTGCCATACGCTCGACGACTTTCCCTCCTGGCTCGACGAGCAGGATGCCGACGAGCTGCTCGCGGCCTGGACGACCGCCTGGCATCCGGCGGTGATCGCGACGGGGGGGACGATGCCGGCGTGGGCGAGCGCCGACCTGCCGCCCCCGGCCGATGCGGCCCTCCTCGGCGTCGTGCCGGCATTCTGTGACGACCGCTTCGCGGCCCAGTTCGACGCCGCCGTGGTGAACGACTCCCGCTGGGTGCGGGGCGTCGCCGGCCGCGCGGCGTTGCTCGAGGCGGTGGCGGTTGCTGCAGGCGCGGTCGCGGGGCCGACGGGCGACCTGCCCGCCGCCGCCTGGGCCGATGATTTTCACGCGCTCGGCCTTGGCGTGCTGGTGTCGGAATTGCTCGCCCGCCGGATGCGTTCGGCCACCGATCTCGACTCGGGGGGCTTTGCAGCCGCGGTGGTCGCCGCCGCCCGAGCCGCCGTCGCCGGCCGTGATGACGACGCACGGGCCGGCCTGCGGGAGTGCTTCGGCTGGCTGGAGAGCTGGCGGGCCCGCTACTACCCGGTCGACTTCTGGGTGCTCGATCTCGTTCTGCTGGCGGCCTCGACGCTTGGTCGTCCACTGGCCGGAGAGCTGGAGGCCGGCGTCCCGCTGGGCATCGTGGCCTCCTCGGACCTGCTCGCGATGCTGGCCCGCGATCATGCGCCGGTGCGCGAGTGCCTGCGGGAGCGGGTGGCCGCGGGCACGGTATCGCTCTGCGGCGGTGCCGCTGACGATCGGCCGCTCGACCAGCTGCTGCCGGAGGAGCTGCAGGCCTGGCTTGCCGCGGGAATCGCCACGTGTCGCGAGGTCACGGCCGCCGCGCCGGCCACGTTCGCCCGGTATGCCGGAGGCTCGTCGGCGATCCTGCCGCAGCTGCTCACCGGACTCGGCATCGACTCCGCCGTCTGGGGATTGTTCGACGGCTCGCCGCTGCCCGATCCCGGCACCGGCCGGATTCGCTGGGAGGGCACCGGTGGCGGGAGCGTGGAGGCGGTGGCCCGGCCGCCGCTCGACGCCCGCACGGCCCGCGCCGTGCTCACGCTGCCGGAGCGGATCGGCGATGCGCTCGACCATGACCACGTGGCGGTAATCACCTTTGCCCATCACGCCGGCACGGCCGGTCCGTGGCATGACCTCCTGCGGCGGATCGGCCGCTGGACCACGGCGCTCGGCACGTTCGTCACGCCCGCCGAGTTCTTCACCCGCACGGCCGGCTCGGGCACGCCCGCCTCGTTCGAGCCCGACGCCTTCGCGCCGGAGCGTCCGCCCGCGACCGGCGCGGCCACCGCGATCGACCGCGGGATTGCGTTGGTGCAGGCGTCGGCTGCGGCTGTCGTGGCTGCCCGGGCACCGCTCACGCCGCTGATTGCGGCGGCCCCGCTCGCCACGCCACGGCCGGCCGGAGACGCGGCCGCAGCGGGTGACCGCAGCTGGTGGGCCACGGCCGGTGGCTGGTTCGGCCTCGCGCCGCGCGAGACCGCCGAGCGGGTGCTCGACAACGGACTCGTGCGGCTGGAGGCGCACGCGACCACGGGGGGCATGCTCTCGTTCAGGCGTCCCTGCGACCGCGGCAATCGGCTGTCGCAGCAGCTGGCGCTCCGCAGCGGCCCCGAGGGGCTCACCCGGATGCAGGCGGATGCGATCGTGCGTGGCCGCACGGCGAGCGGCCGCGACGGACTCGTGACCACGGGCCGACTACTCGCCGCCGGCGATCGTGAGGCGGGCCGTTTTCGGCAGGGCTTGTCGCTCGTGGAGGGGCTGCCGCTGGCCGTGCTCGACATCGAGGTCGTGCCCGCCGCCGCGCTCACCGGCCCGCTGTACGACGCCCACGCCTGCTGTCGATTCGCATGGAACGAGAACGAGGCGGTGGATGTCTGCCGCAGCCTGCACGGCCAGTCGATCGTCACGGAGCGGTTGCGGTTCACGGCACCGCACTTCATCGAACTGCTCGGCGGGGGCGGCCTGCGGGCGGCTGCGAGCGATGATCGCGATGCCGTGGCGATCCTCACCGGCGGCCTGCCCTGGCACATGCGGTCGAGTCCGCACGTGCTCGACTCGATCCTCACGGCGGCGGGGGCCTCGGCAGGCATGCCGATCACGCGGCGGCTGGCAATGGGGCTCGGCCTCGAGCGGCCCTGGGATCTGGCGCTCGATCTGCTGGCGGGAGTACCGCTCGGGCCGACACCGGTGCTCGTGCCCCCCGGCGTGCGGCTGGTCGCGTCCCCGGCGGCCGTGGGGGGGGACGATGCTGCCCGGATGCGGATCGGCATCGTCGAGTCGGCCGGCCGACCGGGTCCGGTGCGGATCGAGTGGGCGGTGCCCGTGGCGCGGGCCACGGCCGTGAACGTCCGGGGCGAGCCACGTGACGACGTCGAGGTTGCGATCGTGGGGCGAGCCGTCGTAGCTTCACTCCGACGCTACGAGTGGCTGCAGTTGGAGCTGGAATTCGGAACATGATCGTCACGCTCGATGGGCCGGCCGGTGCCGGCAAGAGTTCGGCGGCCCGCGCCCTGGCCGCCCGGCTCGGCTGGTGCTACCTCGACACGGGCGCCATGTACCGCTCGATCACGCTCATGGCGTTGGAGCAAGGCATCCCGCTCGACGACGCGCCGCGGGTGGCCGATCTCGTGGAACGGACGGTGATCGAGTTTCGCGACGGCCGCGTGCTGGCCGACGGCCGCGACGTTTCGGCCGAGATTCGCACCGACCGGATCACGCAGGCCACGCGGGCGGTGGCTGATGCAGCCGACGTCCGCGCCGCGATGAAACGGGTGCAGCGGCGGATGGCCGAGGGGCTCGACGTGGTCACGGAGGGGCGCGACCAGGGGTCGGAGGTGTTTCCCGACGCGACGCTGAAGGTGTTTCTCACGGCGTCGGCCGAGGAGCGGGCCCGGCGGCGGCTTCAGGAGGAACTCGACCGCGGGCGGGCGGCCTCGATCGAGGAGGTGCAGGAGTCGCAGTCGCGGCGTGACGAAGGCGACCGCACCCGGCCCGTGGGCGCGATGCGCCCCGCCGCCGATGCGGTGCTCGTGGAGACCGACGGCATGTCGCGGGAGCAGGTGGTCGAGCGGCTCGCCGCGCTCATCGCCGCGCGGCTGACCGAGCGGGGCTCGTCATGAGCGGGCCCGACCCAGCGCGCGAGGCCGAGACAACGCCGAGCCGGCCCGGCGGCGGCCATTCTGCGTTCGGCCGCTGGCTCTATGCGGTGCTCTGGGTGCTCTGTCGCACGCTCGGCGTATCGATGTTCGGCGTGCGGACACGGTTCGCAGAGCCGCTGCCGCAGACTGGGGGCCTGCTCGTGCTCTCCACGCACCAGAGCCACCTCGATCCGCTCCTCTTGGGGCTGGCCACGGATCGCCGGCTGTCGAGCCTGGCCCGCAGCTCGCTCTACACGTTCAAGCCCTTTGGCTTCATCATCACGGCGCTCGATGCGGTGCCGATCGACCGCACCACGTCGGCGGTGAAGGCGATGAAGCTGGTGATCGAGCGGCTGAAGCGCGGGGCGGCGGTGATCGTGTTTCCGGAGGGCACCCGCACGCCGAACGGCCTGATGGGCGAACTGAAGCCAGGCTTCGCGCTGTTGGCCAAGAAGGCGGAGGTGCCGATCGTGCCGGTGGCGATCGTGGGGGCGTTCGAGTGCTGGCCACGGTCGCGGATGTTCCCGCGCCCGGGGCGGGTGCGGCTGGAGTTCGGGAAGGTGATCAGCGTCGCCGAGGCTGCGGCGATGGACGACCGCGGGCTCACGGCGGAGTGCGACCGCCGGCTCCGCGAGCTCGACGCGACAGCCCGCCGCATCCGCAACGGGCTGCCCGTCACGGACGTGCCGTCAGCCCGGAAGCGTCGTGAGCGAGCGGATGATTGAGACGAGCTTGTCCACCAGCACGGGCATCGCGACCACCTTGCGGAGAGCGTCAGTGCGAGCGAGGGGGATGAAATCGTGATGGCCCGAGTCGACGAGGAGAATCGCGGGCACGGGGGCGAGCAAGGAATCCTCGGAGAGTCGGTTGAAGGCCTCGAGGGCATTCTCGGCCAGTGAGAGCGTGCTGATGATGAGGCAGCTGGCAGGCAGCGGCGCGGTCGAAAACCGGGCCAGCGCCCGCTGCGGGCTTTCGGTCAGCAGCACCCGGTAGCCCATCGAGGTGAAGAACTCGCGGATCTTGTGCTGGGCCGACTCCTCGGCTTCCACGACCATCAGGCACGTGCGGGTGTCGGTCGTCGCCATGCCCCCCGGCTTGGCCGTGGACGCGGGTTCCGCCACCGCATGCTCGGCGATGATCGGCTCCAGCGCCGTGCCGGCCTCGCCCGCGGTCTGGAAGCGTTGCTGCGGATGGATCTGCATCATCCGGCCCACGAAGTCGGTGACGTCGCGGGGGAGGTGGGGAGCCCGGACACGCAGCGGCTGCACCGAGATGAACCGCCGTGGATCGGCCCGCACCTGCCGGTCGCGGGAGTCTTCCAAGGCGCTCTGACCGCACAGCGCGAGGTAGGCCACCGTCCCGAGAAAATAGATGTCGCTCCGCACGTCGTCGTCGCGCACGCCGCCGAGTTTCTCCAGCGCGGCGTAGTCCACCGTGCGCAGGTGACGGGAATGTGCGTGGTCGCGGTGCCGTTCGCCCGGCTCGTCGATGCCTGCCAAGCCGAAGTCGGCGATCTTGGCCACGCCGGTCGACGACACCAGCACGTTCGACGCCCGCAAGTCGCGGTGGGTCACGCCGCGACGGTGGGCGTAGTCGAGGCCCGACAGCATCTGGCGGGTGAGGTCGAGGGCCCGTGGCAGGTCGATCGCTCCACGGATTTTCACGAGCTGCCGCAGCGTCTGTCCTTCGATGAACTCCAGCGTGAGGTAGGTCGAGCCCCCGTCCTGCCCTACGTCTTCGACTGCCACGATGTGCGGATGCCGGAGCGTACGGCCCATCTCGCCTTCGCGTTGGAAGGCCGCCTGCTTGGCGGGGTTGTCGCTGAACCGCTTGCGGAGCACCTTCACGGCGAGCATGCCGCCGGTGTCGCGATGGGCCGCCCGATAGACGCGGGCAAAGGCCCCGGCGCCGACCTGATACAGGACCTTCGCACGGCCGTAGAAGTAGCCCGTCGTCTCGCCGCGGAGGAGTCGCTCCAGCTGGTAGCCCGTGAGTAGTTCGCGGCGAACGAGTGTCTGACCGAAGGCGGCGATGTCGGTGGACTCGCCGCCTCCCGCGCGGAATGCCTCCTCGGCGGCGGCTTCGGACACCAGGTCGAGTTTCACCGCCAAGCGGAGCAGATTGTCGGCGGTTTCGGGCTTCACTGTCGGGTCGCTCCCCTCCGGAACCGCGGGCCGCGGCATGTGTCTTATCGCGAGGTTTCGCGGCGGCCGCAAGCCCCTTGGCTACCCGTCTTGCCGGAAACGCCTCGCCGTCGCAGATGCTCTGGAGCCGGCGGTCCGCCGGCTGCTACAAGCCCACGTTTGTGATCCCCGGAATCCCGGCTGCCCGCTCGATGGCTTGGTCTCTCAACATAGCCGTGTTTCGCGGTGTAGGCCCGTTGCTCCGCAACGGGCCTCCGGTGGGCAGGCTGCCGTTCGCCGCTCTCGTGCTCGGGCTCGTGACCGCGGGCGGCCTCTCGGCTGCCCAGATCGACGAGGGGTTCGAGGGGCCGGCGCCGGCGTGGGCTCTCGCCGAATCCGATGCGGCGGCGAAGCTCGCGGCGCACGAGCGGATCGCCGCCGCGCCGCATCGCGGCGAGCGGTGCGAGCGGCTGCGGTTCTCCGCCGGCACGGGCACGACGCTCCGCCTGCAGATGCCGATCGGCCGGCTCGCGGTGATCGACGAACTCGCATGCAGCCTGTGGGTGCGGGCGAGTCGGCCCGATGTCCGCCTGTCCGTGCGGGTGCTCCTGCCCGGTTCCGTGTCGCGGAAGACCGGACGGCCCGTCGAGACACTCGTGCCCGGCACGCTCTCCACCGACATCGACCGCTGGGAGCTGCTCGAAGTGAAGTCGCTGCCACCGCGGCTTGCCAGCCAGCTGCCCGCGCTGCGGATGGAGCACGGCGCGGCCGTCGAGGCCACGGGTGCGGTCGCCACGCACGTGGTGCTCGACGTCTACACCGGCCCAGGCGGCTACGACGTGTCGATCGACGATCTGCTCGTCGAAGGCGCGGTGCCGGCCGCGGCCATGGCTCCGGCGCGACCTACGGCGCCGTCTCCCGCGGTCATTTCCGACCCGGCTGTGCAGCCGGCTGGCGCGCAGGAGATCGCTGGCGTGGTCTCGTCGGCGGCCGTGGTCGATCCGCCGGCCGGCGTCACACGCGGCGTGATCGAGGTCGATGGACTGCCCTTCTTTCCGCGGGCACTCGACCACAATGGCGAGCCGCTCGACTCGATCGCGGCGCTCGGCTTCAACTGTGTGCGGCTCGCGACCCCGGCCGGGAGCGACCTGCTCGCCGAGGCCCGGCGGGCGGGGCTGTGGGTGATCTGCCCGCCGCCGGAGATTCCCGACGTCGATGTCCGCGACCTCGAATCGATGCCGGTGTTGCGGAACTGGGATCGCGTGTTGATGTGGGACATGGGCAGCGGCCTCGCTGCGGGCGATCTCGAATCGCTCGCCGAGCGGGCGCGGCGGGTGCGGGCCTGCGACGTCCGCGAGGGGCGGCCGCTGATCGCCGCGCCGGATTCGAGCGTGCGGTCGCTGTCGCGGCACGTCGACCTGCTCGTCGCCCGTCGCACGGTGCTCGGCACGAGCCTCGAACTCATCGACTACCTGCGCTGGCTCCGCGAGCGGCCGCGGCTGGCGCGGCCCGGCACGCCGCTGCTCGCCGAACTCGCCACGGAGATCGATCCGCGGGCGGCCCGGCAGGCCGCGGCGATCGCCGGCGTGGGCGGCCAGGGACTCGCGGTCGATCCCGAGAGCCTGTCGCTGGCGGCGCTCTCCGCGGTGGCTGCCGGGGCGCGGGGCATCCTCTTCACGTCGAGCGGGCGGATCGACGGCGACGACGCCGAGGCGCGGAAGCGGGCGGCGGCGGCCCGCGAGATGAATCTGCGACTGAAGGTGCTCGAGCCCTTCGGCGCGGCGGGACGGTTCGCGGCCCAGGCCCACTCGTCGGATCCCGAGGTGCAGGCGGTGGTGATGGAGGCGGCCCGGGCGCGGGTGGTGGTGGCCTGGCGGTGCGTGCAGGGGGCGCAGATCGTGGCCCGACGCTACGGCGGCGGCGACATGCCCCGCGACGACGTGCCGCTCACGCTGCTCGTGCCGGGCGTGCCCGAGGCGCATCAGGCCTGGGAGATCGCGGCCGGTGGGCTGAAGCCGCTGCGGCAGAAGCGGGTGACCGGTGGCGTGGCCGTGACGCTCGATCACTTCCTCACGCATTCGCTGGTGCTCGTCAGCGGCGAGCCGGCGGTGACGGCCCACGTGCAGGAGCGGCTGCGGGAGCTGGCGCCGGTGGAGCTCGTGTCGGCACGGTCGCTGGCGGCGGTGGCGCTCGCCGATGCAGCCACGCTCCTGGGCAAGCTGCCCCCCCAGGCCTTCAGCGGTCCGCCACCGGTGGCCGCAGGGCCGATGCTCTCGACGGCCAACCAGCTGGCGGCGGAGGGGGAGGCGTATGTCGGCCGCGACGCGGGCGAGGCGATCGCGCGACTGCGGAAGGCGGCGGCGATCGCGGGGCAGTTCGAGCGGCGGATCTGGGAGAACGGCGTGCATGCCGACGGCTCGATGGTGGCCAGCCCGCTGGTGTCGTCTGATGCGGCGCTCGCGGAACACTGGCGGTTCGTGGAGGCCCGTGCGACGGCGATCCCCGGTGCGGAGATGCTCCGTGGCGGCGGCATGGACGCGATCGAGGATCTTGCCGGCAACGGCTGGCGACACTTCGCCCAGCCGCTCTCCGAAATCGTGACGGCCGTGGAGATTTCGAAGGCAAAGCCGGCGGCCGGAGCGGGCAGCCTGCGGCTCGTGGCCGGGCCGAAGGATCCGAAGGCGTCGCCCGTGGTTGTGGAAACACCGCCGGTGTGGGTGACCACGCCGCCGATCGCGGCGCCGACGGGACGGCTGGTGGAGATCTCGGCGCAGGTGCGTGTCGACAATCCGATCGTCGGGAGCGTCGATGGGCTGATGGTGTTCGACTCGCTCGGCGGGCCGGCGCTCGCGGAGCGGGTGGGGCCGACGAAGACCTGGCGACGGCTCGTGCTCTATCGGATCGTGCCCCCCGATGCGGCCGACGAGCCGCTGACGGTGACGTTCGCACTCACGGGCCTGGGCGCGGCGGAGATCGACGAGGTGTCGATCAAGCCGCTGGAGCGGGCGGGTGCGGGCATCGTGGCGGTGCCTCCGGCTGATGCACCGGCGGAGGGGGAAGCGTTTCCGTCGCCGCAGCAGCTGCTCGTGAGTGCACCGGTGCCGCCGGCGGTGAAGCCCGCTGCCGTTCCGGAGCCAAGTTCGGCGGCCGCACCGGCTGCGGCCGCGCCGCGCTGGCCGGGCATGACGCTCGACTGGCCGCAGCTGCCCTTCGGGCAATCGTCGAATGCGCCGCCGCCGGGGCCGGGCGGCGGCACGATCGACCCATTCAAGCGGGCCCGCGCGGCCACGCCCGCGCCCTAGTCCACATGCTCCGCATGTGGCAGACGGTCGGAAGGCCGTAGGCCCGAGCTACTGACGTGTGGGTTGGCGCACGTCTTGCGGAATAGCCGGTGGCTCGGCCTTTATGCCGTGGACCGCACACGGAGTGTGCGGACTACGACGTTCCGCGAACGACCGGTCGCAACGCGAAGAACGTGTCGTGGATCGCCTCGCTCGTGCGGTTGAGCCGGGTCTGAAAGCCGTCGATGAAGCCGTGCAGTCCGCCGGTTCCCGTGAGCACCTCGTCGATCGCACCGTAGTCGAGCTTCGACCGCAGCCGGCCCAGCCGCTGCTCGGCCGGGTTCGTGTAGGCCCCCTTCGCGCCTCCCGTCACCGCCAGGAGCGACTCCTCCGCCTTCGTGAGGCAGAAGAGGATCGCCCGCGGAAACTGCCGGTCGAACACCAAAAACTCCGCCACGTCGCGCCGCGTCACCACCCCATACTTCTTGCGATACATCTCGAGCGCACTCGCGCTCTCCAGCACCGCCGACCACTGCACGGGATCGGCCGCGTCGCCGGAAGCCGTGGGGTGAAAATAGTGCTCCACATCCAACACGCGGCTCGTCTTGTCGGCCCGCTCGATGAGCCGGCCCATGCGGGCGAAGTGCCAGGCCTCGCCGTGCGACATCGTGGCGTCTGTCACCCCCGTGATCAGCTGGCTGGCTCGCTTCACCTCGTCGAGAAACTCCCGCGGGTTGTGGAGGTGGGCCCCGCCCGAGGCAGCCGACCGCACGAACAGATGCGCCTTGTTGATCTCCTCCCACATCGGCGTCGAGATCAGGTCGCGGATCGTGCGGGCGTTCTCGCGGGCCGATTGCAGGCAGGCGGAGATCGAGTTGGGGTTGAGGGTGTCGAAGGCCAGGAACGTGATCACGTTGTCCTGGTCGGCGAGGCCGTGCCTGGCCCAGAAGTCGGCCTCGTCGCCGAACGTGCAGACGAGGGCGTTCCAGAGCCGGCCGTGGTCGATCGTGCCTTCGAGCGCGAGGTCGAGCGTGGTCTCCGCCGCGCGGGCCACGTCCTCGGCCCGCTCGATCTGGCGGTTCATCCAATAGATGCTTTCGGCCACCCGCGAGAGCATGTCACGACCTCCCGGGGTGCACGACCCACGTGTCTTTGCTGCCGCCCCCCTGCGACGAGTTCACCACGAGCGAGCCCTTCACGAGGGCCACGCGGGTGAGGCCGCCAGGCAGTACGAAGATCTCCTCGCCGTAGAGGATGAAGGGCCGCAGATCGACATGGCGGCCCTCCAGCGAGTCGCCCACCACCGTGGGCACCCGCGAGAGCGAGAGCATCGGCTGGGCGATGTAGTTGCGGGGATTCGCCTTGATCTGGGCCCGCACCTCGTCGAGTTGCGCCTTCGACGCCCGCGGCCCGAGCACGATGCCGTAGCCGCCGGACGCGTCGGCCGGCTTGAGCACGAACTCGTCGAGCTTCGACAGCACGTGGTCGCGCTGCTTCTCCTCGCCGCAGACGAACGTGGGCACGTTGGGGATGATCGCGTCTTCGCCAAGGTAGTAGCGGATCATCTGCGGCACGTAGGCATAGACGGCCTTGTCGTCGGCGATGCCCGTGCCCGGGGCGTTGACGAGCGCCACGTTGCCCGCGCGGTAGGCCGCCATCAGGCCGGGCACGCCCACGACGGAATCCCCACGGAAGGCGAGCGGATCGAGGAAGTCGTCGTCGATCCGGCGGTAGATCACATCCACTCGTTCGAGGCCGCGGGTCGTCCGCATGAAGACGACGTCGTTTTCCACGACGAGGTCCGATCCCTCCACCAGTTCCACGCCCATCTGCCGGGCGAGAAAGCTGTGCTCGAAGTAGGCCGAGTTGTAGATGCCGGGCGTGAGCACCACGACGTTCGGATCCCTGGCCTGCGGCGGGGCGATGTATTGCAGCATCGCCAGCAGCTTCTCGGGGTAATTCTCGACGGGGCTGATTCGCTGGCCAGCGAAGAGTTGTGGAAACGTCCGCTTCATCACCTCTCGGTTTTCGAGCACGTACGACACGCCCGACGGCGTGCGGAGGTTGTCCTCCAGCACGTACATCACGCCGTCGCCGCCGCGGACGAGATCGGTGCCGGTGATGTGGCACCACACGCCGCGGGGGGGCTTCAGGCCGGCGCACGGGCCGCGGAAGCACTTGCCCGAATCGACGAGCCAGTCGGGCACGACGCCGTCGGCCACGATCTGTCGCTTGTTGTAGACGTCGTCGATGAACAGGTTGAGGGCGTGGATCCGCTGCTTGAGGCCGCGTTCGATCACGGCCCATTCGGCGGCGTCGATCACGCGGGGCACAATGTCGAAGGGCCAGATCTTTTCCGTGCCGGCCTCGTGGCCATACACGTTGAAGGTGATGCCCATCGTGAGCAGGGCCTTGTCGGCGGCCCGCTGCCGCTCGGCCAGTTCGCCGTTGGAGAAGCCGCCCAGCCGCCTCGCGAGCAGCTCGGCCCCGGGCCGTGGGCGTAGAGCGGCGTCGAAGAGCTCGTCGTAGAAGCCTTCTGTCTGGTACGCCTGCAGATCCATGGCAAAAGCGGCCGTTCGCAAGGGGACCCGCGGCACCGGCCGCCTCTGCACGACACGCGGGAAACGGCAGCGTATCGCATCAACGTCGGCAGTGAAATCCCCTGCAGGCCCGTCACTCCGTGACGGGCTTTGCGGATAGCCCGTTGCGGAGCAACGGGCCTACGGCTTCGCCGGCGCCGCCGGCTTTTTCGGGTCGAACGTGATCGACGCGGAGTTAATGCAATACCGCAGGCCAGTTGGGGGCGGGCCGTCGTTGAAGACGTGACCGAGGTGGGCGCCGCAGCGGCGGCAGGTCACCTCCGTGCGGATCATGAAGTGCGAGCGGTCCTCATGCTCGGCGACCGTCTTGCCCTTCACGCCGTCGATCGGCGCGTTGAAGCTCGGCCAGCCGCAGCCCGAATGAAACTTTTCGCCTGAACTGAAGAGCGGCTCGCCGCAGCAGATGCAGCGGTAGGTGCCGGCCGTTTCGGTATCGGTGTATTTGCCGGTGAAGGCCCGCTCCGTGCCCTTCTTGCGGGCCACTTCGAACTGCAGCGGGCTCAACCGCTTCCGCCACTCCTCGTCGGTCTTCGGCAGATCCTCGTCGGCAAGGCGGCCGGCGAGGGCGGGATTGATCGCAGGATCGGCAGGTTCCATGGGCGTGGGTCCAGGAGGGGCGGCGATGGCGACGCAGGCGAGCAGCAACGGGGCGACCGCTCCGCAGGCGAGCCTGGCGCGAGGTGATCTGACGCGTCGTGGCATGGACATCGACTCCGATTCACTTCCGGGGATCGGGAAGCTTCTTGGGTTCGTACAGGTGGTTCCGCTTGCGGATCACCTCGACCTTCATGATTTTATCCGGGTTCACGCCGGGAACAGGCCGGCCCTCGGGGTCCTGCGTGCGGATCAACCGCGGCAGCACGTCAAAGCCCTCGATCACGCGGCCAAACACGGTGTGCTTGCCGTCGAGGTGGTCGGTGGGGCGAAACGTCAGGAAAAACTGCGAGCCGCCCGTGTCAGGGCCGGCGTGGGCCATCGAAAGCGAGCCCAGGAAATGCTTCCGGGCCCCGGGCTCGTTCACCTCGCACGGGATCGCGTAGCCCGGGCCGCCGCGGCCGCTGCCGGTCGGATCGCCCCCTTGGGCCATGAAGCCGCTGATCACGCGGTGGAACGGGGTGCCATTATAGAAGCCCTGTTCCACGAGGCTGATGAAGTTGGCCACGGTGTTGGGAGCCTCGTTCTCGAACAGCTCGACGACCAGGTCGCCCGCCGTCGTCGAGAGCTTCACCCGCGGCAGGTCGTTGGCCGCTGCGTCGGCTTTCCGCTTCACCTGCTCGGCCTCGATCTTCGGGGCTTCGCGGTCGATCGCCTCGGCGATTTCCGCGGTGCGGGCCTGCGGAGCCCCCGCCGCCGTCGCCTTCGCGAGAAACGATTTTGCGGCGTTCAGGTCAGAGGCTACAAGCGCGGCGGAGGCCGCCATGAGCAGCGTCGAGTCGTCGGCGGCCCCGACCTGCTCGAGCCGCGTGGCGGCGGCGAGGGCCCGCTGCGGGTCGTCGCCTTGCAGCGAGGTCGCGATCACGGCGCCGCAGATCTCACGGGCCGCCTTGTGGTTTGGGTCGGTGGCCACGAGCTGGAAGGCGGCCTCTTCGAGTCGCTCTGCGCCGGCCTGGGCCTTCTGGCGGGTCTCCTCGAAGCGGGCCTCGAGGGCGGGTTTGTCGGCGCCGGGCTGGTGATACTTCGCCTGGATCACCGCGAGCTCGCCCACGAGCTTCTTCATTTCAACGCTCACGGCGTCGAACTCGGCCGCGGCCTGTTTGGGGTCGAGCTTCGGAGCGGCGGGCGGGGCCGCATCAGGGGCGGCGAGGGCCAGGCCGGCGAGGGCCGCGGGGAGGGCGGCGAGCCAGGGGGTGCGGTGGCGGGGGCGGGGCAGGCCGTGCATGCGCGGGCTCCGTGAGGGGAAGGATTATCGTACACCGTAGGGACGTAACTCCGTCGTAGGCCCGTCACTCCGTGACGGGCAAAGCCCGTTGCGGAGCAACGGGCCTACGGGGAGCAACGGGCCTACGGGGCGGGGCGGGGTGGTAGGCTTGCCGTATGGCAAAGCATGCTGCGCGACGATTGAAGGAACCACCTCCCCCCGACCCGACTGCGCCGCCGCGGATCATCGGGGGCTCCCTCCGCGGGCGGAAGCTCGCCTTCGTACCCGACCCGCGGACGCGGCCTATGAAGGATCGCGTCCGTGAGACGCTCTTCGACCTGCTCGGACCCACGGTCGTCGGGACCACCGTCATCGACATGTTCGCCGGCACCGGCGCCCTCGGCTTCGAGGCCGTCAGCCGCGGGGCCACGCGGGCCGTGCTCGTCGAGCGGCACTTCCCCACGGCCGACGCCCTCAAGCGATCCGCGAAAGAGCTCGACATCACCGACCGGATCGACGTCCGCACCGGCGACGCCCTCAACTGGGCCAAACGGATGCCCGACCTGCCGATCGACCGCCCGTGGGCCGTGTTCATTTCGCCCCCGTGGGGCATGTTCACGGACCGGCGGGCCGAGATCCTGGCCCTGATCACGGCCCTGATGCGGGCTGCTCCGGCCGGTTCCACGTTCGTGGTCGAGGCCGATGAGTCGCTTCCGGCGTCCGAGCTACCCGATTCAGAGGCCTGGGAGACGCGTCCCGTTCATCCGGCAGTGCTGCACATCCACAGTGGTTTGGTATCCTGACGGCTTGGGTCGATACCTGGGTCGATTCAGGGTTTTGCACCACGAGCCGCAGCCGCCGATGGACGTCGTCAACCACCGCGACACCGTGCCCTTCACCACCGTCGATGGTTCGACGATTCGCGAGCTGATGGCCCACCGGAATTCGGCGATCCGCAACCAGAGCCTGGCCGAGGCCCGCCTCGCCCCCGGGGCCGCCACCACGCCCCACCACCACAAGGTGACGGAGGAGATCTACTACATCCTCACCGGCACCGCGGCGATGACGCTCGGCACCGAGACCCGCCCCGTCGGCCCCGGCGACGCGATCGCCATCCCGCCCGGCCTGCGACACACGATCACGAACACGGGCTCCGAAGAACTCGTGTTTCTCTGCACGTGTGCACCCGGCTACGAGCATTCCGACACCTTCCTCGAATCCGCGACCTGATCCCGCCGCGTCATCTGCCCATGTCCACAGACGCCTTTTCCAAAATCCTGATCGCCGAAGGGCTCGTGTCGGCCGAGCAGCTGGCCGAGGCGCTGCGGCTGGCCGGCGCGTCGGGCAAGAAGGTGCACGACGAGGTGGTGCGGCTCGGCTATGCCCCGGGCGACAAGGTGATGCGGGCCCTGGCGAAGGCCCACCGGATGAAGTTCGTGGACCTCACGGCACTGACGGTGCCGGCCGAGGTGGTGGCCCTCCTGCCGGAGAGCGTGGCCCGGGAAAATACGATCTTCGCCCTCGCCGAGAACGGCGGCACCCTACGGATCGCCACGAGCGACCCCACCGACATCGACACGCAGGAGAAGCTGCGTTTTATTCTCAACCGCGAGGTCGAGATGGCTCTCGCTCCCCGCGACCAGATCGTGGAGGCGATCAATCGTCACTACGGCGTGTCGGACGGCGAGAGCGCCGACTCGATGCTCCAGGAGTTCACCGATACCGCCATCGACTTCACTGAAACGGCCGTCGAGCAGGAGGCCGCCGCCGGACAGGAGGAGACGTCCGACGCACCGGTGGTGAAGCTCGTGAACCTCATCATCACCGAGGCGGTGCAGCTGCGGGCCAGCGACATCCACATCGAGCCGTTCGAGGATCGTGTCCGCATCCGCTACCGGATCGACGGCCGGCTCGTGGAGCGAGACAACCCGCCCCGGCGGCTCCTGGGCGCCATCCTCTCCCGCATCAAAATCCTCTCGAAGCTCGACATTGCCGAGCGCCGCCGCCCGCAGGACGGTCGGATCAAGCTCACGGCCGACGGCAAAGACTACGACCTCCGCGTGTCGGTGCTCCCCACCAACCACGGCCAGTCGGTGGTGATGCGGATCCTCGACAAAGACAACATCCGCGTCGGCATCCGCCAGCTCGGCCTCTCCGAAAACGACTTCCGGCAGTTCAAGAACCTGATCCGCCGCCCCAACGGCATCATCCTCGTGACGGGCCCCACGGGGTCGGGCAAGACGACCACGCTCTATGCGTCGCTCAACGAGCTCAACCGCCCCGACACGAAGATCATCACGGCCGAAGACCCGGTGGAGTATTACCTCGCCGGCATCAACCAGGTGGAGATCAAGCACTCCATCGGCCTCGACTTCGCCCGCGTGATCCGCGCCATGCTGCGGCAGGCGCCCAACGTGATCCTCGTGGGCGAGATGCGCGACACGGAGACCGCCCAGATGGGCATCCAGGCTTCGCTCACGGGGCATCTCGTGTTCTCGACGCTGCACACGAACGACGCGCCGGGCGCGATCACGCGGATGATCGACATGGGCGTGCCGGCGTATCTCGTGGCGTCGAGCATCATCGCGGTGCTCGCCCAGCGGCTCGTGCGGGTGAACTGCCCGAAGTGCAAGCAGCCACACCAGCCGCTCGACACGCAGATCGAGGCGGCGGGCATCACCCCCGAGATGCTCAAGGGGGCCACGTTCATGAAGGGCCGCGGCTGCTCCAACTGCCAGAAGTCGGGCTACAAGGGGCGGCTCGGCATCTTCGAGCTGATGGTGATGACGAGCAAAATCCGGGAACTGGCCTTCCAGGGGGCCCCCACCCAGGAGATCCGCCGGGCGGCCGTGGGCCAGGGTATGCACGTGATGTTCGACGACGGGGTGCAGAAGGCCCTGCGGGGAATCACCACGCTCGACGAGGTCTTCCGCGTGAGCAAGCGGACGGAGTAGGCCCGTCACGCCGTGACGGGCTGCCCGTTGCGGAGCAACGGGCCTACGGGGAGCAACGGGCCTACGCCCCCCACAAAATTCCCTGCCCCTGGCGAGACTTTTCTGCCGATCCTGTACATAATGCTAATGTGAGGACGGCGGCTGTCAGGGGTCCGCCTGTCCGAGCGTGATTGCCGTGCCCAGGCACGTTCTTTTTTGCCGTTCCTCGATCTCCAGCGTGCCGGCGGCCGGATGGCCGCCGAAGTGGCTGGCGTTTTTCCCGGCCGGGGAACTATTCGTCCGCTGCTGCGGCGGGCAGAATACAGATGGCTTTGGAGTCCTCCCCGGGCATAGCCGCGGGGTGGTCATGTCCACCGCGGAGTCGCAACCATGAGCACGGCATCCCCCACCCCACTGCTCGCGCACGTCGAGAAGATCCTGAAGGTGGCGATCGACAATCGCGCGCCAGAGGTGCGGCTCGCGGGCGGATCGGTGCCGGTCGTGCAGGTCGACGGCCAGTTTCGCCAGCTGGGTAAGTCGCCGCTCACGGCGGACGACGTCGATGCCATCGCCGCGGCCCTGCTGCCGCCGGGGGCGAGTGCCGCCGGGTTCTCGTTCGTCACGGGCGTGGCTTCCGGCGAGGCGGCGCTGATCGACAACCAGGGCCTGAAACTGCTCGTGCTCAAGGGCCTGCGGGAGCCGAACGCCGCGGCCGACGGCACGGCCATGGGCTACGAACTCGCCGTGGAGGAGGAGTCCGAGACGCCCCCCGGGGCGGTGAAGATCGGCGACGACGACTATCTCAAGCCGCGGGCCGCCACCGGCACGATCCTGATCGACAAGCTTTTGACGGCCGCCGTGAAAAACGGCGTCAGTGACATCCACATCACCACGGGACTGCCGCCGGTATTTCGCATCGACGGCCACATGAAGCCGCAGGCCACGAAGGTGCTCACGGCCGACGACACCAACGGCCTGATGAAGTCGATCACGCCTGATCGCTGCCAGACCGAGCTGGCCGAGAAGGGGGGCTGTGACTTCGGCTTCGCATTCAAGGACCTCGCCCGGTTCCGCGTGAGCGTGTTCAAGCAGCGTGGCAGCGTGGCGATGGTGCTGCGGCAGATTCCCAACAAGCTGCTCACGCCCGAGCAACTGGGCGTGCCGGAGGTGTGCAAGAAGCTGGTCACGCGGCCCCGCGGCCTGTTTCTCGTGACGGGCCCCACCGGCTCGGGCAAGAGCACCACGCTCGCCTCGCTCATCGACTTCATCAACAAGAACTACGACCACCACATCATCACGATCGAAGACCCGATCGAGTTCTATCACCACTCGCAAAAGAGCACGGTGAACCAGCGCGAGATCGGCAACGACGTGCCGTCCTTCTCCGAGGCCCTCCGCCGGGCACTGCGGCAGGATCCCGACGTGATTCTCGTGGGCGAGCTTCGCGACTTGGAGACGATCGAAGCGGCGATTTCGGCGGCCGAGACGGGCCACGTGGTGTTCGGCACGCTCCATACCACCGGCGCCCAGGGCACGGTGAACCGCATCATCGACGCCTTTCCCACGAACCAGCAGGAGCAGGTGCGGACGCAGCTCTCGACCGCGATCCTCGGCGTCGTGTCGCAGGCGCTCCTGCCGAAGATCGGCGGCGGTCGGTGTGCGGCCTACGAGGTGCTCGTCTGCACGCCGGCGATCGGCAATCTGATCCGCGAGAACAAGACGTTTCGCATCAATTCGGCGATCCAGACGGGCGCGAAGCTCGGCATGCGGCTGCTCGACGACGATCTCTTCCGGCTCTGGAACGAGAAGAAGGTGACGGAGGAAGACGTGCTTGCGAAGGCCCAGATGCCCGACGACCTCGCCGCCCGGATTACGAATGCGAAGCGGGGAATTTTCGACGACGAGGAAAGCCTGGCCCGCCGGGCCGGCAAGGAATGACGAACAACTGAAAACGACCTCTGTAGGTCCGTCACCCCGTGACGGGCCTACGGCCAATCTGCGAAAACCGCCCTCCACACCGACTGACTCATGGCACTCAAACGTCTCGGCCAGATCCTGATCGACCTCGGGCTCATCGACGAGATGCAGCTCTCGACGATGCTCGAGGAGCAGTCGTCCCGCGGCGGCGAGCTGATCGGCAGGGTGGGCGTGGCCCTCGGCTATTACACCGACGAGCAACTCGGCGAGGCCCTCGCCGAGCAGTGGGGCACCACGTTCGTCACGCTCTACGACCGCACGATCCCCCCCGACGTGCTCTCGGCGATCAGCGAGCCGATGGCCCAGCTCTACCGTGTGGTGCCGCTGGAGCTGAAGAACGACCGGCTCACCGTCGCCACGGCCGACCCGCAGAGGATCCAGGTGGCCGACGAGCTCCGCACGCTCCTCGGCTACGACATCCACTTCTGCGTGGCGACCGAGCCCGAGATCGGCAAGGCGATCGACAAGCTCTATTCCTCGCAGAACGACAGCGTGGAATCGATCGTGGAAGATCTCGAGGCCGACGAGGAGCTTGCCGCCGCGGCGGCCGCCGCGGGCCGTGAAGGCCCCACGGAGCTGACGAGCGTGGAGGCCCTCGCCGAGAGCGCCCCGGTCCGCAAGCTGCTCAACATGGTGCTCCTGCTCGCGATCCGCGACGGCGCCAGCGACATTCACTTCGAGCCCTTCGAGACCGAGTTCCGGATCCGACTCAAGGCGGACGGCGTGCTCCAGGAGATGGTGCCGCCGCCGAAGCATCTCGCCTTCGCGATCACCACCCGCATCAAGGTGATGGCGAACCTCGACATCGCCGAGCGGCGAATGCCGCAGGACGGCCGGATCGAGTTGTCGGTGGGCGGCCATCCCGTGGACCTCCGGGTGAGCGTGCTCCCCACGCTTTTCGGCGAGAGCGTGGTGATGCGAGTGCTCGACCGCGGCGTCGTGTCGCTCGACCTCGAGAAGGTCGGCATGGAAGAGGCGATGCTGCGGCGGTTCCGCGAGGTGATCGTGCGGCCAAACGGCATCGTGCTCGTCACGGGGCCCACGGGCTCTGGCAAGACGACCACGCTCTATTCGGCCCTCTCTGAGCTCAATGACGTCGAAGACAAACTCATCACCACCGAGGATCCGGTGGAATACGACATCGACGGCATCGTGCAGGTGCCGATCGACGCTGAGATCGGCAACACGTTCGCCGCCTGCCTGCGGTCGATCCTCCGGCAGGACCCCGATCGCATCCTCGTGGGTGAGATCCGTGACGTGGAGACGGCCGAGATCGCCGTCCAGGCGTCGCTCACGGGCCACATGGTGTTTTCCACGCTCCACACCAACGACGCCCCCTCGACGGTCACGCGGCTTCGCGACATGGGCGTGCCACCGTTTCTGATCACGGCCACCGTGGAGGCGATCCTCGCCCAGCGGCTCGTGCGGCGGATCTGCACGAACTGTCGCGAGGAGATCGTGCCGGGGGCCGACGTGATCGCCGATCTGGAGCTCACGACCGAGCAAACGGTGGGCAAGAAGTTTTATCGGGGCAAGGGCTGCGAGCGGTGCAACCGCACCGGCTACAAGGGCCGCCTCGGCCTGTTCGAACTCCTGATCATGAACGACGACCTCCGCGACATGGTGATGCGGAACGCCTCCACGGAAGACCTCCGCGAGGCGGCCCGCAAGGCGGGCATGGTCACGCTCCGCGAGTCGGGCATGAACGGCATGTTCGCCGGCCTGACCACCGCCGAAGAAATCATCCGCGAAACAATTCTCGAAGCCTAACCCTGTAGCCGCAGATTGGTAATCTGCGGGAGTCACCGATGCCCACCTTTCAGTTCGAAGCCATCGACGCGGCCACCGGCAAGGAAATCCGCGACACCGTCGACGCGGCCAGCGAGGCCGAAGCCCAGGCCACGATCCGGTCGATGGGCTACATGGTCACCAAGCTCAAGGCCCGCAAGGCCAAGGCCACCGTCACCGCGGGCAAGGTCAAGAAACCCGGCCGCTCCTTCGCCATCGGCGGCGTGAAGTCGAAGGACCTCACGCTCTTCACGCGGCAGCTCTCGATCCTGCAGGACGCCGGCCTGCCGATCCTGCGGAGCCTCAAGCTCCTCGCGGAGATGCAGAAGCCGGGCCGCCTGAAAAACAGCCTCCTCGACGTCTGCGACGAGATCGAGGGGGGCGCCAATCTCTCGGAGGCTCTCTCGAAGAGCCCGAAGGCGTTCGACCGCCTCTACTGCAACATGATCCGCGCGGGCGAGGCCGGCGGTGCGCTGGAAGTGATCCTCCGCCGTCTGGCGGAGTTCATGGAGCGAAGTCAGTCGCTCAAGCGGAAGGTGAAGGGGGCGATGGTCTATCCGGCGGTCGTCGTGACCGTCGCGGTGGGCATCCTCGTCTTCATCATGATGAAGATCGTGCCCCAGTTCAAAAAGATTTTCGACGACTTCGGCAGCGAGCTGCCGCCGATGACGCAGATCCTGATCGACATTTCGAACTGGGTGGTGAACTACTGGTATCTGATCCCGGCGATTCCGTTCGGGATCAACCTGGTCATCCGGGGCATCAAGATGATTCCGTACGGCCGGTACGGTTGGGATCTGTTCGTGCTCAAGGTGATCATCTTCGGGCAGCTGGTCGAGAAGAACATCCTCTCCCGCAGCTCCCGCACGCTCGGCACGCTGCTCTCCAGCGGCGTGCCGATCCTCGAGGCGCTCAACATCACGAAGGAGACCTCGGGCAACATGATGTTCGAGCGACTCTTCTCGAAAGTGTCGGACTCGATTCGCGACGGCGACGCGATCGCCAAGCCGCTCAAGACCTATTCGATCCCGCCGTTCAATGCCGTGGCGCTCCTCTTCTGGACGGCGTTCGTGCCGGGCATCGGCGCGCTGATGTATCTCCAGCGCTTCAAGAAGCCGGTGGTTGACGATCTCGTGATCAACATGGTGGACGTGGGCGAGGAGTCGGGCGAGCTCGACACGATGCTCTACAAGGTGGCCGACACCTACGACGAGGAGGTGGCGGTGCTCACGGAGAGCCTCACGAGCCTGATGGAGCCCTTGCTGATCGTGTTCCTCGGCGGCGCCGTGGGCTTCATCGTGATCGCCCTCTTCATGCCGCTGATCAAGCTCATCAACGACCTGTCGTGAGAGTCATGGCTGGTCTTCCGTCATCACCGTTCACGCGAGCCTCCCGGAGCACGCCCGTAGGCCCGTCGCTCCGCGACGGGCTGCCCGCTGCCCACGCTACTCCCCGTGGCTTCACGCTCACCGAATTGCTGGTGGCGATCAGCATCGTGCTGGTGCTCATGGGGCTCTTGTCCGCCGCCGTGTCCCGGGCCCGGGGCAGCATGAAGAGGCAGGCGACGGCGGCCGTGATCCAGAGGCTCGACGCCCTGATTCAGGATCAATTCGTCAGGTACGACTCGATGGCCGTCTCGCCGGCGGTGATCCCGAGCTCGTTTACGAACAAGGCCGCAGGCCGCGCCTGGTACGTCCGGCGGAACCTGATCAGCGGGGACCTGCCCGACTGCTGGAACGACGTGCGGCTCATGGCCACGGGCACCTTGACGGCCGGTCAGGGCCAGACGTTTCCAGTCACCGCCATCCAGCGGGCGCACGTGGGCTATCTACAGTCCCTGCCCCAATCTCCGTCGGACGATTTCGAGGACGCGGAATGCCTGTTCATGATCATCATGGCCGGCGGGATCGCGGACTGCATCGATTGCGGTGAACTGCGGACGGCGCCACGGGGAGACAAGGACGTAGACGGAGCATTCGAGTTCTGGGACGAGTGGGGCAACCCGATTCGGTTCGTGCTCTGGCCGGCGGGGCTCGAGTTGCCGGTGCCAACGCGATTCTTCTCGGGCTCGAGAGCGCTCGACTCGGCCGACGCCGCCAGCCCGCGGCCGGGCCTGGGAATGCGGCCCCTGATTTTTTCAGCCGGGCCTGATGGCCTCGGTGCAACCGCGATGAACGGTGGCTCGAACCTCGACCTGGGCATCGACTGCGGCAACCCCTCGAACGCGACCGTCGCCCTCTTCGGCGGACCCGATTCCAGCGGGGTCGGTCGCAGCGACAACATCACCAACTTCGACGACGAGGCCAAGCGATGACGCACCGGGCTCGGCGCGGGTTCACGCTCGTGGAGTTGTTGGTCGTGACCGGCCTGATGGCCGGGTTGCTCGGCCTGGCGTTGACGATCGGTCGGCCGTCGGGGCGGGCCCAAGTCGGGCAGACCCTGCAGGGGCTGTCGTCCGCGGTGATTCAGACGCAGACCCGAGCGCTCGGCCGGGATGCCGGCGCGGCCATCCTCCTGGAACCGGGAACGAATGACATGCCGTCGTATGCATGCAATGCCGTGTTCAGTGCCGACGTCCCGCCGTTCATCACGGGCACGGTCACGAGCGGTATGCCGCCGTCCAATCTCGATCTGGCGACGGTGTCGGTCTCGCTGTCGAACCCCGACAACGGCTCTGCCGCCGATCTCCAGCAGGGGTATCGGATTCGCTTCTCCGGCACCGCGCCGACGATCCCCACGTCGCCCTGGTTCGGATTCACCTCGCCGAACGTGACGATGCGATCCGACGCCGGCCAGTCGGTGGACAACATTGTCTGGCCCCGGGCGGCATCCGGAGGGGTATTGGGATACGAGGTGGCCCGCCGTCCCCTGAAGTCGGTGCCCCTCGTCAAGCCGTTGAGGGCTGCGGCCATCGATCTTCGCTACAGCGGTGTCGGCGACACCGGAACGGGCGACTACGCCTCGCTGGCCGACAAAGGATCGATCGCGATCTGCTTCGATCGCGAGGGGCGACTCGATGCGGTCATGCAGGATGGAACCACAGCCCAGCCGCTCACTCCGACCGCCCCGCTCTATCTGCTGGTGGCGACGTTCACCGACATCCAAGACGGCCGGTCCTTGCAGTCGCCGGCGTCTCGGTGGCTGGCGATCGCGCCCTCGACCGGGCGGGTGTCGATCGCCGCGAACGTCACCGTGGCCGGCACGACGCCCGCCGATATCGCCGCCGCCAGGGCCAACGCCCGCACCGGCATCACGCAGGGGGTGGGGCGATGATCGCGACGAATTCCGCCATGCATGGGCCCGCACCAGCCCGCCAGGCCGGCGCGAAAGGGGGTTTTTCGCTGCTGGAAGTGCTGGTGGCCTGCGGCGTGTTGGTGATCGGCCTGGCGAGCGTCGCGGCCATGCTGCCGGCGGCGACGGCCCGGCTCCAGGAGGCCGCCGCCGCCGACAGGGGCAGCTCGATGGCCGCCGCCGCGCTCGCCGACTTTGAGTGCCGCGATCTCGCCTTCCGGGAGTTGTTTCTCGACGGCTCGGCAACATACCTGCCCGCCAACCGCGCGGTCGTGTTCGGGGAGATGCTGCCGAGCGTATCGGGCACGATCGTGACCGCGGGTTCTCCGACGGTCGCGTCGCTCTCCGCGGCGGCCTCCAGTCGGCTTCAAGCCAGGATCAACACCACGTCCGGCACGGCGGGCCGTGGGTTTTTCTTGGAGGATGAACTTCAATATCAGCAGGGAAAAGGATCGACCCTACTCAATGTCTTTACCAACGGCGTCCGGGATTTTCGTCGCGGCGCCTGCTGGGGGGCGATGGTCGAACCGTATCCGTGGGACACCATTCCCAGCGGAGCCTCCGCGCCGGCGATGCGGGCGGTGCGGGCCACGATCGCCGTCTTTCGGAAGCCCGGGGTGCTCAAACGCATGTCGCTCACCGGTTCGGCCGGCGGTGTATTCAGCATGACAGGCGATGCCACGGACTCGAGACGCTTTCTCGGACCTTGCGCGCCAGTGCTTGCCGTCGCGCAGTCCGGCAGCGCGGCCCCCTTGTGGCTCACGGTCAATTCGTCCTGGCCGCAGGGGGCCTTGTATTGCGTCGTGTTTCGCGAATCCGGCAGCGTGTATGGGTCGCTCATACAAGGCGGCACGCTGCAGGTGATCGGATTCGAAAACATCCAGAGCATCACGCAGCAGACGTTTACCATCGAATGAGCACCGATGCACACCATGCCGACGATGTCAGGGGCGCGCCGAGATTCAGGGAAAGGGTGTTCGTGATGCCGTCTCGCCATCTGCCGTCATTCGGAACCTGCCGCCGCGGCATGCTGCTGCTGCTCGTGCTGCTCATGCTGGCCCTGTTCATGGGGGCAGGAGCGATTCTGCTCACGGTCGCCCTGCGGGCGCGTGCCGCGGCGCGGGCCCATGCCACTGCCACCACCCAGACGGCGCAGAGCGAGGGCCTCCCGCGGGCGGCGCTCGACGAGGCCCTGCTGGCGCTGCTCCGGGGCTCGCCTGCCGCCGTGAACGGCTCGGTCGCGGTGAGCGGCACGTACGAAAATCTGCTGCACGACAAATACGGCACCGCCATTACCGGATCCGGCGTCGTGGTATCCGGCACTGCCGGGCCGGTGATCACCCTGACGCTCTCGGGAATGACGCCTTCCGCCCAGTTCAACGGCCGGATCCTGACGATCAAGCCGCGGCCGGACGATGTCGGCGACGTGGCGAGCTACCGCATTCTCGGGGTGAGCGGCAACACGTGCTACCTGTCCCGTATGCCGTCGCTCGTGAACCGCGTGCTGCCCGCACAGGCATTCGACGTCGCGATCAACGGCCGGGAGTTCACGCCTGTGTCGGGCACGAGCACTCCCGAGCCCTACGACGCTCCCGACGACCAGAATGCCTGGCTGGCCTGGCCGAGCGTGACCAACAACCAGATGAGCGGCACGTTCAATCGGCTTTCGTTTTGTGCGACCGGCAGCTCGGCCTATGCCGGCGGAGCCGACAACGACAACGACGGCATTTCCGATGGCGTGTGGATGTCCGGAGCCGTCACGACGGCCACGAATGCCTCGATCCCGGGCACCGTGATCGCCGACCGGCCGTCCCCGAACGGCGGCACGCTGCGGTTCGAGGTGTCGTATCTCGTGCTCGATCTCGACGGCCGGATCAACCTGAACGCAGCCGGCATGGCCGATCGGGATCGCGGCGCCTATGGCTCCAGCGCGAGCGTCCCGCTCGGCATGGGCTACGGGCCGGCCGACCTTGATCCCTCGCTCCTATTTTCCGGCGCGAACCGGCTGCCGAGCTTACCTGTGGCAGGGGGCACGTCGGCGTTCACGGGGGCAGGCACGTCGTCTCCGCCCGGCATCTGGCCCACGCTGCTCGGCTTCGGAACACCGACGCTCTCGCCCGTGGCTCCGAGCGACGCCCAGCGGCGGAAGCCGCCTGTCGTCGGCGGGCTGGTGGGGCGGTCGGGCTCGAACGCGGTGCCGGGCATCGTGGGCGATGACACGCAGGGCGGCCAGACGACCACCGCGGCGCTCTATGCGACGACGGTCGCCGGCACGGCGGCGTGGACCTCGTTCGCCGACCTCAAGGCCCGCGCGAAGGTGTGGATGACCGCGCCCACGTCGGGCACCGTGACCCCGCAGTTGACGTTCTTTTATCCGACCTGGAGCGGAACCAGCAACGATGCCAGCGACGATCCCTACGAGATCCGTCTCGATGCCGAGGCGCCCCGGTTCGGCATGCCCCGTCGCCCCGCCCCAGCCGCCAACCAGAATGACGACAGTCCGTTCACGCTGGCTGAACTCGAGCGGATCCTGCGTCCGGCTGACGCCGATGCGGCCCAGTTGCCACAGCGTCTCGCTGCGGGCCTCGAGGACGCGGCCCAGCGGGCCCGCACGATGATCACGACGGAAAGCTGGGATACGCCCGCGCTGACCGGGGGGGCGGCGCGCCTGATTGAGAATTGCACGACGAACACGTCTTTCATGCCGGCATTGTCCTACTCCGGCTCGTCGTCATGGTTGAGCAGCACGAGTTCTCGCAACGTGCTTCCGGCGGAGGTTGCCGCTGGCCTCCGTTTCAACATCAATCGGCCGGTTGCCAGTGGAACGACCCCGCAGGCTTTGGCCGAGCAGCATGAATACTGCAAGGACCTCTACACGCTCGTGAGGGCTCTTTCCGGGACGGCGAGCGGAGTCACCGCCGCGCAGGCCGCCCAGTGGGCGGTGAACGTGCTCGACTTCCGGGACGAAGACTCGCGGATGACGGGCTTCGAGTACGACACCAACCTAGTGAACGGCTGGAACGTGGACGGCCTGCTCACGACGACGTCGACGACCACGGAGCCGGATCGAGCCGTGGCGTGGGGCGCCGAGCGGCCCGAGTTCGTGATCACCGAGACTATTTCGGTTTACAGCTCGGGCAAACCGACTCAAAATCAATGGTTCGTCGTGCTCCATCGCCCAGCCCGAAATGCGGCAGTCATCGGCGTCGGTGGTGTCGCAAAACGTGACGTGGAGCTCCCCGATCCCGTTCTCGGGACCGGATCGATCAGTCTTAGCAGCACAACAACTGGGCCGACACCGATCTGGCAATTGCGATCTGACACTGGACAAGTAGTGTGGTTCAATGCCGGCACATTTTCCAATGTGACGCAGTACGTTGCCGGGGGGACGACCACAACGTCTGTAGTGTCACCCTTCTCAAACACGTCGACGGCTGCACCCGCTACGAGTGAAAATGGCTACCTCTGCGTGAGAGGTGGGACTGGTAGTTTGTGCACCGTCAGCGGCAGTGTCGCTAGCCATGTGCTCCCGTCCGTTGTGGGCGCGCAACAGTTCTTCGGAAGTGGCACCACCACAACCACAGGCACTGTCATACTGGAGCGACTCGCCGATCCCGGCCGGGCGAACGCACCGGACAATCCTTATGTCCGGGTGGATGCGGCCCTGGTTCTGAAAATAGGAGCCACGACCACGCCCGTGGTTAAGAAAAACGTGCGCGCTCCGCCAGCCGCCGGGGGCTCCCCGGCCGATCAAATGCCGGGATTCTGGCGACAGGGTTGGCAGGAAGTCACCAGTTCCACGCTCAGCACCTACGTCTCGGGCTCGAACCGCGTCTCGTGGTTCCACTGGCCCAACCGGCCGTTCGTGAGCCAGGCGGAACTCGCCCTCGTGGCGAGTGGCACGGCGGTGAACAAGTTGAGCACGGACCAGGTCCTCGCTGACTACGGCTTTCCGACGATGTCGTTGGCCACGAGCACAACCGCCATCCCGGTTCCGTTCGGTCTCACGAGTTCCGCGACATCCGGCTCGATGACACTCGGGCACCTGATCCTCGAGGCCACGCACGTGCCCACGCGATTCGCCGGCAACGCGTTCACGGTCACGGGCACATCGATCGAGCCGCTGGGGTTTTCCGAGGCGGGCCATAATATGCTGCCGAAGTGGCGGGAGCCCGGACGCGTGAACGTCAACACGATCGTCACCGGCACGGGGCCGACCGACACGATCGTCTGGAACGTATTGAGCGGCGGCACGGCTACCGCCAATTCCTTCATGACGTCCACGTCGAGCAACCCCGCCCGATCGATCGGGCAGCTGCTCGCGTTGAGCAATTCCGGCACGCAGCAGCTGGCGATGCCCGCGCTGCCGGCCAGCGATCCGCGGGGCCTGAATCCCTTCCTGGCGGCCAGCCTGCCGATTCGGCTGGCCAACACGGCCACGGTGCGGTCCAACGTGTTCGCCGTCTGGGTGACGGTGCGGATCACGGACGATTCGCCGAATGCAGGTTCGCCGGTGACAAAGCGGCTGTTTGCGATCATCGACCGCTCCATCCCGGTGGGCTACGTGCCCGGGCAGGACTGGAACGTCCGCGACTGCATCCGCCTGAAACGATATCTCGACTGACGCCCCGCTCATGGCCACTCACCACCACTCCATATCGGCACGCAGCAGCGACTCGCCGTCGTCGCCCCGGGGCTTCAGTCTCGTGGAGCTCCTGGTGGCATCGGCGATCGCGATGATTGTCATGGCCGCCGTCGCCACGCTCTTCGGCACGTTCGGCAACGCGGCATCCACGTCGCAGTCGATCGTCGACATGACGAACCGCCTGCGGACGACGACCAGCCGCCTGCGGAAGGATCTGGCTGGTGTCACCGCTCCACTGCGGCCCCCCGTGGGCCCCGACGGCAATCCTGGCTACCTCGAGCTGATCGAGGGCCCCCTCCTGGATTTGACGGCCTCCGCGACCGCGTCGCTCCTCGCCGACGTGGACGATGTCCTCCTGTTTACGACCCAGTCGGCGGGGCCGCCATTTCAGGGGCGGTACCTGGTGAGTGGGATCGATCGCCGGATTGAATCCTCGACCGCCGAGGTGGCCTGGTTCTGTCGGCCATCGCCTGCTGCTGCCCAAACGGTGGCCGGCCTCACCCTCCACACGCTCTATCGGCGGCAACTGCTCGTGGAGGGCTACGTGGGGGTGGCCCCCTTTCATAATCCTGCGAGCGCCGACACCAATCAGATAGCGGGCACGATGCCCGAGCTCCTGACCAGCTACGACATGTCGCTGCGGCCGGTGGGAGGCGGCGTGTTCGTACCCAATACACTGGGGGACCTCACGCAGCGACAGCATCGGTTCCTGCACGGGGCCTGGAACGTCGCCTTCTCGGGAACCGTTCCCGGCGCCGCGTTCGATGCCGCGAGCGGGCGCGAGGGGGAAGACGTGGTCCTGACCAACGTACTGGCCTTCGATGTGCGGGTGTTCGATCCCGCCATCCCGATCCGGACGGGCACAGATGCCGCACAAGCCATTCTCTATCCAGGCGATCCCGGCTACGCGACAGGCACCAATTCATCGACAAAGGGAGCCTTCGTCGATCTCGGGCGGCAGGGGGGCGGAACGCCGCTCTCGACCGCCGTGGTTGTCAAGCCTCAACAAAGCGATCTGGCATACACCTACGACACATGGAGCGCCGCGTACGAGACCAACGGCATCGACGAGGATGCCGATGGAATTGTGGACGATGCGACGAACGGCGCCGACAATAACGGCGACGGCCTGCCGGACGACCCGGGCGAGACGGAGACCGCCCCACCCTACGCCACACCGCTGACGGCCATCGAGGTGCGGATTCGCTGCTATGATCCGGTGAGTCGGCAGGTGCGGCAGACGACCGTGCGGCAGGCGTTTCCGAATTGAGAAGACGTTTCGACAATCAAGTGATTCCACATCTCTTTCTGGGGAGCAATCTCGTGTCTCGTCCTCGTGTCAGGCCTCGCTCGGGTTTCACGCTGATCGAATTGCTGGTGGTCATCGGGATCATCGGCGTGCTGATGGGCCTTCTTCTGCCGGCCGTGCAGGCCGCCCGCGAATCGGGCCGACGGACCACGTGCTCCAACAATCAGTATCAGCTCGCGTTCGCGGCCATTCATTACAACGACACGAACGGCTTTCTGCCGGGCTGGAGGAATCGGCTTTCCAGCACGATGTTTCCGTCGTGGCCCGTGATGACTCTCCCGTTCATCGAGCGGAAGGACATCTATGCGGTGTGGCTGACCGGCACGGTCGCAACACCGTCCGTATCGATGTTCGTGTGCCCGAGTTCACCTCCACCGGCCGGAGTGGCGGCTCCGTTGGCCTACGCGGGAAACTGCGGGACGGGCACCAGCACGTTGAAGTGGGATGGCGTGATGCATGATGTGTCGGGTGCCACGGCCGCGACACGATGGACGGTTTCCCTCGGGGAGATCGCGGAGAGAGACGGATCCACGAATACCGTGCTCTTTTCGGAGAAATGCGGCCGCAATGCCACGAACGTGTCCGACCCGCCGCATGTGTGGTCCGTGCAGCCGAGCGTCACGATGAGCTTCACGTTTGCGTTGGGCGCGACGGCCGTGCCGGGGTTCGGGGTCGCGGGAGCTTCCCCGCCGTCCAAGATCATCAATTCCGGCACCGCGAGCACCCTGCCCGGGTTTTGGAGTCAGCCCTCCTCGAATCATCCTGGCGGTGCGGTGTTCGCCTGCTGTGACGGGCGGACGATCTTCCTCAAGGATTCGTTGTCTCCAGCCGTCTATGCCAATCTGCTGAATCCTGACAACGCCAATGCCACGTCCGCGTGGGTTAGCCGAACCCATCTCCTCTCCGAAGGCGAATTCCAGTAGGGGCGCTTCAGCCCGTCACGGCGGGCCGGCGGCCTCGCCGCCGCTGCGGGTGGTGATCGCAATCATCATGAGCGGCGCAATGTCGTCCGCGAGAAACCGGGCGCTGCCGTCGCCCAAAATGACATTGATGCCGCCGGGGTGGAAGGAATAGGGCTCGTCCCAGTTGCTGCAGTTCATCACGCATTGGCCGCCGCCGGTCACCCCCGACGGCGGCACCCGGCCGCTGGCGTCGGTGTGATAGCAGGAGCTGTTCGGCACGCCGGTCGTCTGGTCAGCCCCATGCAGGGTGAAGGTGGCGGCATTGTCGGCCCAGGCGGCCGCCAGGGTGTCGTTGTGCTTGTTGCATGGCGTCGTGGCGGAGGTGCTGCGAAGGCCCATCGGGCGGCCGTTGAAATACCGCAGCGGCCGATTGCCGCATTCCACGATGGCCAGGGTGTTGCTCAAGCCGTCGAGCACGTGGGCCGCGGTCGTGCGGCTGTTCGTCGGCAGCATGCCCTGCCGCTGTCTGTCGCCGGGGGGCGTCTGTCCTACGGCGGTGTAGAGGACCGTTTCCACCGCCACGAGCGTGCCGTAGTCGTTGCAGGCCGGCTGCCACGACCGGAGATCATTGGTCGGATACCTGCCGGCCGTGATCTTCCGCGGCCCGTCGGGCGTGCTGCTGCAGGCGAAGGTCGAGATGATCGTCTGGGCCGCGGGACGATTGACCGCGGCGTCCCAGTTCTGGTCGTAGTCGTAGCCGAGCGTCGTGAGCAGGGAGCCGTTGTCGAGGTAGGGCAGGAGCAGGGCGAACATGCCATGCTCTCCAGGGGCGTTCGGGGGCCACATGGCGTTCGCCCCGGTGCTGTTCGCCGGCGCATAAAACCCGTTCGCCATTTCGAACCCCAGCATGGCGATGCCGATCTGCCGGGCGTTGTTGAGGCACTGCGTGCGGCGGGCCGACTCGCGCACCGACTGCACGGCCGGGAGCAGCAGGCCCACGAGGAGGCCGACGATCGCCACGACGACGAGCAATTCGACCAACGAGAATCCGCGGCGTGCGGAGCGATGAAGGTGAGCGGCGGCCATGTGCGAGGCCCGTGTCCGGGCGGTGAAATGGCGAATCCGTTCGCGCGAGCTGATCGTCCGTTCGAGGGGAGTGTAGCGACAAAGGAGGGGAGTGCCAGCGATGGGCCTCCCGCTGCCGAAAAATGAGAGCAGCGGCGTGGGCCTTGCCATCCGCGATCTGAAAAAAACAGGTTCGGTTCGCAGGCGACGCTGGTGGTGGACGTGATGGCCTGACGCCCTCCACGAACGCCGCGGGCGGGCTATAAATCGGAAGTTTCTCCCACCTTTATTCCCTCCTTCCCATGCCCACGACCATCGCTCCCCCGGCTGCCCCCCCCGCACTCACGATCGACCTTGGCGACGCCCGCGAGCGGCTCGTGTCGCATCCGCTCTATGGCCTCGTCGATTCGCCCGACCGGCTTCGCCGATTCATGGAAGCCCACGTGTTCGCCGTGTGGGATTTCCAGAGCCTGCTCAAGGCGATGCAGCAGCGGCTCACCTGCACGACGCTCCCCTGGCTGCCCACGCCCGATCCGGAGGCGCGGCGGCTCGTCAACGAGATCGTGCTCGACGAGGAGTCGGACGAGCTGCCGGAAGGGGGCTCGGCCTCCCACTTCGAGCTCTACCTCGACGGCATGCGGCAGGCCGGAGCTGACACGGGACCGATCGACCAGCTGATCGCCATGCTGCGGCAGGCCGCACCGCTCCCGCAGGCCCTCGCCTCCTGTGGCGGACATCCGGCGGCCATCGAGTTCGTGCGGCGGTCGTTCGCCGTGATCGAGTCGGGGAAGACGCACACGATCGTGGCCGCCTTCACCTACGGCCGTGAGGACGTGATCCCCGACATGTTCCGTCACCTCGTCGTGCAGCTGGCCGAGCAGGAGCCAGCCACCTGGGGCCGGTTTCGGTTTTATCTCGAGCGGCACATCGAGCACGACGACGAGAAGCACGCGCCGGTCTGTCGGCGGATCGTGGCCCGGCTGTGCGGCACGGATCCTGTGAAGTGGGCCGAGGCGTCGGCCACCGCACGGGAGTGCATTGAAGCGCGAATCGCCTTCTGGGACGCGCTGGCGGCGGGGTAGCCTGCTCACGGCCCGCCTGCCGGCTTGTAGCCGCGGAACCATATCCGCTTGTAGCCGCAGAGTGGTACTCTGCGCTGCCTTGATGTAGCCGCGGAGTGGTACTCTGCGGAATACGGTTGCCCGCGTCGTTCGGCCGTTGCGATGCCGTTTGGCGGTGCCACCGTGTGCAGACTGCCAGTCTGCACCTACATCGCTGCGCGGAGGCGCTGCCCGCCTGACGGCTTGTAGCCGCGGAACCATATCCGCTTGTAGCCCATATCCGCATGTAGCCGCGGAGTGGTACTCTGCGGAATACGGTTGGCCCCGTCGTTCGGCCGTCGCGATGCCGGTTGGCGTGTCACCGTGTGCAGACTGCCAGTCTGCACCTACATCGCTGCGCGGAGGCGCTGCCCGCCTGACGGCTTGTAGCGGCGGAACCATATCCGCTTGTAGCCGCAGAGTGGTACTCTGCGCTGCCTTGATGTAGCCGCGGAGTGGTACTCTGCGGAATACGGTTGGCCCCGTCGTTCGGCCGTCGCGATGCCGGTTGGCGTGTCACCGTGTGCAGACTGCCAGTCTGCACCTACAGGCGGACGATTCGCCGCAGCTACTTCGCGGCGGCGAGTTCGGCCTTCTTCCGCTCTTCCACGATTTCCTTCTGGATGTTGCCGGGGGTGGCCCGGTACTTCGAGAACTCCATCGTGAACACGCCCTGGCCCTGCGTCATGCTCCGCAGGTCGGTCGAGTAGCCGAACGTCTCCGCCAGCGGCACCTCGGCGATGATCGTCGAGGTGTTGCCCACCGTCTCCGTGGAGATGATGAGGCCGCGCCGCTTGTTGAGCTCGCCCGTGACGGCACCCTGGAAGTCGGCGGGCACCTCCACCTCCATCTTCATGATCGGCTCGAGCAGCACGGGCTTTGTGTTGAGGAAGGCCTCGCGGAAGCCGGCCCGGGCGCAGACCTGGAAGGCCATGTCGCTCGAGTCGACGTCGTGGTAGCTACCGTCCTCGAGCGTGGCCTTCACGCCCACGATCGGGAAGCCGGCGATCGGCCCCTTGTTGAGCACCGCCAGGAAGCCCTTCTCCACCGACGGGATGTATTCCCGCGGCACGCGACCGCCCACGACGGCGTCCTCGAATACGAAGTTCTCGGTGGCATCCTCGGGCAGCGGCTCGAGGTGGCCGATGATGTGGGCATACTGACCCGAGCCACCCGTCTGCTTCTTGTGCTTGTAGTCGTAGGCCGTGCCCTTCGTGGGGGCTTCGCGGTAGCTCACCTTCGGAGCACCCACGGTCACGTCCACCTTGTATTCCCGCTTGATCCGCTCGACGTAGATGTCGAGATGCAGCTCGCCCATGCCGGCGATCAGCGTCTCGCCCGTCTCCTCGTCGGTGGCCACGCGGAACGTGGGATCCTCGCGGGTGAACCGCTGCAGCGCCTTGCTGAGCTTGTCGAGGCCGTCGCGGTTCGTCGGCGTAATCGCCATCTTGATCACCGGCTCCGGCACGAACATGCTCTCGAGCGTGCAGTACTTCGCGTCGCCGGAGTAGGTGTCGCCGGAAGCGGCATCCACGCCCATGACCGCCACGATGTCGCCCGCCTCGGCCGACTCGATCTCCTCACGCTTGTCGGCGTGCATCCGCACGATGCGGCTGAACCGCTGCTTCTGGCTCGTGCGCTGATTGATGTAGGCCTCGCCCTTCTTCAGCGTGCCCTGGTAGATCCGCATGAACGTGAGCTGGCCGAAGGGGTCGTCCACGATCTTGAAGGCCATCGCCACGAGCGGCTTCTTCGGGTCGGCGTCGAGGTCGAACTTCTCGTCGGGATTCGACCAGTTCTTCGCGATCACCTTCCGCTCGAGCGGATTGGGCAGGTAGCGAACGACGGCGTCGAGCAGGAGCTGCACGCCCTTGTTCTTGTAGGCACTGCCGCAGAAGACGGGCGTGATGCTCTGGGCATGCACGGCGGCCTTCGTGACGGCGTGGATCTCGTCCTCGGTGGGCACTTCCTCCGAGAGGAGCTTCTCCATCAGCGAGTCGGAATACATCGCGAGGTCTTCGAGCAGCTTGTGCCGGGCTTCGGCGGCCTTTTCCTTGTAGTCGGCCGGAATCTCCTCGAGGCGGACATGCTCGCCGTTGTCGCCGTCGAAATAGGCGGCCTTCATCGCCACGAGGTCGATCACGCCCAGGAGCTTATCTTCCTTGCCGATCGGGATCTGGTAGGGGATCGCATGGCAGCCGAGCTTGTCCTTGAGCTGGCCGACCACGCGGTCGAAGTTCGCGCCGGTGCGGTCCATCTTGTTGACGAACGCCAGACGCGGCACCTTGTACCGCTTCATCTGGCGGTCCACCGTCATCGACTGGCTCTGCACGCCGCCCACCGAGCAAAGCACGAGGATCGCGCCGTCGAGCACGCGGAGGCTGCGCTCCACCTCGACGGTGAAGTCGACGTGGCCCGGGGTGTCGATGAGGTTGATCGCGCAGTCGCCCCACTGCACGCTCGTGGCGGCCGACGTGATCGTGATGCCGCGCTCGCGCTCGAGGTCCATGTAGTCCATGGTCGCGCCGTCGCCGCCGCCCTTCACTTCCTGGATGCGGTGGATTCGCCCGGCGTAATAAAGGATCCGCTCGGAGAGCGTGGTCTTGCCGGAGTCGATGTGGGCGCT